>JAESGX010000039.1_pt1 | contig 338799 bp, 340 predicted proteins | sample 9269801 | NCBI WGS metagenome assembly JAESGX01 (sample SAMN16773122, study PRJNA677054) | algae metagenome | isolation source: Pleurocapsa minor GSE-CHR-MK-17-07R and co-occurring heterotrophs from wet... | place: USA: Lower Calf Creek Falls, Grand Staircase Escalante National Monument, UT ... | reverse complement strand
GTGCCCGTCGCGTCGGTGGTGCCGACGATGCCCCTCCCCAAATTCCCCGATCAGGTATTGGTGTCCAGAGGCCCTTAGGCCTTTGGTGGGTGGGGGTCCGGGGGAGGGCAAAGCCCTCCCCCGCCGCCGCCCGCGCCCCCCCCATCGCCGGCGGGGTTTCCCTTGGCCGTGCCCCTCGGCTAGTGTCCGGCCCCCATTGCCGCCCCAAGATCAGGTGCCGATTCGTTGACCAGGCTGCGGACTTTCCTTTTCGTCCTTGCTGCCCTTGTGGTGGCGCTCCCGTCCTTGGCGCAGGCGCCGGGTCGTGTCGCGGCCGTCGAGGTGCAGGGCAACCAGCGCATCGAGGCTGATACGATCCGGTCGTACATGCTGGTGCAGCCGGGCGGCACGGCCGATCCCGATGCGCTGGACCGCAGCCTGCGCGCGTTGTTCGCGACCGGCCTGTTCCGCGATGTCGAGATCCGGCCTGACGGCAACCGCGTGATCGTGCGGGTGGTCGAGAACCCGCTGGTCAATCGCGTGGGGTTCGAGGGCAATCGCCGCGTCACCAGCGAGGTGCTGCGCGGCGAGGTGCAGCTGCGCCCGCGCGGGGTGTTCACGCCGGCGGCGGCGCAGGCGGATCGCCAGCGCATCCTCGAGATCTATGCGCGGCGTGGGCGCTTCGGCGCGACGGTCGAACCCAAGATCATCGAGCTCGACCAGAACCGCGTCGACGTGGTGTTCGAGATCACCGAGGGCAATGTCGCGCTGGTCTCGCGCATCGGCTTCGTCGGCAATGAGAGCTATTCCGACAGCCGCCTGAAGGAGATCATCGCGACGCGCGAGCAGGCCTGGTACCGGCTGCTGTCGACCTCCGACAACTACGACCCGGACCGCCTGGCCTTCGACCGCGAGCTGCTGCGCCGCTTCTACCTGCGGCAGGGCTATGCGGATGTGGAGATCACGGGGGCGACGGCCGAACTCGCGCCCGACCGGTCGGGGTTCTTCCTGACCTATACGATCAACGAGGGGCCGCGCTACCGCGTCGGCAACCTGGAAGTCACGAGCACGCTGCGCGGGCTGGACCCGGCGGGGCTGTCGCGCGAGATCCCGCTGTCGGTCGGCGACTGGTACGACGGCGATGCGGTGGAGCGCGCCGACACGCAGCTGACGGAGCTGCTGGGCACGCGCGGCTTCCCCTTCGCGAATGTCGAACCCCGCGTGGTCCGCAACCGCGAGGCGCGCACCGTCGACCTGACCTTCGAGGTCAGCGAGGGCCCGCGCGCCTTCGTGGAGCGCATCGAGATCACCGGCAATACCCGTACCCAGGACCGCGTGATCCGCCGCGAATTCCGCCTGGCCGAGGGCGATCCGCTGGTGGTGCAGCAGGTGCGCCGGTCGCGCGAGCGCATCCGCTCGCTGGGGTATTTCTCGGATGTGCAGATCAACTCGCAGCCGGGTTCGGCACCCGACCGGGTGATCCTGAACACCCAGGTGACGGAGCGCGCGACGGGCGAATTCACCATCGGCGGCGGCTATTCGACCGATGCCGGCCTGCTGGCCGACGTGGGCCTGCGCGAGCGCAACCTGCTGGGCACCGGCGTCGATGCGCGCATCAACGTCACGCTGGCGCAGCGGCGCAGCCAGGTGGATATCGGCGTCACCGACCCGCAATTCCTCGACCGCAACCTGGCCGCCGGCGCCGACGTGTTCCTGGTGCAGCGCGACCTTCAGGATACGTCGGGCTATGACGAGCGCCGCGCCGGCTTCTCGCTGCGGATGGGCTACGAGATCAACGAGCGGCTGCGGCAGACCTGGTCGTACTCGCTGGTCGATCGCGAGCTGACCGATGTCGATCCGAATTCCTCGCGCTTCATCCAGGAGCAGGCCGGGCGCACGCTGCTCAGCCAGGTGTCGACCACCGTCACCTACGACCGCCGCGACAGCCGGATCGAGCCGCGCAGCGGCTATGTGGTGCGCGGCGGCGTGGATTGGGCGGGGCTGGGGGGCGACATCTCCTATGTGCGCTTCCGCGGCGACGCACAGTACTACATCCCGTTCGAGCGCCTGCTGGGCGACAGCGAATACGTGCTGGTGCTGGCGGCGGGCGCGGGGCACATGGTGCCCTATGGCGACAACGACACGCGCATCGTCGACCGCTTCTTCCTGGGTGGCGAGAACCTGCGTGGCTTCTCCCTGGGTGGTGCGGGTCCGCGCGACATCTCGACCAACGACGCGCTGGGCGGCCAGACGCTGTGGACCAGCTCGGCCGAATTCCGCTTCCCGCTGCCGTTGCCGGCCGAACTGGGCTTCATCGGCCGCGCCTTCGTGGATGCCGGCGGCAATTTCGGCCTGCCGGGCAGCGTGAACAACAGCGGCTGCCCTTCCACCTTCCCCAGCTGCGTGCGCGACGATGCCACCCCGCGCGTGGGTGCGGGCGTGGGCATTTCGTGGCGCAGCCCGATCGGCCTGATCAACATCGACCTGGCGCAAGCCCTGGTGAAAGAATCCTACGACGAGACGCAGGTCTTCCGCCTGGGCTTCGGTACCCGTTTCTGAAGCAGGATCTTGCCTGACATGTTTTTCCGTTCCCTTTCCGTCGCGCTGATCGGCGCTGCCGTTGCCCTGCCTGTCGCGGCGCAGAACCAGCAGCAGTGGTTCGTCCCGGGCCAACCCCAGGGGCAGGCACCCGCACCGGCCGGGCAGCGCCCCGCGCAGCCGCAGCGCCCGGCCCAGGCACCGGCCCAGCGCCCCGCGCCGACGCCGCCGCCGCTCGCCCCCGGGCAGCCGCCGCCGGCCGCGGTCATCGGCATCGTGGACGTGCCCGAGATCCAGCGCGTCTCCTCCGCCTTCACCCAGGTGCGCGAGGCGATCGAGACCCGCCGCGGCCGCCTGAACGAGGATTTGCAGCGCGAACAGCAGCGCTGGCGCGACGAACAGCAGCGCCTGGCCGCCGAGCGCGCCACGCTGTCGCCCGAGGCGCTTCGCAACCGCGAGCGCGACCTGCAGGACCGCATCACCGACAGCCAGCGCGCGCTGCGCGACCGCGCCGCCGCGATCGAGCAACTGGCTCAGAGCGCGCTGCGCGAGATCGAGCAGGCGCTGGGCATCGTGATCCGCCAGGTGGCGACCAGCCGCAGCGTCAATATCGTGATCCCGCGCCCGCTGGTTATCTTCAACGAGCCGCAATTCGACCTGACCGAGGAAGTGGCGGCGCAGCTCAATCGCATGATCCCGAGCGTGACGGTCCCGCCCGAGGCTGGCGAGGCGCCGCCGGCGCGCCCGGCCGCAGCGCCGGCGCGCCCGGCCCAGCCGCCGCGGCGGAACTGAGCGTGGGGGCCGACCCGCGCTTCTTTCCGGCGCGGGGCCCGCTGAGCCTCGCGGCCATCGCCGAGGCCGCCGGCGCGCCGCCGCCCGATGATGGCGCGCGCATGGTTTCGGGTGTGGCACCGCTTGGCCTGGCGGGGCCGGACGACATCGCCTTCTGCGAGGGCCGTCGCCATCTGCCGGCGCTGCGCGAGAGCCGCGCCGGCGTCGTGCTGGTCGCGGCCGATTCCGCATCCGCCGTGCCCGCGGGCTGCACCGCGCTGGTGGTCGATGCGCCGCAGCTCGCCTATGCGCGGGTGGCGGCGCTGTTCCATCCGCGCGCCGTGGCGGTGCCGGGCATCCATCCGACCGCCGTCATCGCCGCCGACGCGACCATCGGGGAAGGCTGCGAGATAGGCCCCTTCGTGGTGGTCGGCGCGGGGGCGGAGATCGGGCCGGGCTGCATCCTGCATGCCCATGCCGTGGTCGGGCCGGGCTGCGTGCTGGGTGACGGGTCGATCCTGCGCGCCCATGCCAGCCTGCTGCATTGCATCGCGGGCCAGGGCGTCGTGCTGCATGAAGGTGCTCGCGTCGGCAATGAGGGCTTTGGCTTCGTCACCACCAAGACCGGCGAGCACGTGACCGTGCCGCAGGTCGGGCGCGTGCTGCTGGGCGATGGCGTCGAGATCGGCGCCAATGCCTGCGTGGATCGGGGCGCGGGCGGGGATACCGTGCTGGGGCCGGGCACGCGGCTCGACAACCTGGTGCAGGTCGGACACAACGTGAAGACCGGTCGCGGCTGCGTGATCGTGGCGCAGGTCGGCATCGCGGGGTCGTCGGAACTGGGCAACTACGTCGTGATCGCGGCACAGGCCGGCATCACCGGGCACATCACGCTGGGCGACGGCGCGCGGGTCGGCGCGCAGGCGGGGGTGATGAACCATGTGCCCGCGGGCATCGACGTGGTGGGCAGCCCGGCCTGGCCGGCGCGCGAAACGCTGAAGGCCTTCGCCTGGCTGCGCCGCCAGGTGGCGCCAAAAGGCAACGACAAGACGGGCGGGACGGCATGACGATCGACGACACCACCAAGGGCATCGAGGTCGGCACGCTCGACATCGTGCAGATCATGCAGGCGATCCCGCATCGCTACCCGTTCCTGCTGGTCGACCGGGTGGTGGATCTCGTGAAGAACGAATCCTGCGTCGGCATCAAGAACGTCACCATCAACGAGAACTTCTTCCAGGGCCATTTCCCGACCATGCCGGTGATGCCCGGCGTGCTCATCATCGAATGCATGGCGCAGACGGCGGCGGTGCTGGTGGTGACCACGCTCGGGCCGGACTGGGCGGGCAAGCTGGTGTATTTCATGACCGTGGACAATGCGAAGTTCCGCAAGCCCGTGGTGCCAGGGGACCAGATGCGCGTGCATGTCGTGAAGCAGCGCCAGCGCGGCAACATCTGGAAGTTCGAGGCCGAGGCGAAGGTGGATGGCAAGGTCGTCGCGGAAGCCACCTACGCCGCCATGATCCTGGACCGCTGAGCATGGCCGAGATCCATTCGACCGCGGCGGTGGCCCCGGGCGCCGTCATCGGCGAGGGCTGCCGCATCGGCCCCGGCTGCGTGGTCGGCCCCGACGTGGTGCTGGGCGCGGGCGTCGAGCTGGTCGCGCATGTCATCGTCGATGGCCATACGACGCTGGGCGATGGCGTGCGGGTGTTTCCCTTCGCGACCATCGGCATGGCGCCGCAGGACCTGAAGTACCGGGGCGAACCGACACGTTGCGAGATCGGCGCGCGCACCCTGGTGCGCGAGCACGTCACGGTGCACCGCGCCAGCGTCGGCGGGACCGGCGTGACGGTGGTGGGCGCGGACTGCATGCTGATGGCGACAGCCCATGTCGCGCATGACTGCGTGGTCGGCGACGGCGTGATCCTGGCCAACAACGTCATGCTGGGCGGGCATGTGCATATCGATGACGGCGCCTTCCTGGGCGGTGCCGCCGCGATCCACCAGACCGTGCGCGTGGGGCGCCTCGCGATGGTCTCGGGCATGGCTGGCGTGACCAACGACATCCCGCCCTTCGGCTTTGTCTTCGGCGTGCCGGCGCGGCTGGTGGGCTTCAACCGGATCGGCCTGATGCGCCGCGGCGCGACGCGTGAGCAACTGCGGACGCTGCGGCTGGCGAACAACCTGCTGTTCAAGGAGCCGGGCGAATTCGCCGCGCGGCTGATTGAGGCCGAGCAGCGCTTCGCCGACGAACCCCTGGTGGGCGAGATCATCGCCTTCGTGCGCGACCCGGCACGGCGGCGCCAGCTCGTGCGTCCCGGACGCATGGCCGCGCCCGAACTGGGCGGCGCCGACGAGGAGAGCGGAGAGGCGGCGTGAGCCACCCCGAAGGCCCGCTCGGCATCATTGCCGGCGGTGGCGGCCTGCCGGTGCGCGTGGCGCAGGCGGTGGCCGCCGATGGCCGCACCGTGGTGGTCGCGGTGATCGACGGGCATGGCGATGCCGGGGCCTATCCGGGCTGTCCCGTGCAGGCGTTCCGTTGGGGCCAGGCTGCCACCATGCTGGCCTGGCTGAAGCGCCACGGCGTGCGGCAGGTGGTGCTGGCGGGCAATGTGGATCGCCCGTCGCTGCTGTCGCTGCGCCCGGATGCGCCGGGGATCAAGCTGCTTGCGCGCATCGGGCGCGCCGCCTTCACCGGCGACGATTCCATTCTGCGTGCGGGCATGAAGGTGCTGGCCGAGGATGGGTTCGAGGTGATCGGTCCGCACCAGGTCCTGGCCGGGCTGCTGCCGCCGGCCGCCCTGCTGGCGGGGCCGGAGCCGGACGACCTGGCACGCGCGGATATCGGGCGCGGCATCGCGGTCTGCCGGGCGCTCGGCATGGCGGATGTCGGGCAGGGCTGCGTGGTCCAGCAGGGGCTGGTGCTGGCGGTCGAAGCCATCGAGGGCACCGACGCCATGCTGGCGCGCGCCGGCGGCCTGCAACGCGAAGGCCCCGGCGGCGTTCTGGTGAAATGCGTCAAGCCCGGCCAGTCGCGGCTCGCGGACCTGCCCACCATCGGCCCGCGCACGGTCGATGGCGCGCGGGATGCGGGGCTGCGTGGCTTGGCCTTCGAGGCCGGCGGCACCATCCTTCTGGAGCGTGACGCAACCATCGCGCGGGCGGCGGCGGCAGGCATCTTCCTGCTGTCCTTCGACCCGGCGGAATTTTCTGAGGGATCGACAGCATGACCACCGGCCGCTTCCTGCACACCATGATCCGCGTCGGCGAGATCGACCGCAGCGTGAAGTTCTACACCGAGCTGCTCGGCATGAAGGAACTCCGTCGCAACGACGTGCCGGCGGGCAAGTACACGCTGGTGTTCCTCGGCTATGGCGAGGGCAACAAGGAAGGCCAGGGCGAGATCGAACTGACCTACAATTACGGCGTCGACACGTACGAGATGGGCAATGCCTTCGGCCACCTGGCGGTCGGCGTGCCGGACGTGGCGGCGGCCTGCGAGGCGGTGCGCGCCGGCGGCGGCAAGGTGACGCGCGAGGCCGGGCCGGTGAAGCACGGCACCACCATCATTGCCTTCGTGGAAGACCCGGACGGCTACAAGATCGAGCTGATCCAGCGCTAGAGATCGGAGGGGCGCCGCCCCTCCGAACCTCCCCGCCAGGCTGCAGTGCAGCCTGGACCGCCGTGAATTGGCGCTATCTGGCGACAGGAACAGCATGATGCGTATTCTTTTCGTGGGGGCCGGGGCGACCGGGGGGTATTTCGGCGGAAGGCTTGCCCAGGCGGGCCGCGACGTCACTTTCCTGGTGCGGCCGGGCCGTGCGGACACGCTGCGCAAGGACGGCCTGACGCTGCTCAGCCCGCATGGCGACGTGACACTGCAGCCGAAGCTCGTCACGGCGGGAGCGATCGACGCGCCCTATGACGCCGTCATCCTCGCCGTGAAGGCCTATGGCCTCGACCAGGCGATCGAGGACATGGCACCGGCGATCGGCGCGAACACCATGGTGATGCCGCTGCTGAACGGCATGCGCCATGTCGACCTGCTCCGCGCACGCTTCGGCACCGCGCTGATCGGTGGCGTCTGCAAGGTCGCGACGACAATCGACACCCAAGGCCGCATCAAGCAGCTCGCGCCGTTCCAGGAACTTGCCTATGGCGAGCTCGACGGCAGCCCGTCCCCGCGCACCACGGCGCTGGACGGCGCCATGCAGGACGCCGGCTTCACCGCGCGCCTGACGCCGACCATCGCGCGCGAGATGTGGGAGAAATGGACGCTGCTTGCGACCATCGGCGCCACCTGCTGCCTGATGCGCGGCACCATCGGCGAGATCGAGGCGGCGACAGGCGGCCGCGAGGTGGTGCTGCGCCTGCTCGATGAGGTGGTGCGCGTCATCTCGACCGACGGCGTCGCCCCGAGCCCCGCCTTCATCGAGACCATCACCAAGCAGCTCACCCAGAAGGGATCGCCGAGCTCGCCCTCGATGTATCGCGACCTGTCGTCCGGGCTGCCGGTCGAGGCCGACCAGATCATCGGCGACCTGGTGGCGCGGGCGCAGCGCCACGGCATCGACACACCGCTGGCCATGGCCGCCTACGCCAATCTGCGCGTCTATGCCGATCGCCTGGCGCGCGCGTGACCGCGTAGCGCCCTGCCACGCCGGCCGGCCTTGTTGCGCTGCGGCCCGGCCGCCATCTAGGCCAGCATGAACATCCCGCCGCATCCCCATATCCGCGCCATCGGCGCCAGGCCCTGGCGGAAAGGGTAGGGCGGTTGGATCCTTTCGCCTTGATCCGCGGCCTCCTCGATACCACCGAGGATGCCGCGCGCGCGCTGGTGGGCCGCGAGCGCATCCGCCTCGCGGTCACCGGCCTGTCGCGCGCGGGCAAGACGGTGTTCCTGACATCGCTGATCGCGAACCTGGTCGCGGCCGGGCGCGGCGCGCGCACGCTGCCGGCGCTGTCCGACGCCGCGGGCGGGCGCATCCGGCGCGTCTTCATCGTGCCGGCCGGCACCGAGACCATCCCGCGCTTCGACCCCGACGCGCATCTGGCCGCACTCGCCGCCGATCCGCCGCGCTGGCCTGAGCGCACCGAGGATTTCTCGACCCTGTCGATCGCCATCGACGTGGAGCGGCGCAATTCGCTCGGCGGCATGCTGCCGGAGCGGCGCATCACGCTGGACCTGATCGACTATCCCGGCGAATGGCTGCTCGACCTGCCGATGCTGCGCCAGGACTACGCGGCCTGGTCGGAGGAGACGCTGGCGCGACTGCGGCGCGGCCTGCGCGCGGGTCCGGCGGCGGAATTCCTCGCCTTCCTCGATGGCCTGCCGGATGACGCGGCGGCGGAGGATGCGCTCGCGAAGCGCGGCTACACGCTATACCGCGACATGCTGCGGCATTGCCGCGACGTGCAGGGGCTCCGCTTCCTCCAGCCGGGCCGCTTCCTGAACCCCGGCCCGCGCGGGGAGGCGCCGCTGCTGTGGTTCTTCCCGCTGCCCGCCAGCGCGCAGGGCGGGTTGGCGCAGCTCTGCGCCCGGCGGTTCGAGGCCTACCTGGCCGATCAGCGCGCGACCTTCCTGGACCCGTATTTCTCGCGCTTCCACCGCCAGGTGGTGCTGGTGGACGTGCTGGGCGCGCTGCATGCCGGGCAGGAGGCCTTCCACGACACCGGCGATGCGCTGTCGGCCGTGGCGTCGATCGTCTCGGGCGCCAATTGGCTGGAGCGACTGCTGGGCGCGGCACCGACGCATGTCGCCTTCGCCGCCACCAAGGCGGACCATGTGCCTACGCGGGCGCGCGATGCGCTGGCGGCGCTGGTGGAGCACATCACGCTGGGCGCGCGCGGGCGGGCGGAGCTCTCGGGCGCGGCGGTGTCCTTCCATGCGCTGGCGGCGATCCGCTGCACGGAGGATGCGGTGGCGCGGCTCGACGGGCATTCCGTGGCCGCGGTGCGCGGGGTGCTTTTGGAGAATGGGGCCGGCGCCACCATCTATCCGGGCGAGGTGCCGATGAAACCGCCCGAACCCGCCTTCTGGGATGCCGGCCTGTTCACCATGCCGGAATTCCGCCCGCCGCGGCTCGACCCCGCAGGGGTCAGCGGCATGCCGCATCTGGGGCTGGATGCGCTGCTCGCCTGGCTGATCGGGGATGCGCTTTGACGCCGCCCGGTGAGCGCAGGGGCGACGGCCCGCCGGCGGGTAGCGAAGCGGTAGCTGCCGGGCGCCGCAGGCCGCGCGTGATCACCGATGCGCCCGAGGGTGTCGCGGCGGAACGGGCTGCCGCGCCCGCTGACGGGCGTGGTGCCGGCGCAACCGCATCCGAGGCGCGTCCCGACGCCGTAGCCGCCCGCCCGCGCGTGATCCTGGACGATGGCGCGAAGGCGTCGCCGCGGCTCGATTTCGGCTGGGACAATGCGGTGGCGCCGGTGGCGGTGCCGGGTGGGCGCGGGTGGTCCTCGGCTGGGTTGGTGGGGGCCGGGGTGGCGTTGCTGCTGCTCGGCTTCTCGCTGCTGGAGGCCGGGAATTTCGTCGCCGCGCAGTTTGCCCGCGCGGCGTGGCTTGGCTGGGTGACGCTGGCGGTCGCGACGGGTGGCTTCGGGCTCGTGTTTGCCGCGATCTGGCGGGAGGTGCGTGGGTATCTCGCCTTGGGCACGGTGGATCGTGCACGGGCGGCGCTGGCGCGGGGCGATGCGGCGGGGCTGCGCGCGGAGCTGGAGGCCTGGCAGGCGCGGTTGCCGGCGGGGCGTGCGCGGGCGGGCGATCTCGATGGCGCGCCGATCGAGGCGATGGCGGCGCTGGTCGAGGCCAAGACCTTGGCGCCGATTGCGCGGGATGCCGCGGCGCTGGGCCGGGCGGCGGCGGTGCAGGCCTTTGCCGTGACGGCGGTGAGTCCGTCGCCGGCCGCGGATGCGTTGATTTTCGTGTGGCGGGGCCTGCGTCTGGTGCGGCAGGTGGCGGCGCTGCATGGCTTCCGCCCTGGCATTGCCGGCACGCTGGTGCTGCTACGCCGGGTTGCCGTGGATGCCGCGACCGTGGCCGCGACGGACGTGGCCGTGGATGCCGCCGTGCGTGGCCTGCTGAGTTCGAAGCTGGCCGAGCATGTGGCTGGCGAGGCTGCCGCGGGCGCCGTGGCGGCGCGGCGCATGATCCTTCTGTCCCGCGTCGCGGATGAAGCCTGCCGCGTATTGCCGCGCCGCTGAAAGTTCCAAAAAAAGGAGGGGGATCGGGGGAGTTCTCTCCCCCGACCTTTAGCCTTCGAGCCTGACGTTCGCCGCCCTGGCCACTTCCCTGAACGTCGCGATCTCGCTGCGGATGAAGGTGGCGAAGTCCTCCGGCGCCATCGGATCGGGCACCGCCCCCATGCCGAGGATTCGGTTGGCGATGGCCGGTTCGCGCAGGATGGCGACGACGTCGGTGTTGATGCGGCGGATGATCTCGGCGGGCGTGCCGGCGGGTGCGACCAGCCCCGACCAGCCGGCGGCCTGGTAGCCTGGCACCAGGGTCTCGGCGATGGTCGGCACGTCGGGCAGTTGCGGCACGCGGCGGGCGGAGCACAGAGCGATGGCGCGCACGCGGCCCTCGCGGATGTGGGGCAGGGCGGAGGCCACGGAATCCGTCATCAGCTTGACGTTGCCGGCGATGACGTCGGCGATGGCGGGGCCCGAGCCGCGGTAGTGGACGATGTTGAAGCGGATATTGGCGCGCAGCATCAGCAGTTCGGCCGCCATGTGCTGGGACGTCGCCGGGCCGGCGGAGGCCATGTCGAGCGCGCCGGGCCGTGCGCGGGCTTCGGCCGCCAGCGCCTGCATGGTGTGCTGCGGCACGGAGGGATGGGCGATGACCAGCAGCGGCACCATCGCGACATTGCTGATGGCGGCGAAGTCCTTCTCGGCGTCGTAGGGCACGCGCGGCAGGACGGAGGGGTTCACGCCGAGCGTCCCTGACGTGCCCGCGATCAGCGTGTAGCCATCGGCGGGCGAGCGCGCGCCGGCTTCCAGGGCCGGGGCACCGGCGCCGCCGGCGCGGTTCTCGACCACCACGCGCTGCGGCCAGCGCTTGCTGAGTTCGTCGGCGACCAGGCGGGTGATGATGTCGGCGGCCTGGCCGGGCGGGAAGGGCACGATGATCCGCACCGGGCGGTTCGGCCAATCGGATTGCGCGCGCGCGGCGATGGGCAGCAGCGGCAGGGCGGCGGCGCCGAGCAGGGCGCGGCGTTGGATGCGTGTCATGTGTTTTTCCTCCCGGGACGGGGGCAGCCTACGACAGCGTGCGTGCGGGCGGAACCGGGGGCGTCAGGGGCGGGCGAGCGCGTCCTCGAGCCGGGCGGCGCTGCGGCGCAGCGCATCGCGGCGGGCGGCGGTGGCACGGCGTTCGCGCAGCTGGTCCAGCACCTTCTCGGCGCTGCGGGCTTCGGCGAGGGCGTCGCGCTCGGCCTCCAACGCGGCCTCGGCGCGGGCGATGGCGGCGGCATGCGCGTGGCGGGCGGCGAGGCCACGGGCCAGAAAGGCGCCGTAGGTTGCGCCGGTGCCGTCCGGTGCTTCGGCGCGCAGGGCGGCTTCGGCGGCGGCGGCGGCGTCCTGCTGGCGTGCCAGGGCGCTGCGGGCCTCGGCCAGGCGGCGGCGGGCGGCCTCGACCTCGATCGCGCGGAGGCGGGCCAGGGTGGTGAGGGGGTCGGGCGGCATGCTGGCGCGATGGTCGCGCAAATGCCTTGCCGGCTGGTGAATGGCGTCAAGCCTGCGCGCTGGAAACCGGCCGCGGCACGCCCAGCGCGCGCATGTGCGGCCCGGGCGCGCCGCCGTCCCAGGCGCGCAGCACTTCGGGGAACAGCGCCAGCAATTCGGCCGCCACCTCCTGCGCCGGGCGCAGCGCGGGGCGGCCGAGCAGCCTGTGCGTCCAGGGACGATCCTGGCGAAACCAGGCGCCCGGTCCGGCGCCGCGGCGCGGTTGCAGGCGGCCGGCATCGGGCAGCCAGCCGGCCGCCACCCGCTGCGGTGGGAAGCGCCGGCCATCGACCTCGATCCCATCGGCGGGGCAGGTGCCGTAGTTCAGCACGAAGCGAGGCCGGCCGTAGCTGTCCCACTGGATCTCGACGATCTGCACGCGCGGGCCGGCGCTCCGGCGAAAGGCCAGGATCGCCGGCATGTCGCGCCGGTCGGGCGTGAAGCCCGCCGCCCCGGCCACAGGCACGAAGGCCGCCGCCACGGCGCGGCGCAGGTCGGTGGTCTGGCCCATCGCGCGATCAGCGCCCGCCCTGCAGCCACACCGCATCGGCGCCGAGCTCCGGCCAGCCGATCGGGCGCACCGCGCCAGGCGCGGCCGGGTCGCCATCCCAGCGCGCGGCAATGATGCGCTGGCCGGTGACGCCCTCCGCCGCATCCGACAGCAGCCAGGCCAGCGGCGCGCCCATGATGGCCGGGCGCAGCATGGCGTCACGCGCCCACCCGCTCTCGGCGCCAATGAAGGGCGTGTCGGTCGGCCCGCCCGGGATCAGCACATTCACCGTGATGCCGCTGCCCGCGAGTTCCTCCGCCCAGACCGCCGAGGACGCCTCCAGCGCCGCCTTGGTCGCGCCATAGGGCAGCACCCGCAGCATGGTGCGGAAGGACGTCGTGTTGTTCACCACACGCCCCCAGCCGCCGGCGCGCATCATCGGCAGCACGGCGCGCAGCAGCAGCATCGGCGCACGCACGTTGATGGCGAAGAAGCGGTCCCAGGTTGCGGCGTCGAGTTCCTCGATGGCCGGCAGGCGCGTCTCGGCATCGGCGCGCAGGGAGGACACGCCGATGCCGGCATTGTTCACCAGCGCATCGACACGGCCGAACTGCGCCACGGCAGCAGCGACACCATCGCGGCAGCCGGCCTCGGTGGAAAGGTCCGCCAGGATCGGGTGCAGGCGGTCATGCACGGGCAGGCCAGCGATGTCGCGGTCGAGCGCCGCCACGGCATGGCCGGCGGACAACGCCGCCTCCACCATCGCCAGGCCAATGCCGCCGGCAGCGCCGGTGATGAGGACAGTGCGGGGCATGCCAAGGCTCCTCGAAGGGGCTTTGCCCCCTCGAACTCCCCCACCAGGGGGCGACGGCCCCCTGGACCGCGGGGACCACTCGCCGGGGCCAGGAAGGCACCCTATCCTGAAACGCAGAACACGGGAGGGGCGCGATGAAGGTGGTCATCGCAGGCGGAGGAATCGGCGGGCTCGTCGCAGCCCTGTCGCTGCACGCAGCCGGCATTGACGCCGATGTCTTCGAACAAAGCACCGAAATCCGGCCGCTCGGCGTCGGCATCAATGTGCTGCCGCATGCCATGCGCGAACTGACGGAACTCGGGCTGCTGGATCGGGTGCTCGCAGCCGGCGTGGCAACGCGCGAACTCGCCTACGCCAACCGCCACGGGCAGATGATCTGGTCCGAACCACGCGGGCTGCACGCCGGCTACACCTGGCCGCAGGTTTCGATCCATCGCGGCCGGCTGCACATGCTGCTGGTCGATGCCGCTCGCGAAAGGCTGGGCGACGCACGCATCCACCTCGGCAAGCGCCTGCTGGGCTTTGAACAAGATACGGCGGGCGTGACCGCCCGCTTCGCCGACGGCACCACCGCACACGGCGACGTGCTGGTCGCGGCCGACGGCATCCATTCGCCCACCCGCGCCGGCTTCTACCCGGCCGAGGGCGCGCCGAAATGGAACGGCGCGATCCTGTGGCGCGCCACCTCCATCGCCGAGCCCTTCCTGACCGGCGCGACCATGGCGCAGATCGGCACGCGCGATATCAAGTTCGTCGTCTACCCCATCGCCGAATTGCCCGATGGGCGCCGCCTGACCAACTGGATCGCCGAACGCCGCATGGACCCCTCGCAGCCCTGGAACCGCGAGGACTGGAACCGCCCCGGGCGCATCGACGATTTTCTGCCATGGTTCACGGAATGGCGCTTCGATTGGCTCGACGTGCCGGCGCTGATCCGCTCGGCCGAGGCGGTCTATGAATTCCCCATGGTGGACCGCGACGCGCTGCCGCGCTGGACGCAGGGGCGCGTCACACTGCTGGGCGATGCGGCGCATCCGCTCTACCCGATCGGGTCGAACGGGTCGTCGCAGGCCATCCTGGATGCGCGGGTGCTGGCGCTGCAGCTCGCCACGCACGCCGACCCGGTCGAGGCCCTGCATGCCTACGAGGCCATCCGCCGCCCGGCCACCGCCGCGCTGCTGGAAGCCACGCGCGGCGATGGACCGGATGTCGTGCTCGACATGGCGCAGGCGCGCGCGCCGGACGGCTTCGCGGATATCGAGGCGGTGATGCCGCTCGCCGAACGCAGCGCCATCGCCACCCACTACAAGCGCCTGGCGGGGTTCGAACCCGCCACGCTCAACACGCGGCCGAGCCTGTCGCCGCCACGGAGGGCTGCATGAGCGTCCACTACCTACCCGTCCGCGAGGATTGGCTTGCCACCCGGCAGGAGGAGATCCTCGACCCCGGCCAGCGGATCATCGATCCGCATCACCACCTGTGGGACCGCCCGGGCTGGCGGTATCTGCTGGACGAGATCCTCGCCGACATCCGCACCGGCCACGATGTGCGCGCGACGGTGCTGGTGCAGGCGCGCGCCTTCCATCGCGCCGACGGGCCGGTCGAGCTGCGCCCGGTCGGCGAGACGCAGTTCGCCGCCGGCATCGCCGCGATGTGCGAGAGCGGCACCTATGGCGATGTGCGCGTCTGCGCCGGCATCGTCGGCCATGCGGACCTGACCCTGGGTGCGGCGGCGGGCGCGGTGCTGGACGCCCATATCGCCGCCGGCAATGGGCGCTTCCGCGGCATCCGGCACAGCGCGACCTGGGACCCGGATCCCGAGATGCTGAACCCGGCCTACACCCCCGCCGAGGACATGCTCGACACGCCCGCCTTCCGTGCGGGCTACGCCGCACTCGGCAAGCGCGGGCTGTCCTTCGAGGCCTGGCTGTATTTCCACCAGATCCCGCGCCTGGTGCGCCTGGCGCAGGCGCATCCCGAGGTGCCCATCGTGCTGAACCATTGCGGCGGGGTGCTCGGCATCCGCGGCTATGCCGGCAAGCGCGACGAGGTGTTCGCGGCTTGGTCGGCGAATATGCGGGCGCTCGCGGCCTGCCCGAACGTGGTGGTGAAATGCGGGGGCCTGGGGATGCGCCTGCCGGGCTTCGGGCTGGAGCAGGGCGCGGTCGCGCCGTCGTCGCAGATGCTGGCGGATGCCTGGCGCCCCTGGATGGAGCCGATCATCGCCATGTTCGGCACCGGCCGCTGCATGTTCGAAAGCAACTTCCCCGTGGACAAGGGCGGCTTCGGCTATGCCGCCGGGTGGAATGCCTTCAAGCGGCTGGCGGCGGGCGCCTCGGCTGCGGAGAAGGATGATCTGTTCCGCGGCACCGCCGCTCGTTTCTACAGGATCGACGCATGACCCAGCACCGCTTCTGCACCGTGGCCGATGAGGGCCGCCTTCGCATCGTCACGCTGAACCGCCCGGAGGTGATGAACGCGCTGCACAGCGAGGCGCATGCGGAACTGGCCGCGGTCTGGGATGAATTCGCGGCGCGCGACGATCTGTGGGTGGGCATCGTCACCGGCGCCGGCGACCGCGCGTTTTCCGCCGGCAACGACCTGAAGGTGCAGGCGGCGGGCAAGCGCGGGCCGACGCCGCCTTCGGGCTTCGCCGGGCTGACCACGCGCTTCGATCTCGACAAGCCGTTGATCGCCGCGGTGAACGGCATCGCGATGGGCGGCGGCTTCGAGATCGCGCTGGCCTGCGACCTGGTGATCGCATCCGAGAACGCGGTCTTCGCGCTGCCGGAACCGCGCGTGGGGCTGGTGGCCGGGGCAGGGGGCGTGCATCGCCTGCCGCGGATGATCGGGCAGAAGCAGGCGCTCGGCATGATCCTGACCGGGCGGCGCGTGCCGGCCGCCGAGGGCAAGACGCTCGGCTTCGTCAACGAGGTGGTGCCGGCGGGCGAGGCGCTGGCGGGCGCGAAGCGCTGGGCGGCGCTGATCCTGGAATGCTCGCCGCTGGCGGTGCGGGCGTCCAAGCAATGCGTGTACGACGGCATGGATGCGCCGACGCTGCGCGAGGCCGTCACCACCATGTACCCCGCGCAGCAGCGCAATCGCGACAGCGAGGACTACGTCGAAGGGCCGCGCGCTTTCGCCGAGAAGCGCAAGCCGGAGTGGCGCAACCGCTAGAGGTCGGGCTCGAACCCCAGCCCTGGCGCGGTGGGCACCGCAATCGCGCCATCACGCGGCACCAGCGCCGGGTAGGGCGGCTGTGCCAGGTCGGCGAAGTAGATCTCGATCGGCTCGGCCTCCGGCGCGGCGGCCAGCAGGTGCAGCGTCGCCAGCAGGCCGGGGCCGAAATACGGGCAATGCGGCACCAGCCGTACGCCGGCCTCGCGCGCCAGTTCCGCGATTTCCATCATGGCGGACACGCCGCCGATCTTGGTGATCGATGGCTGCGCCACATCCACCGCGCGCAATTCGAACATGCGGCAGAAATCCTCGACCGTACCGTTGCATTCGCCGGCCGCGATCGGAACCGGCGATGCGGTGCGGATGCGCGCAATGGCGGGGATATCCTCCGGCGGCCAGATCGGTTCCTCGACCCAGGCGGCGTTGAGGCCCTCGACGTCCTCGCAGAATTGCGCGGCCTCGTGCTCGGTGTTCCAGACGCAGTTGATGTCGAGCATCAGCGGCGTGCCGGGCGCGGCCAGGTGCGCGGCGCGGATGCAGCGCAGGTCGAATTCATGCAGCTTGATGTGGCGGTAGCCGCGCGACAGCGCCTCGGTCACGTTGCGCGCGACGTCATCCGGATTGCCGTAGCGCAGCAGCGACGCATAGGCCGGCACCGACGCACGCGCCGCATCGCCCAGCAGCGCATGCAGCGGCACGCCCGCCGCCTTGGCGCGGATATCCCACAGCGCGATGTCGATGGCCGACAGCGCGAAGCTGACCGGCCCGTTGCGGCCGAAATTGTGGAAGCGGCGCGCCAGCATCCGCATCAGGCCGGCGATGTCGGTCGCGTCCTGGCCGATGCAGGCCGGGCCGATCAGGCGGTCCAGCGCATCCTTCGTGGTCTCCACCAGCGTGAAGCCGAAGCCCTCGCCCCAGCCATGCAGGCCGGTGTCGGTCTCGACGCGCACCAGCAGCGTGTCCATCGCCCGCAGGTGCAGATTGCCGCCAACGCCGCCGGCACTGGCGCCATAGGTGAAGTCCGTGCGGTGGTGATGCGTGGTGACGCGGGTGATCTTCATGGCGTTCCCTTTCGCGCGCGGCGCGTTGCGGCGATACTGCCCGCAACGGCCGTCACGCAGAAGCCGGCCACAGGAGGACGCCCATGAACCGCCGCACGCTGCTGCTTGCCGCCACCTTGCCGCTCCCCGCGCTGGCCCAGGCTCCCTGGCCGGACCGGCCGATCCGCGTGGTGGTGCCCTTCGCCGCCGGCGGTCCGTCCGACATCGTGGTGCGGCTGCTGGCACCAAGGCTGACGGCGACGCTCGGCCAACCGGTGGTGGTCGAGAATCGTGCCGGTGCCGGCGGCGTGACCGGCGTGGACGTCGTCGCGAAGGCGGCGCCGGATGGCTACACGCTCGGCATCGGCAGTGCGGGCGGGCTGGCCATCTCGCCGCGGCTGGATCGCGGCACGCCCTATGATCCGCTGCGGGACCTGGCGCCGCTGACGCTCGCGGTGCTGGTGCCCGAACCGCTGGTGGTGCCAGCGGCCATGCCGTTCCGCACGGTGGCGGAGCTGGTGGCGGCGGCGAAGGCGCAGCCGGGGCGGTTGAATTTCGGCTCGGCCGGGTCGGGCAGCATGCCGCATCTGGCGGGCGAGCTGTTCCGCATGGCGGCGGGCATCGACATCACGCATGTGTCCTATCGTGGCGGCGCGCCGCTCGCGATGGCGATCCTGCAGAACGAGGTGCAGCTCGGCTTCGCCGACTTGCCGATCCTGCTGCCGCATCTGCGCGCGGGTGCGCTCCGCGCGCTGGCTGTCGGCACGCAGCGGCGGCTGGAATGGATCCCGGATGTGCCGACCATGGCGGAGGTCGGGCTGCCGAGCGTCGATGCCAACAACTGGCACGGCTTCGTCGCCCCCGCACGGGTGCCCGCGCCGATCCTCGCACGGCTGCATGGCGCGCTGGCCGGTGCGCTGAACGACCCCGAGATCCGCCGCGCGCTGCACGAGCAGGGCGCGATTCCGGGTGGCAACACCCAGGCCGAATTCGGCACCTTCCTGCGTGCCGAGAACGAGAAATGGGGCGGCGTGATCCAGCGCGCCGGCGTGCGCGCGGATTAGCGCGGTGCGCTCTCGTGGTTGGCGCGCCGTTTCGACACGCGCGCGGCCGCGGGCCGGACGCTAGCCGCCGATGGTCTGCAGCACGTCGAAGCCCTCGAATTGCGGCGGGCCGAGGGTGCTGCCCTTCATGCTGCCGGCACCGGCATGGGCGCGGCGGAACTGTTCGGAACGCGTCCAGCCTTCGAAGGCCTCGCGCGATGCCCAGAGCGTCAGGGAGGAATAGAGGATGTGGTCCTCGGCTGCTGGCCCCTTCAGCAGGTGGAAGGTCATGAAGCCCGGGACTTCGTGCAGGTGGCTTTCGCGCGTCAGCCAAGCCTCCTCGAAGGCGGGCGCGTGCTCGGGGATGACGCGGAAGCGGTTGGCGGCGACGAACATGCTGGCGGCCTTTCCTGGACTGCGCCCATGGATGGGTAGCGAAGCCGCTTTCGCAAGGGGCGGCGCATGACCGACCGCGTGGCGATGGAGGCGGTGGCCGAATGGCATCACGCCTGGTTCACCGGCATCGTGCTGGCGGCGGTGGCGCAACGCGGCCCTGCGGATGCCGCCGCGCTGGTCTTCGCGGTGTTTCGGCGCCAGCAGGCCGAGACGTTTCTCCCTGGGTTGCGCAAGCTCGGCCTCGATGCCCTGCCGCCGGCGGTGGCGGCGGCGCGCTACCACTACCTGTCGAACTTCATCGGCGGCGTCGGCGTAGAATATGTCGAGGAATCGCCGCGCAAGGCCTGGATCCGCTACCCGCCGCCGCGCTGGATCTGGCCGGGTGCCAGCATCTGCGGCATCCCCTCCGAGGTGAACGCCGCCATGCTGCGCGGCTGGCACGCCAATAACGGCGTGATGCTGGGCTGCCTTGGCCTCGGCTTCGTCTGCACCGGGCAGACCGTGGATGGCGATCCGGGGCTCGAGGGCTACTACATCGAGCACAGCGAGGCGCTGGCCGAACCCGACCGCCTGCGCTTCGCGAAACAAGAAGCCATGCCGCGCTTCGACGCCGCGCGCGCGCCGCGCCTGCCGTCGGCCGACTGGCCGGAGGACCGCGTCGCGAAGGCGAAGCGCGGCTATGCCATGACGTACTGCCGCACGGCGGTGCAGGCGGCGGTCGATGTCTTCGGTGCAGGTCAAGGCGGCGCCTTGCTGGCGCATGCCGCGCGCCTGGTGGGCATGCAGCACGTCCATGCGACGGCGGCTGCGCTGGGCGCGCAGGATTTCGCCGGCTTCATGGTCGCGCTGGCGCAGGCCGAGGGCGATGCGGCGCGCGCCGAACCACAGCCCGATGGCAGCATGGTGGTGCGGCGCGACGGCTGCGCGCTGCTGCGCGGCATCGTTGACCCGCACCGCGCGATGCAGCACGCCTGGGAGGCGACGCTGCATGGCGCGCTGGCCGGCTGGGACCGCTTCGCGCGGCTGGAGAAGGTCGGCGCGCTGGCGTGGCGCCTCCGGGGCGTCTGACGCCGCGGCGCGCCGCCGATGCGCCGATGGCGCCCACCGCGGCGTGCCGCTGGCCACGAGCGACCAGCGACATGTCGAGGGTCTGTGCCTGCGGGTGCCGGACACCTTCGTCAGCCCTCGATGACCGTGCCGGCGCTGGCCGCCGTCATGATCCGCAGCAGGCTTTCATCCCGCCCGAGCGCCCAGAGCACGGCATTGATCGGCGGACTGGTCAGGCTGCCGCAGAGTGCCGCGCGCAGCGGCTGGGCGATGTCCTTCAGCTTCACCTCCTTCACATCGGCATAGTCGCGAAGCCAATGCTCGAGGTCGGCCTTCTCCCAGGGTGCGGCGCTCAGGAACTCCGCCAGGTCGGCAAGGCGCGCGCGCGCCTCGGGCGTCAGCGCGGCCAGCGCCTTCTCGTCGATCGCCGGCAGGTCCTCATGCGCGGCGAAGGCGGCGGACCCGGCGAGTTCCTCCAGCGTGCGCGCGCGTTCCTTCAGGTCGGGCATCAACATCGCCACGCGCTCGGCGCCGTTGGTGCCGAACAGCACGCCGCGCTTCGCCAGGATCTCCAGCACCGCGCGGGTCAGCCGCGCATCATCGGCCTGGCGCAGATACACGCCGTTCAGATGCGAGAGCTTGGCGTAGTCCATGCGCGATGCGGAACGCCCGACATCCTTGATATCGAACAGCTCGACCGCGCGGTCGTGGGGGACGATCTCCTCGTCGCCATGGCCCCAGCCCAGGCGCAGCAGGTAGTTGTTCACGGCTTCGGGCAGGTAGCCCTGCTCGCGGAAATCCAGCACCGACACCGCGCCGTGGCGCTTGGACAGCTTGGCGCCATCGGCGCCGTGGATCAGCGGGATATGGGCGAAGTGCGGCCGCCGCCAGCCCATCGCGTCATAGACCATGCATTGGCGGAAGGTGTTGGTCAGGTGGTCGTCGCCGCGGATGACATGGGTGATCTCCATGTCGTGGTCGTCCACCACCACCGCATGCAGGTAGGTCGGCGTGCCGTCCGAGCGCAGGATGATCATGTCGTCGAGCTCGGCGTTCTGCACGCGCACCTCGCCCTGAACCAGGTCGGCCACCACCGTCTCGCCCTCCAGCGGCGCGGCGATGCGGATGACGTAGGGCTTGCCCTCCTGCTCGGGGCCTGGTTCGCGGTCGCGCCAGCGGCGGTCGTAGCGCGGCGGGCGGCCCTCGGCGGCGGCCTGTTCGCGCATCTGGGCCAGTTCCTCGGGCGTCGCCCAGCAGCGGTAGGCCTTGCCCATCGCCAGCAGGGCGTGCGCGACCTCGGCATGGCGGGCCTCGCGGGCCGCCTGGAACACCGGCTCCTCGTCGGGCGACAGGCCAAGCCAGGCGAGGCTCTCCAGGATCTGGTCCACCGCCGCCTGGGTCGAGCGTTCCTTGTCGGTGTCCTCGATCCGCAGCAGGTAGGCACCCTTGTGGCGACGGGCGAACAGGTAGTTGAACAGCGCGGTGCGCGCGCCGCCGATATGCAGGTAGCCGGTGGGCGAGGGGGCGAAGCGGGTACGGACGGTCATGTCACCTGGGCTCATCTGGCGGGGGCCCGTTAGACCAGATCGGGGCGCCCGGGCGCAAACCCCTCCCGCGAAACGCCCCATTCGTGGCAGGATGAACGCAGGAGTTGCGGAACACCACCCTGTCCAGCACCACCGCGCGAGACACCGCCGGCCGCATCGGCGCCGCCCTGGGCGCCGGCGCGCAGCGCGTCGCGGTGCTGATGGCCGGCGAGCGCGGCCGCCTGGCACCTTGGCTGGCGGTGGCGATGGGCGCGGGGATCATCGGCTATTTCGCGCTGCGCGAGGAACCGCCGCTCTGGGCCGCCGCCCCCGGCCCGCTGCTGGTGGTGCTGGCCTGGCTGGTGGCGACGCGGGCCCCCCATGCGGGCTGGCTGATCGGTCTGATGGCCGCCGCGGCGCTGGGCTTCGGCGCGGCGGTGCTGCACGCCGCGGCCTTGCCGCCCGCCGCCGCGCCGCCGCTGCGCGCCGTGGTGCTGAGCGGCATCGTGCAGGATGTCGACCTGTTGCCGGAGGGGCTGCGGGTGACGCTGGGCGCCGCGCGCTTCGGGCCGGGCGAAACCGTCCAGCCGCGCAGCATCCGCGTGCGGCTGCGCCCGAACGACCCGGCGCGGCCGGCGCCGGGCGACCGGGTCAGCATCCGCGCCCTGGTGCGCGCGCCCTCGCCGCCGGCCTATCCCGGCGGGTGGGACTTCCAGCGCGCCGCGTATTTTGCCGGCCAGGGCGGCGCGGGCTTCGCCATCGGCCCTGCCGAGGTGACGTGCGGCGCCGGCGAGCCTCCGCCGCTGTCAGGAATGCGCGCGGCCCTGGAAGAGCGAGTGACCGCCGCCATCCCCGGCGCGTCGGGCGCGGTGGCGGCCGCGCTGATGACCGGCGGGCAATCCGCCATCCCGCGCGCCGACATGGCGGCGATGCGCGATTCCGGGCTCGCGCATCTGCTGTCGGTCTCGGGGCTGCACATCGCCATCGTGATGGGCGTGACCTTCTGGGTGGTGCGCTTCCTGGTGGCCTGCTGGCGCTGGCTGGCGCTGCGGGTGGACGGCAAGGTCTGGGCCGGCGTGGCGGCGCTGGGTGCGGGCGGCTTCTACATGCTGCTGACGGGCTCGCAGGTGCCCATGCAGCGGTCCTTTGCCATGGCCACGCTGGTCACGCTGGCGCTGCTGTCGGGGCGGCACGCCATCACCATGCGCGGCGTGGCGCTGGCGGCGGCGGCGGTGATGCTGCTGGCGCCCGATGCCGTGCTGGGGCCGTCCTTCCAGATGTCGTTCTCCGCCGTGCTGGCGCTGGTGGCGGGGTGGGAGGCGTTGCGCGGCCCCATGAAGCGCCTGCGCGGCGACGGCGCCTGGTGGCGGGTCGCGGCGGTGTTCGGCGCCGGGCTGGTGATGACATCGGTGCTGGCGGGCTTTGCCACGGCGCCGTTCGGGCTCGCGCATTTCGGGCGGCTGCAATGGTATGGCGTGGCGGCCAATGCGGTGGCGGTGCCGCTGACCTCCGTGCTGGTCATGCCGGCGGCGATGCTGGCGGCGCTGCTGATGCCGCTCGGCCTGGAAGGCCCGGCGCTGGCCGTGATGGGCTGGGGGTGCGCGGCGGTGCTGGCGGTGGCGCGCGAGGTCGCCTCCTGGCCCGGTGCGGCGACCGGGGCGCGGCCGATCCCGCCCTGGGGGCTGGCCTGCTTCGCCTTCGGGATGCTGTGGCTGTGCCTGTGGCGGCTGCGCTGGCGGTGGCTGGGCGTGCCGCTGATGGCGCTGGGGCTGGGCAGCGCGGCGCTGCATCGCCCGCCGGACCTTTTCGTCTCGGGCGATGCGCGGTTGATCGGCTTCGCCGCCGATGGCGCGCTGTGGGTGCAGCGGCAATCGGGTGCGTCGAACCTGGTGCGGGATTCGTGGCTGCGCGCGCAGGGGCTGGCGCAGGCGCGGCCGCTGCCGGCGGAAGGCACCGCGGCGGGCGCTGCGGTGGAATGTGCGCGTGGCGCCTGCACGCTGCGCGCCGTGGCGGACGGGCCGGCCGCCATCCTGCTGCGTGGCGAGGCACCCGTTGTGGCCTGCGGGCGCGCGGCGGTGGTGGTCTCGGCCGAGCCGGTGCGGGGGCGCTGCGCCGGCAGCCAGGTGGTGGACCGCTTCGCGGTGTGGCGCGACGGCCCACATGCGGTGTGGCTGGGGCGCGAGGGCGCGCGGGTGGTGTCGGACCGCGCCTGGCGCGGGGCGCGGCCCTGGGTGCCGGCGCCGCCGGTGCCGCGCGCGCGGGAGGAACTGCCGCCCGCGCCTGTGGAATAGCCGCGCTGGCCGGATGCGGCGCTGACATTGGCGCGCGCGCTGTTACCCGACCAGCGAAGCCAAGGTAGAATGGTTGCCGCCAGCGCCCGCCTGTCGGCGGGTGTCAGTAGCGCCGCAGCAACCCCACCAGCCTTCCCTGCACGCGCACGCGGTCGGGGCCGAAGATGCGGGTCTCATGCCGCGGATTGGCCGGTTCCAGCGCGATGGAATTGCCGCGCCGGCGCAGGCGCTTCAGCGTGACCTCGTTCTCATCCACCAGGGCCACCACGATGGAGCCGTTCTCGGCGGTCTCGGCGCGCTGGATCAGCACCGTGTCGCCATCGAGGATGCCGGCATCGATCATGGAATCGCCGGCGACTTCCAGCGCGTAGTGGTCGCCCGAACCGAGCAGCGCGGCCGGCACGTCCACGGATGCGCCATTGTCGCGCAGCGCCTCGATCGGCAGGCCGGCGGCGATGCGGCCGAACAGCGGCAGGCTGACCGCGGCGGCGTCGTTGGCGGCCTCGGGCGTCGGGCGGGGGGGCTGCGCGGCGAAGGGGCCGCGGATGACATTGGGGCCGAGCGGTGCGTCGGGCGCCTTGGGCGTGCGTGTGTTGCGCGGGGCCGTGGTGTCGGGCAGGCGGATGACTTCCAGCGCGCGGGCGCGATGGGCGCGCCGGCGCAGGAAGCCGCGTTCCTCCAGCGCCGTGATGAGGCGATGGATGCCGGATTTCGACTTGAGGTTGAGCGCACCCTTCATTTCCTCGAAGGACGGCGAGAAGCCGGTCTCGCGCAGGTGCCGGTCGATGAACATCAGCAATTCGTGCTGCTTGCGCGTGAGCATGCAGGCATTCTCCCGGTGGTGCCGGCCGCGACTTGGTCGGAACAAAGCGGCAACGTGAGCGATGTTCTAGAAAGGTTCCCCAGTCACAGTCAATGGGATTCGCCTGTGGATGAAGCACGGCCCCGCTGCCAGGATGCCGCGCGATGGAACTCTCCCTGCTGGTCGCCGCGTATCGCCTGACGGACCTCGTGCCGCGCGCCGTCGCCTCGGTGCTGGAACGCGCCGACGGCGCAGCGGTCGAGGTCGTCATCGCCTCCGATGACGGCACCGACTACGCGCCGCTGCTGCCACCCGATCCGCGCCTGCGCTTCACCACGGTCGGGCCGGTCGCGACCGGCGCGCATGCCGCGCGCAACCGCGCCCTGGCCATCGCGACCGGCGCGCATGTGATGATCCTGGATGGCGACGACGCGCTGGAAGGCCCGCCGGATGCGATCGTGCGCGCGGTCGCGCTGGCGCGCGGCGCGGGCGCGGTGGCGGTGCCATCCGTGGTGCGCGACCCCGAGGGGCGGGTGGTGCGGCGCGTGCCCGGGGGCGACGCGCAGCGCCTGGGCTTCGCGCAGTGGCGCGAGGTGTTCGCCTCGCTGCACCTGGTCGCACGGCGCGACCTGCTGCAGCCCTTCGCGCCATTCCGGCTGATCGACGACGTGGTGTTCGACCTGCGCGCGCTGGCGGCGGCGGGGGGCTGCGTGCCGGTCGCGGACGCGCTGGCCTATCGCTACCAGCTGCGGGCGGGGCAGGCGACGGATGTGCCCTGGACGCGCTTCGACGCGGAATACGCGCGCGCGCTGGGCGCCATCGCGCAGGACGGCTTCGGCTTCGGCGCGCATGGCGGCGCGGCGGCGCGGGTGCTGCGGCGCTGGCGGGCGATGAACAGGGTGGTAGGGACGCGGCCGGGGCTGGGGGATTACCACCGCGTCGTGGCGGCGCGGCAGGCGGCCGCAGCGGCGGGCTAGACGCCCAGCTCGGCCAGGATGATCGCCTCGACCTCTGACCCCGCAGGCAAGGCGGGCGCGTGCGGTGCGCGCAGCACCAGCGCATCGGCGCGCGCCAATGTCGCGAGCATCGAGGAATCCTGCATCGCGGCGGGTGTCGCGACCATGCGGCCCTCGCCATCCATCGAAAGCGTCGCGCGCAGATGGTCGGCGCGCTGATCGTTCGCCTTCAGCGCGACGCCGGCCAGCACGCGCCGTGTCGGCGGCGGCGCGCCTGGCAGGCCCGACAGCCTCGAGATGGCCGGGATCAGGAACACCACCCCGCAGACGATGGCCGAGACCGGATTGCCCGGCAGCCCCAGCACCGGCGTGCGTCCCAGCCTGCCCCAGATCAGCGGCTTGCCCGGCCGCATCGCGATCTTCCAGAAGCCGAGCGCGAAGCCTTCGCCGCCGAGCGCGGCCTGGATCAAATCGTGTTCGCCGACACTCGCCCCGCCGGTGGTCACCAGCAGGTCGAAGGCATGCGCGGTGGCCGCGACCTCGGCGATGGCGGCGGTGTCGTCAGGCGCGATCGGCAGCACCACCGGGTCGCCGCCCGCACCCTTCACCAGCGCCGCCAGAGCATGCGCGTTGGAGGAGACGATGCCGCCGGGCGGGATCGGGTCGCCGGGCAGGGCGATCTCGTCGCCGGTGGCCAGGATGCCGATGCGCGGGCGGCGATGCACCGCCAGCCAGGGGTTGTTCGATGCGGCGGCCAGGCCGATGTCGCGCGCGGTCAGCCTGCGTCCGGCTGCCAGCACGGCCGCACCTTCCGCGAAGTCCAGGCCGCGGCGGCGGATGTGTCGCCCGGCGACCACGGTCTCGTTCACCCGCACGGCGTCGCCGTCGGCCGTCGCATCTTCCTGCAACAGGATCGCGTCGGCGCCGTCGGGCACGAAGCCGCCGGTGAAGATGCGGACCGCCTCCCCGGCCCCGACGCTGCCGGCGAAGGGGCGGCCGGCGGGGGCGGCGCCGGTCATGCGGAGCGTCGCACCGTCCGGCGCATCCGCGGCGCGCACGGCGTAACCGTCCATCGCGGAGACGTCGGCAGGCGGCTGCGTCAGCCGCGCCGCCACGCCACGCGCCAGCACGCGCCCGGCGGCGTCGGACAGGGCGACCGTCTCGGCCGCGGTCGGCGTCAGCGCGGCGATGATGCGCGCACGGGCGTCCTCGACCGCGAGCAGGTCACTCGCCACGGAACTCGCCCGACTTGCCGCCGGCCTTGTGGACCAGGCGGACATCCTCGATCCGCATGCCGCGATCGACGGCCTTCACCATGTCGTAGACGGTCAGCGCGGCGACGGTCACGGCGGTCAGCGCCTCCATCTCGACGCCGGTGCGCCCGGTCAGCGTCACGGTCGCTTCGATCGCGACGGCGTCCTCGCCCTCGGGCACCAGATCCACCGCGACCTTGCTGAGCATCAGCGGATGGCACAGCGGGATGAGGTCGGACGTCTTCTTGGCCGCCATGATGCCGGCGATGCGCGCGACACCCAGCACATCGCCCTTGCCCGCGCGGCCCTCGCGGATCAGCGCCAGGGTCGCGGGCTGCATCACGATGCGACCGCGCGCGGTGGCGGAGCGCGCGGTCTCGTCCTTGCCCGCCACATCGACCATCGCCGCGCGGCCGGCGGCGTCGAAATGGGTCAGCGCCATCAGCGCGCGTCGACCAGCGCGCGGGCGGCCACGGTCACGTCGTCCTGGCGCATCAGGTGTTCGCCCACCAGGATGCAATGCGCGCCGGCCATCGCCATGCGGCGCACATCGGCCGGCGTGCGGATGCCGCTCTCGGCCACCGGCAGGCGGTCGGCCGGCACCAGCGGGGCGAGCGCCTCGGTGGTGTCGATGTCGGTCTGCAGGGTGCGCAGGTTGCGGTTGTTGATGCCGATCAGGCGCGTCTGCAGCCCCAGCGCGCGGTCCAGTTCGGCGCGGTCATGCACCTCGGCCAGCACCGCCATGTCGAGCGACAGCGCGAGGTCTTCCAGCTCGTTCGCACGCTCGTCGCTGAGTGCGGCCATGATGAGCAGGATGGCATCCGCGCCCATCGCGCGGGCCTCGAAGACCTGCCAGGGGTGGATCATGAAATCCTTACGCAGCACCGGCAGGGAACAGGCGGCGCGCCCGGCTTCCAGGTGTTCGCGCGCGCCCTGGAAATACGGGCCGTCGGTCAGGATGGACAGGCAGGCTGCACCGCCGGCCTCGTAGGCGGCGGCCAGGGCGGCGGGCTCGAAGGGGTCGCGGATCAGCCCGCCGGAGGGCGAGGCGCGCTTGATCTCGGCGATCAGCCCGGTGCGGCCCTCGCCGATGCGGTGGCACAGCGCGGCGACGAAGTCGCGCACCGGCGGGCCATGGGCGGCGGCCTTCTCGATCTCGGAACGGGAGGTCGCGGCCATGCGTTCGGCCACCTCCGTCTCCTTGTCGGCGAGGATACGAACCAGCACGTCGGGCACCGAGACGGCACCGGCAGCGGTGGTGATGGCGGTGGGCGCGTTCATGAAGCGGCGTCCTTGGGGGGGCAGAGGGCGCGGAGGCGCGTCAATACGCCCATCGCCGCGCCGTCGTCTATTGCACGGGCGGCGAGGGAAGCGCCCTGCCGCAGGGTGTCGGCACGGCCGGCGACGATGAGCGAGGCGGCGGCGTTCAGCAGCACCACATCGCGATAGGCGCCCGGCGCGCCGTTCAGCAGGGCTTCGAGTGCGACGGCATTCTCCGCCGGGTCGCCGCCCTTCAGCGCCGAGGCCGGTGCGCGCGGCAGGCCGGCATCCTCGGGTGTGACGGTGAAGTCGCGCAGGGAGCCATCGGCCTCCAGCGAGACCACCTGGCTTTCGCCGGCCAGCGTCAGTTCATCGAGGCCTTGGCCATGCACCAGCCAGGCGCGCTCGGTGCCGAGGCGTGCCAGCGCCTCGGCCATCGGGCGCAGCCATTCGGGGGCGAAGGCGCCGGTCATCTGGCGCTTCACTCGCGCCGGGTTCGCCAGCGGACCCAGCAGGTTGAAGATGGTGCGCGTGCCCAATTCCACGCGCGGCCCGGCGGCGTGGCGCATCGAGGCATGGTGGCGCGGCGCCATCAGGAAGACCATGCCGGCCTCGGCCAGCACGGCGGGCAGGCGGTCCATCGGCACGTCGAGCGAAATGCCGAGCGCGGCGATGGCATCGGCCGCGCCGGATTTCGACGACAGCGCGCGATTGCCGTGCTTGGCGACCGGCACGCCGCAGCCGGCGACCACCATGGCCGTGGTGGTGGAGATGTTCAGCGTGCCGGCGGAATCGCCTCCCGTGCCGACGATGTCGATGGCGCCGGGCGGGGCGTCCACCGCCACCATGCGGGCGCGCATGGCGCGCACGGCGCCGGTCATCTCGGCCACCGTCTCGCCGCGCACGCGCATGGCCATCAGCAGGCCGGCGATCTGCGCGGGGGTGGCCTCGCCGGCCATGATGATGCCGAAGGCTTCTTCGGCCTCGGCTTCGGCCAGGCGCTCGCCGGACGCCAGCCGCGCCAGGATGGGCTTGAGCGACATCAGGCCGAGACAGGGGTGGGCAGCGTCGCGCCGGCCAGCGTCAGGAAGTTCCGCAGCAGGTCGTGGCCATGGGCGGAGGCGATGCTCTCCGGGTGGAACTGCACGCCCGAGATCGGCAATTCGCGATGCTTCACGCCCATCACGATGCCGTCCTCGGTCCAGGCGGTGACGTCGAGGCAGTCGGGCATGGTGGCGCGCTCGACGATCAGCGAATGGTAGCGCGTGGCGGCGAAGGGGCTGGGGATGCCGGCGAAGACGTCGCGGCCATCGTGATGCACCTGCCAGACCTTGCCATGCACGGGTTCCGGCGCGCGGATCACCTGGCCGCCGAAGGCTTGTCCAATGGCCTGGTGGCCCAGGCACACGCCCAGCACCGGCAGGCGCACCTCGGCGGCCAACGCGATCAGCGGCAGGCAGATTCCGGCCTCGTTCGGCGTGCAGGGGCCGGGCGAGAGCACGACGGCCTCCGGCTTCATCGCCAGCACGCCCTGCGGGTCGATGGCGTCGTTGCGGCGCACCTCCACCTTCGCCCCCAGGTCGCCCAGGAAGTGGAACAGGTTGAAGGTGAAGCTGTCGTAGTTGTCGATCAGGAGGATCATGGCGCGTGATGCTTGGACCGGTGGGCGGGGGGAATCAAGCACCCAGGCGGGGGCTTTGCCGCCGGGCGCCACGCGTCTAGCCTTCGCGCAACAAACAGGAGGACGTCCAGGCCATGCTGAAGCGGGTTTTTCTCGCCCTGGCGCTGATCGCGCCCGGGGCGGCAGTGGCGCAGGTCCTGCCGGACCGGCCGATCCGCATCATCGTGCCCTTCACCCCGGGTGGCACCTCCGACATCGTCGCCCGGCTGCTGGCCGAGGCCGCCGGGCCGAATCTCCCGCGCGGCGCGGTGGTCGAGAACCGTGGTGGTGCGGGCGGCAATATTGGCATGGCGGAGGCGGCGCGCGGCGCGGCCGATGGCTCGACGCTGATCCAATGCGCCTTCGGCCCCTGCGGCGCCAACCCGGCGCTGTACGCGAACCCCGGCTACAACTTGCTGGCCGATTTCGCGCCCGTGATCCTGACCGGCGCGGTCCGCAACGTGATGACGGTGCGGCGCGAATTGCCGGCGGCGAATGTGCAGGAATTCATCGCGCTGGCGCGGCGCCAGCCGCTGTCCTTCGCGTCATCCGGTGTCGGTGCCTCGAACCATCTGGGGCCGGAACTGCTGCGCTCGATCACCGGGATCGAGATGACGCATGTGCCCTATCGCGGATCGGGGCCGGCCATCACCGACCTGGTGGCCGGGCGCGTCGATGTGTTCTTCGACAATCTGCCGTCGATCCTGCCGCATATCCGCGCGGGCACGGTGCGGGCGCTGGCGGCGGTGAGCGACAGCCGCATCCCGGAACTGCCCGACGTGCCCACCTTCGCCGAACAGGGCGTGCAGGGCATGGCGATCGACAGCTGGTTCGGCTTCATGACGCCGGCGCGCACGCCGCCCGCCGTCATCGCCTCGCTGAACGCCGCCTTCGGCCAGGCGCTGCAGAACCCGGCGGTGCGCGCACGCATGATGGAACTGGGCGCGACGCCGCTGGGCGGCACGCCCGAACAGATGGGTGCCCATGTCCGCGCCGAGGCCGCACGCTGGGCCGACGTCGTACGCCGCCAGGGAATCCGCGCCGAATGAGCCGCATCACGTCCATCCGCACCATCCGCATCGGCGAACGGCCCAACCTGATCTGGGTCGAGGTGACCACCGACGAGGGCCTGACCGGCCTGGGCGAAGCCTTCCGTGGCGCCGCGGCGGTCGAGGCCGTCATCCACGAAAGCGTCGCGCCGCTTCTGCTCGGCCGCGATGCGCGCGACATCGAGGCGGTGTCGCGCCTGCTGCTCACCCCCTATGTCGGCTTCGGCGCGTCGTCGGCCGAGGTCCGCGCGGCATCGGCCATCGACATCGCGCTGTGGGATCTGGCCGGGCAGCGCCACGGCATCCCGGTGCATGAGGCGCTCGGCGGCAAGTGCCGCGACCGCGTGCGGTCCTACAACACCTGCGCGGGCTACGACTACAACACCAAGTCCGCGGCGCGGCGCGACATCGGCACGGGCGACGAAGCGCGCGGGCCTTACGACGACCAGGTCGCCTTCATGCGCGATGCCGGGGCGCTGGCCGAAAGCCTGCTGTCGGAGGGCTTCAACGCCATGAAGATCTGGCCCTTCGACATCTACGCGCCGGCGACGCAGGGCGTGTCGATCACGCTGTCCGACCTGAAGAAGGGCATCGAGCCCTTCGCGAAAATCCGCCGCGCCGTGGGGGACCGCATGGAGATCATGGCGGAACTCCATTCCCTGTGGTCGATGCCGGCCGCCTTCCAGATATGCAAGGCGCTCGAGGAGTTCGACATCACCTGGGCGGAAGACCCGATCGCCAAGATGGACGACGTGGCCTCGCTCGCGGAACTGCGGCGGTCCGTGCGCACGCCGATCTGCGCGAGCGAGACGCTCGGCGGCAAGGTCGCCTTTCGCGACCTGTTGGTGGCGGGGGCGACGGATATCGTGATGCTCGACCTCGCCTGGTGCGGCGGGCTGACCGAGGCGCGCAAGATCGCCGCGCTCGCCGAAGCCTGGTCGCGCCCTGTCGCGCCGCATGACTGCACCGGGCCGGTCACGCTGATCGCCTCCGTTCACCTGGCCATGCACGCGCCCACGGCGATGTTCCAGGAGGTGGTGCGCGCGACGCTCGCCACCTGGTATCGCGACCTGGTGACCGTTCTGCCGCGCGTCCAACAGGGCTGGGTGCTGCCGATGGAAGGGCCGGGCCTGGGCGCGCGCCTGCTGCCGGATGTGGCGCAACGCGAGGATGCGGTGGTGAGGACCAGCGGAGGATGATGGTCGCCCTCGATGTGATGCCGTGGCTCCTGCCGGCGGTCCTGACGGTCCTGGTCGGTGCTGGCGTGCTGTTGCGGCGGCACCACCACCCGGGCCCGGCGCGGGTGGTGCTGGGCGCGGCGCTGGTGCTGCTGGTGGCGTGGATCGGGCTGACCCTGCTGATGGCGGTCGGCGCCATCGCCTGAGGCGTGTCGCGTTGCCGTCGGTCGTGTGCCGCGGCGCGCCCGGCGGGTCACGCGCTGCGCGGTGGCGCCACGATCCCGAACAGCCGCGGGTCCCATTCCACGCGCCTCGGCGCGCCGGGCACGATCCGCGGCGCATCGGGATGCGCTGGATTGACCAGGTAGTTCGATTCCTCCGGCACGATGACCGAGGGCACCCGCAGCACCGCCGTGCGGCCCTCGACCACCCACGCCGTACCGGCGGCCATGGCCGAGGGGCTGTCGATCTCGCGCCATCCATCCGGCAGGGGGTAAAGGTCCTCGATGGCGACGTCGTCGGGGATCAGAGCCTGGACGGCGTCGCGCGGCGCGGCCATGTCGCCGCCCTGCACCGACACCTCCAGCATCGCCAGCGCCCGGCTGCCCGCCGCATAGATCACCGGCACGCCGAGCGCGTTCCAGCGCCCGCCCGCGATCGCCGCGCCGCTGCCCGACCACACCGCATGCGCGGCGCGCGCGATCCGCACGACAGGCGTGGACACTACGCCGGCAGGTCGAACAGGATGTTGGTCAGCAGGCGTTCCACCTGCCGCGCGCCGATCTCGGTGCGCGCGAGGTCCAGCGGCGTGGCGCGGCCCAGCATGGGATGCGCGGTGGTCAGCCAGGCCACGCCCCTGTCGCGCTCGCCGAAGGCGCGTTCGGCGAGCGCGGTCAGCCGCGCCACGCGCTGCACCCGTTCCCCGGCCGCGAGCGACAGCGGCCCGGCGCGCTTCATGGTCGAGACCGAGGTGAACAGCGCCGCGAATTCCTGCGCCGGCATGACATCCGCGTAGGTCCGCCCCAGATGCGCCACCGCCGCCTTCGGCACGCCGCCGAGGATGACGCGGTGCAAATCCAGCATCGAATGCACGGCGGTCTTCAGCACGGGCGTCCCGCCCATCGCCTCGGCGATGGTGTGCGGGTCGATCGTGGCGGCGACGATGCTCATGTGAGCCAATATGATGGCTCACATGACCGATCGCAAGGTCAAACGGCCGGCGGCAGGTTTCCCGTCCGCACCAGGAAGGCCGCCCGCGCAACCGCGCCGCGCCAGTCCGCGCCAGCGTCCGGGCAGCGCACCAGCCGCACGGACGGGTACCAGACCGGCACGTCCTGCGCGTGCAGCCAGCGCCAGTCGGCCTGGCGCCCATGCATCAGCATCAGCGCCGGGCGGCCCAGCGCGCCGGCCACATGCAGCACCGCCGTATCCACCGTGACCACCAGGTCCAGCGCGGCGATCGCCGCCGCGGTGTCGACGAACCAATCCGCCCCGCCATCCAGCTCCGGCCCCAGGCGATCGAGCGGGAAGTGGGCCTGCTGCTCCTCGCCCGGCCCTTTCTGCAGCGCGAACAGCCGCACGCCGGGAATGGCCGCGAGCGGTGCGAAGGCGGCGAGCGGCACGGAACGATTGGCATCCACCGGCGCGGCCGGATTGCCCTGCCAGACGATGCCCACGCGCAGGCCCTGCGCGCCGATGCGCGCGCGCAGCCTGGCCACGCGCGCGGGCTCGGCGGCCAGATACGGCACCCGCCCCTGGTAGTCCTGCGGGGACAGCCCCAGCGCGCGCGGCAGGTCCATCAGCGGCAGCCAGGCGCGCACGCCGGGCACCGAGCCCGGCGCGCCGGATGCCCGCAGGTCGATCCCGCCGGTGAGCGGCTTCAGCAACGCATGCAGCCGTTGGTCGAGCACCGCATGCACGCGCATCCCGCGCGCCGCCAGCAGCGGCAGGTAGCGCGCGAACTGGATGGTGTCGCCCAGGCCCTGTTCGCCCATGACCAGCACGGCCTCTGGCGCGCCCTGGCCGCGCCAGGGGGGCAGCGGCACGGGGCCGTCCGGGCCTGGGCGCGTCACGCGCGGGAAGGCGGAGGGCAGCAATTCGAAGCGGACCTCGTAGGCCGCCCAGGCCTCGTTCCACAGCCCGGCCTGGAACAGTGCGCGGGCCAGGGCGGCGCGCACCCGCGCATCGCCAGGCACCAGCGCCGCCAGCGAACGCAGCGCGGCGATGGCGTCCAGCGCGCGCCCGGCGGCGCGGGCGTCTTCGGCCAGCGCCAGGATCGGCGCGATGTCGGGTGGTGCGGGACGGCGGTTCGCCGCTTCGCGCGCCGGGCCGGGCCTTGGCGCGGACCGCGCCTGATTGGGCGTCGCCGCGTGCGGCGCAGGATCGAGCGTCGCCGCGTGCGGCGCAGGATCGAGCGTCGCCGCGTGCGGCGGCGAATCTGCGGGTTCCGCGGCTTGCAGACCGTCAGGGCTGCCCGCGGCGGTCACGGGATCAGGCGTTGCCGCGCTCACGCTTGCCGGCGGCGAAGCGCACCGCTTCCTCGGCCGCGCGGAACAACGCGCGGGCCTTCTGCCTGGTCTCCTCGTATTCCGACTTCGGGTCGGAATCCGCCACCACGCCGGCGCCGGCCTGCACATGCATCACGCCGTCCTTCACCAGCGCCGTCCGCAGCGCGATGCAGGTGTCCATGCCGCCATCGGCACCGAAATACCCGATGCCGCCGGCATAGAGGCCGCGCCGCGAGGGCTCCAGCTCCTCGATGATCTCCATCGCACGGATTTTCGGCGCGCCGGTCAGCGTGCCGGCCGGGAATCCCGCGCAATAGGCATCCAGCGCATCCAGCCCGTCCCGCAGCCGCCCCTGCACCTCGCTCCCGATATGCATGACCTGCGAATAGCGCTCGACCTGGAACTGCGCCGTCACCTTCACCGTGCCGATCGCCGCCACGCGACCGACATCGTTGCGGCCGAGGTCGAGCAGCATCAGGTGCTCCGCGCGCTCCTTCGGGTCGGCCAGCAATTCCACTTCCAGCGCGCGGTCTTCCTCGGGCGTCGCACCGCGGCGGCGGGTGCCGGCCAGCGGACGGACGGTCACGGTGTTGTCGCGGCAGCGCACCAGGATCTCGGGGCTGGCGGCCACGACCGAGAAGCCGCCGAAATCCCCGAAGACCAGGAAGGGCGCGGGGTTGATCCGCCGCAGCGCGCGGTACAGCGCAAAGGGCGGCAGCGCGAAGGGCAGCGAGAAGCGCTGGGACGGCACCACCTGGAAGGCATCGCCGGCGCGGATGTATTCCTTCGCGCGCTCGACGGCGGCGATGTAGCCGGCCTCGGTGAAGTTGCTGTCGGGTTCGGACAGGCGCGGCAGGTTCACCGGCGGGGCGGCGCGCGGCACCGGGCGGTCGAGCGCCGCCTCGGCTTCGTCCAGGCGCGCCTCGGCGGCCTCGATCAGCGCATCGGGCTCGCCGCCCGGCCAGACCGGGGCGCAGAGCGTCAGCGTGTCCCGCACATGGTCGAACACCGCCATCAACGTCGGGCGCGTCAGCACCGCATCCGGGATGCCCAGCACATCCGGGTTGGTCGCGGGCAGGCGTTCGATCAGCCGCACCATGTCGTAGCCGAGGTAGCCGAACAGCCCCGCGGCCATCGGCGGCAGGCCGGGCGGCACGGGCATGCGCGCCTCGGCAATGGTGCGCCGCAGGCTGTCCAGTGCCGCACCCGGTTCGTCCACGAAGGCGTGCGGGGCGGTCAGGGCGTGGCGGTTGATCTCGGCGCGCCCGTCGCGGCAGCGCCACACCAGGTCGGGTGCCAGGCCGATGCCCGAATAGCGGCCGCGCGCCGCCCCGCCCTCGATCGACTCCAGCAGGAAGGCATTGGCCTGCGCGCCGCCGGTCAGCTTCAGGAAGGCGCCGACCGGCGTGTCGAGGTCCGCGACACGCTCGCGCACCAGGATGCCCCCGCGCCCGGCGGCGAGGGCGGCCCGCACCGCGGCGGCGTCGGTCCCGCTCATCGCCCGGTCACCTGTTCCAACAGGTTGCGGTTGATCCGCACATCGGCGCGCCCGCGCAGCGCGATGGCGTATTGTTCCTCGAGCTCGTCCTGCATGGATTGCTCGATCTCGGTGCGGACGCGGGCCATGCCGAGCGGGTCGGCCGCGGTGTCGAAGGGGATGATCCCGGTCAGCCGCGCCACCGCGAAGCCGGTGCGGGTCTCGGCCATCGTCACGTCGCCGGTGTTTGCCTCGAACAGCGGGGCCAGCAGTTCGGGCGGCAGCGTGCCGGCCTGCTGCGGGTTGCGGCCGAAGGCGCCGACCGGCTGGGCGGTCAGGCCGGCCTCCGTGGCGGCCTCCTGCATGGTCTTGCCGCCGCGCACCGCGGCCAGCAGGCCTGCGGCGCGTTCCTCGGCGGCACGGCGGCGCGCATCGGCGATGAAGGCCTCGCGCAGCGCGGGCTCGACACTCTCGAAGGGGCGCAGGGCGGGCGGCGTGATGGCGCGCAGTTCGACGGCCACGAAGGCGTCGCCCATCTCGGTCATGCGCGGGGCATCGCCCTGGCGGGCGGCGAACACAGCGCGGAGCAGCTCGGCGCGCTGCGCCTCGGCCACCGGCAGCGCCACCACCGCGTTCTGCGCGTCGCGCCCGGCGGAATCGAGCGTGACGGTCGCCACCTGCGCGCCGAAGCGCAGCGCGACCTCCGCCAGGCCGCCGCCGCCGGCCAGCGCGTCCTCGACTCGGTTGGCGCGCTCATGCGCCATGTCGAGCGCACGGTCGCGCGCCACCTCGATGCGGAGTTCGTCGCGCACCTGGTCCAGCGTGCGCGTGGTCGCGGGCTCGATGCGGTCCACCTTGATGACGTGCCAGCCGAAGGGCGACTGCACCGGGTCGGTCACCTGGCCATCGGCGGCGGCGAAGGCGGCCTCGGCCACATTCGCCAGCGGCAGGGTGGCGCGGTCGAGCAGGCCGAGGTCGGCCGCGCTGCCATCCGCCGCGGTGGCCGCGGCCTCGATGGCCGGGAATTCGGCACCGCCGCGCCAGGTCGTCGCGATCTCGCGCGCCGCGGCCTCGTTCGGCACCACGGCCTGGCGCAGGGCGCGGCGCTCGGGCGTGTCGTATTGCGCGCGGCGCTGTTCGTAGGCCTGCGCGAGGTCGGAGTCGCTGACCTCGATCTCGGTCGCGATGCCCTCGGGCGAGAGGATGGCGATCGCCGCCTCGCGGTATTCAGGGGAGGAGAAGCGCGCCGGGTTGTTCTCCTGGAAACGGCGCAGCTGGGCTTCGGTCGGCGCCTCCGGCTCGGGCGTGTCCGCGGTGGGCACCGTAATCAGCTCAGCGGTTCGGCGCTGCATGGCCCAGGCCAGCAGGGGTGCTGCCATCGCATCGGGGCCGGACGAACCGGACCGCACCGCGCCGGCCAATTGCTGGCGCAGCACGTCGCCGGCGACGATCTGGAGGAATTGCTGCTCGTTCAGCTCGTTCTGCCGCAGGAAGCTGTCGAACACGATGCGCGAGAAGCTGCCGTCCGGCCCGCGCAGCCCGGGGATGGCGAAGACCGCGTTCCGCACCGCCTCGGTCGGCGCGCCGATGCCCTGCCGGCGGGCTTCCGCCCGCAGGGATCGGTCGGAGATCAGCTGCTCCAGCGCCTGGGCGGCGACGGCGCGGCGGATGTTCTCGTCCGGTTCGAAGCGGGCGCCCATCTGGCGGGCGATGCGCTGCATCTCGCGCCGGGCATTGGCCTGGGCTTCGGTCAGTTCGATCGGGTCGCCGCCGACATGGGCGACCGCGGTCTCGCGACCGATGTCGCGGACGACGTCCTCGATCCCCCAGACCGCGAAGGACAGGACGAGCAGGGCGAAGAGGATCTTGGCGACCCAGGTGCCGGCGAGGCGGCGCAGCGCGGTAAGCATGGGCGCGTGCCTACCAGCGGGCGGCGGGCGGCGGAAGGGGTCGGAGGCCGTGTGCTTTGCCCAATCGCGCCAATTGCGGAATGATCGACCCATCGGGACGGGAGGCGGGCCATGCGACGCAGCGGCGCGATCGGGGCGGCCCTGGCGGGTTTGCTGGCCGGCGGACCGGTTCTCGCGCAGGCGCCGCGACCGGCGGCCGGCCTGTGCGAGGTGCCGGCCTTCCGCGGCTTCACGCAGCCCGGCGGGGCGCAGGCGCGCATGCGCCTGGCCAATACCGGGCAGGGCTGCCGCATCCGCCTGATGGCCGATATCGAGGCGCGCCAGCCCTTCGCGACCCTCACGCTGACCCGCCCGCCAAGCCATGGCAGCGTCACGATCCTGCCCGAGGGCGTCGCCTATCGCCCCAATCCCGGCTTCCACGGCGCCGACCTGTTCGAGGTGGCGGGCAGCGGCACGGTGCGCGGCAACCCGATCTCGGGCCGCATGCGGGTCGAGGTCACGGTGCTGCCGCCACCCTGATCCTGGCCGCGTGGCCCGGCTTGGAGGCGAGGCGCATTTCCGATACTCCGGGCGGGCCTGAAGGAGACGCCCGCATGACCCCCGGAACCCGCCCGATGATCGCCGGCAACTGGAAGATGCATGGGCTGGCGGCCGATGGGCTGGCGTTGGCGCGCGGGGTGGCGGCCGGGGCGTCGGGCCAGGCCGAACTGGTGGTCTGCCCGCCGGCGACGCTGGTCGCGGCACTCGCCGCCGCGCTGGCCGGCACGCCGGTGGCCGTGGGCGGGCAGGATTGCCACGCCGCGCCCAAGGGCGCCCATACCGGGGACATCGCCGCGGCCATGCTGGCCGATGCCGGGGCGCGCTTCGTCATCCTGGGCCATTCGGAACGCCGCGCGACCTATCGCGAGACCGACCCGACCGTGCGCGCCAAGGCCGAGGCAGCCATCGCCGCCGGCCTCACGCCCATCGTCTGCGTCGGCGAACCCGAGGATGACCGGCTGCTCGGCCGCGCGGAGGAGGTGGTGGCCGAACAGCTCGCCGGCAGCCTGCCGGAGGGCTTCGGTGCGGCCGGCGGCGTCGTGGCGTACGAACCCGTCTGGGCGATCGGCACCGGGCGCACCCCCACCGAGGCCGACATCGCCGCCATGCACGCCATGATCCGCGCGCGGCTGGTGGCGGCCTTCCCGGCCCAGGGGGCGGGGCTGCGGATTCTCTATGGCGGGTCGGTGAAGCCGTCCAATGCCGTCGCGATCTTGGCGCTGCCGAATGTGGACGGGGCGCTGGTCGGCGGGGCGAGCCTGGTGGCGGAGGATTTCCTGGCGATCGCGGCGGCCGCGGGCTGACGCGGCGGCGCGGTCAGGGGGCAGCCATGCCGGCCGGGCGCGACGATCACGGCGAACGGGTCTAGCCCCCGGGCCCGCGCCTCGCTAGATACGCCCCGCCATGACCACCGTCCTGCTCGTCATCCACCTGTTCGTCACCCTGGCGCTGATCGGCCTCGTGCTGCTCCAGCGCAGCGAGGGCGGCGGCTTGGGCATCGGCTCCTCCGGGGGCATGGGGTCCTTCATGGGCGGGCGCGGCACGGCCAACCTGCTGACCCGCGGCACGGCCATCCTGGGCGCGCTGTTCTTCGCGCTGGCGCTGACCCTGGCGCTGCTCAACCGCGGGGCGTCGCAGCAGAACCGCTCGATCCTCGATTCGCCGCCCGCCGCCGGCGCGCCGGCCGTACCCACGGTGCCCGCGCTGCCGGCCGTGCCGACCAACTAGCCGCTTTTTCAACCGCTTGCTGCCGCGCGGCCGCCCCGCCCCAGGCGCGGGTGGCGCTTTCGCGCGTGCTTGTCTATGGAGGGCGCCCATGGCGCGGTTCGTCTTCATCACCGGCGGCGTGGTTTCCTCCCTGGGCAAGGGCATTGCATCGGCGTCGCTCGGCGCGCTGCTGCAGGCGCGCGGCTACAAGGTGCGGCTCCGCAAGCTCGACCCGTATCTGAACTACGACCCGGGGACGATGTCGCCCTACCAGCATGGCGAGGTCTTCGTCACCGATGACGGGGCCGAGACCGACCTCGACCTCGGCCATTACGAGCGCTTCACCGGGGTCGCGGCGCGCAAGCCGGACAACTGGACGACCGGGCGGATCTATTCCGACGTGATCGCGGCCGAACGGCGCGGGGACTACCTCGGCGGGACGGTGCAGGTGATCCCGCACATCACCGACAAGATCAAGGAGGTCATCCAGGCCGAGACCGACCCCTACGACTTCGTGCTGGTCGAGATCGGCGGCACCGTCGGCGACATCGAATCGCTGCCCTTCCTGGAGGCGATGCGCCAGTTGGCCAATGAACTGGGGCCACAGCGCAGCCTTTTCATGCACCTGACGCTGGTGCCCTACATCGCCTCGGCGGGCGAATTGAAGACCAAGCCGACGCAGCACAGCGTGAAGGAACTGCTGGGCCTGGGCATCCAGCCGCAGATCCTGCTGTGCCGGTCCGACCGGCCGATCCCGGAGAACGAACGCCGCAAGATCGCGCTGTTCTGCAATGTCCGCCCCGAAAGCGTCATCCCCGCGCTCGATGCCGGCACCATCTACGAGGTGCCGCTGATGTATCACCGCGAGGGGCTGGACCAGGAGGTGCTGCGCCTGTTCGGCATGTCGGCCTATGGCGAGCCGAACATGACGCGCTGGGAACGCATCGTGCAGGCGGTGAAGCAGCCCGAGGGCGAGGTCACCATCGCGGTGGTGGGCAAGTACACCAACCTGCTGGATGCCTATAAGTCGCTGAGCGAGGCGCTGGCCCATGGCGGCATCGCGCACAACGTGAAGGTCAACCTCGACTGGGTCGACAGCCAGATCTTCGAGAATGACAGCGAGGCGGTGGCACGGCTCGAGAAGGTCAACGGCATCCTGGTCCCCGGCGGCTTCGGCGAGCGCGGGTCCGAAGGCAAGATCGAGGCGGTGCGCTTCGCCCGCGAACGCCGCATCCCGTTCTTCGGCATCTGCTTCGGCATGCAGATGGCGGTGATCGAGGCGGCGCGGAACCTGCTCGACATGAAGGGCGCGTCCTCCACCGAGTTCGGTGCCTGCGCCGAGCCCGTGGTCGGGCTGCTGACCGAATGGCAGCGCGGCAACGAGGTCGAGAAGCGCGACGCGCGCGGCGATTTGGGCGGCACCATGCGCCTGGGCGCCTATCCGGCGGCGCTGGCCGAGGGGTCCCTGGTGCGCGAGGTCTATGCCGGCGCGGCCAGCATCCAGGAGCGCCACCGCCACCGCTACGAGGTGAACGTGGCCTACAAGGACCGGCTGGAGGCGGCGGGGCTGCGGTTCTCGGGCATGTCGCCGGACGGCGTGCTGCCGGAGATCGTGGAGTATCCCGACCATCCGTGGTTCATCGGGGTGCAGTATCACCCGGAACTGAAATCCAAGCCGTTCGAGCCGCACCCGCTGTTTGCCGGGTTCGTGGGGGCGGCGGTGAAGCAGGCGAGGTTGGTGTGATGCGCCGGAGAGGGGTGGCGCCCCTCTCCGACACACCCGTCTACCGCACCGCGGGCGCTGAGCCGTCTGCCACCGCGCGCTCGATCACCCGTCCCGCCACACGCGCGGCCATCTCCTGCCCGACGGTGACGTCGCTCGGATAGTGGATGCCGGCCCAAACGCGGGAATCGCCCGAGATCCGCCCCAGCCCCCGCAGCCGTTCCTCCTCGCGCGGATAGAGGTGCGACAGCACCAGCGCCGAGGTCATCGAGAAGCAGGAATGCGCCGCCGGATAGGCCGGGTGGTTCGCCGTCGGGAAGACGGTGCGGAAGCTCGGGTCGAGCTGGAACGGGCGGATCGTCCAGAAGGTGTACTTGGCATCCCAGCAGGCCACGCCGACGTCGTAGAAGGCGACATTCAGCAGCGCGAGGGCGCGCGCCGCTCGTGGCGCATTGCGCGCCTCGCCATGTTCCATCAGCAGCCGCCCGGCTTCGATGTTCCAGTATTCGTAGTTGCGCAGCCCGCCGACCGCGATGTCCCAGAACAGCGCCTGGGAATTGGTCCAGGGCGTGCGCTGGACGTTGCGCACCACTGCCATCTCCGCCGCACGCTCGGGCGAGTCATGCGCCGGCGGGGGCGCCGGGCGGAACTCGTCGGGCGAGGCGAGCAGCCAGGGCACCCAGGTCGCCGCCTGCGGCATGATCGGGTTGGTGCCGTTCCACAGCCCCGGCGTGGTGGGAACGCGGCCCGTCCAAGGGAGGTCCGACCGGTCGCGCGCGGCGCGTTCCAGCGCCGCCGCCGCGATGCGATGGCCAAGGATCATGCCGCTCGCGACATCGCTCGGGAAGCTCACCCCGGCCACCAGGCGGCTGAGACCTGCCTCCTCCCCCAGGCGGGCGAAGTGGTCGGCGCGCGCCGGGAACATCTGGGCGAGCAGCGTGGCGGCGACGGCACCGGCCACCGCATGTTCGTCTGGGTAGGAGGGGGTGACGGGCGTTGCCACCAACGTCTCGACCGTGGGGTCGACGGTGGCTGGCCGCGGCCGGTTGTACGCGTATTTGCTGTCCCAGGCCGCCACCATCGCATCCGCCAGCGCCGTATGCAGGACCGCCAGGTGGCGCGACGCCATGTTGGCATTGAGCCCGGCGGCGATCGCCGCCTCCACGGCGATCTGGTTCCAGCGGTAGGACGGTGCGGCAGCATCCCACCAGGCGATGCGCGCGCGCATCGCGGCATCGCGGAAGGGCGCCTGGTCGCGCAGCATGGCCAACTCGCCCCTGGTGATGATGGCGTCGGGCGGCTGCGGCAGGCGGAACTGATCCCCGGAGGTGAGCACCCAGGTCCGCCAGGCGCCGGCGCCGCGGTCTTCGCCCGGCGCGGCCTGCCCCGCAGCGGGGCCCGGCCCGGCCAGCAGCGCGCAGCCGAGTGCCATCGCGATGGCTCTCCGGCGCACGCCGACGCCCGCGCAGGCGGGAACGGCAAAGGCGATCGATGTCATCCTGTCCTCCTCGGCATCCATGGGCGCCGGCGCCCGAACCCCGCGCGAGCGGCGTGCGGAACGACCAGCCGGCCATGCGAGCCGAGCAGCACGGGCGGCGCGGCGTCACGAGAGAGCGCCGAGAAATCGCCGAGAGGCCCCGCAATTCTGGCGAGGCGGCCCACGAGGATGCTAGCGTCCCGGATCGGACAGCCGAGGGCGGCAGACATGCCCATCCGCGAAAGCGACTTCGTGGCGGTCACGACGCAGCATCCGGCGCCGCGCGCCGCGGCTGCGCTGCCAAGACGGCGCCTGTTCCTGGGCGCGGCGGCGCTGTGCGCCCTGTCGTACCGCGCACACGCGCAGGCGCTGCCACTTGCGATCCGCGGCTATGATCCGGTCGCCTATTTCACGCTCGCGCGACCGGCCCAGGGCCTGCCGGCGCATGCCTTCGAATGGGACGAGCACCGCTATCACTTCGCCAGCGCGGCGCATCTCGATCTGTTCCGTGCCGAACCTGCGCGCTATGCGCCGCACTTCGCCAATTACTGCGCGATGGCGCTGACCCGGGGCGAGCTCGACGAACCCAACCCGGAATACTGGCTGGTCAGCGAGGGCCGGCTGTTCCTGTTCGGCAAGCCGCTCGGCCCGACATTGTTCCAGGCTGCGCTGTCGGAGAACCTGCAGCGCGCCGAGCGCCACCGCGCGGCGCTGCGGGTCCGCTGAGCGATCTTTCGGGCCTGCGCCGATCGGCCCATCCCGCGGTCCGGCCCGCGCGCCCACCCGCCTACCCCTGAGGGCGCGCTCGCGGGGGCCAATGGCAGCCTCCTCCTTCGACGGCCCTAAAAGCCATCCCCGCGCAGCCCGTCGCGGACATGCTCCAGGTCCTGGGTGCGGCGCAGCTTGGTGCCGAAGACCTCGGGATCGAAGGCCGGATAGACACGGCGGATCGCGGCGATGGTCTGGTCGGCCTCGACCGCCCTGCCGGCCTGGCGATAGGCCGCCGCCAGCAGCACGTGGTTGAACACCGACTCCGGCGATGCGCGGAGGTTCGCGACACCCTGGTCGATCGCCGCGTCGTAGCGGTGCGTCAGGTAGTAGGCCATGGCCAGCGCGAAGCGGTCCATCGGGCTGAGGTCGGGGTCGATGCGCTGCGCGCGTTCCAGCGCCGCGATCGCTGCCTCAGGCTGGCCGAGCCACATCAGCGCATTGCCGAGCCCGCCCAGCCCATGCGCGTCGCTGGGGTTGCTCGCGACGGCGCGTTCCATCTCCGCGCGCGCCTGTTCGGTGCGGTCCTGCGCGAGCTGGATGCGGCCGAGCACGATGCGTGCGCGCAACTCGGACTCGTTCAACCGCAGCGCGCGCGTCGCCAGGGCCTCGGCGCGCGCCAGGGCGGTCGCGGGGCTTTCGGCCCAGCCCCATGAGACGGCGACGTAGTCGGCCTCGGCCAGCGCGGCATGAGCGGCCGGGTAGCCTGGATCGGCCTCGATCGCGCGGCGCAACAGCGTGCGTGCTTCCGCCAGCCCGGCGCGCGACGGGTTCTGCAGCAGCTGCCGGGCGCGCAGGACGTAGTCATAGGCTTCGAGGCTGTCAGGCGGCTTGGCGTTGACCCGGCGCTGCTCGGCCTGGGTCACGCGGATCGCCAGGGCGCCGGCGATCTCGGTGGTGATGCGGTCCTCCAGCGAGAACAGGCCTGCCATGGCGTCCTCGTACCGGCCGGTCCAGAGCACGCGCCCGTTCGTATCGACCAGCTGCGCGGCGATCCGTACGCGGCCCGCGGCGACGCGGATGCTGCCCTCCACCTGGTAGCGCGCGCCCAGCCGCGCCGCGACGTCGCCCGGGCTGGCCGGGCGGTCGCGCCAGGGCAGGACGGCGTTCCACGACATCACCGTCAGCGCCGAGAAGCGGCCGAGGGCCGCGATCAGGTCCTGGGTAACGCCGTCGCCGAGATGCGTGGGCGTACCGTCCTCGCCCTGGCCGGTGAAGGGCAGGATCGCGACGATCGGCTGCGCAGGGCCGTTCAGGGGGGCAGGGGGCCGGGGCCGCAGCATCCAGCCGGCGCCGATGGCCAGCGCGACCAGGCCCGCACCGGCGGCCAGGGCGCGGCGGGGCTGCGGGGCAGCAATCGGGGTCGTGTCGCCGTGGTCGTGCGGCGGCGGATCGGCGGGCCCCTCGGGCGCCTGGTCCGGTCCTTCCGCGACCACCGTCGCCTCGAAGCGATAGCCCCGGCGCGGCACGGTCCGGATGAGCTGCGGCCCGTCCTCGCCGAGTGCGCGCCGCACCTCGCCCATGACCTGGACCAGCGCATCGTCCGTGACCACGACATCGGGCCAGGCCACGGCAAACAATTCATCCTTCGAGACCAGGCGCTGCGGGTGGGTGACCAGGTGATGCAGGACGACGAAGGCCTTCGGCCGGAGCATGACCTCCGAACCGTCATGGACAAGGCTGCCGCGTTCCAGGTCGAGCACGAAGCGATCGAAGCGGAACCGCAGCGTCGTCTGCACAGGCGCGAGAAGGCTGTCGCTGCTCGTCATCCTCTGCCTCGCGGCATGATTGGGGGTAGTCTTGGGCTCGAACGCGGGGCGATGCGAGCGGAAGTTGACGGGCCCGGCCGGGCCGGGCGACTTGCGCGGCGTTCATCCGGCTGTTCGGCGGCTCGCGACGTGACGCGCCCGCCGTGGCTTGGCCGCGGGGGCTTGCCCTTCCCGTGGGAGGTGTGATATAGGAAATATATCTTAATCGATCTTATGGCTCGAAGCAGAAGCCGCCCCGCAGTCCCCGACCCTAAAATCCTAAAGTCCTAAAAGCGCCGAAGGCCCACACCGCCATGCACCACGTCTCTGTCGGCCCCGTCACCTTCGGCAACGACCTCCCGCTGGTCTTCCTCTGCGGCCCCTGCCAGATCGAATCCCGCGCCCATGCGCTGGAGATGGCCGCCGCCCTGAAGGAGATCGCGACCGCCGCCGGCGTGCCGATGATCTACAAATCCTCCTACGACAAGGCGAACCGGACCAGCGTGAACGCTGCCCGCGGTATCGGCATGGCCGATGGCCTGTCGATCCTGGCGGAGGTCCGTGAACGCACCGGCCTGCCCGTCCTCACCGACGTCCATGCCGCCGAGCAATGCGCCCCGGTCGCGGAAGCCGTCGACGTCCTGCAGATCCCCGCCTTCCTCTCCCGTCAGACCGACCTGCTGGTGGCCGCCGGCGAGACCGGCCGCGCGATCAACGTGAAGAAGGGCCAGTTCCTCGCACCCTGGGACATGAAGAACGTCGCCGCCAAGATCGCCAGCACCGGCAACGAGAACATCCTGCTGTGCGAACGCGGTGCCTCCTTCGGCTACAACACGTTGGTGGCCGACATGCGATCCCTGCCGATCATGGCCGCCACGGGCTACCCGGTGGTGATGGACGCGACGCATGCCGTGCAGCAGCCGGGCGGGCAGGGCACGTCCTCGGGCGGGCAGCGCGAATTCGCCCCGGTGCTGGCGCGCGCCGCCGTGGCCGTGGGCGTCGCTGCCGTGTTCATCGAGACCCATCCCGACCCCGACCATGCGCCCTCGGACGGACCGAACATGATCCCGCTGCGCGAGATGCCGGCGCTGATCGCCCGGCTCAAGGCCTTCGACGCGCTCGCCAAGGCGGGCTGATCGGGCGCGCTTGCGCGTCGCGCCGGCGTGGGCGAGGCTGGCTCATGGACACTTCGGGCACGATCGCACGGACCCTCACGCTTGGCGTCAGCGTCGCGCTCGTGGCCGCCGGGGTCGCGTTGGTGCTGTTCGGCGGGCAGACCTTGCCGGGGCTTGCGCTGGTCGGCGCGGGCATGCTCTGCGTCCTGGGGGTCGCGCGGGGTGGCGGGGTGGCCAGCGGTTCGGGCGACGCGTCCGATGACGGTGGCTGCGACTAGATCACATGCCATTCGCAAGGGCGCATGCCATGAACGCCGACCGGTTCTCCTTGCGAGCATCCTTGCCGGCCCAAGCCAGTGCGTTTGGGTGGTCGATGGCCTAGCGCCCCATGTCGCTGCTGCGCCGCCCACCCGGCCTGCCCCCCGCGCCGCGCCGCGCGGTGCCGGCGCTGGTCATCGTCGTGCTGATGCTGGCGGTGCTGTGGTGGTCGGTGCCGGCGGGGCTCGGTGCGCTGCGCCTGGCGGGCTGGCATCCCGAGACGCTGCTGGTGGTGCTGGGCGCGCATGCGCTGTTCGTCGCGGCCTTCGGCTGGATCGCCTGGCTGTTCTGGGCGGCGCGCCGGCCGGGCGATGGCGGATAGGCGCCGGCGGCGGGAAACGGCCCTGGCGCGCAAGCCTTCCTTCACCCGGACCGGCCATCCTGCGGTGTCGCATCCGGGGGCAGCATGCGGATCACCTACCTGGCCGACGGCACGGCGGTGCCGGTCTATGAAGCGGGCGACCTGGTGCAGCTGCTGCGCGACGAGCCCGGCGACCCGGTCACCGCCCTGGCAGGCGAATGGGGAGCGGTGATCCGCAACCGCGGGGCGGCCGGGGTCGACGTGCTGCTCGCCGGCCATTCGCGCCCGCGCACTGCCCGCATGCCGGTCGCCAGCGGCCTGCCGCCCAGCCTGCTCGCGCCCTGCGACCGGCTGGGCCTGCGGATCGACCTGCAACGGGACCTGCGCCAGTCGCGCCGCCGCGGCTGAAGCCTTCGTGACCCGGTGTTCGATTGCAGCGGGCGGCGGAATCGGGACACTGGATACCTCCGCCGGAGTCCATCGCCCCATGCGCCGCCGTGTCCTTGCCGGTCTCGTTCTGCTGCCCGTGGTCGGCTGCGCCGGTGTCGCGCCGTTTGCGCCAACGCCGGCCGGGCGCTACGCCGCGCTGGCCACCGAGGCCGACCGCGCCATCGGCCAGATGATCGACCACCTGGCGGCGCGCGAGCGGATCGAGGTCGATCAGGCGGCCTCCCTGCGCTACGCCGCCGCGGCGACGCTGCCGCGCGCCCTGCCGCCGCCCGTCACGCCCATGGCCGGCGCGGTGCTGGACCCGGGGATGGACCTGGTGGTGATCGACGCGCAGCGCCTGGCCGCGCTGGCCGGGGGTGTCGCGGCCGGCGGCGATGCCGAGGCCGCGGCCGCGCTGGCGCGGTTGGACGCCGCGCTGGATCGCCTGCGCGGCGTGCCCGGTCGCTGGCCGTCCGACGCACAGCGCCGGCGCGGACTGGACGGCTTCCGCGCGCTGGCCGCCCCGGTGCCCGCGGGGGTCGATGCGGCGGGCTTCGCGGCATCGCGCCAGGGCGCGCTGGTCGCCGGGCTGGCGCTGCTGCGCGGCGTGATCGGCGAGGATGCGCGCAGCGGCTTGCGCGGCGTGCTGGCGGCGCGCCACGAGGCCTGGCGCGCGGCCCAGCGCAGCTTGCTCGCCAGCGGCCAGCGCCTCGGCCCGGCCGAGCGCATGGCGCTGTGGAACCGCGTGCAGGCGGCGCTCGCCGCCGATGGCTTCGACCTGCCCGCCGCCGAGGTGGTCGGGCTGCTCGGCGCGCTGCCGCCCGCCCATGCCGCGGCCGGCGCCGGCGACGTGGCCGGGCTGTCGCAGTTCGAGGCCGCCGTCGCGCGGTTCCGGGTGATGCTGGGCCAGGCGCGCTGAGCGCGCGCACCTTCCCCCGTCGCGCGCTGAGCGCGCGCACCTTCCCCCGTCGCGCTGAGCGCGCGCACGTTCCCCCGTCGCGCTGAGCGCGCGCACGTTCCCCCGCCGCGCTGAGCGCGCGCACCTTCCCCCGCCGCGCGCGAACGTGTAGCCACGCGGCCAACGCATCCCCTGGAGTTCCCGCATGTCCGCCATTGCCGACATCATCGCCCGCGAGGTCCTGGATTCCCGCGGCAACCCGACCATCGAGGCCGAGGTGGTGCTCGACACCGGCGCGCGCGGCCACGCCATCGTGCCCTCGGGGGCCTCGACCGGCGCGCATGAGGCGGTGGAACTGCGCGACGGCGACAAGAAGCGCTATGGCGGCAAGGGCGTGCTCAAGGCGGTCGGCCATGTCGAGGGCGAGATATTTGACGCGCTGTCCGGCATGGATGCCGAGGAACAGGTCAAGATCGACGAGGTGCTGATCGAACTGGACGGCACGCCCAACAAGGCGCGGCTCGGCGCGAACGCGATGCTGGCGGTGTCGCTGGCGGTGGCCAAGGCCGCCGCGGTGAACCTGGACGTGCCGCTGTACCGCTATGTCGGCGGTGTGTTCGCCCGCACCCTGCCGGTGCCGCAGATGAACATCATCAATGGCGGCAAGCACGCCGACAACCCGATCGACATCCAGGAATTCATGATCATGCCGGTCGGCGCCGGCACCATGGCGGACGCCGTGCGCGTGGGCTCCGAGGTGTTCATGGCGCTGAAGAAGGCGCTGCACGATGCCGGGCATTCCACCAATGTCGGCGACGAGGGCGGCTTCGCGCCCAACATCGGTTCCGCCGACGAGGCGCTGGGCTTCATCGCCAAGGCCTGCGAGGCGGCCGGGCATCGCGTCGGCGAGGATGTGGTCTTCGCGCTGGATTGCGCCGCGACCGAATTCTTCCACGACGGCGCCTACAAGCTGGATGGCGAGGGCAAGACGCTCGACGCAGGCGGCATGGTGGACTACCTGGCCGCGCTGTGTGCGAAGTGGCCGATCGTGTCCATCGAGGACGGCATGTCCGAGGATGACTGGGCCGGCTGGAAGGCGCTGACCGACCGGATCGGCGCCAAGGTGCAGCTGGTCGGCGACGATCTGTTCGTCACCAACCCCGAGCGGCTGCGCCTGGGCATCGAGCGCGGCACCGCCAATGCCATCCTGGTCAAGGTCAACCAGATCGGCACGCTGACCGAGACGCTGGAGGCGGTCGAGACCGCGCACCGCGCCGCCTATCGCGCGGTGATGTCGCACCGGTCGGGCGAGAGCGAGGACGCGACCATCGCCGACCTCGCGGTGGCCACCAATTGCGGGCAGATCAAGACCGGGTCGCTGTCACGGTCTGACCGGCTGGCCAAGTACAACCAGCTGATCCGCATCGAGCAGGGGCTGGGGCCGGCGGCGCGCTATGCGGGGCGGAGCGTGCTGCGACGGTGACATTCCGTTCAGCTTCGCGTCATCGCTGAGGGTCTGTGAGTCCCGGTTGCCGCGCCGGGGCGAAAAATCGACAGGACCTGCGCGATTTCGTGGACGAAGCGGGTGACACCGAGTCGTTCGCGCGCTTAGACTCCCGCATCGCTTCGTCCTGGATGCCCCTGTTGCGGTTCATCAAGCGCATCTTCAACGCCCTGGCGCTGCCGGTCGTGTTCCTGGCGGTCTCGGGCTATTTCGTCTGGCACGCCGCGCATGGCGAGCGCGGGCTGATCGCGCGCGAGCACCGGATCGCCGACATCGCGGCGGCGCGCACCGAACTGGCGCGCGCCGAGGCGGATCGCGACGCCATCGAACGCCGCGTCACCGGGCTGCGGAGCGACCGGCTCGACCGCGACCAGCTGGATGAACGGGCGCGCGCGCTGCTGAACATGGCCGGGCGCGACGAGATCGTGGTGCCCTATCCGCAGGATCGCCGGCTGTACTGACAGGTGCGGTGATCCGCCGCACAGGCCGCCCGGCGTCGTGGTTGCGCGGTGCCGTCCGCAGGCGGAAGCTGGCCGCCCCGTGCCGGAGGCCGCCATGCCGCGTCTGCTGATCGCTGTCCTGCTCCTGGCTGCCTTGCCCGCCTTGGCGCAGCAGCCGCGCATCGAGATCGCCGCCGTGCCCGCTTCCGTCACGGTGCACCCGGACCAGGCGACGGTGACGCGCCGCGGCGCCGCGGAGATCCCGGCCGGCGAGAGCGTGCTGGTGCTCTCCAACATCCCTGGCGCCGTGCTGCGCGAAAGCGTCACCGCCCGCGCCCAGGCGACCGGTGCCGTGTCGATCGGCAGTGTCGAGCTCCGCCAGGCGCGCTTCGACCGCGGTGCCGTCGATGCCCGCCGTGCGGCGCTGGAGGCGCGGCTGGTAGAGGCCGAGGTCGGCATCGCCGCGATCGACGTTCGCATCGCCGCGCAGGCGGCGCAGCTGCGGCTGGTTGAACGCCTGGCCGGTGGCTTCGTCACGGCGCAGCGCCAGGCGCCGGCGCCGAACGAACCGGCGCCGCGCCTCGCCGCCGACCCCGCCGCCTGGCGCGCCGCCTGGGAGGCCGTGCGCCAGGGCACCGAGGAAGCCGCCGAGGCCACCCGCCTGCTGCAAGCCGAGCGCCGCCCGTTCGACCAGCGCCGCGAGGCGATCCGCGCCGAAATCGCAGCCCTCGGCGGCCCGCCGCCCGGCGCGCTGGAGATCGCGGTGGCCGTGCGCGCGGAGGCGGCGACGCGCATCGAATTGGAGGTCGCCTACCAGGTGCGTGGTGCGCGCTGGCTGCCGGTGTACGAGGTGCGGCTCGACAGCCAGGCGGCGCGCGTGACGCTGCGGCAGGAGGCGATCGTCACGCAATCGACCGGCGAGGACTGGAGCGATGTCGCGCTGACGCTGTCCACCGCGCGCCCGGCGGAGGCCAGCGCGCCGCCGCGCCTCGCGCCCTGGCGCATCGCGCTGGTCGACCCGGCGCGGGCGCGCGCGCAGGCGCCCGGCGAGCGTTCGGATGCCGCGGCGATGATGCGCCCGGCGCCGGCGGCCGCCCCGCCGGCACGCGACGCCGAGGTGGCGACCGCCACCGTCCAGGCGACCGGCTTCGCCGTGGAATACCTCATCCCGGGGCGCGCCAGCATCGGCGCGGACGGGTCGGACCGCCGCGTGCGCATCGCCGACCTGGCGGCGGAGGCGAGCCTGTCGGCGCTGGTGGTGCCGCGCCGCGCGGCGCGGGCCTACCTGACGGCGCGCTTCGCGCACGCGGCGCCGGCGCCGACGCTGCCCGGGGCGGCCTCATTGTACCTCGACGGCGTCTTCATCGGCCGTGCGGCGCTGCCGTTGCTGCGGCCGGGGGAGGAGGCTGCGCTCGGCTTCGGCGTGGATGACCGCATTCGCGTCACCGCCGAACCACAGGCGCGCCGCCGCGCCGAGGAAGGCAGCCTGCTGACCGGGCGCACCACCACCGAGAGCTTCGAGACGATCACGCTGCTTCGCAGCTTCCACGCCCGCCCGATGGATGTGGTGGTCGAGGACCAGCTGCCGGTCTCCGGCGATGCCGAGCTGGTGGTGGCGATGCAGGCCGAGCCCCCGCCGACCCAGCGCGACATCGATGACCGGCCGGGCGTGGTGGCGTGGCGGCTGGTCCTGGCGCCGGGCGAGGAGCGGCGAATCCGCTTCGGCTTCACCGTGACGGCGCCGCGCGACCGCCGCGTGCAGGGGCTGCCGGGCCGCTGACGGGCAGGCTGGACGCGCAGATTCAGAGGCTTAACCGATTTCAAGTTAAGCGTCTTATTGCATTGCGAAAGAACGATTTTTTGCGGGAGACGCTTGCACGAAAGGCCATTCGGCGCCTAATTCGCCACTGTTAGTTCCGCGCGCAGCCGCCACGCCAACCCTGCGCGCAGATACGTCCGGCAAAGGGGCCGGCCGTATTCGTGAGCGCCGATCCGAGGGAGTGAACGCCATGGCCCACGCCGCCGAGACCAGCCCCAAGCGCCGGGGGCGCGGGAAGGAACCTGCGATCGGGCGGGACGACATGCTGCGCGCCTATCGCGACATGCTGCTGATCCGCCGCTTCGAGGAAAAGGCCGGGCAGCTCTACGGCATGGGGCTCATCGGCGGCTTCTGCCATCTGTACATCGGCCAGGAAGCGGTCGTGGTCGGCATGCAGATGGCGCTGAAGCCGGGCGACCAGGTCATCACATCCTATCGCGACCACGGGCACATGCTGGCGACCGGCATGGAGGCGCGCGGCGTCATGGCGGAACTGACCGGGCGCATCGGCGGCTATTCCAAGGGCAAGGGCGGGAGCATGCATATGTTCTCGCGCGAGAAGGGCTTCTACGGCGGGCATGGCATCGTCGGCGCGCAGGTGTCGCTCGGCGCGGGCCTCGCCTTCTCGAACTGGTATCGCGAGAGCGACCACGTCGCCGTGACCTATTTCGGCGAGGGCGCGTCGAACCAGGGCCAGGTCTTCGAAAGCCTGAACCTGGCGGCGCTTTTCAAGCTGCCCTGCATCTTCGTCATCGAGAACAACAAGTACGGCATGGGCACGTCCGTGGAGCGCGCCAGCGCGTCGCGCGACCTGTCGCAGAACGGCGCGGCCTGGGGCATTCCGGGCGAGCAGGTGAACGGCATGGACGTGGTTGCGGTGCGCGAGGCGGCCGAGCGTGCCGTGGCCCACTGCCGCGCCGGCAAGGGGCCGTATTTGCTGGAGATGAAGACCTACCGCTACCGCGGCCATTCCATGTCCGACCCCGCGAAGTACCGCACGCGCGAGGAAGTGCAGAAGATGCGCGAGCAGTCCGACTGCATCGAGACCGCGCGCAAGCTACTGGTCGACCAGTTCACGGTGACCGAGGCCGAGCTGAAGGTGATCGACGACGAGGTGAAGGCGATCGTGCAGGACAGCGCCGATTTCGCGCAGCAATCGCCCGAGCCGCCGGAGAGCGAGCTCTGGACCGATATCCTGTTGCCAAGCGCCGCCGATGGCGGCGCGTTCAAAGTAGGGGCGAAGTGACATGGGCGCCGTGATCCTGATGCCCGCACTCTCGCCCACCATGACCGAGGGCAAGCTGGCGCGCTGGCTCAAGAAGGAAGGCGACAAGGTCAAGTCCGGCGACGTCATCGCCGAGATCGAGACCGACAAGGCCACGATGGAAGTCGAGGCCGTCGATGAGGGCACCATCACCTCCATCGTCGTGCCCGAGGGCACCGAGGGCGTGCAGGTGAATTCCCCGATCGCGGAGCTGGATGGCGGTGCGGGCGGCGCGGCCGCGCAGACCATGCACGGCATCACCAACAAGAACGAGCGCGAGAACGAGAAGATGATCGCCGATGCCGGCACCGCGCAGCGCCACGATGCCACCGTGCCCGCCGCGCCGCGCACCCCCGAGGTGCAGCCCGAGCGCGACTGGGGCCCGGTAAAGTCGATCACCGTGCGCGAGGCGCTGCGCGACGCCATGGCCGCCGAGATGCGCGCCGACAAGGATGTCTTCCTGATCGGCGAGGAGGTCGGCCAGTACCAGGGCGCCTACAAGATCAGCCAGGGGCTGCTGGACGAATTCGGCCCGAAGCGCGTGATGGACATGCCCATCACCGAGCACGGCTTCACCGGCATGGCGGTGGGCGCGGCCTTCACCGGCCTGAAGCCGATCGTCGAGTTCATGACCTTCAACTTCTCGATGCAGGCGATCGACCAGATCATCAATTCGGCGTCCAAGACGCTGTACATGTCGGGCGGGCAGCTCGGGTGCCCCATCGTGTTCCGGGGCGCGAATGGCGCGGCATCGCGCGTGGCCGCGCAGCATTCGCAGTGCTACGCGTCGTGGTACGCACATTGCCCGGGGCTGAAGGTGGTCGCGCCGTGGAGCGCGGCCGATGCGAAGGGCCTGCTGCGCGCGGCCATCCGCGACCCGAACCCGGTCATCTTCCTGGAGAACGAGATCCTGTACGGCCAGTCCTTCGACTGCCCGACGGACGAGAACTTCATCCTGCCCATCGGCAAGGCGAAGATCGAACGCGCCGGCACCGACGTGACCATCGTGGCCTTCTCGATCATGGTCGGCATGGCGATGCAGGCGGCGGAGAAGCTGGCCGAACAGGGCATCAGCGCGGAGGTCATCAACCTGCGCTCGCTGCGCCCGCTGGACACCGAGACCATCGCGAATTCCGTCCGCAAGACCAACCGCCTGGTGACGCTGGAGGAAGGCTGGCCCTTCGCCGGCATCGGCGCCGAGGTGGCGATGCAGATGATGGAGGTCTGCTTCGACCACCTGGATGCGCCGCCGGTGCGCGTGCATGGGCTCGATGTCCCGATGCCCTATGCGGCGAACCTGGAAAAGCTCGCGCTGCCCCGCCTGGAACAGGTGGTCGATGCCGCGAAGCGCGTGACCTACAAGTGAGGGGCTGAGACCATGGCAACCAACATTTTGATGCCGGCGCTCTCCCCCACCATGACGGAGGGCAACCTGGCGCGCTGGCTGAAGAAGGAAGGCGAGCGCGTGAAGGCCGGCGACGTCATCGCCGAGATCGAGACCGACAAGGCGACGATGGAAGTGGAAGCCGTGGATGAGGGCATCCTCGGCAAGATCGTCGTGCCGGACGGCACACAGGGCGTGAAGGTGAACGACGTGATCGCGGTGCTGGTGGATGCCGGGGAGGCGGTGCCCTCGGGCGCGCCGGCCGCGGCGCCGGCGCCGGCTGCGGCTGCGCCCGCGGCGGCTCCTGCGCCCGCCGCTGCCGCGCCTGCCGCGCTGAACCCGCAGCCGATCCCGCCTTCGGGCGGGGATCGCGTGTTCGCCTCGCCGCTGGCGCGCCGCATGGCGCAGCAGGCTGGGGTGGACCTCGCAGGCGTGAAGGGCTCCGGGCCGAATGGCCGCATCGTGAAGGCGGATATCGAGGCGGCGCTGTCGCGCGGGCCTGCCGCCGCGCCGGGCGCTGTTGCCGCACCCGCCGCCGCGCCCGCGCCGAAGCCGGCCGCGACGGCGTTCTCGACCACCGCGCCGCATACCGCCGTGCCGAACAGCACGATGCGGAAGGTGATCGCGCGCCGCCTGTCGGAATCGAAAGCGACCATCCCGCATTTCTACGTGACGATGGATATCGAGATCGACGCGCTGCTGAAGCTTCGCGGCGACCTGAACGCGCGCTCGCCCAAGGACGGGCCGGGTGCGTTCAAGCTGTCGGTCAACGACCTGGTCATCAAGGCGACGGCCGCGACGCTGCGTCGCTTCCCCGCCTGCAACGCATCCTGGACCGAGGACGCGATCATCCAGTACCACGACGTCGACATCTCGATCGCCGTCAGCATCCCCGAGGGGCTGATCACGCCGATCGTGCGCCACGCCGACACGAAGGGCCTGGCGACGATCAGCGCGGAGATGAAGGACCTCGCCGCGCGTGCGAAATCCGGCAAGCTGAAGCCGGAGGAATTCCAGGGCGGCGGCTTCTCCATCTCGAACATGGGGATGTATGGGGTCAGCGATTTCAGCGCGATCATCAACCCGCCGCAGGCCGGCATCCTGGCGGTCTCGGCCGGGCTGCAGAAGCCGGTGGTGAAGGATGGCGCGCTCGCGATCGCGACCGTGATGACCTGCACGCTGTCGGTGGACCACCGCGTCATCGACGGCGCGCTGGCGGCGGAATTCATGCAGGCGCTGAAGCGCACCATCGAGGATCCGCTGAGCCTGCTGCTGTGAATTCGGTAACGCTTCGCGAGGCGACACCCGCCGACATCCCGACCATCGCGCGTTTCGTGCGCGCGCTGGCCGAATACGAAAAGCTCGCCCACGAAGCGCGCGGCACTGACGCCGATTTCCACGCCGCCATCTTCGGCACGCCGCAGCGCGCGGGGTGCCTGATCGCGGAGATCGGCGGCGAACCCGCCGGCATGGCGCTGTACCACTGGACCTTCTCCACCTTCCTCGCGCGCCATGGCCGCTGGCTGGAGGACCTTTGGGTGGAACCGGCGTTCCGACGCCGCGGCATCGCCAAGGCGCTGTTCGCGCGCCTTGCGAAGGACACGCTGGCCGAGGGCGGCGGCCGCCTCGCCTGGAACGTGCTGGATTGGAACGCGCCGGCCATCGCCACCTATGACGCGATGGGCGCGGACACTCTCAAGGAATGGATCACGCGGCGCCTCGCCGGCGACGCGCTCGCAACCCTGGCGCAGGAGGCCGCGTGATGGCCGAAACCTTCGATCTCATCGTCGTCGGCGGCGGCCCCGGCGGCTATGTCGCCGCCATCCGCGCCTCGCAGCTCAAGATGAAGGTCGCGCTGGTCGAGCGCGAGAACCTCGGCGGCATCTGCCTCAACTGGGGCTGCATCCCGACCAAGGCGCTGCTGCGCGCCTCCGAGATCAATCACCTGCTGCACACGCTGGATGCCTACGGCTTCGCCGCCGACAACCCGCGCTTCGATTTCGCCAAGGTGGTGAAGCGGTCGCGCGGTGTCGCAGGCCAGCTCTCCGGCGGCGTGAAGCACCTGCTGAAGAAGAACAAGGTCACGGTCTTCGACGGCCATGCGAAGCTGGCCGGGCCGGGCAAGCTGGCGGTCACCAAGGACGGCAAGCCGGTCGCTGACCTGGCGGCCAAGCACATCATCCTCGCCACCGGCGCGCGTGCCCGCGTCCTGCCGGGGATGGAGCCCGACGGCAAGCTGATCTGGTCGTACCGGGAAGCCATGGTCGCCCCCGCGCTGCCCAAGCGCCTCATCGTCATCGGCTCGGGCGCGATCGGGTCCGAATTCGCGTCCTTCTACCTGAACATGGGCTCCGAGGTGACGCTGATCGAAGCCATGGACCGCATCCTGCCGGTCGAGGATTCCGAGGTCTCCGCCTTCGTCCACAAGGCCTTCGAGAAGCAAAAGATGAAGGTCATCACGGGTGCCAAGGTGCAGGGCGTGCGGAAGGAGGGCGATGGCGTCGCCGCCATCGTCGAAGTCGCCGGCAAGGTCACCGAGATCAAGGCCGACCGCCTGATCAGCGCGGTCGGCATCGTCGGCAATGTGGAAGACCTCGGCCTCGAGGGCACCAAGGTCCAGGTGGACCGCACCCATGTCGTCACCGACCCCATGGGCCGCACCGGGGAGCCCGGCATCTACGCCATCGGCGACCTCACCGGCCCGCCCTGGCTGGCCCACAAGGCGTCGCACGAGGGCATCATCACGGTCGAGGCCATCGCGGGCATGCACCCGCATGCGATGGACGTGCTCAACATCCCCGGCTGCACCTATTGCCGCCCGCAGGTCGCCTCCGTCGGCCTGACCGAAGCCGCCGCCAAGGCGAAGGGCCACGAGGTCAAGGTCGGCCGCTTCCCCTTCATCGGCAACGGCAAGGCCATCGCCATGGGCGAGCCCGAGGGCTTCGTGAAGACCGTGTTCGACGCCAAGACCGGCGCGCTGCTCGGCGCCCACATGGTCGGCCCCGAGGTCACCGAACTGATCCAGGGCTACACCATCGCCCGCACCCTCGAGACCACCGAGGCCGAACTGATGCACACCGTCTTCCCGCACCCCACGGTCAGCGAGGCGATGCACGAATCCGTGCTCGACGCCTACGGTCGAGTGATCCATATTTAGACGCTGTTCATATCCTTGGCGGTGCGCCGCGGCTCAATAATGATGCCGGCGGCTGATCGGTCCTGGAGCGGGATGGCATTCCGCATCCAAGATCCCGGAGAGACTCCATGTTCGTGCTGACTCGGCGCCTGCTGGCGGCCGCCCTTGTGCTCGGCGGGCTGCTCGTTGTCGCGCCTCCCGTGGCGGACGCGCAGCAGCCGCAACTCCGCAGCCTGGTTTTTCGCAACAATTGCGGAACGCAGGTCCGCCTCCTGGTGCGGCACGCCGAAGACCGGCGCTACTACACCACCACCGGCTTCTACACGATCCGGCCGAACACCCAGACGCGGCTGACGGAGCGTGGCGACAACATCATGCACATCACCGGCGCCCCGCTGTTCTTCTTCGCCGAATCCGGCAATGGGCGCACCTGGTCGTCGCCCGAGGTCACGGTCGCCCATAATGGCGTGAACTACCGGATGGTCCGCGCGAACCAGACCGTTTCGGGCGACAGCATCCTGTTCTCGGTGGGCTGCTGATGGCGGGCGCGGCCGTCGCCCCAAGGGCGCGGCCGCGCCCGGACCCCGCGCGGCAGGCAGGCGCATCCGCACGCCGACCCGGGGCTGTGTTCGACGCGCCCCGCGCTATATAAGACGCATCATGGCCCGCATCGAAATCGACCATCGCGCGAAGGACCCCGCCGCGCGCACCGGTGCCGCGCGGCACCCGGAAAAGGCGAACCGTCCCGACAACCCCATCCAGCGCAAGCCCGACTGGATCCGGGTGAAGGCGCCCACCCACCCGGTCTATCACGAGACCCGGGCGCTGATGCGCGAGAAGAAGCTGGTCACGGTCTGCGAGGAAGCGGCCTGCCCCAACATCGGCGAATGTTGGTCGCAGCGCCACGCCACCATGATGATCATGGGCGGGATCTGCACGCGCGCCTGCGCCTTCTGCAACATCACCACCGGCCTGCCGAATGCGCTCGATGCCGACGAACCCCGCCGCGTCGGCGAGGCGGTGGCGACACTCGGCCTGCGCCATGTCGTCATCACCTCGGTGGATCGCGACGACCTGAAGGATGGCGGCGCGCAGCATTTCGCGCAGACCATCCGCGCCATCCGCGACGCCGCGCCCGCCACCACCATCGAGATCCTGACACCCGACTTCCTCCGCAAGGACGGCGCTCTCGAGGTGGTCGTGCAAGCGCGCCCCGACGTGTTCAACCACAATCTGGAAACGGTCCCGGGCCTATACCCGACCATCCGCCCCGGCGCGCGCTACTTCCATTCGCTGCGTCTGCTGGATCGTGTGAAGCAGCTCGACCCGTCCGTCTTCACCAAATCCGGCATCATGGTGGGCCTGGGCGAGGAACGCATCGAGGTGCTGCAGGTGATGGATGATTTGCGCTCCGCCGACGTCGATTTCCTGACCATCGGCCAATACCTCCAGCCCACGGTGAAGCACGCCGCGGTGGCCCGCTTCGTCACGCCCGATGAATTCGACGACTACGCGAAATCCGCCCGGGGCAGGGGCTTCCTGCTGGTCTCGGCCACGCCGCTCACGCGCAGCAGCTACCATGCGGACCGGGACTTTGTCGCGCTGAGAAGCGCGCGGGAAGATGCGCTGCGCGACGCCCGCGCCGCCCGCCTGGCACCGCGCGCCTGACATGCCCACCCACGCCGAAAAGCGCATCCTGCGCCACGCGCCCGAGCAGATCTTCGACATGGTCGCCGATGTCCGCCGCTACCCGGAATTCCTGCCCTGGTGCGTGGGCGCACGCATCCTGTCGCGCACCGACACCGAACTCCTCGCCGACCTCACCATCGGCTTCAAGATGTTCCGCGAGACCTTCCGTTCGCGCGTCACGCTTGAACGCCCCGACCACATCCACGTCACCTACGAGACCGGCCCCTTCCGCTACCTGAACAACCATTGGCGCTTCAAACCCGTTCCCACCGGCACCGAGGTCGATTTCTTCGTCGACTTCGAATTCCGCTCGCGCATCCTGCAGATGGCGATCGGCGTGGTCTTCAACGAAGCGGTGCGCCTGATGGTGCGTGCCTTCGAACGCCGCGCCATGGCGCTGTATGGGCGCGCAAGCGCGCCGGTCACCCCCGGTTCGCCCGCACCCTCGGCCACCGGCTGACGCGCCTCAGCCCAGCGCCTCCAGCGCGCGCAGCACCGAAGCGGGGTCGACCGGCGCATGGGGCGGTCCCTGCTTGACCACCTCCCGCCCGATCTCCATCGACCGGCATAGCGCGGCGAAATAGGCCGCCTGCCACAAGCGGTCGTCGGGAACCTCCTTCGGGTTCGGCATGATCTCGACCAGCCCGGCATCCGGGCGCGCCCAGACCAGGTGCGACAGCGCCGCACCATGCTGCGCCACCACCCGCCAGGCCCGCGAGAACAGGAACACCTGTTCGAACAGCGAGCACTCCTCCAGCCGCACCAGCATCGCGTCATGCCGCGCGGCGATGGCGCCGAATACCTCGGCCTTGTTCGGCACGCTGCGCCGCGCCGACCCGCCGGACTTCACCTCGGTGTCCTCCGCCAGGTGCTCGGGCGGTGGCGGCGCGCGGTCGATCACCAGCACCAGCCTGTCGGACGCCGCCTTGGGGTGCGCCGCCGCGAAACCGTCGATCTGCGCCCCATACAGCCGCGCGACGATGCGCCGGATGCGGCGAAACCGCTCGGCGCTATAGGCGCCAGGCGCATCGAAGCCGGGGATGACGATGCGCGCGATGCCGCTCGAGGCCGGCGAGACCCCCACCATCGCCTCCAGCATCCGATGCACCGGCCGGGTCGCGATGTGAAAGCCGCCAAGGTCCTTGAACAGCCGGTTCATCGGACCGCAATCGCGCATCGCGAAGCGATGCGATCCGCGCAGGCCGTGGCAGTGCTCCAGGAAGGGCAGCAGGTAGCCGAACATGAAGTGGTAGAAATGCTCGACCGACCCACCGATGTTGCCCGGCATCACCAGCAGCAGCGGCCGGCGGTCGGCAGGGTCGATCGGCGGAGTCGTGAGGCTCATGCGGCGGGTCCAAACGGATGATGCGCGATATGACGAGGAAGGACGCAGGGGCGCGGCCCCTGCACCCCGCCGGGGGGCAGACGTGCCCCCCGGACCCCGCGGTCAGATTCGGGGCAGCAGACGGCCGGCGTCGCAGAGCGCCATGGCCACCAGGATCTCGTCCGCACGCGGCGCATCGCCAAGAGACACCGTGATCGCATCGAAATGGTCGCGCGACCAGGCATCATCCTTGTGGCCCAGCGGCAGGTCGAGCGACGCACCGACCGCACCCACCTTCGCCGCCGAGGGGATCAGCGCGGCACCGCCACCGATCGCAGCCCGCAACGGCGCGCCCATCTTCGGATGCAGCAGCGCATGCGCGTGCTCGATCTCCCCGGCCGCACCGACGATCGCGCCCTTGCCGTAGGACACCGCTGGCCCCGACAGCATCCGCACCAGGTCGGGCGCGACACGCGCAGCCAGCATGCCGCCGGCCTCCACCAGTTCCGACAGGTCCGCCACGAACCGCCCGGCGAAGGGATTGGCGATCACCACCAGCGCAACCGCGCGCACCACCGGGCGCGCACCCGCCTCGTCCAGTTCCGAAAACGCTTCCTCGCGCAGCAGCGCGATCTTGCGGACAGCCACCATACGCAGTTCCCCCTTGGCACCCCCTGGCCCAATCGTCGCGCGGCGGGCATCCTGCGCGCAACTCCAGCCAGGACGACACGACCATGGTCCATGCCCCGAACCGCCCGCCCGCCGGCGCGCCGCCCACCCGCATCAACCTGTATTCCGACACCCAGACGCGCCCGACGCCCGCGATGAAGGAGGCGATGATGCGCGCCGAGGTCGGCGACGAGCAGCATGGCGACGACCCCACGGTGCACGAACTCTGCGACCGCATGGCCGCGCTGATGGGCAAGCAGGCGGCGATGTACCTGCCGTCCGGCACCATGTGCAACGTGATCGCCATCCTCACCCATTGCGGCAAGGGCGACGAGGTCATCGCGCACGAGACCTCGCACATCCTGCATTCCGAAGGCGGTACGCATGCCGCCCTGACCGGCGTGCAGATCATGCCGATGAAGGGCCCGCGCGGGATGTTCACGGCCGACGACGTGCGCGCCGCGATCCGGCCGAAGACGCGCTACGCCCCGCCGCAGCGGCTGCTGGAAGTCGAGCAGACCGCGAATATCGGCGGCGGCGCCATCTGGCCGCTGGCGCAGTTGAACGCGGTGGCGGATGTCGCGCATGAACAGGGCTGGGCCACCCACATGGACGGCGCGCGGCTGATGAATGCCTGCGTCGGCGCCGGCATCGCCGCGAAGGACATGGTGGCGAACTACGATTCCGTCTGGCTCGATTTCACCAAGGGCCTCGGTGCGCCGCTCGGTGCCGTGCTGTGCGGCGACGAGGACTTCATCGGCCGCGCCTGGCGCTGGAAGCAGCGCCTGGGTGGGTCGATGCGGCAGGCCGGCATCTGCGCCGCCGCCTGCATCCATGCGCTCGACCACCACATCGACCGCCTGGCCGACGACCACGCCAATGCCAAGGCACTGGCCCGCGGCCTGCGCCAGATCCCCGGCGTGGTGGTCGAGGAACCCGACACCAACCTGGTCTTCTTCGACGTGCAGGGCGCGGGGATGGATGTCGCGACCTTGCAGGCGAAGCTGACCATGCGCGGCGTCGCGGTCAGCGGGTTGGGCGGGCGCGTGCGCGCCTGCACGCATATCGACGTGACCGCGCCGATGATCGACGAAGCCATCACCGAGATCCGCACGGCGCTCGCCGCGGCGTGAAGACGAAGGCGCGGTCCGCACCCCGGGCCGCGCCGCGCGCTACAGCATCCGCGTCCAGGACGCCTTCGGCCCGATATCGACATGGGTGAAGGACCCGTACCAGCCCACCCCCATGAAGCCGAGCTGCTGCGAATACATCATGGCCAGGCTGCACACATCGGCCTGCGACAGCCCCGGCACCACGATGTCGGCCGCCATGCCGCGCATGTGCAGGCTGTTGGGCGCGGCGAAGGGCAGCCCGGCATTGGTCGCCGGCGTGCGGTAGCCCGAGATCAGCCGGATCGGCCGCGTATAGGAAAACCGCTCCTGGATCAGCGAGAGCATGTCGACCAGCAGCGGCGGGATCGGCCCGGCGGTATTGGCGCGCAGGTCGCGGAACAGGTGCTGCAGCCGCGCCAGCGCGCGGATGTCGTAGTCCTGGCCGGTTCGGTAGGCGAGGGCGACTTCCTCGCGCGCCTCGTTCTGGATCCAGATCCAGCGTTGACGCTCGGGCGGCGGCGCCGGCGGCAGGGCGCTCAGGTCCAGGACCTGTGGCCCGGTCCATTCCTCCCGCGGTGCCTGCGCGCGCGCCGCCCCGCCGGCCAGGGCAAGGCCGCCGAGGCCGCCGAGCACGGCCCGGCGCGCCACGCGCCGGGTGCTGGATGCGTCAACCATCGGGTAACATTGCGCCGCCGGGCCATGCGGGAGCAACCCGGCGGGCGATTCGCGCGCAACGTGTCCGCCGGGTGTTGCCTTCGCGCCGTGGTCAGGCCCGCGGTCGCTGGCATCGCCTTGGTTCGGCGCGCAGCCGCCATGCCGGGATCCCATCGAAGCAAGCCTCGATGGGTGCACGCCATCCCTGCGCGCAGAGGCTGGTCGGGCCGCCGGTATCAGTCGGCGCTGGCGCCGGTCAGGCGCACCAGCGCCTCCATCGTCGCCATGTCGCGGCGCTGGAGGTCGGCCATCGCCTCGGCCCCGCCGCCGACCGGCAGGTAGCCCAGGCTGACCATGCGCTGGTTCACCTCCGGCGATCGCACGCCGGCGGCGATGGCGTCCGACATGGCGGTCACTATATTCGCCGGCAGCCGCGCCGGGCCGAAGATCCCGATCCAGGAATTGAACTCGTAGCCCGGCACCGTGTCGGCGATGGCGGGGATGTTCGGCAGCGCCGGCATGCGCTCGGTGCGCGTGACGCCCAGCGCCCGCACCTGGCCGGACTGGATGAAGGACATGGTCTCGGCCAGCGGCGAGAACACCAGGTCGAGCCGCCCACCCACCAGGTCGGCCATGGCCGGCGCGCCGCCGCGATAGGGAATGTGGGTGAACTGCACGCCGGCGCGCTGTTCGAACAACGCGGCGGCGAAGTGCTGCGTGCCGCCCACACCGCTGGTGCCGATGTTCAGCTTGCCCGGATTCGCCTTTGCATAGGCCACCAGCTCGGCCACGGAATTCACCGCCAGCGAGGGCTTCACAACGATCACCGCCGAACTCACCAGCACCAGCGAGACCGGCGTGAAGTCGTTCGCCACATGGAAGGGCAGGTTCTTGTAAAGGTACTGGTTCGTCGCATGCGTGCCGACCGACGCGACGACGAAGCTATGCCCGTCCGGCGCGCTGCGCGCGACATTCTCGGAGCCGATATTGCCGGCGGCGCCGACGCGGTTCTCCACCACCACCGGCTGGCCGAGCGTGCCGCTGATGGCATTCGCCACCAGCCGGCCGGAGGTGTCCGTGCTGCCGCCGGCCGCGAAGCCGACGACGAAGCGCACCGGCCGGTCGGGCCGCCAGGCGGGCGCCTGAGCCAGCGCCGGCAGGGTCGTGACCAGAGGCATGGCGCCGACGGCGCGCAGCAGGCTGCGACGGTTCATGGACAGGCTTCCTTCCCAAATGTCTTGCGCCGCATGACGCGGCGGTAATGCGGGCAAGGGGGCAACAGCCTGCCGGCCGAGTCAATGCGAACGCGTGGCGCTCAGCCCTGCGCGAGGCGCAATGCAGCGGCCACGGTCGCGGCGCGCACCGCGGCGCGGTCGCCGGGGAAGACGTGGCGTTCCACCACCGTTGCGCCGCCGCGCCGCGCGAAGCCGATGAAGACCAGCCCGACCGGCTTGCCCGGCGTGGCACCCCCCGGCCCGGCAATGCCGGTGCACGACAGCGCGATGTCGACACGCGCTTCGTGCAGCGCGCCCTCGGCCATCTCGCGCGCAACGGGCTCGCTGACCGCGCCGTGCGCGGCAAGCGTCGCGTCCTGTACGCCCACCATCCGCATCTTGGCGTCGTTGGAATAGGTGACGAAGCCGGCCATCACGACGGAGGACGACCCCGCGATGGCGGTCAGTGCGGCGGCGATCAGCCCGCCGGTGCAGGATTCCGCGGTGGCGAGAGTCAGCCCGCGTGCATCCAGCGCCGCAAGCAGGTCGCGCGCCTGGTCGAGCGTCGCTTCCGGCAGCATCACAACAGCCCTCCCGCGAGCAGCAGCACCGCGCCGGCCATGGCACCGGCGATCACGTCGTCCAGCATGACGCCGGTCGCGCCATGCAGTCCATCCGCCCAGGAGACCGGCCAGGGCTTCAGGATGTCGAAGGCGCGGAACAGCGCGAAGGCGGCGACCACGCCGACCCAGCCGGCATCGGGCAGCGCGGCGAGCGCGACCAGCATTCCCGCCGCCTCGTCCACCACGATCCAGCCGGGGTCCTGGTCGCCGCCCTGGGCCAGCACGTCGCGCACCGCGACCCATCCCGCGACGGCCACGACAGCCGCCAGCGCCAGGCACGCCACCGGCCCCAGCAGCACCGCCGGCAGCACCACCAGCGAACCCCATGTGCCCGGCGCGGGGCGCAGCCGCCCGATGCCCGCCAGCGTCGCCACCGCGACCGCTGGCGTCATGGCAGTGCGGCCAGGAAGGCCTCGATCGCTGTGGCCGCGGGCGATTCGGCCAGGGTCGGCGCATGGCCGGTGCCGGGCAGGCGCACCAACTGCATCGCCGGTTGCAGGCGCTGCATCTCGGTCACGGTCGCCGCACTCAGCAGCCGGCTTTCCTCGCCCCAGACCAGCAGCAGCGGGCGCGTCGCCAGCGCGCCGAAAAACGGCCAGAGATCGGGCGGCGCCCCGGCTTCATCGCCCACCGCCTGCTGCGCGATGCGGATATCCCAGCGCGGATGCCAATGCCCGTCGGCGCCCTCGGCATAGGTGCGGGCCGCGAAGTCGCGCCAGCCGGCATCGTCGAGAAACGCCATCGGCGGATGCCGCGCGCGGAACCACGCCAGCGCGTCGTCGAAACTGGCGCTTGCCGGGTCGGTGCCGATGAAATCGACCACCGCCTCGCGCCCCAGCGGTTCGATGCGCGGGCCGATATCGTTCAGCACCACGGCCGAGATCGCCGCCGGGCGCATCACCGCCATGGCCATGGATGCCAGCCCGCCGAACGACGTGCCGACCACCGCCGCGCCGTGCAGATGCAGCGCTGCCATGGCGTCCATCACGTCGCGGATCAGCGCCTCGGGTCCGTAGCGGCGCGGGTCGGCGGGGCGCGCGCTGTCGCCATGGCCGACATAATCCAGCGCCACCACGCGCCGCCGCCCTGCCTGGTGCACGGCGATTTCCTGGGCATCGAGCGCCGTGCGGCAGATGCCGCTCAGCACCAGCACCGGCGCGCGGTCGCGCGGGCCGTCCCATTCCAGCGCCGACATCGCGAGCCCGTCGCGCGTGGACAGCGTAACCCGGCGCGGTGTCACCGCGCGGCGGTCCGCAGGTAGGGCGCCAAAGGATGCGCGCGCGATGCCGCCGAGGCATCCTGCGCGCGATAGACGATCACGTTCTCGATCACCCGCTGCACGTAGTTGCGCGTCTCGGAGAAGGGGATCTGTTCCATCCAGTCGATCATGTCGACATCGCCCCCGCGCGGGTCGCCATAGGTGCCGAGCCACTGGTCCACGCGCCCCGGCCCGGCATTGTAGGCGGCCGCGGCCAGCGGCAGCGCGCCGGCGTAGCGGTCCAGCATCTGGTCCAGGAAGGCCGCGCCCAGGCGCATGTTCATCTCCGGGCTGGCGGTCAGCTGCGACACCTGGAACGGCACGCCGAGCCGGCGCGCCACCAGCGAGGCGGTCGAGGGCAGCAGCTGCATGAGCCCGCGCGCATTGGCCCCCGACACCGCCTCGGTGTCGAAATTGCTTTCCTGGCGCGTGATGGCGTGGATGAAGGCGGGTTCGGGGGTGGTCACGGGCGGGGCGTAGGGCGTGGGCCAGCCGACCGGCAGCAGCATGTCACCGGCCGCGCCGGCGCGCCGCGCCACCCACACCGCATGGTCCTGCCGGCCGATATGCGCGGCGAGCCGCGCGGCCAGCATGCGGTCGGTGCCGTCATTCGCCAGGTCCTCGAGCCGCAGCAGGAAGATCCGTGCGCGCCGCGTGTCACCCAGGTCTGCCAGGGTGAGCACCGCGCGGGCCAGTTCGCGCGCCATGAAATCCGCCGCGCGCGGGGGCGTGACGGGCGGCGTGGCGGCGCGCGCCACGCGGGTGGAGAGCTGCGCCTCGCTCTCGCCCAGCGCCAGCGCGCCGAGCTGGCCGTAGAAGGCCACCGGCAATTCGGCGGCGGCGGCATAGCGGGCGCGCGCGCCGGAGGCATCGCCGCGCGCCGCCAGCGCACGGCCCTGCCAATAGGCGCTGCGCGCGCGCGTGATGACCGACCGACTATCCTGCGCGAGTGCGACGAAGTGCCGTTCCGCCGCCGCGGCGTCGTTCAGCCGGCGCAGCGCGATGAAGCCGGCCAGCATCTCGGCTTCCTGGCGCGGTTCGCCGAGGGTGGTCTGGCCATGGGCGGCGGCGGTGCGATAGGCCTCGCGTTCCTGTCCCAGGCGCAGCAGTTTGCGCGAGAGCACCTGGCGTTCCACCCAGACGGCACGCGCGGCATCGCCGGACAGGCCGGATTGCAGCGGCTCGGCGGCGGCCCAGGCGGCGGCGGCCTCGGCGTCGCGGTCGCGCCGGCGCAGCAGGCGGGCGTGCTCGTGCGCCCAGCCGATATCGGTGGGGCGGGCGGCGAGCGCGCTGTCATCCTCGCGCGCCAGGGCCAGGCGGTAGCCGGCGGCGGCGGCGCGCGCACCCGAAAGCTGGGCGGCGGCGCGTGCGGCGCCCGCGAAATCCCGCGCGAAGGCCAGGCGGTCGAAGCGGCGCCAGTGGTCTTCCTCGGTCAGTGCGGGGCCGAAGCGCGGCAGCAGGGCGTCCTCGGCGAAGGCGTCGCCGGCCGTCTCCGTCCAGCCGCGCCGGGCCACGGCGCGGGCATCGGCGCTGCGCCCGGTGCGCTCCAGCGCCTCGGCGTGTCGCACGGCGCCGCCCAGGGTGCGGGCCGGGCTGCGGGCGAAGTGGCGCAGCGCCAAGGCGTCGTCCGGGTCGGCCGAGAGCGCGGCCTCGGCCCGGCGCGCCATAGTCTCGGGCAGCGGCCAGTCGGGGTTGTCACCCAGGAAGGTGACGAGTTCCGCGGCCGCGGCCGGGCTGGTGCGGCTCGACAGGCGCATCCACAGCACGATCTTGGCGGCCAGCGGGTCGGCGGCCGTGGCGAAGGACTCCGCCTCGGCAAAGCGGCCGGCGGCGGCGGCCGAGAGCGCCTGGCGCCCGGCGGCGCGCGCCCCCTCGGGCGCCCAGGGCTGGGACAGGGCGGGCAGGGGCAGGGCCAGCAGGCCCAGGATCAGCAGGCGGCGCATGGCGGACTGCTTACCACAGCCTTGTCCCGCGTGTGACACGCGCCTAGTGTCCCGACCCCGAAGTTCGCTGCATGCGCGGCGCCTTCGGTCTCGGGCCACTATGCTTTTCTTTTGAGTGGCCTGCTTATCCCTTCCGTTCGCCGGCAGAGCCGACGAACGTCAGGGGCAGGACACCAGGTTCCGGCTCTCGCCACGGAGGAAATCGTCATGTTCAGGGGCTCGATGGTCGCGCTCATCACGCCGATGCGCCAGGACGGGTCCGTGGACGAGAAAGCCTTCCAGGACCTGGTGGAATGGCAGATCGCCGAGGGCACCGAGGGGCTGATCCCGGTCGGCACCACCGGCGAGAGCCCGACGCTGTCGCATGCCGAACACAAGCGCGTGGTCGAGATGTGCGTCGCCGCCGCGCGCGGCCGCGTGCCGGTGATCGCGGGTGCGGGCAGCAATTCCACCGCCGAGGCGATCGACTTCGCCGTGCATGCCAAGAAGGCCGGCGCGGATGCCACGCTGGTGGTCACGCCCTACTACAACAAGCCCACGCAGGAGGGCATGTTGCTGCACTTCACGGCCATCGCCGATGCCGTCGACCTGCCGCTGTTCATCTACAACATCCCCGGCCGCAGCGTGGTCGACATGACGCCCGAGACGATGGGCCGGCTGGCGAAGCACAAGAACATCGTGGGCGTGAAGGATGCGACGGCGAACCTGACCCGTCCGCTGCATCAGAAGCGGACCTGCGGGGCCGACTTCATCCAGTTGAGCGGCGAGGACCACACGGCGCTGGCCTTCAATGCCTCCGGCGGGACGGGCTGCATTTCCGTGACCGCCAATGTCGCGCCGCGGCTGTGTGCCGAGATGCACAAGGCCTGGCGCGCCGGGCGCGTCGAGGAAGCGACGGCCATCCAGGACCGCCTGGTGCCGCTGCATGACGCGCTGTTCTGCGAGACCTCGCCCGGCCCGGTGAAGTATGCCGCCAGCCTGCTGGCGAAAAGCACCGAGCATTGCCGCCTGCCGATGGCGCCGATCGCCGAGAGCAGCAAGGCGCGCGTGCGCGAGGCGATGGTCTCGGTGGGGTTGCTGAACTGACCGCGCCAGCCCGACCGGCCCCCCACCGTCTTGCGGATTCCGCGCATGCGGAATCCGGGAGCGCAAAGCGCGACCGCGCCCAACCCGCCCGCCGCGCCCGACACGCCAGCCCATGGCGCGAAGGCAAGCCGGCCGGATGGCCGGCGCCCGCCGTTTGAGGGCATGAACAATGTCTCCTGAGAAGAAGAAGTCCGGGCTGATCTCCCACGGCATCGCCTCGCAGAACCGCAAGGCGCGCTTCGACTACAAGATCCTTGAGACAATCGAGGCCGGGCTCGCGCTGGTGGGCCCCGAGGTGAAGTCCCTGCGCGCCGGCCGCGCCACGCTGTCCGAAGCCTGGGCCGGCGAGCGCGACGGCGAGATGTGGCTGTTCAACGCCTATATCCCCGAATGGCAGGCGGGGTCCTTCGTGTCGCGCTTCGAACCGCGCCGGCCGCGCAAGCTGCTGCTGCACCGCAAGCAGGTCGAGACGCTGACGGGTGCGATCACGCGCGAGGGCTCGACGCTGGTGCCGCTCGATATCCACTTCAACGACCGCGGGCGGGCGAAGGTGTTGCTCGGTGTCGCGGAGGGCAAGAAGCAGCACGACAAGCGCGCGGCCATCGCGGCGCGCGACTGGCAGCGCGACAAGGCGCGGCTGATGCGGAACAAGGGGCGGGAATAGCGCGACCTTCGGGTCTCGCCGCGCCGACGAACGCTTCCTTGATCGCTGCGCGGCCTGCGTCCAGCCTGACGCGCGACATCGGGAGTGCCGGGATGCGTGACCTGGGGATGCGGCTGGCTTGGGTCGCTGCGGCGCTGCTCGGCGCGGTGTTCGCCATCGATGGTGCCGGCGCCCAGCCGGGGCCTTGGCGCGAGAGCCTGCACCAGGTGCCCGTCACGGACGGCGCCGGGGCGATCATGGTGCGTGTCTGCCGCCCCGCGGGCGAGGCGCCGGCGCGGCTGGTCGTGATCAACCATGGCTCGCCGCCCAGGGCCGCCGCCCGTCCCACCATGGCGCCGTCCACCTGCGACCGGGAGGCCGTCGCCTGGTTCCTGCGCCGCGGCTTCGTCGTCGCGTTGCCGTTGCGGCGCGGCTATGGCGCCTCCGGCGGGGCCTGGGCCGAGACCTTCGGGCCGTGCCAGTCGCCGGACTTCCTCGCTGCGGGAACCGAGAGCGCGCGCGACATCGCCGCGGCCATGGCCCATGCGCGCGGCCTGCCCTTCGTGCGCGCGGATGGCACCATCCTGGTGGGGCAATCGGCCGGCGGCTGGGGCGTATTGGCGCTGGCGGCCCAGCGCCCGGCCGGCGTGACGGCGGTGGTGAACATGGCCGGCGGTCGCGGCGGGCACGCGGCGGGCGCACCCAACACCAATTGCCGGGCCGACCGGCTGGTCGCCGATGCCGGGCGGATGGGCTCGGCTGCCGCGCCGCGCTCGCTGTGGATCTACACCGCCAATGACAGCTTCTTTGGACCGGATCTCGCGGCCGGCATGCACCGCGCCTATGCCGCGGCGGGCGGGCGGGCCGAAATGGTGGCGCTGCCCGCCTTCGGCCGCGACGGCCACGGGCTGTTCTTTGCCGAGGGCGGCAGCGCGGTCTGGGGTCCGCTGGTGGACCGCTTCCTGGCGGCGCGTTGAAGGCTTGCATCCGCCGCGCCCCGCCGCACGTAAGGAGGGCGAGGACCCCACCATGCCCGACGACGACATCCCCGTGACCGGCACGATCCGCGACAAGCTGATCCGCACCAAGGAACGCTGGGCCGAGGAAGGCCGGCTGCTGACCGGCACCCATGGCGACCCCGAGCGCGACCGCCTGCCGCCGGGCCAGACGCTGGTGAAGGATTGGCCGGTGCTCGACCTCGGCGTGCAGCCGGATGTCTCGCGCGAGAAGTTCCGCCTGCGCCTGGAAGGGCTGGTGGAGAACCGCCTCGCGCTCGACTGGGACGGCTTCATGGCGCTGCCGCAGACCGAGATGGTCCGCGACATCCACTGCGTCACGCAATGGTCCCGCTACGACAACCGCTTCACCGGCGTCCTGGCGCGCGACCTGCTGGATTTCGCGCGGGTGAAATCCACGGCGCGCTTCGTCAGCCTCACCAGCTACGACGGCTACACCACCAACCTCTCGCTGGAAGACTTCGCCGGCGAGGACGTGATGTTCGCCCATTCCTGGGAGGGCCAGCCGCTGGAGCGCCAGCATGGCGGCCCGGTGCGCCTGGTGCTGCCCAAGCTGTATTTCTGGAAGAGCCCGAAATGGGTGACCCGCGTCGAATTGCTGCTGGAGGACCGGCCCGGCTTCTGGGAGGTGCGCGGCTACCACAATCGCGGCGACCCCTGGATGGAGGAACGCTATGGTTGAGACGCCGTCCCCCGCGCTGCGCGCACGGCGCCGTGCGCTGCTGCTGGGTGCGCCGCTGATGATGGCGGCCGGCCCCGCCCCCGATGCCTACACCTTCCGCATTCCCGCGATCGAGGGTGGCGAGCACGACTTCGCCGCCTGGCGCGGGCGCGTGCTGCTGGTGGTGAACACCGCGTCCTTCTGCGGCTTCACACCGCAATACGCGGCGCTGCAACGCCTGCATGAACGCTATGCCGCGCGTGGCTTGGTGGTGCTCGGCGTGCCGTCGAACGACTTCAACCAGGAAAGCGGTTCCAACGCGCAGGTGCGCGAATTCTGCGACGCGCAATTCGGCATCGACTTCCCGATGGCGGGGCTGACGCGCGTGCGCGGCGCGCAGGCGCACCCGTTCTTCCGCTGGGTCGCCGCGCGCGCCGGCGGCGAGCCGCGCTGGAACTTCCACAAATACCTGGTGGCGCGCGACGGGCGGCGGGTGCAGGGCTTCGCGACTGCGGTCGCCCCCGACGGCCCGGCGATGGTGCAGGCGATCGAAGCCGCCCTGGCAGCGCCGTCAGCCTGACAGCCGCGCCAGCAGCGCGCTGACCGCAGCTTCGAACATCGCCGGCGTCAGCCGCCGGGTCGAGGTGTTGTAGCGGCTCACATGGTAGGAATCCGCCAGCAGCAGCCCATCCGGCAGCGCGTGCTGCGCGCCATGCGCGAAGGGGAAGCGGCTCGCCGGGGTGCCCTTCGCGCGCAGCAGCGCATTATGCGCCACGACGCCCAGCGCCAGCACCGCGCGCAGGCGCGGCATCGCCGCCAGTTCGGCTTGCACGAAGCCGTTGCAGGTGCGGATCTCGGCGGGGGTCGGCAGGTTCTCGGGCGGCACGCAGCGCACGGCATTGGCGATGCGGCAGCCGAGCAGTTCCATGCCGTCCGACGGGTCCTCGCGGAATTCGCCGCGTGCCACGCCGAATTTCAGCAGCGTCCCGTACAGCAGCTTCCCCGCGTAATCCCCCGTGAAGGGCCGCCCGGTGCGGTTGGCCCCACGCACGCCCGGCGCCAGTCCCAGCACCAGCAGCGGCGCCTCGCGCGGCCCCCAGGACGGCACCGGGCCATTGTGCCAGCCGGGGTTGGCCGCCCGGTTGGCCTGCCGATACGCCACCAGGCGGGGGCAGAGCGGGCAGTCATGCCCCGGCGCGGCCGCCTGGCTCACGCCTCCGGGTCCGGCGTGGTGTCGGCGAAGGGGTCGGCGGGCGTCGCGCGGGTGGGGCGCGGCGGCGGCGGCGCGGCGGGCGTCGGCGCGGGCGCCGGCGGGGCAGGGCGCCCGCGCGGTTCCACCTGGCGGCGGGTGATCTCGGGCGCGATCTCCTCGAGGTCGATGAAGGCATCGCCCTGGCGGCGCAATTCGTCGGCGATCATCGGCGGCTGGGAGCGCACGGTGGAGACCACCGTCACCCGCACGCCCATGCGCTGCACCGCTTCGACCAGCCGGCGGAAATCGCCATCGCCCGAGAACAGCACGACATGGTCGAGATGCACCGCCATCTCCAGCATGTCGACCGCGAGCTCGACATCCATGTTGCCCTTCAGGCGCATCCGCCCCGACGGGTCGGATTGCTGCTTGGCCGGCTTGGTCACCACCTGCCAGCCGTTGTAGGCCAGCCAGTCGGTCAGCGGCCGCAGGGGGGAGTAGTCCTCGGTCTCGATCAGCGCGGTGTAGTAGAAGGCGCGCACCAGGTAGGTTCCGCCGCGGAAATAGTCGAGCATCGCGGCGAAATCGATCTCGAAGCCCAGCGCGCGGGATGTGTGATAGAGGTTCGCCCCATCCACGAACAATCCGACCCGTTCCGCACCACCACCACGCCGCATGACTGTATTCACCCTGAAATTCCTTGCAGACCGCCCGCAAAACCACGGGATGGCGTCCGCTACACCCTTCGCGTGGCGCTGTCATGGGCGCTGAGGCGGCGCTGGTGGCGATCGGGGCGAACCTTCCGCGCCCGGACGGAACCACCGCGCGCGAGACCTGCGCCTGGGCGGTGGGACGGCTGGGCGCGATCCCCGGCATGCGGGTGGTGGCGGTGTCGTCCTGGTGGGAATCGGCGCCGATCCCGCCCGATCCTGGGTCGCCGCCCTTCGTGAACGGGGTGGCGCTGCTGGAAGGCGAGGCCACGCCCGAGGCGCTGCTGGCCGCGCTGCATGCCATCGAGAACGAGGCGGGGCGCGCGCGGCCCTATCCGAATGCGCCGCGGGTGCTGGATCTGGACCTGATCGACCACGGCGGGCGGGTGCAGGCCGGGCCGCCGGTCCTGCCGCATCCCCGCGCGCATCAACGCGCCTTCGTGCTGCGGCCGCTGGCGGAGGTGGCGCCGGGGTGGGTGCATCCGCGTCTGGGGCTAGCGGTGGAGCACCTGCTGTCGGGCGTGGCTGGGCAGGCGATCCGGCGGCTCGCCCCCGGCGCCTGAACCGCGACGGCCTTGCGCGGCTGCCGGTGGCGCCGGACCATGCCAGGGTGATCGACCACGTCTCCATCCCGGTCGCCGACCTCGCGCGGGCCGGGGCCTTCTACGATGCGGTCCTGGCGCCGCTGGGCCTCACGCGGCTGGTCACGCGGGCGGGCAGCATCGGGTTCGGCAAGCGCTACCCGGAGTTCTGGCTGAACCTGAGGCCCGGGCTGGTTCCGGTCCCGGGTTCGGGCGCCCATGTCTGCCTGCGCGCCGCCGACGAACACGCCGTGCGGGACTTCCACGCGGCGGCGCTGGCGCGGGCAGGGACGGATGGCGGCGCGCCCGGGCCACGCGGGGCGGCCATGACCACCTATTTCGGCGCCTTCGTGGTCGACCCGGACGGCAACCGCATCGAGGCCGCCAGCTTTCCCAGGCCCTGAGCCGCCCGCCGTCTTGCACCGCAGCACGCCACTGTCTATGTGGATCGTTTACCGGACATCCTGGGCGTCGCGCCGCTTCCGCGCGCCCGCCGAACAGCCTGGAGCCACCTCATGGCGCGCGTCACCGTCGAAGACTGCATCGAGAAGATCCCGAACCGCTTCGAGCTGGTCCTGCTCGCCGCCCAGCGCGCGCGCAACATCGCCCGCGGCGAGGAGATCGAGATCGACCGCGACAACGACAAGAACCCCGTCGTCGCCCTGCGCGAGATCGCCGAGGACCGCGTCGAACTCGCCGGCCTGGAAAGCGACCTCATCAAGTCCCTGTCGCGCGCGCCGGAGCCCGAGCCCGCCGAGGAGGAGGTGATGGACATCATCGCCACCGACGAGAACATCTTCGGCATCATGGAAGTCCAGGAAGAACCGCTGCCCGAGGCCGGCGCCGAGGATCTCTCGCCCGACGACATCGAGGCGGCGATCGCCGCCGAGCTGGGCGGCAAGCGCTAAGGAGCCCCCGCGCATGGGCCAGGGCGCCGGCGGCACCCGACGAACCGGCCCTGCGCGCGCGCCCGAAGGCCTGCGTGCCGACACCGCGGTCAATCCTGGCGAGGAACTCGCGCGCCAGGTCCTGGCCTACGACCCGCGCGCCGATGGCGCGCTGATCGAAGCCGCCTACGCCCTCGCCGCCGAGGCCCACGCGCCCCAGAAGCGCGAGGACGGCCAGCCCTACATCGTCCATCCGCTGGCCGTCGCGACCATCCTGGCCGACTACCGCCTGGATGCGGCAACCGTCGCGACCGCGCTGCTGCACGACACGGTGGAAGACACCGGCGTCACGCTGGCGGAACTCGAAAAGCGCTTCGGCAAGGAAGTGGCGCGGCTGGTCGATGGCGTCACCAAGCTGACGCGCCTCGAACTGCAATCCGAACGCACCAAGCAGGCCGAGAACTTCCGCAAGCTGGTCCTGGCCATGAGCGAGGACATCCGCGTCCTCATCGTGAAACTCGCCGACCGGCTGCACAACATGCGGACGCTGGCCGCGGTCACGAAGCCCGAAAAGCGTGTGCGGACGGCGCGCGAGACGCTGGAAATCTACGCCCCGCTCGCCGAGCGCATCGGCATGGACGCGCTCAAGACCGAGATCGAGACGCTGTCCTTCCGCGAGATGAACCCGGATGCCTGGCAGACCATCGCCGCGCGCCTGACCTATCTGCGCGGCCAGGGTGCCGATCTGATCGAGGAGATCGAGCAGGATATCCGCCGCGTGCTGCGCGCCGCCGATGTCGAGGTGCTGGACATCCTGGGCCGCGAGAAGTCGCCCTATTCCATCTGGCTCAAGATGCAGCGCAAGAACGTGGCCTTCGAGCAGCTGTCCGACATCATGGCCTTCCGTGTCATCGTGAAAGACAAGGGCGACTGCTACGCGGCACTCGGCGCCATCCATTCGTCCTATCGCGTGGTGCCCGGCCGCTTCAAGGATTGGATCAGCACGCCCAAGACCAACGGCTACCAGTCGGTCCATACCGGCGTGACAGTGCCCGAACGGCGCAACGCCAAGATCGAGGTGCAGATCCGCACGCGCGAGATGCACGACATCGCCGAATACGGCGTCGCCGCGCACTGGGTCTACAAGCAGGGCGAGGGGGGCAGCGCCACGCGCAAGCGCTACCCCTGGGTGCGCGACCTGCTGGAGATCCTGGAATCCGCGGCCGACCCGCAGGATTTCCTCGATCACACCAAGCTCGAACTGCATCGCGACCAGGTCTTCTGCTTCACGCCCAAGGGCGACCTGATCGAATTGCCGCGCGGCGCGACCCCGGTGGACTTTGCCTACCAGGTGCATTCCCAGGTCGGCGACAACACGGTGGGGGCGAAGGTCAACGGCAAGATCGTGCCGCTGCGCCACACGCTGGAGAACGGCGACCAGGTCGAGATCATCACCGCGCGCGGCGGGTCGCCCAACCCGGCCTGGGAACGCTTCGTCGTCACCGGCAAGGCGCGCGCGCGCATCCGCCGCTTCGTGCATGCCCGCCAGCGCGCGACGCAGAAGGAGGATGGCCGCGCCGCCATCGCCAAGGTGTTCCGCGCCGCCGGCCTCGACTTCTCGGAAAAGCAGGTCGAGCCCGCGCTGAAGGTGCTGAAGCTGCCGGATTTCGAGGCGCTGTGCATCGCCGTCGCCGCCGGCAACCATTCCCCGCGCGACGTGCTGACGGCTGCCGTGCCGGAACTCCGCACGCCCGCGCGCACCATCGACCAGATGCCGCTGGCGCGCCCGCGCGGGCGGCTCGGCGCCGGGCCGACCCTCGCGCCGGGCAAGGCGGACCGCCCGCCTTCCGCGCGCCGCGGCGACTCGTCCATGGGCATCACCGGCCTGGTCTCCGGCATGGCGGTGCATTTCGCCGGCTGCTGCCACCCGCTGCCGGGCGACCGCATCGTGGGCATCGTCACCACCGGGCGCGGCGTGACCATCCACAAGCATGACTGCCACGGGCTGGAGGCCTTCGCCGCCACGCCAGAGCGCTTCATCGACGTGGACTGGGAATATGATGGCGGGATCAGGGGCACCCATGTCGGGCGGATCGAACTGACCGCCGAGAACACCTCCAACGCGCTGGCCGGCCTCACCACCGCCATCGCCAGGCAGGAGGGCGCGGTGAACAACCTGCGAATCCTCAACCGCGCTGGCGATTGGTGCGAGGTGCTGGTGGATGTGGAGGTGCGCGACACCGGGCACCTGGCCGCCATCCTGGCCGCGCTGCGCGCCTGCCCGGGCGTCACGCAGGTTGACCGTGCGAAGGGTTGATCGCCCGCGCGCGCAAGGCATGACCAGGCAGGCCCCATGATCATCGGCATCGGCTCCGACATCCTCGACATCCGCCGCATCGAGAAGACCATCGAACGCCACGGCGACCGCTTCCTCGAGCGCATCTTCACCCCCGCCGAGCGCGCCAAGGCCGCCCGGCGCACCGAGCGCATCCGCACCGCGACCTACGCCAAGCGCTTTGCCGCGAAGGAGGCCGCGTCCAAGGCGCTGGGCACCGGCTTTCGCGCGGGCGTGTTCTGGCGCGATCTCGGCGTGGTCAACCTGCCCTCCGGCCAGCCCACGCTGCGGCTGACCGGGGGCGCGGCGGATCGCCTGGCCGCCATCACGCCCCCCGGCCACCGGGCCGAGATCGCCCTGACCATGACCGACGAATTCCCCTATGCCCAGGCGATGGTGGTCATCACCGCCGTCCCGCTTCCTTGACAGCCCGCCCACCCGCTGTATCCCCTGCGCCGCCCGACCGGTCCGGCCGGCGCGCAACCCCCTGACCAGGCCGTCAATACACCCCATGGCGAAGAAGAAGTCCGGCGGCTGGCTGGAGAGCATCAAGACCGTCGTCTACGCGGCGCTGATCGCCATCGGCATCCGCACCGTGGCGTTCGAGCCCTTCAACATCCCGTCCGGGTCGATGATCCCGACGCTGCTGGTGGGCGACTACCTGTTCGTGTCGAAATTCTCCTACGGCTATTCGCGGCATTCGATGCCGTTCAGCCCGAACCTGTTCAGCGGGCGCATCTTCGGCTCGCTCCCCGCGCGCGGCGACGTGGCCGTGTTCAAGCTGCCGCGCGATGGCTCCACCGACTACATCAAGCGCATCGTCGGCCTGCCCGGGGACCGCATCCAGGTCCGCAACGGCGTCCTGCACATCAATGGCGAGGCAGTGCGCCGCGACTTCGTCGGCCCCTATACGGTGGAAGGCGACGGCCCGCGCATCACCGTGCGCCTGTACCGCGAGACGCTGCCCGGCGTGGCCGGCGCCACCCCCGTCGCGCACTACATCCTGGAATCGACCGACGACGGCCCCTTCGACAACACCACGGAATTCCGCGTGCCCGAGGGCCATGTCTTCGCGATGGGCGACAACCGCGACAACAGCCTCGACAGCCGGGCGATGAACGCGGTCGGCTTCATCCCGATCGAGAACCTGGTCGGCCGGGCGGAGTTCATCTTCTTCTCGGTGGATGGGTCGGCGGCCTGGTGGGAAGTCTGGGGCTGGCCCTTCGCGATCCGCTGGTCCCGCCTGTTCTCGGCGGTGCGATGACGGGCCATGGCGCGCCGCGCGCGTGAGGGGGCCGCGCCGCGCGGCGTCGATGGCGGCGCGCCGTCGCGCGACGTCCCCGGCGCGCCGTCGCGCGACATGGCTGGCGCGCCTTCGCGCGACATGCTCAGCGCGCCTTCGCGCGACATGCCCAGCGCGCCTTCGCGCGACGTCACCCCAATCGCCGCGCGCCTGCGCCTGCCCTTCCGCGACCACGCCCTGCTGCGCGAGGCGCTGACCCATTCCTCTGCCACCGGCCTGCATGGCGCGCCGCTGGCCTCGAACGAGCGCCTGGAATTCCTCGGCGACCGCGTGCTCGGCCTGCTGATGGCCGAATGGCTGATCGAACGCTTCCCCGCCGAGCGCGAGGGCCTGCTGATGCGCCGCTTCGGCACGCTGGTGGCCGCCGACACGCTGGCCGGCATCGCCGCCGGCCTTGGCTTGGGCGACGACCTGCTGGTGGCGTCCGACCCCGGCGGGCCGGGCATCCACACCCGCGCCAACGTGCTGGCCGATGCGCTGGAGGCCCTGCTGGGCGCCGCCTACCTCGATGGCGGGCTTGACGCCGTGCGCCCCTTCTTCCGCCGCGTCTTCGCGCCATTGGTCGAGGCCGCGCCCGCGCGCCCGCCGCTGCCGGCCAAGTCGCGCCTGCAGGAATGGCTGCAGGGGCGCGGGCATGCGCTGCCGGCCTATGCGCTGGTCTCGGCGGACGGGCCACCGCACGCGCCGGTCTTCATCGTCTCCGTGACGGCGGCGGGGCGGCAGGCGCAGGGTAGCGGTGCGACCAGGCGCGCCGCCGAACTCGCCGCCGCCGAGGCTTGGCTTGCAGGGATTGCGTCATGACCATCGAAGACCCCCCGCGCGCCCCGGCCGGCGCGACACGCTGCGGCCTGGTCGCCATCGTCGGCGCGCCCAATGCCGGGAAATCCACGCTGGTGAACCGCATGGCGGGCACCAAGGTGACGATCGTCTCGCCCAAGCCGCAGACCACGCGCTTTCGCATCCGCGCCATCGTCATGCATGGCGGCGCGCAGATGATCCTGGTGGATACGCCGGGCATCTTCGCACCGCGCCGGCGGCTCGACCGCGCCATGGTGGCGGCCGCCTGGGGCGGCGCGCAGGATGCCGACATCGCACTGCTGGTGGTCGATGCGCGGGCGGGCATGACCGATGCGGTGCAACGCATCGCCGAGGGCCTGGCGAAGTCCCGCCGCCCGGTCTGGCTGGCGCTGAACAAGACCGACCTGATCCCCGGCCCGCGCCTGCTGCCCTTGATCGCGGAACTCAACGCGCTGGTCGCCTTCACCGAGACCTTCATGGTCTCCGCCGAGAAGGGCGACGGCGTGGACCGCCTGCAGGACTACCTGGCCAAGGCGATGCCGCCGGGCCCCTACCTGTTCCCGGAAGACGAACTGACCGACCTGCCCAACCGCATGCTGGCCGCCGAGATCGTGCGCGAGCAGATCCTGCGCCAGACGCACCAGGAAGTGCCGCACCACGCCTCCGTCGAGACGGAACAATGGACCGAGAACGAGGACGGCTCGGTGCGCGTGGACTGCACCGTCTATGTCTCCCGCGCGACGCAGAAGGCCATCATCATCGGCGAGAAGGGCAGTCGCATCCGCACTATCGGGCAATCCGCGCGGATCGAACTGACCAAGCTGCTCGACCGCCCGGTGCACCTGTTCCTGAACGTGAAGGAACGCACGGGCTGGGATGAGGAACGCGCGCGCATCCGTGCGATTGGCCTCGACGACGCGGGATGAGCGTCGAATGGACCGCCCCGGCCGTCGTGCTGGAGGTCCGCCCGCATGGCGAAGGCGGCGCCGTCGTCTCGTTGCTGACCGAACAGCACGGCCGCCATGCCGGCCTCGCCAAGGGCGGTTCCTCCCGCGCCCAATCCGGCCTCTGGCTGCCCGGCAACCTGATCGAGGCGCGCTGGATCGCCCGCCTGCCCGACCAGCTCGGCGCGCTGACCGGCGAGATGGTCCACCCCGCCGCCGCGCTGGCCATGGACGACCCGCTGGGCCTCGCGCTGCTGTCTTCGGCCTGCGCGATCGCCGCCGATGCGCTGCCGGAGCGCGAGGCGCATCCGCGCGCCTTCCATGCGCTGGTGTCGCTGATCGCCCACCTGGCCGGCGGCGCCGAGACCGTGCTGGCCGACTACGTCCGCTGGGAAGCCCTGGTGCTGGGCGAACTCGGCTACGGGCTGAACCTCGATACCTGCGCCGTGACCGGCGTGGCCGAGGGCCTCACCCACGTCTCCCCGCGCACCGGCCGCGCGGTCAGCGCAGGCGCCGCCGCGCCCTATACCGGCCGCCTGCTGCCGCTGCCCGCCTTCCTGCGCGACGGCGACAACCCCGGCGATCCCGCCGCCTGGGATGCCGGGCTGCGCCTGACCGGGCACTTCCTGGAACGCGACGCCTTCGGCGCCCGTCACCGCCCGGTCCCCGAGGCGCGCCACCGCCTGGCGGACCGCGTGGCGGCGCTGGCCGCGACATAGGCCGGCACGCCGGGCTGGCCCCTGCCGCGCCGCCGGTGTAAGCCCCCGCCACCGAGAACGAAGCACGAATCACCGCCATGCCCGACGACATCAAGGCCCCGCCGGACGAGGGCGGCCAAACCCGCGAGACGAAGTTCGCCGAGGCGCTGTCCGAGCGCTACCTCGCCTATGCGCTGTCCACCATTACCGCCCGGTCGCTTCCCGACGTCCGCGATGGCCTGAAGCCCGTCCATCGCCGCCTGCTCTGGGCGATGCACCAACTCCGCCTCGACCCCGAGGCCGGCTTCAAGAAATGTGCGCGCATCGTCGGCGACGTGATGGGCAAGTACCACCCGCATGGCGACAGCAGCATCTACGAAGCCCTGGTGCGCCAGGCGCAGGATTTCGCCGCGCGCTACCCGCTGGTCGAGGGCCAGGGCAATTTCGGCAATATCGACGGCGATAACGCCGCGGCCATGCGCTACACCGAGGCGCGCCTCACGCTCGTTGCCCAATCCATGCTGGACGGCATCGAGGAGAACGCCGTCGATTTCCGCGCCACCTATGATGGCGAGGAACGCGAACCCATCGTCCTGCCGGCGGCCTTCCCGAACCTGCTGGCCAATGGCGCCGCGGGCATCGCGGTCGGCATGGCGACCTCGATCCCGCCGCACAATGCCGGCGAGCTGTGTTCCGCCGCGCTCGCGCTGGTCGAGGTGCTGAAGACCCACGCCGGCCGCCCCGCACGCCAGGAGTTGCCCGACGTCGAGGGCGCAGTTTCACCGCTGGAGGCCGCCCTGCGCGGCGTCGACCTGCTCGCGCACATCAAGGGCCCCGACTTTCCCACTGGCGGCGTGCTGGTCGAGCCCGCCGAGGCGGTGCGCGAGGCATACGAGACCGGCCGCGGCGGCTTCCGCGTCCGCGCCCGCTGGGAGACCGAGCGCCTCAAGAACGGTACCTGGCAGATCGTGGTGACGGAAATTCCGTACCAGGTGCAGAAGGCCAGGCTGATCGAGCAGATCGCGGCCCTGCTGGAGGAAAAGAAGCTCCCGCTGCTGGGCGACGTGCGCGACGAGAGCACCGACGTGGTGCGCCTGGTGCTGGAACCCAAAACCCGCACGGTCGAACCCGCCGTGCTGATGGAGACCATGTTCCGCGCGACCACCCTGGAATCGCGCTTCCCGCTGAACATGAACGTGCTGGATGCCGATCGCACGCCGCGCGTGATGTCGCTGCGCGAGGTGCTGCGGTCCTGGCTCGACCACCGCCACGTCGTGCTGGTGCGCCGCACGGAACATCGCCTGGCCGCCATCGCGCGGCGGCTGGAAATCCTCGACGGCTACCTGATCGCGTACCTGAATCTCGACGAGGTCATCCGCATCATCCGCGCCGAGGACGAACCCAAGCCCGTACTGATGGCGACCTTCTCGCTGAGCGACCTCCAGGCCGATTCCATCCTCAACATGCGCCTGCGGAGCCTCCGCAAGCTCGAGGAAATGGAGATCCGCAAGGAGCACAAGAAGCTCAGCGCCGAGCAGAAGCGGCTCCAGGGCCTGATGTCCTCCGACGCCCGGCGCTGGGCCGCCATCGCCGAGGAAATCGAAGCCACCCGCCTGGCCTTCGGCGACGGCCCGCTCGGCAAGCGCCGCACGGAAACCGGCCGCATCCTGCCCGCCGTGCTGGTCGACGAAGCCGCCTTCGTCGAGAAGGAACCCATCACCGTCATCCTCTCCGACAAGGGCTGGATCCGCGCGCAGAAGGGGCACATCCCGCTCGATGGCGAGATCCGCTTCAAGGAAGGCGACAGCCTGCTGGTGGCGCTGCACGCCGAGACCACCGATCGCATCGTGGTCTTTGCCACCAACGGCAAGGCCTACACCATCAAGGCCGACACGCTGCCGCGCGGGCGCGGCGACGGCCAGCCGGTGCGCCTGCTGCTCGACCTCACCAACGACGTCGCGGTGGTCGCGATGTTCGTCCACCGCGACGCCGCGCGCTTCCTGGTCGCGGCCTCCGACGGCAAGGGCTTCATCGTGAAGGGCGAGGACCTGCTGGCGGAAAAGCGCACCGGCAAGCAGGTGATGAACATCGACCCGCCGACCGAAGCCGCGCTGTGCGTGCCCGCCGATGGCGACACCGTCGCGGTGATCGGCGAGAACCGGAAACTCCTGGTCTTCCCGATCGACCAGGTGCCCGAGATGGCGCGCGGCCGCGGCGTGCAGTTGCAGGCCTATCGCGACGGCGGGCTGTCGGACGCGAAGGTGTTCAACCGCGCGGACGGGCTCAGCTGGACGCTCGGGGAACGCACGCGGACCGAAACCGACCTGCGGCCATGGGTCGGCAACCGCGCCGGGGCAGGCAAGGCTCCGCCGAACGGGTTCCCGCGCGGCAACAGGTTCGAGTAGCGGGGGCCAGCCCCCGCACCCCCGCCGGGGACCGGACGCGGTCCCCGGACCCCGCGGATTATTCCGCGCGCACGAGGATGTGGCGCTTGCGGCCAGCCGACAGCTTCGCCGCGCCGTCGCGCAGGTCCGCCGCGGTCACGTTCAGCGCCACGTCGCTGACCACCGCGTCGTTCAGCCGCAGCCCGTTCTGCGCGATCAGCCGCCGCGCCTCGCCCTTGCTCGCCGCAAGCCCGGCGGCCACCGCCAGGTCCACGAAGGCGGCCGGCAGCGTGGCGGTGATCGATGGCAGCGTGTCGGCCGCGGCGCCTTCCTCGAAGGCGCGCCGCGCCGTCTCGGCCGCCTGCTCGGCGGCCGGGCGGCCATGCAGCAGGGCGGTCGCCTCGGTGGCGAGCACCTTCTTCGCCTCGTTCACCTCCGCACCGGCCAGCGCGCCCAGGCGCCGCACCTCGTCCATCGGCAATTCGGTGAACAGGGCGAGGAAGCGCGCCACGTCGGCATCCTCGGTATTGCGCCAGAACTGCCAGTAATCGTACGGGCTGAGCCGATCCGGGTTGAGCCACACTGCCCCGGCCGCGGTCTTGCCCATCTTCTGGCCCGACGCCGTGGTCAGCAGGTGCGTGGTCACCGCATGCGCCTCGCCGCCCGCCATGCGGCGGATCAGGTCGGCACCGAGCACGATGTTCCCCCACTGGTCCGACCCGCCCATCTGCAGCACGGCGCCGTGGCGGCGGTGCAGCTCCAGGTAGTCGTAGGATTGCAGCAGCATGTAGTTGAATTCGAGGAAGCTGAGCGGCTGGTCGCGCTCCAGCCGCAGCCGCACGGAATCCATGGTCAGCATGCGGTTCACGCTGAAATGCCGGCCGACATCGCGCAGGAACGGGATGTAGTGCAGCGCATCCAGCCACTCGGCGTTGTCGAGCATCATCGCGCCGGCGTCGAAATCCAGCAGCGCCTCGAAGGTGCGGCGGATGCCGACCTTGTTCGCCTCGATGGTGGCTTCGGTCAGCAGCTGCCGCGCCTCGTCCTTGCCCGACGGGTCGCCCACCTTGGTGGTGCCGCCGCCGATCAGCGCGATGGGCCGCCCGCCGGTGCGTTGCAGCAGGCGCAGCAGCATGGTCGGCAGCAGGTGGCCCACATGCAGGCTGTCGGCGGTGCAGTCGTAGCCGATATAGGCGACCAGCCCGCCCTTGTTCAGCGCGGCATCGAGCGCCGCCTCGTCCGTCGTCTGGTGGATGTAGCCGCGTTCCTTCGCGATGCGCAGGAAGTCGCTGTTCGGGCCAGTCATGGTGTCGTCCTGGTGCGGCGGGGACTTCCGCCGGAAGGGCGCTGGGGCTAGCACGTCAGGGACATGCTGAGAACCATCGGGCTGATGAGCGGCACCTCCCTGGACGGGGTGGACGCCGCCTACCTGGAGACGGATGGCGAGGCGATCCTGCGGATCGGCCCGCGCCTGACGCTGCCCTACGACCCCAAGCTGCGCCGCGCGCTGCGCGGGCTGCTGGACCGCGCCGAGAGCCTGTCCGACAGCGACCCCGAACTGCTGGATGCCATCAAGCGCATCACCGACCGCCATGCCGAGGCGGTGGAGGCGCTGGGCCTCGATGCCGACCTGATCGGCTTCCATGGCCAGACCATCCTGCACCGCCCGCCTGTGGCCGGGCGCAACATCACGCCCTTCACCTGGCAGGTCGGCGACGCCGCGGCGCTGGCCAAGCGCACCGGCATGACGGTGGCGTATGATTTCCGCAGCGCCGATGTCGCGGCGGGCGGGCAGGGGGCGCCGCTGGTGCCGGTGTTCCACCGCGCGCTGTCCGCGCCGCTGCCCAAGCCGCTGGCGATCCTGAACCTGGGTGGGGTGGGCAACGTCACGTGGCTCGGCGCGGATGGCGAGATGCTGGCCTTCGACACCGGCCCTGCGAATGGCCCGCTGGATGACTGGGCGCGCCAGCACACCGGCAAGGACTACGACGCGGCGGGGAAGCTGGCGCTGGCCGGGCAGGCGGATGGCGCGGTGCTCGGGCGGCTGATGGCGCACCCGTATCTGAGCGCGCCGCCGCCGAAATCGCTCGACCGCCTGGATTTCGACCGGGCGCTGAAGGAGGCCGGCGCGGCCGAATTGTCCGCCGCCGATGGCGCGGCGACGTTGTGTGCCTTCTGCGCGGTGTGCGTGGCCGCGGCGGCGCGGCTGTTCCCGGAACCGCCGCTGCAATGGCTGGTGGCCGGCGGCGGACGGCGCAACCCGGCGATCATGAAGGCGCTGGCCGGCGCGCTGGAGGAACCCGTGCGGCCGGTGGAAGTCGCGGGCTGGGACGGGGATGCGCTGGAGGCGCAGGCCTTCGGGCTGCTGGCGGCGCGGGTGGCGAAGGGGATGCCGATCACCTTCCCGGGGACGACGGGCGTGCGGCGGGAGATGACGGGCGGGCGGATGGTGGGGGCGTTGTTGTAGGGCTTGCTGGCGGCGGTTCCACGCCGGCCGGCCGTTTCAGGATCAGCGGCCAGGCCCTGACTTCGCCGCCTGTGGTGACCGCCTGGGTCAACGGGCACCGGATGCGGTGTGCATCGGCGTCGTGAGCAAGGCGAAGGTGCGAGCACCACCAGATGCCCCGGCCTCTGTCGGCGCGGGCGACTCGGTTCGCGGTGATACGCTGGAGCCATGGCGACCCTGCACCTTGTCCCCCCGGACATCCTCGACCTCTACCATGTGAAGGAATGGCGAAACGCGGCAGGCGTGCTCTCGACCGCCTGCCCGGTTGCCTGGAACGACATCCTCGACGTCCTGCGCGGGTTCCGGCTGTTGCGTTCGGAAGTGGTGGTCGGCGGCGGCAATCGCAGCCTGGTCAGCCGCCGGATCGACGGCGCCTTCTACGCTCGGGGATGGCAGGAGAAGGGCTTCGCGACCGCCATCACCGTCGATGGAACGAGCACCGCGAGTCCGACCCATGCGGTGGATTGCCTGAAGGACGGCGTCGCGCTGGAAGTCGAGTGGAACAACAAGGATCCCTTTTTCGACAGGGACCTCAACAATTTCCGCCTGCTGTTCGACCTGCGGGCCATTCAGGTCGGCGTGATCGTCACGCGCGCGACCGAACTGCAGTCGATCTTCGCCGCGGAAGGCAAGGGCACGTCATACGGTGCGGCGACCACGCATCACGAAAAGCTCTGGCCGCGGCTCGATGGTGGGGGTGGCGGAGGATGCCCGGTCCTGACCTTCGCGATCCGGCCGTCGCTCTACGTGGATGATGGGCCTGATGCGCTGGCTGCGCTGCGCGCCCGGATCGCTGCGCGCAACCGTGCCAATCCCGCCGAGGAGCCCGACGACGAAGGCTGACGCGCGCTATTCAGCCGGGATCGGCAACAGCGCCTGCCGCGCCTCGCTGGCGCTGTTGTGGCTATAGGTATCCCAATCCGGCGCGTAGTCCTCCGCCGCTTGGTCGCCCCAGCAGGTCCAGCCGGGCCGAACGCCGCGCGAAAACATCTCCAGATACGGCCCCGGCGAGCAGGATTCGATGATGCGGTATTGCTCGTCTGGCTTGCGGCTGTGTTCGCGCTTGCGGGTAGCGAGCAGGTTCACCTGGCGGCGCCCCGGCGCCAGCGTGCGCGCATTGCGCCCACGCACGCCGAACAGGATCAGTTCCGTCACGTTGCGGAAGTAGAAGCCCACGCCACGCCCGTCCGACCCGCCATCGCGGCGCACCTTATGCCAGACAAGATTGCTCTTGTACTTGAATCCCCAGGCTGCCAGCACGCGCAGCCCGTCCGGCAGCAGCGCGTTGGGGACCCAAAGGTACAGGTGGCTGGTATCCGCCACGGCCTGCGCCACCGGCAAGGCGCAGATGTCGTCGGTGGTCATGGTGCCGTAGCGGGCAAGGCGCTTGTGCTCCGGCGCGACCTTGCCGGTGCTGTTCTGGAACCGCCAGGGCGGGTCAGCGAGGACAGTGGCGAAACGCGTCGTGCCGACCGATGCCAGGAGATCGGCGGCAACGTCGGTGGGCGGCAGGTCGTGCGACGAATCGGGCATGGTCCATCCAGTTTAGCAGGCCGCGCGCCTCGCGCCCGTACAGCGTGCCACGCCACGCGTTACCCTGCGGTTGTGGCTCGCGTCACGACCGCCATCAACGCGTGATTGTCTGGCCTCACTCCCGCCAGGGATGCTGCGCCCAAAGCGCCTCATACCGCGCCTTCAGCGCCTGCAATTCCGCCGCGTATTCCGGCGGCGCCAGGAACCGCAGCGGCAGGTTCTGCTGCACCGCCAGGCGCTTGAAATCCTCGTCGTCCACCGTGCGGCGCACCGACAGCGCCAAACGCTCCAGCACCGCCGGCGGCATCCCCGCGGGTGCGGCCATGCCGCGCATCGAACCCTCCACGATGTCGAGGCCCGTCTCCTTCAGCGTCGGTACCTCGGCGGCCGGTTCCCAGCGCGTGGCACCCATCTGGATCAGCGGGCGCAGCACGCCCTGGCGCCATTCGTTCATGCCCTCGGCCATGTTCATCACGGCCAGCGGGATCGAGCGCGACATCAGGTTCTGCTTCACCTGCGACGACCCCGCGAAGGGGATGTGCAGGAACTGCGTGCCGGTCGCGCGCTGAATCGCGAGGATCGCCAGGTGGTCGTCCGAGCCGATCCCGGTGGTGCCGTAGCCGATGGTCCCCGGCGCCGCCCGCGCCACCGCCAGCAGGCCGGCGAAGTCGCGCACCGGGTTGTCGTTCAGCACCCAGATGCCGCCCGGATCGTCCACGATATTCGCGATCAGCGCGAAGTCGTCCAGCTTGAAGCGCGCGCGACGCTCGATCGGGATGGTCACGATCGTGGGCGTGTTGATGAAGCCGATCGTGTAGCCATCCGGCCGGGCGCGGGCCAATTCGCTGAAGCCGATCTCGCCGCCGGCGCCAGGGCGGTTCAGCACCACCACGGGCTGGCCCAGGTCGCGCTCCATGAAGCGCGCGATGGTGCGCGCCGCGGCATCGGTGCCGCCGCCGGGCGCGAAGGCGACGATCATCGTGATCTGCCGGTCGGGCCGCCATCCCGCGCCCTGGGCCTGCGCGATGGCAGGCACGGCGAGGGTCGCGGCCATCAGGCCGCGGCGGGTCGGGCGATGCGCCATGGCGCGGTTCCTCCGGTTGGTTGCGCGCAGGATGCCTGCTGTCGCGTCCGCGCGGAAGCCATCGCACGCGGCACTCGCCGCATCGGCCTGTGATCTGGATCAAAGACAGGCCTGCCGCCGTCGCGCAGGCTGTCCCTGGTTCCCGTGATTGGCCCCGCCCAGGGGCAAACAAGGGCATCGTCGGCTCGAATGGCCGATGCCCACGAAGACAAGGCCTGGAGTGCACCGCGGTCGCGCCGCTGGCGATGCGTGCCCCACACATGACAAGGGCCGCCGGTCTGCCCGGCGGCCCTGCCTGATACGCGGCGGCGATGCTGCCGGTCAGTCGGCGGCGAGCGCCATCCGGCTGCGGTTCAGCACGCCCATCACATGATCCTCGGCGGCGTCCACCGCCTTCTCGGTCTGCTCGGGCGTATAGACATGCCCGGCACCCGGCATCACGCGATAGTCGATGGTGATGCCCTTCTGGGTGTTCAGCTTGTCGACCAGCTTCCGCACCGACGGCTCGGGCACCAGTTCGTCGTCCGCGCCGTGGAAGATCAGCCCGTTGCAGGGGCAGGGGGCGAGGAAGCCGAAATCGTAATGCGAGGCCGGCGCGCTCATGGAGATGAAGCCGCCCATTTCCGGCCGACGCATCAGCACCTGCATGCCGACATACGAGCCGAAGGAATACCCCGCGACCCACAGCATCGACGCATTCGGGTTCACCGCCTGCAGGAAGTCGAGGCCGGAGCAGGCGTCCGACACCTCGCCGATGCCGCCATCGTAGCGGCCCTGGCTGCGGCCGACGCCGCGGTAGTTGAAGCGCAGCACCGAGAAGCCCATCGCCTGGAAGCGCTGGTACAGGCTGTAGGTCACCCGGTTGTTCATGGTCCCGCCATGCAGCGGGTGGGGGTGCAGGATCAGGGCGACCGGGGCATTCGGGCGCTTCGAGTGATGATAGCGCCCCTCGAGCCGGCCATCCGGCCCGGCGAACATGACCTCGGGCATTGTGCGTTCAGTCCAATGTGCTCTGCCGCGGGCCGCGTGGTCCGGCCCGAAGGCCAGCAACCGCGGCGACCTGCCGCACGTTTGGGGAACCTCGCTCGGCGGGCGCGGGGGTGCCCACCAGGGAATGCGGTCGGTGCGGCCAAATTCTTGACCGCTGCAGTCGGAAAAGGGCATCATTCGTCCGGAAGCGCCGCTTCGCAGGAAAAATGATGCTCCTTCAACAAGGATTCAGAGCATTCCGTGGTGCCTCGGGGAAGGTTCCCGTGTCCCGAGGCCCGCGCACTATACGGACGCCCATCAGGTTTTCATAACAGAATCACGACAGGCACCCCATGTGCGGCATGCCGGTCTGGGTTGCGAAGGGAGCGGAGTAGACGATGCGCTTGTCCACCCGCGGACGCTACGCCGTGATGGCGATGGTCGAGATGGCCGCCCGCGAAAGCCTCAACCAGGGCTGCGTGCATGGCCGCCCGGTCACGCTCGGCGAGATCGCCGCGGCGCAGCACCTCTCGGTTGCCTATCTGGAACAACTGTTCGCGAGGTTGCGCCGCGCCGGCCTGGTCGCCTCGGCCCGCGGCCCCGGCGGCGGCTACCGCCTGGCCCGCGCGCCGGCCGAGATCCCGATCGCCGCCGTGGTCGAGGCCGCCGACGAACCCATCATCGCCACCCGCTGCGAGGAAGGCGGCCCCGGCTGCCTGGCCGGCGAACGCTGCCTCACCCATGATCTCTGGGCCGAGCTCGGCGACCAGATCCGCCTGTTCCTGGGCGGCATGACCCTGGCCGACGTGGTCGGCGGCAGGGTCACCGGCCGCGCCCGCCCACCCGCCGCGCCCGAGGCTGCGCGCGGGGCGGCACCGTGACACCCCCGCTCAACCTCGACGCCAACGCGACCGAACCGCTGCGCCCGCAGGCCCGCGCCGCCGTCCTCGCGGCGCTGGACGTCCCGGGCAACCCGTCATCCGTCCATGCCGAGGGCCGCGCGGCGCGCCGCCTGCTGGAAGACGCCCGCGCCACGATCGCCCACCGCTTCGCCGCGCGGGCGCAGGACGTGGTCTTCACCGCCGGCGGCACCGAGGCCAATGCCCTGGCCCTGCGCGGCCTGTCCGCCGGCCGCCGCATCCTGGCGGGCGCGACCGAACATCCCGCCGTGCTGCGCGCCGCTCCCAACGCCACCCTGCTGCCCGTCCTGCCCGACGGCACCATCGACCTGGCCGCGCTGAAAGCCTCGCTGGCCGACGGCCCGCCCGCCCTGGTCTGCCTGATGGCGGCCAACAACGAGACCGGCGTGCTGCACCCCATCGCCGAGGCCGCTGCCCTGTGCCGCGCCCATGGCGCGCTGCTGCACATCGACGCCGTGCAGGCCGCCGGGCGCGTCGCGCTCGACCCGGGTCTCGCCGACAGCCTGGCCATCTCCGGTCACAAGATGGGCGGGCCGAAGGGGGCCGGCGCGCTGCTGCTGCGCTCGGGGATCGACCCCGCGCCGCTGATCGCCGGCGGCGGGCAGGAACGCGGCCGGCGCGGCGGCACCGAGCCCCTGCCGGCCATCGCCGGCCTCGCCGCCGCCGCGCAGGCCGCGCAGCCCGACCCGCGCACCGCCCCGCTGCGCGACGCCATCGAAGCGGCCATCGCCGCCCGCGCGCCCGAGGCACGCTTCCCCGGCGCCACAGCCCCCCGCCTGCCCAATACCAGCGCCATCACCCTGCCGGGCGTGCCCGCGGAAACCCAGGTGATCGCGCTCGACCTTGCGGGCATCCGCGTCTCCGCCGGCGCGGCGTGTTCGTCGGGGAAGGTCGCGCAATCCCATGTGCTGGCGGCCATGGGCCTCGGCAGCGATGCGGGCTGCACCATCCGCGTCTCGCTGCCTTGGAACGCCCCGGACGACGCGGTGGAGCGCTTCGTCGCGGCCTGGGCCGCGATGCGCGACAGGGTCCGCCGCCAGGCCGCCTGAACGCGCGCCTACCGCGGCGGCGTCGCGATGCAGTCGTTGCCGCGGCTGGTAAAGCTGGCGACGCGCCCGTCCACGATCTCGAAGGTCGTGTCGCATTGCCAGGTCTGCACGCTCACGCCGCCGCCCCAGCCCCAGCCGGGCAGTGCATCCGCGGTCACCATCCGGCGTTCGTACTGCACGAAGCTGCGGTTGCCGAGCTGGAAGCTCCGCACCGGCACGCCCAGCGAGGCAATCAGCTCGGCCTCCGGCTTGCCGACATACTGGTGCATCCGGGCTTCGAAGCCCTCCCGGGTGGCGCAGCCCTGCAACAGCAGGGCGCCGCCCAGCGCCAGGGCCATCGCCGTCATTGTCCGCGCCATGCCGAAACGCCCCTTGCCCGCCGCCGCTGCGGCATGTGCCCGCCCGGAGCGTTCCACCCGCACTGCCCGCATGGACAGGGCGGCGCGTCGCGCCGGATACGCAATCAGTAGAGCAACTGCGACGCAATCGCAATGCAGCGGCGCGCAGCGTCGCCCCCGGCGCAGCCCGGCGCGCCGCCGGACCGCCCGGACGCTATTGCAGCTCCGGGATCACCCACAGCGGCGCCTCGCCGCGCCCCACCCGCTGACAATTGTCGAAGGCGTTGCGGAAGCGCGCCGGCTGGTTGTCCCAGGTCGGCCCCGCGTAATGCGGCGTCAGCACCACGTTCTTCATCCTGAACAGCGGATTGTCGGCCGGCGGCGGCTCCTGGTCGAACACGTCCAGCCCCGCACCCGCGATCACCCCGCCATCCAGCGCCGCCACCAGCGCCGCCTCGTCCACCACCGGGCCGCGGCAGGTATTCACCAGGAAGGCGCCGGGCTTCATCATCGCCAGCGCCTCGCCGCCGATCATGTGCCGCGACGCCGGCGTCAGCGGCACATGCAGCGAGACGATGTCCGACGTCCGCAGCACCTCGTTCAACAGGCGGAAGCGGACATCGAGCGCATCCTCCTCGGCCTCCGACACCCGCTTCACGTCATAATATTGCACCCGCATCCCGAAGGCATTCGCCAGCCGCGCGACCTTCCGCCCGATCGCCCCAAGCCCGACGATGCCCAGCACCTTGTCGCGCAATTCGAACAGCTTCACCGAGCCCGGGTCATTCCCGCGCCAACGCCCGGTCACCACGCTCTCATGCTGCCAGACCAGGCGACGGCTCACGGCCATCATCAGCATCATGGCGTGCTCGGACACCGCGGTGGAATTGGCCCCGCCATTGTTGCACACCGGCACGCCGGCACCGCGCGCGGCCTCGATATCCACCGTGTCGTAGCCGGCGGACAGAAGCTGGAACAGCTTCAGCTTCGGCGCGGTGGCGTAGAAGCCGGCATCGACCGCCCTGTTGCCGAAACCCACCAGGAAATCGGCGCCGGGCAGGGCCGCCTTGAAGGCATTGGAGCCGAAGGGGGCGACCACCAGCTCCATGCCGGGGGGCGCGATGTCGCGCGCGGTGGGGATGTCGGAGAGCGGGCTCTCCATCATGAGGATGCGGGGGGGCATGGGCGGTCCTGGGTGGTGTTGGGCGGCACCATACGGAGCGGGGTACCGCCGGCAAGCAACGGCCGCGCGGCGTAGCTGGTCAGGCGATGAGGGAACTCACCCAATGCGAGCACCACAGATCGCTGCCGCCGGACCAAATCATCTGCTGACCACTTCTATGATGGAGAGGAGGTCACGGAGAGCCCAAAAGATCCGGCTCAAGTCATTTAACGACAGCCATCACAGAACGAGTAATCTATTCGTCTTTCACGAGCATCATCCCACCCCTTCCCAATTGCCTCCGCACGTCGGAGTCTGCTCGGATGCGTTGAAGTGTCAGATACATTTCCTATTCGCAAAATTGTGAGTAGGCTAGATTCACGCGCAGCTCCAAGTTTTTGCAACGCTTGCCCGCTCCAATAGTCAGCATTAACTTCTGATCGATGCCTGTCTTCTCGACGATCGTACTGTGGAAACCCTGCGATATGATGACCAATCTCATGCGCTATTACAGAAATTGCTGCCCATTCAGTGCCCACTCGCCTATTCAGCCAGTTGACGAAGCCAACGTCTACAACCAAAACTTTCTTCCCGCCTGCAATTGTAGCGAAAGCATTGTTCTCTTCGGAAGATATAAATACGTCAAATTCTGCAGAGAAGGAAAGGGCTTCAGTAATCCTTCTAACGACTTCGGGTACTCCTGAACTGTCTTCAGCGTCGGCGCGACGAACAATAAACTGTTGAGGCAAGGTTGCAACCCAGCCGCTTTGACGGGAGAACCGACAAATTGGCAGCGCGCTTTGCGAGAATGCGCGCCGTGGACTATCGAAGACAGACGCTACTCCGCATAGCATGCAGCGCCGCGAAGTCAGGGTCTGTTGCATAATATGATCCTAAGGATTCCAAGACTCGTTATCGAGGGTTAAATCCACGAGGGGTTGTTGGAATTCGAATGCGTGTAGTCGCATCTATCCGATCGATCTCGATATCTTCCAATTCTGACGGATCAATCGATCCGAGTTCATCCTGGTCGGGACGGCGCCGAGGTCTTGGGGAATTCCGAGCGCAATCTTCCCAAATGGTGATCTGATATCGATAATACGCTTGCTCTTGCAGGCGGTACCAAATGATTAACTGTTGATACAGAAAGTTCATGCAGGCTGGATTGCCTTGGCACCGGAGAAATATCCCTTGCTGCTGTTCAAGTGCGGCGACATAATTTACTTGGTTCGCAAAAGCCTGCAGATTTTGTAGGGCTGTCTGGCACGTTTGACCGCTCTGAGCCCCAGCGCTCTGGGCAAAGAGCAATATAAATGTAAGAAACTTACAGAGCCTAACTGTCGCGCTAAGAAAATGCTGCGACCAAAATGTCGAAATCATCAGTATTGCTCCTTCCTTGCGCCAAGACGCGTTCGACCACTATTATGGCAATAGAGTGTTGATCATCTGGCGCACGCGCGGCTTGAGTCGTCCGCCGTACCCGCGCCCGCCGACCGCATCGCCCATAAACCGGATTGACCCCCGTGCCGTTCCGTTCAGCGCGACAGGGTCTGACGAAACAGGAAAGTATCTTGCAAGGCGCGCATGTTGACGTATTGCTTCACAAACTATAATGTTGTTAGTGCCAGAAAAAATATTGTCCCAATCGTCACTTGAGCTAATGTGGCATACATCGTCCTGATTTCTGCCTGCCCACCGCTCCCGATACCGACGAAGAATTTGATTTTCGCCATTATATGATTGTATAAATTCGATAAGTTTCTTGTAGTTTTCTCTCCAGGTTGTCTGGATTAGCCCTCGACCACGAAACTTTACGAAATCGGCCTGTCGAATATAGGCAGATGAAGCGGGATTTGGATCAACGTCATTTAGTGGGAAGTTCGTGCCCAACCATGCGGAGTCTCCACTTCTTGTAAGTGATTCTGCTCCTGGTCGCCAATCGTGCGCCCTATTGAAATCTTCGCTATTAAAGAGATGTGCCGCTAAACGGTTCAAGGGGGATCGATTGTAAGATTGCTTTCGCCAGACAGCGCCAGTAGGCGATTGTATCTCAATTGAGTTAAATAAGTAGGAGATCCCCGGATGTTGAGGAGGGCGACCATACCGCTCAGTAACACTAACCAATCTCCCCTCGACTTCATTTATAAATATTGCCATATAGCACAAAAAATCAACAGAGGTAAGTTCGGTAGTTTGGATGAACTCTAACCAGAACCGCTCAAACGCGACAGCAGCATCGCGAGCCGATATTCTCTTATTAAGCCAGCTCCCTCTTTGGGCAACGCGTTCGTTAAACCAATCAATAAACGTTCCACCGGTCTGCCTCAAAAAAAACGTGACAATTTCGTCATACTGGGAAAATCGTATGGACGATAAGAGTTGCAGCTTTTGTTCGGGAATATCTGGCGTGTGGGCGGGCACAAAAGGTGCGATATCGCTATCTCGCTCAAGTAGCCAGTTACTTGAAAAATCGGCTATATCGGCTTCAAAAGGGAAAACTGCATTGTCTTCACCTGGAGGAAAATCACTAGCGACCGCCAGCTTTCCAGACACGTCTGCGTGAAAATATGATGCCACGCCAGCAGCGCAAGCAAGGACCGTGCGTCTGCTGTGCTCGGACATGGACTTCCCTTCCTGCGTTGCATCCCATCATCATCACCAAGTCGCGGAGATGTTGCAAGGTCGTTTTCATCTGATGGTTTGGGACCTGCATCTCGACCCGGCGGTGCCCTCAGCTGACGGCCACCCGCCGTCTTACGTGATCGAGTCGGAATGCTCGGTGCTTTGGGAGTCGCTCGAAGCAGATGCCTGATGCCAGAACGTCGCTTTGCGTCCTTAGCCCTGCTTTCCGGCGACATTCGGGAGTTGCATGCGCAGTACAGGAATACAGTCAGCGCACGATGTCGCTCTTTAGTCATTTGAACCTGCAGCCGCATCGCGTCCCCGGCCTGAGCGCTGGTCAGTGCTAAAGGACGCATCCAAAGCGTCGTCCGCGCCAAAGCCCCGAACCATTTTTCCGAAAACGACAAACTGCGCGTGCACTATGCCCGCCTCCCGCCTCCCGCCTCCCGCCGCCATCGACGCCACCCCATGTTGCGCACCATGCCCGAAACCAACCGCCCCCTCTACCTCGACAACCACGCCACCACGCCGGTCGACCCGCGCGTGCTGTCCGCCATGCGCCCCTGGTGGGAGGAGAACTTCGCCAATCCCGGCTCGGTCGAGCACGCCATGGGCCGCGCGGCCGAGGAAGCGGTCGAGGAAGCCCGCGCCTACATTGCCGACCTCATCGGTGCGGACTCGCGCGAGATCGTACTGACCTCCGGTGCGACGGAGGCGAACAACCTCGCCATCAAGGGTGCCGCCCGCTTCGCCGCCGCGCAGGGCAGCGCACGTCGCCGCGTCGTGACGCTGGCGACCGAGCACAAATGCGTCCTCGAATCGGTGAAGGCCATGGCGGAGGAAGGCTTCGAGCCGGTCTTCCTGCCGGTCGATGCCAAGGGCCTGCTGGACCTCGACACGCTGCGCGTCGCGGTTGATGACCGCACGCTACTGGTCTCCGTCATGGCCGTGAACAACGAGATCGGCGTGATCCAGGACCTCGCCGCCATCGGCGCCGTCGTGAAGCAGGCCGGCGCGCTGTTCCACACCGATGCCGCCCAGGCCGCCGGGCGCATCCTGCTGGATGTGGGCGCGATCCGGGCCGACCTGCTCTCCCTCTCGGCCCACAAGATCTATGGGCCGAAGGGCATCGGCGCGCTGTATGTGCGCCGCCGGCCGCGCGTGCGGATCGCGCCGCTGCTGTCGGGCGGCGGCCAGGAACGCGGCCTGCGGTCGGGCACGCTGCCGGCGCCCCTGGTGGTCGGCTTCGGAGAGGCCGCGCGCATCGCCGCCGCGGAAGGCATGCTGGATGCCGGCCGCATCGCCGGTCAGCGAGACCGCTTCCTGGCCGCGCTCACCGCCGCCATCCCCGGCGTGCAGGTCAACGCCGAACACGCCCCGCGCGTCGCCGGCAATGCCAACATCGCCTTCCCCGGCGGCGTCTCCGCGCAGGACATCATGGAAGCCGCGCCGGGCCTCTGCGTCTCGACCGGTTCCGCCTGCTCCTCGGCCGACATCGAACCCTCCTACGTGCTGCGCGCCATCGGCCTCGACGATGCCCGCGCGCGCGCCACCTTGCGGATCGGCATCGGACGCTTTACCTCGCCCGCCGATGTGGACCGCGCTGCCGCCATGCTGGCCCAGGCATGGTCGCGCGCGGTTTCCGGAACAATCAGGGCGGCGGAGTAGCAATGCCGAAGATGGTCTTCATCCAGCGCGACGGCTCGCGCAAGGAAGTGGATGCGCCGCTGGGCCTGTCCGTGCTCGAGATCGCGCATCGCCACGGCGTCGATATCGAGGGCGCCTGCGAGGGTTCGCTGGCCTGCTCGACCTGCCATGTGGTGGTCGATGCCGCCTGGTTCCCCAAGCTGGCGAAGCCGACCGAGGATGAGGAAGACATGCTCGACCTGGCCTTCGACCTGCAGGAGACCTCCCGCCTGGGCTGCCAGCTCATCATGACCGATGAGCTGGACGGGCTGACGGTCAAGCTGCCCGCCGGCAGCCGCAACGCCGGCGGCTGACCCCATGGAAGCGCCGCGCTGGGACACCGATTTCGGGGCCGAGGGCGGCCTGTTCCGCCGCCTGCGCGCCGCCGCGGCGGGCGACTGGGCGGGCTACACCTGGCACCCCTTCGTGCAGGCGCTGTCGAAGGGCTCGCTGCCGCTGTCGGCCTTCCAGACCTACTTGGTGCAGGACTACCTGTTCCTCATCCACTTCGCCCGCGCCAAGGCCCTGGCCGTGGTCAAGGGTGAGAGCATCGCCGCCATGCGCGACAAGGCCGCCGCGGTGATGGCCATCCTGGACGAGACCAAGCTTCACCTGAAGTACTGCGCCGAATGGGGCCTGTCGGAAGCCGATGTGCTCGCCACGCCCGAGAGCCCCGAGACCGTCTCCTACACCCGCTGGGTGCTGGACCGCGGCCTGCATGGCGACATCCTGGACCTGGAGATCGCCCTGGTCCCCTGCACGGTGGGCTATGGGGAGGTCGCGCTGCGCATCCTGTCCGACCCGGCGCGCAAGGTGGCGGGCAATGTCTACCAGTCCTGGATCAACACCTATGGCGCGCCGGACTACCAGGCCATGGCGCGCGCCGCCGCCGCGCGGATCGACGCGCTGGGCGTGAGCCATGGCGGCGAGGCGCGCTTCGCCAAGCTCGCCGCCGACTTCGCCGAGGCCGCGCGGCTCGAACAGCGCTTCTGGCAGCAGGGGCTGGATGCGGCGGCCGGCATACGCGCCGGTAACGGGTAGGGTTGGGGCGCGATGAGGATCCTCGTCGCCATGTCCGGCGGGGTCGACAGCTCGGTCGTCGCCGCGCTGCTGGCCGAGCAGGGCCACGAGGTCGTCGGCGCCACGCTGCAACTGTATGACCATGGCGCCGCGGTGCAGAAGAAGGGCGCGTGCTGCGCCGGGCAGGACATCCATGACGCCCGCGCCGTCGCCGACCGCCTGGGCATCCCGCACTACGTGCTCGACCGCGAGGAGGTGTTCCGGCGCGAGGTGATCGGCGATTTCGCCGACAGCTACGCCCGCGGCGAGACGCCCATCCCTTGCATCCGCTGCAACCAGACGGTGAAGTTCCGCGACCTGGTGGCGCTGGCGCGCGACCTGGGCTGCGAGGCGCTCGCCACCGGCCACTACGCGCGCCGCGTGGACGGCCCGCACGGCGCCGAGCTGCACCGCGCCGCCGACCCCGCGCGCGACCAGTCCTATTTCCTGGCCGCCACCACGCGCGACCAGCTGGCGCTGGCGCGCTTCCCGCTGGGGGACATGCCTGACAAGGCATCGGTGCGCGCGCTGGCCCAGCGCTTCGGCCTGGCGGTGGCCGACAAGCCCGACAGCCAGGACATCTGCTTCGTGCCCGCGGGCCGCTACGACGCGCTGGTCGGCAAGCTGCGCCCGGACGCGCTGGCCGGAGGCGAGATAGCCACCGCCGATGGCCGCGTGGTCGGCACGCATGAGGGCATCGCGCGCTACACGGTCGGGCAGGGCAGGGGCCTTGGCGCCGCATCCTGGGATGGCGCCGACCGGCTGTACGTGGCGGGCGTGGATGCGCCGCGAAGGCGGATCATCGTCGCACCACGCGGTGCGCTCGATACGACCGAGGCCATCGCCGGCGAGATGAACTGGCTGGTCGACCCGCCCGCCGCTGCCCTGCGCTGCACAGCCAAGCTGCGCGCGCGCGAGGCCCCGCGCGCGGTCACCGTGGCATGGGATGCGGCAGCGGGGCTGGCGCGGATCACGCTGGACGAACCCGGGATCGTGGCACCCGGCCAGGCCTGCGTGCTGTATGACGGGGACCGCGTGCTGGGCGGCGGTTTCCTGCGCGCCCAGGCCGCGGTGGACGGCGCCCGCGACGCGGCCTGACAGGCGCGGCCCCGGCACGCATGGTGTCGGACGCGGCCCTTGCGTCCTGCCGCGTATGGACGGCGACCGGCCTTGGCGGATCGCCGTCCGCCGTCGCATGGCGTGCGCGCCGGGCGGCTGCTGGCCGCTGCCGTGCTTCCATGGTTTCCTGGCGGCCCAGCCCAGGACCAGGTGATGCATCCTCGCGACCTCAATATCCCGCCGGGCCGGCCGCTGCCCGGCGCCGTCGGCCACAACCGCGGCGTGGTGCGGCCCAACTACGCCTTCATGCCGCCGGAGGGCGTGCTGAAAAGCCGCCTGCCGCAGTACGAGGCGACGGATGTGCGCTTCCTGGCCGCGCCGGCACTGGGCGCCCGCTTCGCGCAATTCGTGCTGGAGATCGCGCCGGGCGGCGGCACCCGCGCCCCGGTCGCCGAGCCCGGCATCCAGCACTTCTACTTCGTGCTGTCGGGCCGCGCCGTACTGCAGGTCGATGGCCGGGCCGAGGAGACGGACCGCGGCGGCTTCCTGTATGCGCCGCCCGGCATGCCCGTCGCGATCCGCAACGAGGGGTCCGTGCCGGCGCGCATCCTGGGCCTGCGGAAGCGCTACCAGGCGATCGACCTGCCCGCGCCGGCGCCGATCCTGTCGCATGAGCGCGACGTCGCGCGCACCAACCACACCGGGCTGGAGGGGCGCGGCTTCCAGCACCTGCTGCCCTTCGGCGACCTCGCCTTCGACTTCGAGATGAACCTGATGTGGTTCGGCCCCGGCACCTTCTTCCCGGCGATCGAGACGCACATCATGGAGCACGGGCTGTTCATGCTTCAGGGGCAGGGTCTGTACCTGCTCGGCACGGAATGGCACGAGATCTGGGCGGACGACTTCATCTGGATGGGGGCGTTCTGCCCGCAGCAATTCTACCCGACCGGGCCGGACGAGGCGGCCTACCTGCTCTACAAGGACGTGAACCGCGACGTGGCGCTGTAGCGCGCGGCGGCGAATGGTTGACAGCGCGAGGCCCGCGGCCTAACTCGCGGCCCTCGCGTGGATGGCGGCGTAGCTCAGCTGGTTAGAGCACGGCACTCATAATGCCGGGGTCAGCGGTTCAAGTCCGCTCGCCGCTACCAACGCTTACAGGACATATCCACAGGCGACGAATTGCCCGGGGGCTTCACCGGGACTTCGCGCACCGAGAGAGCCTCGCGCGCGCGCGTGCGGCGCAAAGCCGGCAGGTGCCTTCGCTGCATCCATGGCAGGTGCACGGAATGCTACGGCACGCGCCTGCGGCGCGCCGACGCCGCCGGTTCATCCCCGCGCCTGCGGGGGCCGCGTGGCGGTGCGGATCATCGACCCGACCGCGGCCGGTTCATTGCCTCATCGGCGCGGCAGGCGGGCCGGATCCTCCATACTCTTTTCGTCCAGTGCGGTGTTCGGCTTGCGCTGTCGGTGCTCAGTTCGGCGGCAGCGACGCTGCAGGCGGGTGCCAGGCCGTGGTCGTTCGCCGAACCGATTGGGACGCAGAGATGAGCCGCATCGATGTGATCGTTCCTTGCTACAATTACGGGCGCTACCTGCAGGATTGCGTGAGCAGCGTCCTGTCGCAGGAGGGCTGCGACGCGCGCATCCTGATCATTGACGATCGCTCCAGCGATGACAGCCTCGCGACCGCCCGTGCGCTTGCATCGCGCGACGCGCGCATCGAGGTGCTGGCGCATCCGGTCAACCTTGGCCTCAACGCGACCATCAACGATGGCATCGACTGGGCCTGCGCGCCCTACATGCTGGTCCTTTCCGCCGACGACCTGGCTGCGCCCGGCGCCTTCGCTCGCGCGATCGCCCTGATGGAGGAAAACGCGGCCATCTCCTTCGTGCATGGATCGAGCCAATTCTTCAGCGACCACACGGCAATCACGGCGATGCCGCTCGTCGGACCATCCCGTACCCACGTCCAGAGCGGCGCGATCTACATCCGCAAGCAATGCATCTACCCCAGCTGTCCCGTCGAATCCGCAACGGCCATCGTGCGAACGCGCTGCCAGAAGAAGGTGGGCCATTACCGGGCTTCGCTCCCCCATGCGGGAGACCAGGACATGTGGCTGCGGCTCGCCGCGGTCGGCGACGTCGGGTTCGTCGAGAATTGCCAGGCATTCAGCCGGATGCATGGCTCGAACATGCGCTTCACGTACATGCGGGGATTGGCGCTGGACGATATCCATTATCGCATGCAGGTCTTCGACCTGTTCTTCGCCGAGCACGCGGCGAGCATACCCGATGCGTCCAGGCTCAAGGCAGTGAACCGGCGGCACCTGGCAGTCCAGACGATCGGGCTGGCCAACCAAGCGCTGGTGCGGGATCCGACCACGGATGTGGGGCCATCACTGGCGCTTGTCCGCGACCTGGTTCCTGGCCTGTGGCGCTACCCATTGATTTTCCTGTTCCACGCCCGTCGATTGGCCGGGCCTCGGCTGTGGGACATGGCAAAGCGCACCCGGGATGCCTGGCGGCGTAGCGTAGCGACGTCCTGATAACGTGCGGGGTCACACTGGCAGGCGCGCCATCCGCGCGCACGAGGGCACCGTCGTCGCCGCGGCCTCGAACCAGCGCTGGGCGTCGGACGGTTTCGAGATCCCCTGCTGGAACGGCGAGGTCGTCCGCGTCGCCTTCGCCATCGACACCCACGACCGCGAGGTCATGGCTTGGGTCGGCACCTCCGGCGGCGGCATCAGCGGCGAGATGATCCGCGACATGATGCTCGACTGCGTCGAACGGCGCTTCGATGCCCTGCTTACCCCGCAGCCCGTCCAGTGGCTCGCTGACAACGGCTACGCCTACACCGCCGGCGAGACCATCGACTTCGCCATCGCGCTGAACCTCGTCGCCTGCTTCACGCCCGTCCGCAGCCCCGAGAGCAACGGCGTCTGCGAGGCCTTCGTGAAGACCTTCACGCGCGACTACGTCCGCGTGAACCCAAGGCCAGACGCCATCTCCGTCCTGCAGCGCCTGGCCGAATGGTTCGAGGACTACAACACCATCCACCCTCACAGCGGCTTGCGCATGCGCTCGCCCCGTGAGTTCATCGCTGCGCAGTCAGCATCCCACGCCGACTGTCCGGATTGATGGGGGCAACTCCGACGTGAGACGTAACGGCGCAACGCAAGAAAATGCCGCTCGACGCCATGGTAGATTGCGACCGCGACGATGAAGGTCAATACGGTCACTGCCATGCTGATTATAACCTGATCGAGAAGGCTGAAACCTCCTGCGACGTCCATCCCTCTGTAGGGGGTGTAGAACGTCAAGATCAGCTTCATAACGACGCCGTGGAATAAATACATGGCATAGCTGTAGAAGCCGATACTGACGAGCGGACCGAAGCGGGTAAGACGACGAAGCAACTGGTTCGGATTCTCCGAGACGACGAGACCCAGAATCAAGCCTGATGCTGCAGCTGTCAGGGCGGTATAGCCCAAGGTTTGGACCAGTGGATGATCGTAGCGGAACGTCCCTGTCATGACGACGACGAGCGCCATCGTCGCTGTTCCCGTGCCGAGAAGCCGTCTCGCCATGGATTGAAGCCGCCTCGGGTCACTCGTTCCTTGCACAGCCAACGCGATCATCGCGCCTGCGGCCAAGCCGTCTATTCTGGTCGGCGTCAGGATATAGACACTGAGGCTGTCACCATACCAGGTCATCGCATAGCGCAGCAGCAAGCTCGCGCCGACGACCGCGCCAGCGACTCGCAGGAGGGAGCGCTGCGGCGCAGCCACGATGACGAGCGGCCAGATCAGGTAGAAATGCTCTTCGACAGCGAGCGACCATGTCGGCCCGACCATGCCATCAACCCAGTGGCCGGCGTTCGCAATGCAGATGTTGCTGACGAAAAGCCAATAGCACAGCGGGTGGATGGGAAGATTTTGTCCGTGCCGAGATAGCAGGAGGGTGACGATGATCAGAAGAAGAAAATACGCTGGTAATATTCTCAGCGCGCGGCGCGCATAGAAATTTCGCAGGAAATACGGACCGGACACGCTCCGCACGAGAATCTCGGTAATCAGAAATCCGGACAGGACAAAGAAGACCTGTACGCCGATCCAGCCGGCATGAGCGCCTCCGCGCCAGATCGCTCCGCCCAAGCCCGTTTCATGCGTGATGAGCGTGTTGCACAGGATGGTCAGCAGGATGGCGATGCCGCGGACGCCATCGAGCTCCGGATATCGGCCTGGCTGTGTGGTGATCCCTCGCATTGGCATCCGGCTCCAAAGCACTCTCCAGGAGGGCAAGTCTCGAAACGCCGTAGGTGCACGAAGTCAACGTGACCGTCGAAGAGCGCTCGGGATAAGTTTGCTTCCAAACTGGCGATTGCGGCGCCGCGGCGACACTGAGGACCAACCTGGACGGCTCCGGAAACCCTCTGGGAGATCCCTGCGAAACGCCTTGCTGAGCGACCGCTGGGCTGGTTCGCTGAGCCTCGTGACGGCAGTGGCGAGGCGGCGATGGGCCAGCGTCGGATCGGGCAGGCGAGCTTGGTGGAGGTGACCCTGCCCCCTTGGATGTCCTCACCCTGAGCTAGAGTCCGTCGAAGCGGCGCCGATGCACTGACAATCAAGGCGGACCATCAAGCCGCGGCAGGCAAGAACCGGGAGATTCTGCTATGAGCTTGGGTGCTCTCCGACGGCTTCTGTTTGGAGCGCCAACTGTGCGCGACGTCTGGCGTGACCGCCTCACGATGATTCCGACCAACCGCCTCCGCAGGATGCTGCGTGCTGCAGAGGTGGCCTTGAAGACCGAAAAGGGTGATGTGCTGGAATTCGGCGTGGCACTGGGCGGCTCCGCTGCTGTCTTGGCGAGGATGTCCAAGAAGCATGGATGCCGCTTTGCGGGCTTCGACGTCTTCGCTCTCCACCCTCCACCGTCGGAGAATGACGACGATGCAGCAAAAAAGCGCTGGGAGGTGATTGCGTCGGGGAAAGCCGAAGGCATCGGTGAAGACTCTATTACGGATACCAGCATGCATTGCTCCAGCGCGTTGCGAAAACGCTGGAAGGCTACGGCTTGCAGGTCGGTGGGAAGACCATCTGCCTTTACAAGGGTTACTTCGAGGATACGTGGCCGGATTTCGCCCGTGGCCCCGTGGCGTTCGCCCATATCGACGTCAGCTGGCACGACCCGGTGCGGTACGCGCTTGACGCGGTGGCGCTGCTCATGACGAGGTCAGGTTGTATCATTGTGAACACGTACGACGACGCTGTGGGTGCTCGCAAAGCCGTGGACGAGTTCCTGGCCGCGCATCCCACCTTCCGTATGGAATCGGGAGCAAGCCCAATCCTGCGGCGCGCATGATCGAGCGCCGCGAGCTTGCGGGTACGCTGCCGGCGCCACCGCCCGCCCCGGTGCGACGGTCCTGTCACTCCGTGAGGCGTGCGCCTGGCGCGCCAGCCACCCGGCGATACAGAAACGCCAGGAGCCCCAGCACCTCGCGCTCCGGTCCGGCAGGCCTGCCCGCTGCGAGCCAGAGCAGCACCGTGGCGCCGAGGTAGCTGGTCGCACCGGCCACCACCAGTACCGCCAGATCGACGAACGTCGCATGGTCGATGCCCGTTGCACCCAGGCCCAGCGTGCTGGCGACCATGATGCCCGACGCCGCGATAGCGCGCCAACTCGACGTGACCTGGCTCAGCATGCCCGCACCCGTGAGCCGTCGTGCCAGGTAGAGATCGAGACCGATCCCGAACAGGCCACTGGCGCATCGCGCGATCAGCAGCCCCGGCAGGCCGCCGGAGAACAACCCCAGGAACACGAGCGGATAGCGTACCGCGATATTCAGGAGATCGCGCAGGAACAGCAATCGCGTCCGGCCCAGCCCCATCGCCAGCGGTATCAAGGGCGTGGAAATTGCCTGCACGGCGAAGACCACGCTCAGGATCTGGATCACCAGGGCGACCGACGTCCATTGCGGTCCGAGGGCGAGCTGCACGAGCGGTGCGGCGACCATCGCGAAGCCAAGGCCCACCGGCAGCGCCGCGGCCACTAGCAGCCGTTGGGAACGCAGGTAGGTGTCCCGCCTGCGGATCGCATCGTCCTGAAGCCGTGCGAAGGCCGGAAACAGCACCTGAACCAGCGGAGCGGTCGCTTCGCGGACCGGCAGCGAGGCCAGGTTGTCGCCGACGGTGTATTGGCCGAGCGGCGCCTTGCCGAGCACCGCGCCGATGGCGAGTTGATCGACCCGGTAGTTGATCGCGCTGACCCCGGAACTGAGCACGAGCCAACCCGAGAACGAGAACAGCGATCGCCAGTGTGTCAGGCAGGGCCGGGGCATGAAGGGGATGAGCACATAGGACAGGATCAGGCCGGTCGCCTGCCCCGCGAGCGAAGCGATCACCAGCGCCCAGTAGCTGCGAAAGACATAGGCGATGGTCGCGCCGACCACGAAGCCGATCGTCCGGATCGCGAGTTCGATGACGATCTCCTGATGGAAGGAGAGCCTGCGCCGGAACTCCACCAGCCTGGGGTTGGCCAATCCGCCCGAAAGCGCCACCGCGCCCAGGACATACATGATCGCCACCAGACGTTCGTCGCCATAGATGGCGGCCGCGGGGTGGGCCGAGATGCAGAGCGCAACGCTGACAAGCAGCGCCCGCAGGATGTTGAGCGTCCAGGCCGTATCGTAGTGTTCGCGCTGCGGGTCCTTGTGCTGGATCAGCGCTGCCGCGCATGAGAGCTCGGTGAAGGAGTTGATGATCGCGAACACGATGGTGGCTATGGCCACCAGGCCGAAATCCTCGGGCGTCAGGAGCCGTGCCAGCACGAGCATGCTGGCAAGCCCGATGAGGTTGATGACGACACGTCCACCCGCGGTCCAGATCGCCCCCACGGCTAGCTGCTTGCGTACGCCCTCCACGCCTCGTCCTCCATGCGATGCAGGGCCCGCGCATCGCCTGGTTCCGGATTCATGCGCCCTGAACGATGTGGCGGGTGGCACGGCCGTTGCGGGCTGGTGCCGGCATGGGCATTCTTCCCCATCGTCACGCCGGCGACTATAACGGTTGTTGCTGCCACGTCGTGGTTTCGCGCCGATGGACGCGAGAGGCTCTGATCGAAAGGCGGCGGATCGCCGTCCGCCACGCCTGATTCCTGACATGAGGGAAGGTGATCGACTTGAGCAACCCAACTCCAACCTCGGCGGACGCCACGCTGCTGGCCCGGCAGGCGCACGACATTGCTGCCTGCCTCGACCGGCTCCTTCCGACGGACCGTCCGGTTGCGCTGCTGCAGTTCCCCTTCGACTTCAATGTCGGCAACCACATGATGTGGGTGGCGACCTGCGATTACCTCCAGCGACGCGGCATACGCATCGCCTACGCCGCGCATGGCAGCAACTTCAGCATCGAGGACATGATGCGCGCCGTCGGCGACGGGGCGGTCCTGTTCATCGGCGGGGTCACCATCTCGCGCCTGTGGCCAAGGCATGCCGAAGTGAAGCGTATCGTGGCCGCAGCGTGTCCCGGCAATCGCCTCATCTCCCTGCCTTCGACGATGCTGTTCGTGGATGACGATGATCGGCGCGAAGCGGGATCGATATTCGGCGATCATCGCGACGTCATCCTGATGGCGCGCGATCCGGTCAGTGGAGAATCGGCGCGTGGCGCCTTTCCCGACCACGTCAGCGTGCTGACAATGCACGATTCGACGTTCCTGTTGCCGCCTCAACCGCGAACGGCGCCACCAAGGCACGACATCATCTGGCTTGCACGCGACGACAAGGAAGGCGCGGGCCTGGTGGTACCGCCTGATGTCCATGTCTTCGATTGGCCGCGGCGTGACCTGAAGGGCTACCAGCTGCTGTTCAGCAGCCGCATCTTCTCCCGCCTGCGCGCCGCGTCGCCGATGCTCGGTTCGGTGCTGAACCCGCGGATCAGCGCCTGTTATGATCGTGTGTCGCGCTATGTGCTGGAGAGCGGCAACCGCCAGCTTGATGCCGGCAAGGTGCTGATCACGGATCGTCTGCATCCGCACATCCTTGCCGCTCTGCGATCTCAGCCGTGCGTGCTCCTGCCGGACCGCTTCGGAAAGAACCGCGCTGTCTACGATTATTCGAGCCGCAGCTACAGCACGGTGCATTGGGCCGATACGCCGCAGGAGGCGCTTGAACGCGCACGCGCTCTCGCGAGCGAGCCATGATCGTGCGCGCGCGCTGATCCTGCCGGTCAGGCGAGCACCGGGACGGGCGCGGTCGAGACGGACCGTCATCCCGGGACCGCGCGCGGCGCTGCGTTCAAGGCCATGATGCGGGCGATGCAGGCCGCCGATACCCACGCGCACAGCCGGCAAACGTGCCGACGGTGGCGCTTCGGTGCCGCGGCGACAGCAGACGGGCGGCATGATGGCCCCGGCGCGGATCGCTTCGGCTGCCCCCGACGTCCGATCAGGACCATGCCGCTGGCGCCGCCGACCTCGGCAGGCCGTCAGGGCGATCGGCACGATATCCGCCGGGTCGACCTGCTGGCCGTGGGGCATCGCGCCACTCCACCGCGCGGTCCGGTATTGCCTGAGGGGCCAGAAGCCGCGCGGCCAGCGCCTCGAAGGCATCCATGCCGACCCTGACGCGGCGCACGCCGTGCTCGCTTAGGGACAGCATGCGTCCGTCGCGGCGGATCATGCCCCGCTGCTCGGCGCGCCGCAGCAGGTTGCGGATCGTGACCGGGGTCACATGCATCCTCTCGGCCTCGCGGCGGATCAGGTCTGTCGTCGCGAGCGGGCTGTGCAGGTGCAGGTCGAGCATGGCGAGCATGAAGCTCAGGCTGCCGACGCCACGATCCTCGAGCTCGAGTCCGCCGAGGAACTGCAGCGTGACATCGATGAAGCGGCGCTGGGCGGCACGCCCGCGTGCCATTGTCGCCGACACGCGGCGCCCGATCAGCGCGGGTGCCGACTCGTGGAAGTCCTCGACGAGCCTGTCGAGCAGATCGAATGCCCGCGCGCTGGGTTCCACGACGTACTGCCGCGCATCGCGCGGATCCCGCCGGCGTTCGAAGTCGCCGGTCGCGTGCGCCATCTCCAGCAACTGCGCCAGGCGGGCGAGCGAGAGCTGCGAGCGTGCGGCCGCCGGCGCGAAAGCGATGCGCCCTGCCTGTGCGTCGCGCATCCGGTCGGATTCTCGAAGCAGATGGAGAAACAGGCAGAAACGCCGCAGGTCGGAAAGCCAGAAGCGTTCCATCGGCGCCTGGCGCAGGAAGTTCGCGACGAACGGACCTTCGCGGAAGGCTCGGAAGCGGGCGTCCTGATCGGCTGGCCGGGAGGCGGGCCACGCCGCGGCCAGGCGCGGCAACAGCGTTGGGGCTGCGTGGCCCATGATGATCAATCTCCCCTGCGCTGGGGCCGAGGCCCTTCGTGCGTTGCGTGGTTCGACGCGAAGGATCGATGCAGCGGCAGGGCAGCGCACTGACATCCGTCATTGCCGCAGGGTTGAACACGCGCGCGTCGCTGCATCCATGGCTCGCAACGAGCGCGGCGCGCATGCCGCGCAGGAGAAACGCGAGCGCTCAATCAAGCCGTGAGGCCAGAATCTCAACCCATGGCTGCGGCGACTGGTGCATTTGCCCGCTGGTCGAGGGATGCGCGACGCTGCATTCGCACGACAAGTTTTTCCCGCGAGGCCGTTCTCGCCGTGTCCCCGACCTCCGCGCGTTCAACCTGCATGTCATGAGCGGCAGCGTCGCGGTCGATGTCGTGCTGCCGCTCGCGGAAGCGGGGCGAGACAGAGGAGGGGGTGCTGCTATCGGCCATGCCTACCATTCCTTGCTCGCGAACGGCCGCTGCTGCGGCATGGCGGTGCTCGCGTGCCTCGCGGCCCGCATTGTGGGGCGCGCGATGCGGTTGCCGGTTCGCGCCTGGCAGGTCTGCGTCAGCAGGCGCCGCGCGCGCGCAGCACAGCCAGAGGAGTCCTGCACAGGATCTGAAGGTCGAGTGCCAGCGATGCGGCGCGGACGTACTCGACATCGAGGCACACGCGCTCGTGGTAGGCGATCCCGCTGCGCCCGCTCACCTGCCACAGGCCCGTCACGCCGGGCCTGACGCTGCAATACAGGCGCGCGGCCTCGCCGCGGTAGTGCTCGTCCAGCTCGGCCTGCACGACGGGGCGCGGGCCGACCAGGCTCATCTCGCCGCGGAGCACGTTCAGGATCTGCGGGAGCTCGTCGAGCGAACTGCGCCGGAGCAGCCGCCCGACCGGCGTCACGCGCGGGTCGTCCGCAAGCTTCCGGTATTGCTGCCATTCGCGCTGCGCCGCCTCGTTGCGTTCGAGATGCGCGGCGAGGATCCGATCGCCATCAAGGACCATCGTGCGGAACTTGAGGCACGGAAAGGCCGCGCCGTCGCGGCCGATGCGCGAATGACGCACCAGCACGCCCGGTCCGCTCGTGAGGCGCAGCAGCAGCGCGATGGCGCCGAGCAGGGGGATCAAGGGGGCCATGAGCGCCGCCGCGAGGAGCAGGTCCATGGTGCGCTTGCCCCCGTCCGACCAGGCGCGCCTGCCTCTCGGTATCAGGGCCGCGCCGGACGGCGCGGAGACCGTCCGATCGAGTTCCGCCGCGCCGTCTGTCGATCGCATGCCATCCATGCGGCGGAAGGTGCGACGCGGCGCATGCGCCGATCAAAGATGGCGCGCAAAAACTCTTGGCGGCATCCGCGCGATGGTGCCGGTGCGCGCGCATCCGGCGGTTGCCGTCGGATGGCGCTGCGTCGTCAGAAGTACCGTTCGAAGACAGTGACGACGTCGCCGGGCTGCAGCGTCGCCGCGCGATCGGCGCGATACTCGCGGCTGCGGCCGTCCTCGTCGAGCCGCGTGACCGAGACGCGGTTCTGGACGGCGCGATAGTTGAAGCCGCCCGCGAGCGCGACGGCCGAAAGCACCGTCATCCCGGGCTGGTAGGGGAACTGCCCGCCGCGCTCGACCATGCCCAGGACGAAGATCGGGCGATAGGCGACGACCTGCACGGCGACGCCCGGATCCTGCAGCAGCTGGCGTTGCTGGAACTCCCGCCGGATGAGGGCCTCCGCGTCGGCGACGGTCAGGCCGAGCACGCGCACGGGGCCGAGCAGCGGGATCGCGACCGTGCCGGAATCCGCCACGCGGAACTCGCCTGACAGGCGCGTATCCTCGAAGACCGTGATGCGGAGCTGGTCCTCCGCCGCGAGCCTGTAGGGCCCCGTCCGCGTGTCGGGCAAGGGCGGCAGGTTCGCGCCAGGCCCGGCGCAGCCGGCGACGAGAAGGACGACAGGCAGGAGGCCCCTGCGGCTAAAGCACGTGCTCACGGTCAATGGTCTCTCCCGTTCTCCGGTCGGCGCATCCTTCGCGCCTGCCACGTTTGCCCGCGAGCATAGGGCGATGCCGCAGGAAAACGCCACGCATTGATCCCTGCGCGCCGGCGCCGTTGCGCGTCCGCGCGCCGCTTCGAGGGAAGACTTTTCCGCTGCGCGGTTTGTGGCGCGCCACCCCGCGCCACCATCAATGCGCATGATGTCGCAACCGCAGTCGACGATGCGTGCACGCCCGTGCAGGGGCGGCCCATGAGCGCCTGGAGCACGCGCCTCAAGCCGGCCCTCGCGCAGGCCTACTCGCGGGCCTGCGCGCAGGTCGTGCGGCTGTCGGTGGGCAGCGCGCAGGCGGAGCGAAGCTTCGAGCGCGTCGCCATCGTCGCCGCGCTCGGGCGCAACAACGGCATCGCCAACGGCGCCCGACTCCAGCACGCGATGCTGCGGGGCATGGGGGTCGATGCCGAGCTGATCGACGCCGGCGCGGTGCTCCGCAACCCGCTGTTCCGCGCGCGCCATGCGCCGGCATCGGCGTATGTCGTGCATTGCGGCGGTCCGCAGACGGCGCAGCTGCTCGCCGCCATGCTGCCGGCGGCGGCCCGGGCGTGGCGCATCGGCTACTGGGCGTGGGAACTGCCGGACCCGCCGCGGGACTGGCATGGCTTCGACGGGCTGCTGCACGAGATCTGGACGCCGAGCCGCTTCTCGCAGCGCAGCCTGCTGCGCCTGACGGACCATCCGGTGGAGGTCGTGCCGCATGTCGTGCCGGTTGCGCGGCGGCGCATGCGCGACGACGCGCGGCCCTTCACCGCGCTGTGCTTCGGCGACAGTCGGTCGAGCTTCGCGCGCAAGAACCCGATGGGCGCAATCGCCGCATTCCGCGCGGCCTTCGGCGACAGCCCGCATGCACGCCTGCTGCTGAAGCTGAATGGCGGCGTCGAGGCCGGCTGCCAGGTGGCGCGTGCCGCCGCCGGCTGCGCGAACGTCACCATTCTGCGCGACTTCCTCGATGCGGATGCGCTGGCCCGCCTCCATGCATCCGCCGATGTGCTGCTCTCGCTTCACCGCGCCGAGGGCTTCGGCCTGCCGATGATCGAGGCGATGGGGCATGGGGTCCCGGTGGTCGCGACCGCATGGTCGGGCAATCTCGACTTCATGGACCGTACGAACGCGGTGCTCGTGCCCGCGCGGCTCGTGCCGGTCGCCGACGATGCGGGCATCTATCGCGACAGCGTCTGGGCGGAACCCGACCTCGACGTCGCGGCCGCGGCGCTGCGCGCGCTCGCGCAGGACACCGAGCACTGGTCGCGGCTTTCCATCGCCGCGCACGCTGCCGCCTCGGCGCTCGCACGGCAGGCCCCGACGGCGTTGCTGCAGCCGCGCCGTCGCCGCGACGAGATCCGCGCAACCGTCGCCGCGCGGATGGCCGGCCCGAACCAGACAGCATCCACGCCCCCGCGCGGCGCGCCGCCGCCCTGGGAACCCGTCCAGGGAGAACACGGATGAGGATCGCCATTGGCATTCCGACCTTCGGCCGTGCGGCGGTCCTCGCGGAGACCGTCGCGCATCTCGCGCAGCAGGCGCGACGGCCCGACCGTATCGTGGTCTGTCATGCGCGCGCCGAAGACGTGCCCGCCGGGCAGGCGCGCGCATCCGGGGTCGAGTATGTCAGCACCGAGCCCGGGCTGACGCGCCAGCGCAACCGCATCATCGATCATGTGCGCGACTGCGAGCTGCTCCTGTTCCTCGACGACGACTTCCTGCTCCGCGCGGACTATGTCGCCGTGATGGAGAGCCTGTTCGCGCGGCGGCCGGCCCTGGTCGTCGCGACCGGCACCGTGCTGGCGGACGGTGCGACCGGCAGGGGGCTTCGCATGGCCGAGGCGCGCTCGGTGCTCGAGGCCGCGCCGCCCTGCGCGGAGCCGCTCGCCACGACGCCGGTCGCCAATGGCTACGGGTGCAACATGGCGATCCGCCTCGAGACGCTCCGCCGGACCGGCCTGCGCTTCGACGAGCGCATGCCCCTGTATGCGTGGCAGGAGGATGCCGAATTGTCGTGCCGGCTCGCCGCGCATGGCGAGATCCTTCGCGTCGCGGGCGCGCGCGGCGTCCATCTCGGGGTCAAGGGCGGGCGGACCGCCGGGTTTCAGCTCGGCTACTCGCAGGTGATCAATCCCTTCTACATCGCGCGTGGCGTGCCCGCATACGGGCTGCGCCGCGCGGCGCTGCAGGTCGGGCGCAACCTGGCGGCGAACCTGCTGCGCGCGCTGCGGCCCGAGCCCTGGGTCGACCGGCGGGGCCGGCTGCGGGGCAACATGCTCGGGCTCGCGGACCTCGCGCGCGGGCGCCTGACGCCCGAAAGGGTCCTGGCGCTCGGCCCACCGGGTGACGCGAATGCGGCGCGCAGGATCATCGGGACCGTGGCCTCCGGGCTGGGCGCGGGCCATCGCGGAGGTTCGCACCCATGACCTTGCCTGCCCTGAGCCTCACTGCGGCCCGGCACGACGCCGATGCCTTCCGGGAGGACGAGCCGCTGGGCGTTCCGGCGCGGCGGCTGGTCGCTGTCCTGATCCGGCGGGCCTGGCTGGTGCTGCTGCTGCTCGTGGCCGGGCTCACCGCGGCCTTCGTCTGGCTCGAGCGCTCGCCGCCGGTCTACCGCGCCGAGGCCTCGGTCCTCATCGAGCCGCGCAGCACGCAGGTGAGCGACCTGCAGGCGATCTCGGCCGATACCGGCAGCCTGAACGTCATGCGGACGCAGATCGACATCCTGACCTCTCCGGCCATCTCGCGCCGGGTCGTCGATCAGCTCGGCCTTGCCGGGGAGCCCGAGTTCACGGGCGGCCCGGGCATCATCGCCCGCGTCATGGCGATGCTGCACGACACCTTCGGCCTGTTCCCCGATGCCGTCCGCATGCCGGCGGCGGGCGATGCGCGCGAGATGGCGGCGGCGATCCTGGCGTCGCGCATCGGCATCCAGAACCAGCCGCGTTCCAACGTGCTGACCGTCTGGATCGAGACCCTTTCGCCCGAGCTGAGCGCCAGGATCGTCAACGCGCTTGCGAACGAGCTGCTGGAGTTCCGGCGGCGCCAGAAGGGCGCCGCGATGGAGCGCGCCCATGCGTGGTTCAACGATCGCCTGGGCGAGCTGGCGGAGCGCATGCGCGAATCCGAGCGGGCCATCGAGGCCTATCGCATCGAGCATGGCCTCACGGAGATGATCGGCGCCCGCGCCGGGGCCGCCCCCGTCGTGACCGTCAACCGGCAGCAGCTCGACGACATCGCGCGGCAGCTCGTGATCGCCGAGGCGGACCGCCTTCGCAAGGAAGGCCAGCTCGCGGAGGCGCAGGCCGCGCTGCGTGCCGGCGGCCGCGCGGACGCGCTGCCCGACGTGATGAACTCGCCCATCATCCGCGCGCTGCGCGACCAGGAGGCGCTGGTCGCGGCGCGCGAGGCGCAGCTTTCGGCACGCCTGGGCGCGCGCGCGCCCGACATCATGGCCGCGCGCGCCGAACTCGCCGGGCTGCAGCGGCGCCTGCGCGAGGAGATGGCCAATTCGATGGCCGGGCTTCGCAGCGAGGTCGCGGCGGCCCGCGCGCAGGAACAATCCCTGCGCGACCGCATGGCCGCGCTGCGCGCGACCGTCGCGCGGGACAACATCGCGGAGGTGCGCCTGCAAAGCCTGCAGTCGGAAGCGCAGGCCAACCGTGCGATCTACGAGAGCTTCCTGAACCGTGCCACGCAGCTCGCCAACGCCGCCGGCATCCAGGAGGCGGATGCCGAGTTGGTCTCGGAGGCGATCCCCGCCGAGGCACCGAGCGGGCCCCGGCGCGGACGCCTGCTGGCGCTCGCCTTCGGAGCCTCGCTGGTGCTCGGCATCGTCCTCGCGTTCCTCATCGAGCGGCTGCGCGACGGGTTCTCGACGCCCGACGCGCTCGAGGCGGCGCTCGGCGTCGCTGCGATCGGGTTGCTGCCGAAGGTCGGGCCGCGGGCGATGCTGGGTGGCGAAGGGGTCGCTGCCGCGCAATACGCGGCTTCCGTCGCGCGCCTCAGGGGCATCATCCAGGTGCTCGGGCGGGAGCGGCGCATCCGCACCGTCGCGATCACCTCCGCCCTGCCGCGCGAAGGCAAGTCGGCGCTGGCCCTCGGCCTCGCGCGGAGCACGGCGCGCGGCGGCTCGCGCGTGCTGCTGGTGGGCGCCGACATGCGCCACCCGATGATGACCGGGGCAGGGGAGGCCGATCGCGGCGCCGGCCTGGCCGAGATCCTGGCCGGGAACCTCGTGGGCGACGGGCGCGACGTGCTGCGCGAGATCGAGAAGGGCCTGCACCTGCTGCCGAGCGGTCGGCTCGCGGGCGATGCCCAGGAACTGCTGGCCTCGCCCCGGCTCGGCCAGTTCCTGGCCTGGGCGGCGGAGAACTTCGACCTGGTGGTGCTCGACACCCCGCCAGTGCTGCCGACGGTCGATGCGCTGCTGGTCGCGCGGGCGGCCGACGCGACGGTGCTTGCCGTGCGATGGGAACACACGCCGCGCGCGGCGGCGCGCGACGCGCTGCGCCTGCTGCAGGGCAGCGGTGCCCAGGTGCTCGGCGCCGTGATGACGCAGGTGAAGCTGCCGCACTTCGCGCGCCAGGCGGATGACGGCCTTGCCCACCTTTTCCGCCACCATCGCGGCTACTACGGGCATCCGACGGACGGGCGCGTGTGACACCAACGCCGATCGGCATCATCGTCCTCGCGCTCTGCGTGTTCGCGGCGGGCAACGCCACGCGGCTCGCGCAGGTGGTCCTCGTGGCCGGCGTGTTTGAGGCCGCGGCGGCGGTGATCGTCGGCCCGCTCGGCGTGCAGCCCGGCCTGGTGCCGGCGGCGATGCTGGTCGCGCTGGTCGGCGCGCAGTACCTGGCGGGCCGGCGCAGCCCGGCGGAAGCGCCGGCGCTGCGGATCCTGGCGCCGCTGCTGGTGATGTTCGCCTATGCCGCGCTGACCGCCCTGCTGCTGCCCGAGGTCTTCGCCGGACGCATCATCGTCTGGCCGCAGAAGCTCGACCCGCTGTTGCCCCAGCCGGTTCCGCTGGCGGCCGGCCAGGGCGGCATGAACCAGGTCGTCTACCTCGCGGCCAATGTCGGGCTGAGCTGCGCCGCGGCGCTGGCCTTCGGGCGCGCCGGAACGGCGTGGGCCGCGCTGGTGCGCGCATACCTGTTCGGGGGCTGGCTGGTCGTGGGCATCGCCGGGTGGGAGTTCGTGGCGCGCACGCTGCGCCTGCCCTTCCCGCGCGAGCTGTTCTACTCCAACCCCGGCTGGACGATCGTCGAGCAGAATCTCGGCGCGATGCCGCGCCTGCAAGCGACCTTCGCCGAGCCGTCCGCTCTCAGCTTCTACCTGGTTGGCGTGGCCTTCGCCTGCACGGGCCTGTGCCTGCGTGGCCGCACGATGATGCGCGCCGATATCCTGCTCGTGGTGGTTCTGGTCGTGATCTTCCTCTCCACCTCGACGACCGGGATCGCCGCGGTCGTGCTCGGCTTGCCGGCGATGCTGACGATGGCGGCGCTGCGTGGCCGGAGCGCGGCGCTGCGGAAGCTGATGCGGACGCTCGCCATGCCGCTCGTGGCCGCGACCCTGGGGGGCACGGCATTGCTGGTGTTGCGCCCCGAACTCCTGCTGCAGATCGGCGATGTCGTCGCGACGACGCTCAGCAAGGGCGAGTCCGACTCCTTCGCCGAGCGAAGCGCGATGAACGCCGCCGCCTGGGACGCGTTCGTGGCGAGCGGCGGGCTCGGGATCGGCTGGGGGAGCACGCGCGCATCGAGCGTCGTTCCCGGCCTGTTGGCGGGCGCCGGCCTGGTGGGGCTTGTCGCGGTGGTGTGGTTCGCGCTGCGCCTGCGCCACGCGGTCCGCCTGGCCCGCAGGCTGCCGGCGCATCCGTCGGCGATCGCCATGGATGCCTTCGGCGCCGCGCTGGCCGGTCAGGTCCTTGCAGGGCTGCTCTCGGCGCCGGTGATCACGACCCCGATCTTCTTCCTGCAACTCGGCATCCTGGTTGCCGCCACGGTCCGCGCGCGCATCGATGCGCGGCGGGGGCGCGATGGGCTCGCGCCCGTTCCGACGATGCCGGCCTACCCCGCGGCCGGGGCGTTCAGCGGCCGATGAAGTCCAGCGCGGCGCGGTGCAGGATCCGCACGACGTGGCTCTCGGGCAGGGCCACGAGCCCGTCCGCCACCATCTGGGTGAAGTTGCGGCACACCGTCTCGGGCGACAGGCAGAGATAGTCGGCGATGTCGTAGCGCGACATCGGCAGGACCACCTCGTTGCCGCCGGCGGCGATCCGGTCGGACATCTCGATGATGAAGGCGGCGAGCTTCTCGCGCGCGTTCTTGTGGCCGAGCATGAAGACCTTCGCCTGCAGCACGCCGAGCCTGGCGTTGTAGAAGCCCGTCGCCTGCCCCTCATCCGACGGGTCGGCGCGCTGGAGGGCGATGGCGGCAGGCGTCACCGCTTCGATGCTGCCGTTGTGTGAGCGCACCTCCGCGAGGCCGATCCGGTCGCCGGCAAAGAGGAACTCGGTGATCTGCCGCCGGCCGTCGGAATGGGGATGGCAGACCCGCAGGCAGCCATGCTCCACCTGCAGCGCCTGCGCGGCGCCGCGATCCTGGACCCGCAGGACCTCGCCCCGGCGCAACCGCTTCGCGATGCCCGTGGACAGGGGTGCTGACGACTGCAGGTCGTGCAGGAGTCCAGGATCGTGCTGCCTGATCAACATGGCGTCCTCCGTCTCGGGGTCGGCCTCGAAGGCGCGGCGTCGGAAGGACGGTATGGCGAGCAATGCTGCACCGCCATACGGGAGAACCCTGACGAAATTATGACGCTATATTCACGCCGTGGCGCGCGTCATCCGTGTGTCGACGGCGACGATTCGTCCACGATGCCGGCCGCGATCGCCATGCGGACGAGTTCGGGCACCGAACTCGCGCCTGACTTGCGGACGATGCGCGAACGATGCACCTCGACGGTCCGCGGGCTCATGTGCAGTGCATTCGCCACGCCCTTGTTCGACCCGCGGGCCACGAAGCTCGCCAACACCTCGCGTTCGCGGGGCGTGAGGGAATTCAGGCGCTCGGCGGCGACCGAATCCCTGGGGGTGCACTGGTCGAGTTCCGCGAAGGCCGCCGTGACCGCATTGAGCAGAAGGTCGGGATCGGCCGGCTTCTCGATCACATGGGCCGCCCCGTCGCGCATCGCCTGGACGGCGAGCGGGACGCAGGCGTGCCCGCTCAGCAGGATGACGCGCAGCGCGTGGCCTGGCCCCTCCTGGCCCGGGCGCAGGTGGCTCAGCAGGGCGAGACCGCTGCGGCCAGGCATCTCGATATCCGTGATGATGACCATCGGGTTGAAAGCAGGGCGGTCGGGCGGGAATCCTGCCAGAAAGCCGTCGGCTGACGCGTGCTGATGGACCGAATACCCGCTTTGCGTGAGCAGGATGCCCAGTGACTCGCGCATGTCGGCGTCATCATCGATCAAATGCACGGTTTGGTCGGTATTCATGGTAGCGTCCTCAACAAAATGTTTATTTTCGACCGTGCCCCCCAAGTTTCATATCATATTGAGCACTGCAGAGCGCAATTGTCGTTTTACCTGGATCACATCACAAACTCTCTGATATCAATAAACGTAGGATGTTTTCTGTGCGGGAATATCGAAAAATTGATCGGTAGCGGAGATCGAGGTCTTCGTTACATGAAAATGCAGCCTCCAGAGAAGCGAGTATGACAGCGCGAGTTTTGCCCCACGATAGCAATGCCGCCGCGACGGTGCCGACCGGACGGAACGCGCCGGGCATGTCGACCCCGACATGAACCTGCCGGCCTGCCGCACCGCATCCGCGAGGCCCGCTTCGCGATGGCCCTTCACCGCGATGTGCGCGATGGCGGGCTGCATCGCCGCGGGCGGGCTGGCCTTGATCCTGATGCCGGCGGATCGCCCGGGCCTGGCCGCCATCCCCGCCGCGCTGCGCGCCACGCTGCCGCCGCCGGTCATCCTGGCCGCCATCCTCGGCGGCATGCTCGGCATCCTGGCAGCGTTGCTTCCTCGCCTTCAGCGGGATCGGCGAGACCTCGCCGCGACCCTCGCGAGGACCCGGCGGGACCACGACGCGGCGATCCGCGCCCTGGCCAAGCGCCAGGACCTCGAGACCCTGGGACGGCTCACGGCCGGCGTCGCGCACGACATGGGCAACGTGATGCAGGTGGTCGAGACCTACCTCAAGGCCATCCCCGGCGCGGCAGACGACCCGGCCGGGATGGTGCGCCTGGTGGCGAAGGCGCGCGCCGCCGCGCGGCGTGGCGCGGATGGCGCACGCGACCTCCTGGCCCTCGCGCGGGGCAGCAGCCGCAGGCCGCGCCCGGTCGACCTGCCTGCGCTGCTGGGCGAACTCGCCGACGTCATGCAGGAGTTGCTGGGCGAGGCCTTCACGGTGCGGCTCGATGTGCCGGCGACCCTGCCACCCGCCCTCGCGGATCCCGGCGACCTCGAGGCGATGCTCGTGAACCTCGCCACCAATTCGCGCGACGCGATGGCGGCGGCGGGCGCGGGCGTGCTCACGATTTCCGCTGCGCTGATCGGATCCGTGGACTCGGCCGAGCCCGCGGGCGCGCCCCCGGGCGGGGAATGGATCCGCATCGATGTCATCGACACCGGGATCGGCATGGATGCCGAGACGCTTCGCAATGCCATGCAGCCCTTCTTCACGACCAAGCCGCGTGGGCGCGGGACCGGCCTCGGCCTCGCGCTCGCGCGGGAGTTCGCCGAACGCTCGGGCGGCATGCTGCGGATCGACAGCACGCCCGGCATCGGCACGCGGGCCAGCCTGTTCCTGCATCCGGTTTCGCCCGAACACTTGGCGCATGACGCGGCTGCGCCCGACGGCGGCGCCGCGTTCAATGCGGCGCGAGACACCGCGCCCCCGCCGGGGGTGATGCATGTCAAGGGATAGGCGACAGATGCGCCATGCGGTTAATGCGTTCCCCGGCTTTGCCCTGGCGGCCGGCATCGCCGCGGCCTGCGGCGCGCCCGCGGCGCCGGCGTCGGCACAGGAGACCCTGCGCGCGGTGCCCGAGCGCGGCCTGCCTGTCATGGAGCGCTCGCGCCCCGAGGTCGATCCGGCCGGCGTCCGGCTCGGCGGCTTCCGGCTCGACGCCGCCGCGTCGCTCGGCGTCGGCTACGACGACAACGTGCTCGGCACCTCAACCAATAGACTCGGCGACGGCTTCACCGAGGAGACCGTGCGCGCCGGCCTCGTGAGCACCTGGTCGGTGCACCAGCTCGGCATCCGCGCCGGCGTGGTCAACCGGACCTATTTCAGCGAGAGTAACCTCAACTGGACCGACTGGGACGTCTCCGCCTTCGGCCGCTACGATTTCGGCGGCGACACCTCGGTCAGCGGCGCCTACACGCGTTCGCGCCTGCACCTCGCGGCCCAGAGCGTCGACGTGCAGCAGGCCGGCCTCGTCGAGCCGGTGCCCTACGATGTCGATCAGTTCGACGTCGGCGGCACCACGCGCTTCAATCGCGTCACGCTGGGCCTGTCCGCGACCTACGCGATGTACCGATACGAAGACGTGGCGGGACCGGGCGGCGACGTGTCGGTCTACGACTATGATTCGATGCTGCTGCGCCTCGACACCGGCTACGAGTTCGCCGATGGCCGCACCGTGACCCTCGGCCTGCGCTACCAGGACCTGAACTACATCGATGCCGCGAGCAGCGACCGCGACAGCCGGACATGGGCCGCGCTGGTCGGCTTCCGCTACGATTTCGATGGCGTCTGGGCGGCGCGCATCGCGGTGGGCTACGCTTGGCGCGACTACAGCGGGACGCAGTTCAAGTCGCTCGGCACGCCGGCGGTCGAGGCGAACGTCACCTGGAATGTCACCGCACTGACGACGCTGAGCCTCACCGCGAGCCGACAGATCCAGGAATCGATCCGCAGCAGCACCGCCAGCTACGTGAGCAACGCAGCCCTGATCCGTGCCGACCACGAGCTGCTGCGAAATGTCATCCTGTCCGCCTCGGTCGGCATCGCCGGCCAGGAGTACCAGCAGCCGACGCAGCGCGCCGTCGACCTCGGCTTCGGCGCGTCGGCCACCTGGCTGGTGAACCGGCACCTCGCGCTCACGCTCGACTATCGCTACCTCGATCGCCTGACGGCGACGGGCGGGCTGGAGGAGTACAACGAGAACGTCGTGCTGCTTCGCCTGCGGGCGGCGCTTTAGGCGCCTGAGGCATCGCCTGCTCGAACGGAATCGCTAGAGCGGGTAAAGATGCTCGTGAAAACAATGGCCCAGAGACGGTAAAGCGAGCGAAGACGAGCGGAAATGTCTCTAGGGCAACGGCGCGGGTGACGCTGGCGGTCAGGCTGACCGGCGCACGTTATGCGCGCGGCACGGTGGTCAATGCCGCACGGCCTCACCGAGGGCAGCCACGACCCGGTCCTGCTCGGCTTCGCTCATCTGCGGATAGAGCGGCAGCAGGATGGTCCGGTCCTGCGCCGCTTCTGAGACCGGCAGCGGATAGCGGGCCGAACCGGCATAGGGCTTCTCGCGATGGATGCACATGATGCCACGTCGCGTGGAGACGCCCTTGTCGAGCATGCCCTGCATCACGGCGCGCTGGTCGGCGCCATCGGGCAACCGCACCGCATAGGACTGCCAATTGGTTCGGGCGCGGTTGGGTTCGACCGGGGGCGCGACCTGCGGCACCTCCGCCGCGAGGCGCTCGTGGTAGCGCATGGCCAGCGCCCGGCGGCGCGAGACGATCTCGGGCAGCCGCTTGAGCTGCTCGGATCCGACCGCGGCCTGGATGTCGGTCAGCCGGTAGTTGAAGGCTTCCGCCTCATAGCTTTCGAAGATCACCTGCGGACTGCCATGGCGGACGGTGTCGGGCACCGACATGCCGTGCTGGCGCAGCAGGCGGAAGCGCGCGTCGAGCGCCGGGTCGCGCGTGGTGATCACGCCGCCGTCGCCGACCGTGATGACCTTGCGCGGATGGAGCGAGAAGCAGGCCACGTCGCCCGCCGGATCCCCGACACTGCGCCAGGCGCCACCGTAAAGCATCTCGGAGCCGAGGGCGCAGGCGGCGTCCTCGACCACCGCCAGGCCGTGCCGGCGCGCCGCCGCCATGATCGCATCCATGTCGCAGGGCATGCCGATCTGGTGCACGCACAGGATGGCGCGGGTGCGTGGCGTGACGGCATCGCCGATCAGCGCCGCATCCATGCCGTAGCCTGATGGCTCGATGTCGATGAAGACCGGCTCGGCGCCGCATTGCCGGATGGCATTGGCACAGGCGATGAAGGTGTGGCTGACCGTGATGACCTCATCGCCAGGCCGAACGCCAACGCCCAGCAGCGCGAGGTGCAAGGCCGTGGTGCAGTTGGACACGGCGCAGGCGTGCGGGGCGCCGGTCGCGGCGGCGAACTCCGCCTCGAAGCGCGCGACGCGCGGCCCCTGGGTGAGCCAGCCTGAACGGATCACCTCGGCGGCGGCGAGCGCTTCCTCCTCGCCGATCAGGGGCCTGGTGATGGGGATCATGCCGCTGCTCCGGCGAGGACGGTCTGGTCGCGCCACCAGCCGACCAACTCGGCGATGCCATCGTCGAGCGGCTGGGTAGCGGTGAATCCGATCAGCTCGCGTGCCTTCGACACATCGGCCAGGCGCTTCGGCACGGGGTTGACCGACCGCGCCTCCTGATGGACCGGCACGAGGTCGCCATGGCCCATGACGCGTGCGATCAGCCGCGCCAGGTCGAGCAGCGAGGTCTCCGTCCCGCTCGCGACATTGAGCGCGACATCGGATGCCGGCGAGACGGCCGCCAGGATATTGGCGCGCGCGATGTCGCGCACATGGACCATGTCCATCGTCTGCAGCCCGTCGCCGAAGATGATCGGCGGCTCGCCGCGCGCGAGGCGCTCCATCCAGCGCACCAGCACTTCGGTGTAGCGGCCGTGGATGTCCATGCGCGGGCCATAGGCGTTGAAGTAGCGCAGCGCGACGTAGTCGAGCCCATGCATGTCGTTGAAGGAACGCAGCAGGCCCTCGTTGAACACCTTGGCCGCGCCATACAGCGTGCGGTTGTTGTAGGGGTGCTGGTCCTCGGTCGTGGGGAAATGGTCGGCCATGCCATAGACCGAGGCGGTGGATGCCGCGACCATCTTGCGGATGCCGGCGGCGAGGCAGGCCTCCATGAGGTCGTAGGTCGCGGCGACCATGACCTCGAAGGCGGCGCGCGGCTCCTGGGCGCATTGCGTGATGCGCAGCGCGGCCTGGTGGAACACGGTGTCGCAGCCCTCGACCAGGCCTCGCATCACCGCGGCGTCGCGGATGTCGCCCTCGATGAGGCGCACGCGGTTGCTCGCGAGCGCGCGGGCGAGGTTGGCGCGCCGGCCGCGCACCATGTTGTCGATGACGCGCACCTCGGCCGCGCCGGCTTCGATCAGCAGCTCGACGATGTGCGAGCCGATGAAGCCCGCCCCGCCGGTCACCAGGCAGGTCGTGCCCGCGAGAACGCCGTTGGGATCGAGGTTCATGCTGGGGTCATGCTGCATGGCTGGACACCGGTGTGCTGGCGAGCAGGCCGTGCAGGACTTCGCAGATGTGGGCCTGCTGCGCGAGCGTGAGTTCGGGAAAGATGGGCAGGGAGAGGAGCTCGGACGCCAGAGCCTCCGCGACCGGAAAACTGCCCGGGCCTGCGCCGAGATTCCTGTAGGCCGGTTGCAGGTGCACCGGGCGCGGATAATGCAGGCCGGTGGCAACGCCCGCCTCCGCGAGGCCCCTGGCCAACCGGTCGCGCTCCGGGTGCCGGACGGCATAGACGTGATAGACATGTTCGAGCGCCGCCGGGCGCGCCGGAGTCGCGATCGGCGAATCCGCGAGCAGCTTGTCGTAGCGCGCGGCGACCTCGCGCCGGCGATCGGTCCAGCGCGGCAGATGCGCGAGCTTCACGGACAGGATCGCGCCCTGAAGCCCGTCCATGCGGTAGTTGTAGGCGTGCTCGACGTGATTGTAGCGGCCGTCCTGGCCCCAGTCGCGCAGCCTTCGCATGCGCGCCGCAAGGTCGGGGCTGTCGGTCACCGCGCCGCCGCCCTCGCCGCAGGCGCCGAGATTCTTGCCCGGGTAGAAGCTGAAGCACCCGATGTCGCCGATCGTCCCGGCGCTGCGGCCGCGCCATTCGGCACCATGCGCCTGTGCCGCATCCTCGATGACAAAAAGGGAGTGGCGCCGCGCGATCGCCATGATCGATTCCATATCCGCCATCCGGCCGTGCAGATGGACCGGCATGATCGCCTTGGTACGCGACGTGATGACACGCTCGACCGATGCCGGGTCCATGTTCCAGGTGAGCGGATCGACATCGGCGAGCACGGGCGTCGCGCCGGCGTAGCGGATTGCGGCGACCGTCGCGACGAAGGTCATGGCGGGCGCCACCACTTCGTCGCCAGGACCGACGCCGAGCGCCATCAGCGCCAAGTGCAGCGCGGAGGTCCCGGAATTCATCGCCACGGCGTCGCTGGCACCGCAATAGGCGGCGAAGCGGCGTTCGAACGCATCCACCTTCGGTCCCGACACGTAGGCGCCGCTCGCCAGCGTCTCGAGCACGGCGGCATCGAGTTCGTCCTTGATGCCGGCATACTGGGCCTTGAGGTCGAGCAGCGGGATCATGACGCCATCCTCACCGGTGAGATTTCGATCGGCTGGCCCCGTCCGCGCAGCGAGGCCATGGCCGCCTCCAGCGTCTCGACGACACTGAGACCGCTGCGCCCGGAGGTGAGCGGCTCCACCCCTCGCGTCACGCAATCCGCGAAATGCTCGATCTCGGTCAGCAGCGCCTCCTTCACCGAGAGCTGCGGCGCCCACATGTCGCCGCTGCGGTAGGAGATGCGGCTGGCGACGTGGTCCGGCCCCTCGCCGCAGGTGACGCCGCGGTCGTAGACCTTGACCTTCTCGCTGGGCTCGAGGTCGTTCCAGACGATCATCTTGCTGCTGCCGCAGATCAGCGTCTGGCGCACCTTCACGGGGGCGAGCCAGTTGACGTTGAGATAGGCCACGGTGCCGGAGGGATAGAACAGGCTGATATGGGCCATGTTCTCCTGCCGGCCGCGGATGTGCCCGGCACCGCTTGCCGAGACCGCCAGGGGCTTCTCGTGAAACAGGAAGTCGAGCACCGAGAGGTCGTGCACGGCCAGGTCCCAGATCACGTTCACGTCCTGCTGGAACAGGCCGAGATTCACCCGTGTGCTATCGTAGTAGTAGACGTCGCCGAGATCGCCGGCACGGATGATGTCGCCGATCTTCCGCACCGCCCCGGTGTAGACGAAGGTGTGATCCACCATCAGCACGAGGTCGCGGCGCGCGGCCTCGTCGATGAGGCGCCGTGCATCGTCGGCGCAGGTGGTGATGGGCTTCTCCACGAGCACATGCTTGCCCGCGCGCAGCGCCGCGATGGCCAGCTCGTAATGGGTGGCGACCGGGGTCGCGATCAGCACGGCATCCACGTTCGGGTCCGTGATGAGGCTGCGCGGGTCCTGGTGCAGAGCGATGCCGGGATGCCGCCGTCCCGCGCGCTCCAGCGCCGCGGCGGAGAAATCCGCCACCGCGACGAGGCGCGTGGCCTCCGTCTCGGCGGCAGCGCGCGCCAGGTTGGGGCCCCAGTATCCGTATCCGATGACGCCGATGCCGATCATGGGGTGTTGCTGCCTGTCTCGAGGAGGTCCATCCGGACGGGGTCACGCGTGTCGCCGATCACCCGGGCGGGGATGCCGGCGACGATCGCGTGGTCGGGCACGTCGCGGGTCACGACGGCGCCGGCGCCCACGAGCGCCGCGCGCCCGACCGTCACGCCGCAGAGGATCGTGGCGTTGGAGCCGATCGAGGCGCCGCGCCGGATCAGGGTCGGCACCACGGTCCAATCGGCCTCGGTCTGGGCGCTGCCGGCTTGCGTGGTGGCGCGCGGAAACAGGTCGTTGGTGAACATCACGCCGTGGCCGATGAAGACCTCGTCTTCGATCGTCACGCCCTCGCAGACGAAGCTGTGGGAGGACACCTTGCAGCGTGCGCCGACGCTGCTGTTCTTCTGGACTTCGACGAAGGGGCCGATCTTCGTGCCCGCGCCGATCGTGCATCCGTAGATGTTCACAAGGTCCGGGTGGGTCACGAGGACGCCGTCGCCGAGTTCGGTGTTCTTGATGGGCATGTCGCGCAGCATCAGCCTTTGCACTGCGGAAAGAACCCGGCCTGCGAAGAAAGATTTCGGTCGAACGCGGCGCTGCGCTGGCCGAGGCGACGGTGGCGGGCCGGCGCGTGCGAAGCGCCTGCACCGCCCCGGCAGCGATGAGCGCCTGGGGCTTCCGGTGCTCGGTGCCGAGCGGGATCGGGTCGACTTGCTGCATTACCGATGATGGGAAAACTTTGATGGCGAAGCGCGGCTTTCGCGCAGCTTTGGCTTTTCTGCCTCTACAAGGCGCCGATCGGATTGCGGTCATGGGGATCTTGAAATCCGACAGCGCGCGAGGTGACCCTGGTGCTGGCACTGGCAAAATCGGCTGCGCGGCGGGCCGGACTGCGACGCGCGCATGTGGCGGCTGTTCGCATGAGGATCGAGCGTCATGCGCTTGCGCGTTTCGCGCGTCCGGTCGAACGAACCACGGGCCGGATCCTGTGCTATCATTCGATCGACGACGCGTTCACCGGCGTGAATGACGTGACCGGCATTCGCTTCCGTCGTCAGATCGAGAGCGCGCTGGAGCAGGGTTACAGCTTCGTGCCGGCGTCGGTCATCGCGCTTGGGGGCGGCAGCGCCAAGGATCTTGCCATCACCTTCGATGACGGTTGGATCAGCGTCGCGACCCGCGCGGCGGAGATCCTCGGCAGCTACGGCATCCCCTGGACGCTTTTCATCGTCACCGACTGGAGCAGCCATTCGGACGAATGGGTTCGAAGCCGGGTTGTCGCCTGGGACAGCATCGAGCGCCTGGCATCGCAAGGCGTCGAGATCGGCAGCCACAGCCGCACGCACCCCGACTTCGGCAGGATCACCGAGGCGCAGATGGCCGACGAGCTTGCCGGTTCGCGCGCCGAGATCGGGCGACGGCTTGGCCGCATGCCGTCGTCCTTCGCCATTCCTCTCGGCCAGTCGATGAACTGGCCTGCTGTCGCCACGACGATGGCGCGCGAAGCAGGCTACGGGATCGTCTACGCTCAGGCTGAAGCAACGCGCCCGCCGGACACCATTCCCCGAAGCTTCGTGACGCGCTTCGACAGCGACCGGATCTTCTCCGCCTTGCTCCGCGGCGCCTACGACAAATGGGAAGAATGGGCATGATGCGCCGCCGCCATGTCATCGGGGCATGTCAGGGCGCGCGCAACACGCCATGACCCTTTCGGATTGCCCCGAATGGAACCGGGCGGAATGTTTCGTCCGTCAGGGGTAGAGGCAAGAAAAATGGCTGCATTGGCAGATCCCACCGGCGGCTGTAGGACGCACCGGGCATGAGCGAGCGCGACCCGAATGATGTTGGGGTCGGCGGTTCAGCTCCGCTCGCCGCTGCCATCCCAGCCCAGTCCGAGGGGCCGCGTGATCTTCCGCCGAAGCAGGCTGCCGCGTGAACTCCGTGCCGCGCTGGATGCCACCGACCGTCGCTCCGCCTGGCAGCGCCTGCGCGCGGGCCTTCGCCTGCCGTGGTGGCTGCGCTGGCCCGCCGCACTGGCGCTGGCCGCCGTCTCGGTCTTCATCGGCTGGCAGGCCGGGCTGATCCGGCCCATCGAGCCATTGCCGCGCGTTGTCTACGGCATCCCGGAGGGCACGCCCGCCCCCACGGCGCAGTTCACCGCGCGGGTCGGCGTGGTGGATGGCGACACCCTGTCGATGGGTGCGGAACGCCTGCGCATCCATGGCATCGACGCGCCCGAGATGGCGCAATCCTGCGAACGCCGCGGCCGCCCCTATGCCTGCGGCGAGGCCGCGCGCAGCGCCATGGCGGGCATCCTCGGCCGTGCCGTCGTCTCGTGCCGGCAACTCGACACCGACCGTTACCGGCGGCGCATCGTGCGCTGCCACGACGAACAGGGCCGCGACATCGCCGCCGAACTGGTCCGCCAAGGCTGGGCCGTGGCCTTCACCCGGTATTCCACCGCCTATGTCGCGCAGGAATCGGATGCGCGGGCGGCCCGCCGCGGCCTGTGGGAAGGCCGCTTCGACGCCCCCTGGGACTGGCGGTCGCGCCAGCGGCACTAGAGCAGATACCGATAAGATGGAATCATCTGATCGGGTAAAGATGCTCGCGAAACCAAAGGGCTAGAGGCGTTGTGTGAGCCAAGGCGAACGGAAATGGCTCTAGCGCAGCATCGGCGCGCGCGGGATTTTTCGCGCGCGCCAGGAGGCTGCGGAACACCGAGGGCCGGCCCGCATGGCGCGCGCCATTGCGGCGGCGCAACCGGCCTCCGGCGCTGGCCCGCCCGGGTTGACGCATGCCCGCGTCCCGGCCAATGCAGGCGCGGGACGGCCCCGACCACCGCGGGCCATGGCTTCACGAACGACACCGGAACGGAGAAAACCCCGCATGCGCCAGACGCGCCCCACGACGCGCCTGACTTCCATGCGCCGCGGCATCGCCGGCCTCGTTGTGACGGCCGCCTTGCTGCCCGCCACCCTGCACGCCGCGCCGTGCCCGATCGCGCTGCCGGTGGTGGGCGAATACTCCTCCGGCTTCGGGTATCGCGGCCGGGGCTTCCATCCGGGCGTCGACCTGCGCGCCCCGCACGGGTCGCCGATCCGCGCGGCGGCGGGTGGCACGGTGGTCTTCACCGGGCGCTGGTTCGCCTATGGCACGATCATCGACATCGAGCACCGCGACGGCAGCGTGGCCCGCTACGCGCACCTGTCGCGCATCGACCCGCAGGTGCGTCTTGGCGCGGCGGTGCTGCCGGGGCAGTTGATCGGCGCGGTCGGGCGCACCGGGCGCACCACCGGGGCGCACCTGCACATCGAACTGCGCCGCTTCGGCCGCCCGGTCGATCCCTGGCCCTGGCTGACCCGCACCGCCTGCACGGATGATGGCACGCAGGTGGCCGACGGCGCCACGCTGCCGCGCCGGTAGGCCATCGCGGCCGAACAGGGTCAGCCGGCCTCGCGCGCGCGCTTCAGCGCTGCCTGCGCCATGGTGTCCAGCGCATTCAGGAAGCGCGACTTGTCGGCGCCATCCATCGGCGCCGGCCCGCCGCCGCCCGCGCCGATCTCGCGCAGGTGGCGCGCCACCTCGCGCCCCGCCAGCGCCTGGCCGATATTGTCGCTGGTCCAGGGCCGCCCCTTGAAGGACAACGCGAAGGCGCCCTTGGCGATGCAGCGCGCCGCCAGCGGGATGTCGGCGGTCAGGCAGATGTCGATGGGCCGCGCCTCGTCGGCGATCCAGTCATCCGCCTTGTCGGCGCCTTCGGACACCACCACCAGGCGCATGCCCGGCAGGCCGGGCGGGCGCACCGGTCGCGCGCCGTTGGTCACCAGCACCAGCCCCAGGCCGAGGCGGGCGGCGACGCGGATGGCTTCGTCGCGCACCGGGCAGGCATCGGCATCGACCAGCAGGCGGGGCGGGGTGTCCATGGGCGGAGATGTGCGGCGTAGCCGGCGCGGAAGGCAAGGGGCCGCCGTATCGGCCAAGGCCATACCGGCCGCTTGCGGCACATCAGGCGGCAGGCGGCGCGCGCCCGGCTTGGCGGCGCGCCGGCGCGATGCGATACCCGGCGCATTCGGTCGCGTCGCGGTTCGGCCACCACCGCCGCGGCGCCGGTGGCCCGGCCATGACAGCCGGCCGGTTTGCGCGGGAGCACACGCCAGGATGACATCGACGACACCGGGGGAGGCGGGCCCGAGCTGGCACGCCACGCTCCTGCAGGCCTTCAAGGACAACCAGGTGCGGCTGGTGCCCTATGTGCCCGACAACGTGCTGCGGCCGCTGATCGAGGGCATCCACGCCGACCCGTATTTCACCGCCTTCCCCTGCGCGCGGGAGGAGGAGGCGATCGGCATCGCCACCGGCGCCATCATGGCGGGGATGCGCGCGGCGGTGCTGATGCAGACCTCGGGCTTCGCGACGCTGCCCAATGTGCTGGCGTCGCTGCCCGTCGCCTTCCAGGTGCCGGTGATGATGGTGGTGTCCGAGCGCGGCACCATGGGCGAATTCAACCCCGGCCAGGCGATCGTGTGCCGCACCATGCGCCCGATCCTGGATTCCATGGGCATCGAGCACCACACCATCACGCGGCTGGATGAGGCCGCCTTCATGGCCGACCGCACCATCCGCCAGGCCTTCGCGACGCGCTGGCCGGCCTGCCTGATCCTCTCGCCGCTGCTGACGGGGAAGCGGTCATGACCGACACCACCGACAACCTGCATGTGATGAACCGCGCCGCGCTGACCAAGCGCCTGGTCGCGGGGCTGGTCCAGCGCGAGGCCGTGGTCGGCGGCATCGGCAATTCCAACTGGGACCTCTGGGCAGCGGACAAGGCACGGCCCGAGAATTTCTACATGCTGGGCAGCATGGGCCTGGCGGTGCCGATCGCGATGGGCGTGGCGCTCGCGCAGCCCACGCGGCGCGTGTTCGCGCTGGAGGGCGACGGGTCGCTGCTGATGCAGCTGGGCTGCCTGTCCACCGTGGCGGCGCAGGGGGTGAAGAACCTGACCGTGATCCTGTGGGACAACGGGATCTACCAGATCACCGGCGGGCAGGGCACGCCATCGGCGGCCGCGCGCACCGACATGGTGGCGATCGCCCGCGCCTCGGGCATCGCCAATGCCGCCTGGGCGGCGGATGAGGCCGAGTTCGACGCGCTGGTGGCGCGTGCGCTCACCACCGACGGCCCGCATCTGATCGGCGTGAAGACCGACAGCGAACCCGGCCGCACCCAGACCGACCGCGACCCGATCCGTTTCCGCGAGAGCTTCATGCGGGCGATGGCGCAGCCGGTGTGATACCGGCGGCCCGAAGGGGCGACCGGTATGCGCGCAGGGTTGGTGTCGCGGCTGCGCGCGAAACCAAAGCCATGCCGGCGGCCGCGCGACCGTCTGACAAGCGGCTGCGTGCGGCCGCTGGCATGATCCGCAGGGCCGGGGATCAGATCCCCGGCTCGAAGCCCTGTCCGGCGGCGGCGCGGGACAGGTCGCCCACCGTCTCGCGGAAATTGTCGCGGCGGACGACGTTGCTCGCGGCCAGCACGCGCAGCGGCGCATTCGGCGGCGGCGGCACGGCGCGGGCCGTCGGTGCGGCGGGGAAGCTCGCCGCCGGCACATAGCCGAGCCTGGCACCGCCGGCCGCCTCCACGGCCACGAAGCCGGGCTCGCGCGCCGGGCGCAGCTGCACCGGCTGGCCGGCCGGCACGGTGGCGATGGTCACCGCGGTCGCCTCGGGCCTGGCGCGCAGCGGCAGCGCGATCGGCGCGGTGGCCGGCGTGGCGGGGGCGGCGCTGACCGCCTCGGCCGCGCCTTCGGCGCGCGCGCCGGGGGCGAGCGCTTCCATGGCCGGGGCCAGTTCGCCGTCGCGCGTGGCGATGCGGGCCTCGACCTCGCGCGCCAGGTCAAGGTCGCGTCCCGCCTGGGCTTGCAGCGCGGCGAGCTGCGCCTGGGCCTGCGCGGCGGGCAGGGTGCCGGCGCGGGTCGCTTCGCGGATGTCCTGGGCGCGGCGCAGCCGGCAGTCGAGCAGGAATTCGGCGGCGTTGCGCGCGAGGTCCAGGTTGTCGTTCTCCCGCGCGAGGTCGCCGGCGACGGCGGTGGCGAGCGCGGCATCATCGCCCGATTCGCGCCGCCGCTGCTCGAGGTAGGACCCCGCCGCCGCACCGGCCAGCGCGCCGGCCGCCAGCCCGCCCAGCATGGCGGCCGAACCCGGCACGCCGAAGCCGCCGACGCGGATCCGCACCGTGCTGCCGGCCACCGCGCCGACCGCCGCGCCGGTGATCACGGAGGCGGCGAACAGGTTGCGCGCATTGGCGAAGTTCTGCTGCTGGCGCGCGCAGGCATCGTTCGGGTCGGCGGTGAAGGCGGCGGCGCCAGGCGTCGAGGATGGCGGTGGGGGCGCGCAGGCGCCGGCCAGCAGCACTGTAGCCAGAGCCAGTGGCCGCGCGATTCGGCCGGCGGATGGGTGGCGCATGGTCTGGGGCTCCGCGCGACGGCGCGGCGCAGGCTGGAACGTTTCGCCCGGCGGTGCAATCGGGCGTCGCGCGATGCGCCGGCGGCGGTCAGGCCATCTGGCCGCGCAGGAAGCCGAGTGCCGGCAGCGGCGTCCATTTGCGCGGCAGGTCGGACCGGCGGATCGGCGCGACGGAATAATGCGGCACCGGCTTCTTGGCGCGCACCAGCCAATCGGCATAGGCCTTCACCTGCTGGTCGCGCCAGGCGCGGTCGTCCAGCGCCTGGGCGCGCGAGCGGAAGACCTCCGCCACGCGGCTGCTGCGCCCGACCGTGGCCACCACGGCCCAGAGCGTGTCGTCATCGCCGGTACGGACGCTGACAAGGTTCCCCACGGGGCGAAGCGTCGCAAAACCGCGGCGCGGCGGTCAAGGGGCGCGTGTGCGTCGGGTGCGTAACCGGCCGGCGCGGCGCGTCGAAGCCGCCGGTGTCGAATGGTTCGACCGGGAGAGACATCGCATGACCGTCAACGCTTCACGCCGCATGATCGGCAAGGGCGCGCTGGGCGCCGGGTTGCTCGGCGCCGCCGCGCTGGTCGCGTCGCGCCCCGCCGTGGCGGGCAACCAGCTGGCCGTCGCGATCAGCGGCTACGACGCCACCAGCTTCTTCACCGGTACGCCGCGGCCGGGCATTCCGCGCTTCAACGCGACCTTCAACGGCGGCATCTGGTTCTTCACCACCGAGGCCGCGCGCGACCAGTTCCGCGCCAGCCCGGCGCGCTTCGCGCCGCAATTCGACGGCTACTGCGCCTGGGCGGCGTCGCAGGGCTACAAGGCGCCGGGCAATCCGGAATTCTGGCGCGTGGTGGACAACCGCCTGTACCTGAAGGTGCATGAGCAGGCGCAGGCGATGTGGGTCCGCGACATCCCGGGCAACATCGCCAAGGGGAACACCAACTGGCCGCGCATGCATCCGTTCTGATGCGATGGGCGCCGCGCCTGCCGCGATGCGCGGCTGGCGCGGCGCTGCGTCAGGCCGCCGCTTCGGCGGTGAGGCCGACCCGCTCCAGCGGGCCGAATTCGCGTTCCAGCAGCGGCTTCACCTGGCGCTGCCAGGCCGTGATGGAGCGCATCGCGACCGCCGGGTCCATGTCGCCGACCTGCACCTGCAGCAGATAGTGGCAGGGGTTGGCGGCACGGATCTCGGCGGCCATGCGCGCGGCGACGGTCGCGGCATCGCCGACCATCATGTGGGTGCCCATCTCCTCGATGCCTGGTTCGCCATCCCAGGGTTTTTCGACGAGCATGCCACCATCCATCGCCTGTTCGCGCCGGCGCAGCGATTGCGACAGGCGGATCTGCCAGCGGGCGGCTTCGAGGAAGCGCGCGGCTTCGTTCGCGTCATCGGTCACGCAGAACGGGCGCATGGCGCCGAAGCGCAGGCTCTCGCCAGGCTTGCCGGCGGCGCGGCGGATGCCTTCGAAGCGCGCGCGGGCGGCGCCGAGCATGGCGGGGGTGAAGTGGCGCGGCGTGACCATGACGACGCAGTCGCGTTCCGCCGCGTAGCGGTGCAGGTCCGGGTTGTCGCCGGCGACCCAGATTTCGGGCATGCCGCGCACCGGGCGGGGCGCGATGTGGGTTTCGGGCAGGCGGTAATGCGCGCCGTCATGGGTGAAGGTCTCGGCGGCGAAGCCGGCCTCCATCATCGCCATGACTTCCAGGAGGCGGGGCGTCGATTCCTGCAGGTCGGCGCCGAAGCGTTCGAATTCGTAGGGCTGGTAGCCACTGCCGATGCCCAGCACGAGCCGCCCATGCGTCAGCGCATCCACCATGCCGACCTCGGCGATCAGCCGGGCCGGGTGGTACAGCGGCACGATCACCACGCCCGATGCGAGGCGGATGCGCGATGTCTCGCCCGCCAGCCGCGCCACCATCATCAGCGGGGAGGGGCAGACGCAGTAGTTGCTGAAGTGATGTTCGGCGAACCAGGCGATGGCGAAGCCGGCATCCTCGGCCGCCTTCACCTGCGCGACCGTGCGGTCGTAGATCGCCGCGGTCGAGGTGCCGGGCGCGCGATAGCCCATCAGGTTGAACAGGCCGACATCCATGGTTGCGTCTCCCCTGATGTTGCGGGGATGGTCCCGCAGGATGGCGCGCGGCTCAAGCCCGGGCCTTCGCGACGTGCGGCGTCGGCGATAGGATTGCGACCGACACGGACAGGGGATGCGCCAGCCATGACAACGGAACCGCGCGGTGACGCCTACGATGCCATCGTCATCGGCGCCGGCATGTCAGGGCTGTACCAGCTGATCCGGCTGCGCGAACTGGGCCTGCGGGCGCTGGTGCTGGAAGCGGGCAGCGGCGTCGGCGGCACCTGGTACTGGAACCGCTACCCCGGCTGCCGCTTCGATTCCGAGAGCTATTCCTACGGCTATTCCTTCGACAAGGACCTGCTGGCGGAATGGGACTGGACGGAGCATTTCGCGCCCCAGCCCGAGACGGAACGCTACCTGAACCGCGTGGCGGACAAGTACGATTTGCGCCGCGACATCCGCTTCCGTTCGCGCGTGAGTTCCGCGCGCTGGGACGAGGACAGCCGGAGCTGGTCCGTCGCGCTGGACGACGGCACGCGCTTCGCCAGCCGCTTCCTGATCACCGCGATTGGCGCGCTGTCGTCGCCCACCATGCCCGGCTTCCCCGGCATGGACGACTTCCTGGGTCCGTCCTTCCATACGGGGCTCTGGCCGAAGGAGCCGGTGGATTTCGCCGGCAAGCGCGTGGCCGTCATCGGCACCGGCGCGTCGGGCGTGCAGACCATCCAGGAAGTGGCGAAGACGGCCGCCCAGCTCACGGTCTTCCAGCGCACGCCCAATTGGTGCGCGCCGCTGCACAACGGGACGATCACGCCGGAGGAAATGGCCGAGATCCGCACCCGCTACGACGACATCTTCGCGCGCTGCCTGGAGACCTTCGCCTGCTTCCTGCACACCGCCGACCCGCGCAACACCTTCGACGTGACGCCCGAGGAGCGCGAGGCCTTCCTGGAGAAGCTGTATTCCGAACGCGGCTTCGGCATCTGGGTCGGCAACTTCAAGGATCTGCTGACCAACCGCGCGGCGAACGAGGTCGTCTCGGAGTTCATCGCGAACAAGATCCGCGCGCGGGTGCACGACCAGCGCGTGGCGGAGATGCTCATCCCGCGCAACCACGGCTTCGGCACGCGACGCGTGCCGCTCGAGACGCGCTACTACGAGGTCTACAACCAGCCCAACGTGCTGCTGGTGGACAGCCGCGCCACGCCCATCGAGCGCATCACGCCGACCGGGCTCAAGACGTCCGACGCGGAATACGAGTTCGACATCATCGTCTACGCCACCGGCTTCGACGCGCTGCGCGGCGCCTTCGACCGCATCGACTTCCGCGGTGTCGGCGGCGTCAGCCTGAAGGATGCGTGGCAGCACGGCGCGACCTCGCTGGTTGGGATGTTGCAGGAGGGGTTCCCGAACCTTTTCACGCTGCTCGGCCCGCATACGGCGCTGGGCAATATCCCGCGCTCCATCGAGTTCAACGTGGAGTGGGTGAGCGCGATGCTGCGGCACCTCCAGGCGAACGGCATCACCCGCGCGGAACCCAAGCCCGAGGCTGTCGCGGCCTGGATGGAGCATGTCGCCGAGGTGGCGCGCGGCCTGCTGTCCATGGAGGTCGATTCCTGGATGACCGGCGTGAACAGCAATGTCGCGGGCAAGCAGGTCCGGCATGTCGCGCGCTACACCGGCAGCGCGCCGACCTATCGCGCCTGGGCCGATGACATCGCGCGACAGGGATATGCGGGGGTGGCGCTGGACTGACGCCCCCTTTGCAGCATCGCGCTGGCGTTCCACCCTGGGTCACCGGGCAGGAGCATGGCGTTGATCATCATCGGACGCGGCAGCGTGCAGCAGGAGGAATGCGACGTGATGGGGCACATGAATGTGCGCCACTACGTCGCGCGCGCGGCGGATGCGCTCGCCTGGCTGATGCTGGAGGCCGGGCTGCCGCCGTCGCGCCAGCGCCTGGCGGTGATGGACCAGCATCTGCGCTTCCTGCGCGAGATGTCGCCCGGCACGCCCTTCACGATCCTCGGCGGTGTCATCGCCACCGGCGCGGAACGCATCCGCACGGTGGTCGAACTCCGCAACAGCGCGACCGACGCGCCGGCGGCGACACTGGTGACCGACCTCGGCCTTTGGGGCGCGCCGCTGCCCGACCTGCCCGGTGCCGAGGCGCTGGTCGTCGCGATGCCCGCGCATGCTGGCCCGCGCGGCCTCGGCTTCGACCCGCCGCCGGCGTTGCCCGACCGTGACGCCGCCCGCGCCATGCGGCTGAACGAGGGCTATCGCGGCGCCATCCGCCCGCATGAATGCGACACCGACGGCGTGATGCGCCCCGATGTCATCATCGCGCGCATCTGGGATGGCGTGCCGAACCTGCGGAACCGCGGCACCGGTTCGGGCATGAAGGAGGAAGGGATGGGCTCAGCCGCGCTGGAATACCGCGTCGCGCAGTTCATGCCGCTGCGCGCCGGGCAGTTGCTGAGCGTATGCAGCGGCCTGAAGGCGCTGGGCGAGAAGACCACCACCTGGACCCACCTGGTGCATGACGGCGAGACCGGCGCGGTGGTCGCCGCGGCCGAGGCGGTGGGGATCGCCTTCGACCTCAAGGCGCGCAAGGCGGTCGCGATTCCGGCCGAGCGCCGCGCGGCGCTGGAGGCGCTGCTGGTGCCGGGGCTCGGGCTGTAGTCAGCGCGCGGCGGGCGGGACCTCGTGGCATTCCACCAGGCCGCTCGGAATCTGCACGCAACGGTGGCGCGGCTCGGCGGGCGGGGCGGGGGCGCAGCCGGCCAGGCAGGCCAGGACGATGACGACCAGGCAAGGCGTTCGCTGCACGATGGCGCTCCGTATTCGCCGGGGCGCCATTCTGCGCGTCCGGCGTCGGCCATGCCAGCCGGCGTCGGTGGCGTGGGAAGCGAACCGGGACACGGCCGCACGCCGCGCTGGCGAAGCCCGCGGCCACCCCCTACAAAAGCGCCCGCAGGCCCCGCAGCGGGCCAGGGAGGAGACCCGCCATGACCGTCACCATCGCCCGCCGCGCCGCGCTCGCGCTGGCCGGCACCGCCGCCATCGCCGGCACTGCGCGCGCCCAGACCGTGACGCGCACCGCGCGCATGGTGATCGGCTTCCCGCCGGGCGGGTCGTCGGATGTGGTGGCCCGGCTGTATGCCGAGAAGCTGCGCGGGCGCTATGCGCCGCAGGTGATCGTCGATGGCCGCCCCGGTGCCGCCGGGCGCATCGCGGTCGAGGCGGTGAAGGCCGCCGAGGCCGACGGCACCACCTTCCTCCAGACGCCCGCGTCGATGATGACCGTGCAGCCGCATGTCTTCCCGCGCGAGGTGCGCTACGACGCGCTGACCGACTTCATCCCGGTCAGCACGGTCTGTTCCTTCCCCTTCGGCCTGGGCGTGCCGATGAACCACCCGGCGCGCACGCTGGAGGAATGGGTGGCGTGGTCGCGCGCGCAGCCCAACGAGACGCCCTGGGCGTCGCCGGCCGCGGGCTCGGTGCCGCATTTCACGGGCATCATGCTGGGGCGCAAGCTGGGGCTGCGCCTGACGCATGTGCCCTATCGCGGCGGCGCGCCGGCGGTGGCGGACGTGATCGGCGGGCGGCTGCCGCTGTTCATCGGCGTGCTGAGCGAGATGCTGCCGCATGAGGGGACCGGCGTGCGGATCCTGGCGGTGACCTCGGCCACGCGCTTCGCCAAGCTGCCGAATGCGCCGACGCTGGCGGAGCTCGGTCACCCGGAACGCACCGCGGAGGAATGGTTCGGTGCCTTCGTGCCGGCGGCGACACCCGCGCCGGTGGTCACCGGACTGCATGCGGCGATTGTCAGCGCATCGCGCGAGCCCGACATGATCGCGGCGTTGGAGCGACTGGAATTCACCAACGCCACCTCCGCCACGCCCGCCGCCTTCGCCGCGCAGATCCGCCGCGAGCGCGACCAGTGGCGCGACGTGGTGCGCGAGAGCGGCTTCACGCCGGAATGATGCAGCCGCCGCGCGAGATCCGCCTCAACGCCTTCGACATGGCGACACCGGGCCACATCCAGCAGGGGATGTGGACCCATCCACGGGATCGCGCGACGGGCTACCTGTCGCTGCCGTATTGGACCGACCTGGCGCGGACGCTGGAGCGCGGGCTGTTCGACGGGCTGTTCCTGGCCGATGTGCTGGGCGTGTACGACGTTCATGGCGGCAGCCAGGATGCGGCGGTGCGCGGCGGGGTGCAGATCCCGCTGCTCGACCCGATGCTGCTGGTGCCGGCCATGGCGGCCGTGACGCAGAACCTCGGCTTCGGCGTGACGGTGAATTTGGCGTGGGAGCCGCCGGCACTGCTGGCGCGGCGGTTCTCCACGCTGGACCACCTGACGGGCGGGCGCATCGGCTGGAACATCGTCACGGGCTATCTGGACAGCGCGGCGCGGGCCATGGGGCTCGACCGCCAGATGGCGCATGACGACCGCTACGACATGGCGGATGAATTCATGGCCGTCGTATACCGGCTGTGGGAGGAATCCTGGGCGGCGGATGTGGTGAAGGCCGACCGCGCGGCGGGCGTCTATGCGGACCCGGCGGGCGTGCAGCGCATCCGGCATGACGGGCGGCAGTATCGGCTGGATGCGCCGCACCTGGTGGAACCCTCGCCGCAGCGCACGCCGGTTCTGTATCAGGCCGGCGCGTCGGATCGCGGCCGGGCGTTCGCGGCGCTGCATGCGGAATGCGTGTTCCTGAACGGCGGGCCGAAGCCGCATGTGGCGGCACTGGTGGCGGACCTGCGCGCGCGCGCCGCGCCGCGGCCCTTGCGCGCCTTCCTCGGTGCGACGCTGGTGGTCGGCCGCACGGGCGCGGAAGCGCGCGACAAGCTCGAGGACTATCGCCGCTGCGCCAGCGTCGAGGCGGCGCTGGTGCATGCCTCGGCTTCGCTCGGCATCGACCTGGCGGCGCTGGGCATGGATGATGAACTGCCCGACGGGAACGCCATCCAGTCCAACGTCACCGCGCTGCGCGCCGCAGCGCCGCGCGCCACCAAGGGCACGCTGGTGGACCGCATGGTGCTCGGCAGCCGCCAGCCGCCGATCGTTGGCAGCGCGGCGGAGGTTGCGGATGCGCTCATCGCCTGGGTGGACGAGGCCGATGTGGACGGCTTCAACCTGTCGCGCACCGTGATGCCGGAGTGCATCGAGGACGTGGTGGACCTGCTGGTGCCGGTGCTCCAGGCGCGCGGGCGCTACAAGCGCGCCTACGCGCCAGGCACTTATCGCGAGAAGCTGTTCGGCGCCGGCCCGCGCCTCGCTGCCCCGCACCCCGCGGCCGCCGTCGCGCGCTGACTTGCCCGGCGGCCAGGGCGCGCTACCTTCGGGACAACCCCTGAAGGATCGACCCCCATGGACGGAACCCAGATGCCGGCGGCCGCCGCCGCCCTCACCGCACGCTACGGCGCCGGTGCCGAGCCCAAGGCGGGCCCCTGGAACGACACCATCGCCGTGCTGCTGGCGCATCGCTCGACGCGCGGCTTCAAGCCGGATGCGCTGCCCGACGGCACGCTGGAGACGCTGATCGCCGCCGCGCAATCCGCCGCGACATCATCGAACCTGCAGACCTGGTCGGCGGTGGCGGTGGACGACCCCGCCGTGCGCGCCGAGCTCGCCGCCATCGCCGGCAACCAGAAGCACATCGAGGTCTGCCCGATCTTCCTGGTCTTCCTGGCCGACGTGTCGCGCAACGGGCGCCTGGCCGCCGAGGCCGGCACGGACCTCGCCGGCATGCCCTACCTCGAATCCTTCCTGGTGGCGTCGATCGACGCGGCGCTGGCGGCGCAGAACGCGGTGGTGGCGGCCGAGAGCCTCGGCCTGCTGACCGTCTATATCGGTGCGCTGCGGAATGACGTGCAGCGCGTGGCGGGGCTGCTGAACCTGCCGCCGGGGGCGACGCCGGTCTTCGGCCTGTGCGTCGGCTACGCCGCGCCAGGGCGCGAGGGCGAGGTGAAGCCGCGCCTGCCGCAGGCCGCCGTGCTGCACCGCGAACGCTACGACGCGGACGATGCCGCCCACCGCGCCGCCTACGACCCGCGCATGGCCGATTTCTCGGCGCGCAACGAGATGGGGCCGACCACCTGGACGCAGCGCGTCATCGCGCGGATGGGGACGATGAAGGCGCTGAACGGGCGCGACAGGCTGAAGGACGCGCTGGTCGCGCTGGGCTTCCCGCTGCGCTGAGCGGCGCAGCGGTCCGCCCGCGCGCCGTCAGGCCGCGGGCAGGTTGGTCCGCAGCCGCGCCTCGAAATACGCCACGGTGCGCGCCAGCCCGTCCTCCAGCGGCACCGTCGGCTGCCAACCCAGCAGGCGCCGCGCCAGGCCGATATCCGGGCAGCGCCGCGTCGGGTCGTCCTGCGGCAGCGGGCGCTTTTCCAGCGCGACGCCGGCGCCGCAGAGCGCAATGACGCGCTCGGCCAGCTCGCGCACGGTGATCTCGTGCGGGTTGCCGATGTTGACCGGGCCGGTCACGTCGTCGGGCGTGTCCATCAGGCGCATCAGGCCTTCGACCAGGTCGTCGACGAAGCAGAAGGACCGCGTCTGCGTGCCCTCGCCATAGATCGTGATGGGCTGGCCCTGCAACGCCTGCACGATGAAGTTGGACACCACGCGCCCGTCATTGGGGTGCATGCGCGGGCCATAGGTGTTGAAGATCCGCACAACCTTGATGCGGACATTGTGCTGGCGCTTGTAGTCGAAGAACAGCGTCTCGGCGCAGCGCTTGCCCTCGTCGTAGCAGGCGCGCGGGCCGAGCGGATTGACGCTGCCGCGGTAGTCCTCGGGCTGCGGATGCACCTCGGGGTCGCCATAGACCTCGCTGGTGGAGGCCTGCAGCACCTTGGCCTTCAGCCGCTTGGCCAGACCCAGCATGTTCAGCGCGCCCGAGATGGACGTCTTGGTCGTCTGCACCGGGTCGAACTGGTAGTGCACTGGCGATGCCGGGCAGGCCAGGTTGTAGATCTCGTCCACCTCGACATAGAGCGGAAAGGTGATGTCGTGGCGCATTGCCTCGAATTGCGGATGCGCCAGCAGGTGCGCGATATTGTCGCGCGTGCCGGTGAAATAGTTGTCTACGCAAAGGACCTGGTGGCCCTGCGCCAGCAGCCTTTCGCACAAATGCGAGCCGATGAAGCCCGCCCCCCCGGTCACCAGCACGCGCTTGCGCGAGATCATGTGGTCATCGTTCCTTGCCTGCCGCTCGCGGGGTGTTTGACCGCGCCCTCCAGGGCGCCATCGCGGTTGTCCACGAAAGCGGCGCGCGTGAAAAGCCGTGACAGGCGGGTTCAGGCGGCGATGGTCGCGCGCCAGCGCCGCAGGTCGGCCTCGACCATCTCGGCGATCATTTCCTCCAGGCTGGTCTCGGGCACCCAGCCCAGCACGGAGCGCGCGCGCGTCGCGTCGCCCACGGTCACATCGACATCGGCCGGGCGCAGGAAGGCGGGGTCGACCCTGACATGCGCCTGCCAGTCCAGGTTCAGCTGTGTGAAGGCGATCCGGCACAGGTCGCGGATGGAGGCGGCGCGCCCGGTCGCCACCACGTAGTCCGCCGGGCTGTCCTGCTGGAGCATCAGCCACATGGCGCGCACGTAGTCGCGCGCATGGCCGAAGTCGCGCCGCGCATCGAGGTTGCCCATCGGCAATTCGGTCGCGAGGCCGAGGCTGATCCGCGCCGCGCCGTCGGTGATCTTCCGCAGCACGAACTCGATCCCGCGCAGCGGGCTGTCGTGGTTGAACATGATGCCGTTGCAGCCGAACAGGCCGAAGGCGTCGCGGTAGTTCCGCACCAGGCAATGCGCGAAGACCTTGGCCGAGGCATAGGGGCTGCGCGGGTGGAACAGCGTGTCCTCGTTCTGCTGCGGTGTCTCGGCACGGCCGAACATCTCGGACGAACTCGCCTGGAAATAGCGCAGGCCGGGGGCGGCGATCCGCACCGCCTCGAGCATGTTGGCGGTGCCGATGGCGGTGACCTGCGTGGTCAGCAGCGGCTGGTCCCACGACATCCGCACGAAGGATTGCGCGGCGAGGTTGTAGACCTCGTCCGGCTGGACCGCTTGCAGCAGCCGGATCAGCGAGGACAGGTCGATGAGGTTGCCATCGACCATCCGCACCGCGCCGGCGCAGCCGAGTTTCCGCAGCCGATCCTGCACGGCCTCCGACCCGCCGTGGCGGTGCAGCAGGCCGAACACCTCGTAGCCCTTGTCGAGCAGCAGGGCTGCGAGGTAGGCGCCGTCCTGCCCGGTGGCGCCGGTGATCAACGCGCGTGCCATGGATCCACCCGTCCCGTCCTGCGGGGAGCCTAGCCGCGTCGCGCGCGGCCCGCCAGGAAGCGGCCGACGCCGCGCGCGGGCGCGGCCCTCAGCCGGTCTCGGCGCGCTGCAGGCTCGGCAGGCCGGTGCGGAAATTCAGGGTGGCGCGCACGCCGTCCTCGGCGAAGTCCAGCTTCACCTCGGCGCCGGGGCCGAGGTCGTGGACCAGGCCGCGTTCCAGCAGGCGCATACCGAAGCCGCGGCGATCGGCGGCGGGGACGCTGACGGGCGGGCCGCCGCTCTCGCGCCATTCGAAATGCACCACGCCATCCTCGCCGAGCGACCAGGTGGTCTCGACCTCGCCGCCCGGGCGCGACAGCGCGCCGTGGCGCACCGCGTTGGTGGCCAGTTCGTGCAGCGCCAGCACCAGCGCCTGGGCCTGCGGTGCCTCGACCTGGATGCGCCCCGAGCCCGCGATGCGGATGGCGCGCCCGCTGCCCAGCCAGGGGCCGAGCGCGGCCTGCACCACGCGCGCCAGGTCCACCGGCCCCCAGCTGCCCTCGGCCAGCAGGTCGTGGCTGCGCGTGAACGCCTGCAACCGGCCGACGAAGTCGCGCCCGAAGCCGGTCGAATCCCCGCCGGCGCGCCGCAGCGACTGCGCGGCGATGGATTGCACGGTGGACAGCGTGTTCTTCACGCGGTGGTTCAGCTCGGTCACCAACAGCTCGCGCGAGCGTTCGGCGCGCACGCGCTCGGTCACGTCCTGCAGCACGGCGGAGACACCGGTGACCACGCCATCGGCATCCTTCACCGGATGGCACGATGCCAGCCAGTGGCGCAGGTGCTGCACCGCGCCCGGCGCCTGGCCCGTGCAGGTCACGTCGAGCACCGGGCGGCCGGTCCGCAGGACCTCCTGCTGGGCGCCTTCGAGCGGTGCCGCCAGGCCATCGGGCATCACTTCGTGGGGCGCGCGCGCCACATGGGCTTCCGGTGGCAGCCCGCTGATCGCGGCAAAGCGCGCATTCACGTTGACGAAGCGCAGCGTGGTGTCGACCAGCGCGAGGCCGACCGGCACGTTGTCGTAAACGGCGCGGAGCTCCGCCACGGTCTGGCGCACCTGCGATTCGTTGAAGCGGTGCGCGGTGCCCGCGCCGCGCGCATCGGCCACGTCGTGGATGGCGCCGACCCATTCGACCAGGGCGCCGTCCTCGGTGTTCACCGGCACGCCGGTGGCCCGCACCCAGCGCCAGCCGGCATCCTCGCTGGCGGTCCGCAGGCGGAACTCGACCCCGATGGTCTGGCGCGCGACCAGGCAGCGGCCCCATTCGGCCAGCGTGGGCGCGCGGTCGTCGGGGTGCAGCATCTCGACCCAGCCATCCTTGCGGAAGGCCGGCGCGGTCTGGCCGGTGAGGCCCGCCCAGCCGGCGGCGTCGATCCAGCCGCCGGCGGCATCCGCACGCCAGAGCACCAGCGCGCCGGCCTCGGCCAGCGCGCGCAGCCGGCGGGTATGGTCGTGCGAGGCGGCCTCGGCGGTGGCAAGCGCGGCGCCGAGTGCGGCGATCTCGGCCGGGCCGGCGGGTGTGGGCGGGGCGGGGGCGGGGCTGTCGGTGCCCAGCGCCTGGGTGGTCGCCTCGGCATGCCGGGCGAGGTCGAGCAGCGGCGCGCGCAGGCCGCGCAGCGTGGCGCGCAGCGTCACGGCCACGGCCAGCAGGCTGAGTGCCACCAGGCCCGCGGCCCAGGGCCACAGGCCGATGCCGCCGGGCGGGCGGGCGGGCAGCGCGACCAGGCGCCATTCCGGGGCTTCCTGGAGGGTGGCGACGACGACCTCGGTGGGCGCGCCGGCGGCGGTGGCCACCCTGGTCGGCATGTCGCGCGGCAGCGCCACCAGGGCGTGCCATTCGGGCAGGTCGCCGGGCTGGGCACCCTGCGCCGCGACCATCCGGCCGCGGCTGTCGAACAGCACGGCGCGCGCGCTGCCCATGGCGGCCGCGAGGCGCTGGGGGCGCAGTGCCATGCTGAGGACGGCCTCGCTGCGCCCGTCGCGCATCAGCGGCACCATCAGCATCGGCGGCAGCAGGGAGCTGCCGGGGCCGTTCAGCATGTCGCTGACGCGCGCCCGGCCGGTCTCGACCGCCCAGAGCCCGGCGCCGATGGCTGGCGTGGAGGCGAGCGGCGTGCCGAAGGGCTGGCTGGTGTCGACCAGCATGCCCAGGCCGCGGTCGAGCAGGCCGAGCGGCGTGCCGAGGGTCTCGGCGAGGCGCCGCGCCGCGCCGTCGGCGGTGGCGAGGTCGGTGGCGAGGCGGGGCGCATCGATGCTGCTGCCGAAGGCGAGCAGCGCCAGGCGGCGCGATTCGATCTCGGCATCGATGGCATGCGATGCGGCCTGGGCGCCGGCGAGCAGCTGCGCCTGCGCCGTATCCTGCGCCGCGCGGCGGTCCTGCACGGCCAGCGCAATGCCCCCGAGCAGCAGCGGGACCATGGCCACGGCGACAAGCAGGCGCAGGCGCGCGCTGAGCGTTGCACCGCCTGTGCCGACCTGGCCCGCGCTCTGCGTCATCCCCTGCACGACCTGCTCCCGGCGGGGCCCCACATCGCCGCCATCGCAGCACGTTCAACCAAAGGTTGTTCTATTGCAACCATTTAACGGAGCTCTGACACGAATCGGCGTTCACGATGCTGAAACCGACACGCGGCGGTGGTAGCGTCGCGCCATGGGGTTCGGTCAGCGGTGGTATTCGGTTTTGCGCGGCGCATCGGTGCTTGCCCTGGTGGCGGGCGGGCTGCTGCTGGCGGCCTGCGCCGCCGAGGAGCCGCCGGCCGATGACCTGCCGCTGCCGCCCGAGCCGCCGGCGCGGGTGCCACCGGCGCGGCCCTCGGCGGCGGCGGCGGCGGCGGCTCGTGAGCGGGCCGGGGAGCCGGACGCGCCTGCCGCGGCGGCCGAGGCGCCGGCCGCCGAACCCGCGCCCCCCACGGCGCCAGCGGCCTGGCGCGTGGCGCGCGACGGCACGCTGGGCTGCGCCGATACCGCGCCGCTGCGGCTGCTGCGCCAGGGCACCGACACCACGCCCCGGCTGCTGGCCGAGGCGCGCGCCTCCGGCGGCTGCCGCACCACCTTCCGGGTCAATGCCTGGGCGTTGGAAGCGGCGGAGGGCGACCTGGTGCGCCTGCGCCTGGTCAATGGCGATGCGCTGACCCTGTGGTTCCTGCGCGCCGACGTGCAGGCGCCCTGAGAGCGTGTTCGACACTGCGCCCGAGGGCGCATTCCGCAGCCCGGCACGGGCCGGCGCCGACATTCCCGCACTGTCCCTGACCACGGCTGGACGACCGCCCTTCGCGGCGTGAGACTGCCGGACGGGAAGGGATACGATCCGCGCATGACCTGGCAGCCTGAACTCGATGAATTGCGCCGGCGCGAGGCGCTGGCCCGCGAAATGGGCGGGCCGGACAAGGTGAAGCGCCAGCACGATGGCGGGCGCCTGACGGTGCGCGAACGTGTCGAGGCGATGGCCGATCGCGGGTCATTCCATGAGGTCGGCGCGATCGCCGGGCGGGCGGAATACGACGCGCAGGGCGAACTCGCGGGCTTCACGCCGTCGAATTGCGTGATGGGGCGCGCGCTGGTCGATGGCCGCCCGGTGGTGGTGGTGGGCGACGACTTCACCGTGCGCGGCGGCAGCGCGGACGCCACCATCCGCGACAAGCCGATCATGGCGGAGCGCATGGCCGCCGAACTGCGCCTGCCGATCATCCGCATGATCGAGGGCTCGGGCGGCGGCGGGTCGGTCAAGACCATCGAGACGACGGGGCGCGCCAACCTGCCCGGCGGCGTCGGCGGGACGCAGCTGTATTACCAGACGACCGCGAATATGGGGCTGGTGCCGGTGGTGACGCTGGGGCTGGGGTCGGTGGCGGGGCTGGGCGCGGCGCGGCTGGCGGCGGCGCATTATTCGGTGATGACGAAGTCCTCGGCGATGTTCGTCGCCGGCCCGCCGGTGGTGGCGCGGCTGGGCGAGAAGCTCGACAAGCGCGACCTCGGCGGCTGGGAGATCCAGTGCAAGGCGGGCGGCGTGGACGATGCCGTGGAGACCGAGGCGGAGGCCTTCGCCGCCGCGCGGCGCTTCCTGTCCTACCTGCCCTCCTCGGTGTTCGAACTGCCGCCGGCGATCCGCGCGCGCGACGATGCCGGGCGCCGCGACGAGGCGCTGATGAGCGCGATCCCGCGCGACCCGCGCGCCGCCTACAAGATGCGCCCGATCGTCGAGACGCTGGTCGACAAGGGATCCTTCTTCGAGATGGGGAAGTGGTTCGGCCGGCCAGCGATCACGGGCCTCGCGCGGCTCGATGGGCGGGCGGTGGCGGTGCTGGCGAGCGACCCGGTGTTCCAGGGCGGGTCCTGGACCGCGGATGCCTGCCAGAAGATCATCCGCTTCGTCGATCTGGCGGAGACCTTCCACCTGCCGGTGGTCTACCTGATGGATTGCCCGGGCTTCGCTGTGGGGCTGGATGCCGAGCAGCGGGCCACCATCCGCTGGGGCGTGCGGGCGATGGCGGCGGTGAACCAGTGCCGGCAGCCCTGGTGCACGGTGATCCTGCGGAATGCCTTCGGCGTCGCGGGCGTCGTGCACCAGCCGGCGGGGCGGTATTCGATGCGTTATGCGTGGCCGTCGGCACGATGGGGGTCGCTGCCGCTGGAGGGTGGCGTCGAGGCGGCGTATGCGGCCGAGGTGACGGCGGCCGAGGATCGCGACGCGAAGGTGGCGGAGATCGAGGCGCGGTTGCAGAAGCTGCGATCGCCCTTCCGCACGGCCGAGGCGTTCTGGGTCGAGGAGATCATCGACCCGCGGGAGACGCGCGGGTTGTTGTGCGAATTCGCGCGGCTGTCGGATCCGTTGCGGGCGCCGGGCGTGGCGGGATTCACGATGCGGCCGTGAGGCAGCGGGCCGGTCGGCACCGGCGCTACCGGTGCAGGCGGAACCAGTCGTTCTCGCCCTTGCGCGCTGAATCATGCGCGCGGCCCGCGAGCGCAGCTTGCACCGCCGCGCTGCAACCGGGCTGGAAGCGGTCATGGAATTCGACCGTCATGACCGATGTCCGGTCGAGCCAATCGAGGTCGGTGGCCTCGAAGACGTCCTTCTCGGCGCCCTCGATGTCGATCTTCAGCAGGTCGACATGGTCGATGCCGGCCTGCGCCATCACCGACCGGATCGAGAGCGCGCGCGTCATCGCGGTGCCGGCCGCGTCGCCGGCGCCGGCGGCGATGGTGCGGGTCGACCACGACCCCATCTGCTTGCCCTCGAGGGTCGTCTGCAGCGCCAGTTCCGTGTCGGTGCCCCAGAGTGCCGCGTTGATGAGCATGACGCGGTCGAGATGCCCGCAATTCTCCTGCAGGCAGCGGAAATTCGCCGGGTCGGGCTCCAGGGCGACGATCAGCGCCTCGGGGTAGCGCAGGCGGAACCACAGCACCGAGACGCCGACATTGGCGCCGGCGTCGATGATGGTGCCGGCGTTCGGCGCGAAGCGGTGCTGGTATTCGGACCGCACGAAGATCTTGCGGAACACCAGCTGGTCGGTCTCGCGCGTTCGCAGCAGCACAGGTCGCTCGAGACCCGGCACGCGGACCGCGATCGTCTCGACCTCGAAGGTCGACAGGATCCTGGGGTCGAGCGCCGACTTGCCGATGTTCAGCAGCATGGTCAGTGCTTCGCAGGTCCGGCCCCGCGGCGCAACGGGGCCGCTATTCCATGGTGATGCCGGCCGCCTGCACCACCTGGCGCCACTGCGGCACCTCGGCCGCCAGCCTTGCGGCCAGCGGCTGCGGACCATCCAGCAGCAGCTTCGACCCGCGATCCGCCATGCGGCGCGACAGCTCGCTGTCCGCAGCCGCCAGCGGTGCCAGTTCGGCGTTCATGCGCGCGATGGCTTCCGGCGCCGTTTGCTTGGCGGCGAACAGCCCGAACCAGAAGGGCACGGCGTAGCCGGCGATGCTCTCGCCGATGGCGGGCGTGTTCGGCAGCAGCGGCGCGCGCGTCGCGGTGGTCACGCCGATCGGCCGGATCGTGCCGGCGCGGATGTGTTCCAGCGCCAGCGAGAGGTCGCCCACGAAGGTGTCGATCTCCCCGCCCAGCAGCGCGGTCATGATGAGGCCGGCGCCGCGATAGGGGACGTGCAGCAATTCGATGCCGGCCTTCTGCATCAGGAAGGCGGAGGCGAGGTGCATGGCGGAGCCGATGCCCGAGCTGCCGACCGACACCCGCCCCGGCGCTTCCTTGGCGCGCGCGATATAGGCCGCGAGGTCGGCCGGGCCATTGGCGCGCACGCAATAGACCAGCGGCGCTTCGGTCACCATGCTCACCGGCAGCAGGTCGGTGAAGGGGGCGAAGCCGAGGTTGCGGCGCAGGGCCGGCAGCGTGGCGACGGAGTTGGAGGTGATGAGGAAGGTGTGCCCATCGGTTGCGGTCGCGACATGCTGCATGCCGACCTGGCCGCCCGCACCCGCGCGGCTGTCATAGACCACCGGCTGGCCGAGCCGCGGCGTCAGGTAGTCCACGAAGTAGCGCGCGGGCACGTCTTGCGGGCCGCCGGGGGCGAAGGGGCTGATCAGGCGCACCGGGCGCGTCGGCCAGCCGGGCTGCGCCAGCGAGGGGGCGGCGAGGCCGGTCGCGATTGCGGCGCCGAGGGCGCGGCGGGTGATGGTCATGCGTGTCACTCCCGGGTGTTTTTCATTGGCGGGACGATGGCGTCCCAGCGGGGCAGGGGGCGGTGCTCGATCGGCACCAGCCAGGCGGCGTGGTTGGCGCGGGTGATCGGGATGGCGGGCAGCAGGATTTCGCGCGGGACCGGTTCGCCACGCAGGTGGCGCAGCGCGGCCATGGCGGCGGTGGCCCCCATGCGCTGCCCGTCATAGTCCATGCTGGCGAGCAGGCGGCCGGCGGCGATCTGCTCGGCGGCCTCGATGGTGCCGTTGTTGCCGACGACCAGCGCGGATCGCCCTGCAGCGTCGAGCGCGTCGAGCGCGCCGAGGGCCATCAGGTCGTTGGTGCAGATCACGCCGTCGATGCGCGGGTGCTGCGCGAGCAGGGATTGCATCGCCGCGCGGCCCGGCTCGCGCAGGTAGCGGCCAGGGGCTGTGCCCAGGACCCGGATGCCGGGGTGGCGCGCCAGCGTCTCGCGGAAGCCGCGGCCGCGGTCGCGGCTGGTCGGCGCGGTGTCAGGGCCTTCGACCAGCACGATGTCGCCGGTGCCGCCCATGGCATCCACCATCACGCCCGCGATGGTGCGGCCCATCGCCACGTCATCGGCGCCGATGAAGGTGACGAAACCGCCCGCCATGCGGTTCACGAAGCCGATGAAGGGGATGCCCTGCGCGATCGCCTCCGCCACAGGCGCTTCCAAAAGCGCGTCGTCGGTGGGGGCGAAGATGATCGCGTCGGGGCGTTGCGCGACGACATCGCGCAACAGCGCGATCTGCTGGGCGGGGTCGTCGGGCGTGGCGGGGAAATGCCAGGTCGCTTGCGCGCCCTCGCGCTCGGCGGCGCGTTCGACGCCGCGGAAGAACGCCTGGTAGTTCGGGTTGACCCCGTTCTTGGTGAAGGCAGCCAGGCGCATCATGCGGCCGGCGCCTTCGCCGGACGCATGCGCGCAGGGTTGACGGGCACCCATCGAAGCAGGCTTCGGTGGGACCCGGTGGGGCGGCTACGCACCAAGGATCAGTCCCCGCGCACGCCGGCGGCGCGGATCACCTCGCCCCAGGAGGCCAGGTCGCGCGCGATGCGGGCGTTGAAGGTGGCGGTGTCCTCGAATTGCGGGGTGAGGCCATTGGCCAGCAGGCGTTCGCGGAATTGCGGGTTCTCCAGCGCGCGGCGCGTCGCGTCGGACCATTGCGCCAGCGCGGCGGTGCTCATGCCGCGCGGGCCGCAGATGCCGAACCAGCCGGCCATCTGCAGCCCCGGCACGAAGGCCGAGATGGGACGCGCCTGCGGGAACAGCGGGGAGCCCGCATCGTCGCCGAGTGCCAGCAGGCGCAACTCGCCGCCCTGGATCTGGCGCATCACGTCGCCGAGGTTGGTGATCATGTATTCGATGCGCCCGCCCAGGATGTCCACCACGGCCGGCGTCGCACCGCGATAGGGCACGTGGACGATGTCGAGCCCGGCGCGCGCCTTCAGCAATTCCGACGAGAGATGCTGCGCCGAACCGACCCCGGCCGAGGCATAGGACAGCCCACCAGGGCGCGCGCGCGCGGCGGCCAGCAGCCCCGGCACGTCCTGGTGCGGGCCGCGCGCGGCGACGATCAGCGCATAGGTGGACAGCGCCACGTTGGCGACGCCGGTCATCTCGGTGCGCGGGTCGACCGGCATGGCAACGCCGGGCAGGTTCGGCGTGATGGTCATGCTGCCCATCGGGCATTGCAACACGGTGTTGCCATCGGGTGCGGCGCGCGCCACCACCTCGGCGCCGATCAGGCCGTTGGCGCCGGTGCGGTTCTCGACCACGCCGCGCGCGCCCATCAGCGGCGGGACGTATTCGGCGATGAGGCGCGCCATCAGGTCGCCGGCACCGCCGGCGGCGAAGCCGGAGATGACGCGGACCGTGCGCTCCTGCGCCAGGGCCGGGAACGCGATGAACGCCGCCGCGGCGGCCAGCAATATGCGACGCATGAACCTTACCTCCCTTTTCGTTGGGGGAAGGCTAGGACGGAACCGCCGCGCCTGGCGAGTCAGGCGGCGGCGGCCTCCAGCGCGGCGATCACCGCATCGGCCATGGCACGGGTGGACAGCACGGTTTCGCCCGGCAGCGCGATGTCCGCGGTGCGCGCGCCGGCATCGAGCGCGGCGGCGACGGCGGCATCGAGCAGGTCGGCCTCGGCCGGCATCCCCGCCGTCCAGCGCAGCAGCAGCGCGGCCGACAGGATCGCGCCCAGCGGATTGGCGATGCCCTTGCCGGCGATGTCGGGGGCCGACCCGTGAATGGGTTCGTACAGCGCGCGGCGGCGGCCGTTTTCGCGCGGGGCCGACAGCGCGGCGGAGGGCAGCATGCCGAGGCTGCCGTTGATGGCCCCCGCGCAGTCGCTCAGGAGGTCGCCGAACAGGTTGTCGGTGACGATGACGTCGAAGCGTGACGGCGCGCGGCCGAGCTGCAGCGCGCAATTGTCGGCCAGCATGTGTTCGAGCGTGACGTCGGGGAATTCGGCGGCGTGGATGGCGGTGACGGTGTCGCGCCACAGCCGCCCGGCCTCCATGACATTGGCCTTGTCCACGGAGGTCACGTGGTTGCGCCGCGTGCGGGCGAGTTCGAAGGCGAAGCGCGCGGCGCGGGCGATCTCGGCCTCGGTATAGGCGTGGGTGTTGACCCCGCGGCGGGTGCCGTCGGGCAGCGTCTCGATGCCGCGGGGCGTGCCGAAATAGACGCCGGCCGTCAGTTCGCGCACGAAGACCAGGTCGGTGCCGGCGACGGTGCGCGCCTTGAAGGGGGAGGCCTCCGCCAGCGCCGGCTGCGCCTTCACCGGGCGGAGGTTGGCGAAGACATCCAGCGCGCGGCGGATGGTCAGCAGCGCGCCCTTGCGGCGTTCCTCGGGCGGGATGTGCGTCTGGTCGAGGCTGCCGGTGGCGCCGAACAGCAGCGCATCGGCCTCCATGATGGCCGACCAGGTGCGATCGGGCATGGTGGTGCGCTCGGCGGCCCAGGCGGCGGCGCCGAACACATGGCGCGTCATGCGCAGCGGCACGGCGCGCTTCGTGACGAACCAGTCGAGCACGCGCACGGCCTCGTCGGTGACTTCCGGGCCGATGCCGTCGCCCGGCAGGACGACGATGTCGAGCGTCGGCCGCGGTGCGGCCGCGGGCTCAGGTGTCATCGCTCGACCGTCTCCCAGGCCCAGGCGCGCTTCTCACGGTCGGCCTTCTGCCAGGCGAGGATTTCGTCCTTCCGCTTCAGCGTGAGTGCGATGTCGTCGAGGCCCTCCAGCAGCGCGTCGCGCTTGCGCGCATCGGTGCTGAACGGGATTTCCGCGCCATCGGGCGTGACCACCACCTGGCGGGCGAGGTCGACGACGGTGTGGCGCGCGCCCTGCGCGGCCTCGGTCTCGTCGGCGATGCGGCGGATGGCGTCCTCCGGCAGGACCACCGGCAGCAGGCCGTTCTGGAAGCAGTTGTTGAAGAAGATATCGCCGAAGGATGGCGCGATGACGGCGCGGAAGCCCATGCCCATCAAGGCCCAGACCGCGCCCTCGCGCGAGGAGCCGCAGCCGAAGTTGGGGCCGGCCAGCAGGATGGGGCTGTCGCGGTATTGCGGGCGGTTCAGCACGAAGTCGGGGTTGTCGGCGCCGTCCTTTTCGTAGCGCAGCCGTTCGAAGGCATAGGGGCCGAGGCCGGTGCGCCCGGTGCCGACCAAGCGTTGGATCGGGATGATGACATCGGTGTCGATATTGGCGCCGAGCATCGGGGCGGCGGGGCCGCTGACGGTGGTGAACTTGTCCATGGTTGCTGCCCCTTACGCCGCGACCGAGCGCACATCGGCGATGGCACCTTCGAGTGCCGCCGCCGCCGCCATGGCGGGCGATGCGAGGTGCGTGCGCGCCCCCGTGCCCTGCCGTCCGACGAAGTTGCGGTTGGATGTGGAGACGCAGCGCGCGCCAGGCGGGACGAATTCGCCATTGGCCGCGACGCACAGCGCGCAGCCCGGTTCGCGCCATTCGAAGCCGGCCGCGCGGAACGCTTCATGCAGTCCTTCCGCCTCGGCGGCGTGCTTCACGCGCTCGCTGCCGGGGACGACCCAGGCGGTGACGTGCGCCGCCACCTTGCGCCCACGCAGCACGGCGGCGGCGGCGCGCAGATCCTCGATGCGCGAATTGGTGCAGGAGCCGATGAAGACCCAGTCGACCTTCGTGCCGGCGATCGGCGCGCCGGCGGTCAGGCCCATGTAGGCGAGGGCCTTTTCCCAATCGGCGCGCTTCTCGGCATTCGGGGCATTGGCGGGGTCGGGGACGCGGCCGGTGACGGGCAGCACCTGCTCGGGGCTGGTGCCCCAGGTGATCTGCGGCGCGATGTCGCGCATGTCGATCAGCAGGTCGCGGTCGAAGGTGGCGTCGTCGTCGGAGGGCAGGGCGCGCCAATCGGCCAGCGCTGCGTCCCAGGTCGCACCCTTGGGCGCGAAGTCGCGGCCCTTTAGCCAGGCGAAGGTGGTCTCGTCAGGGGCGACCATGCCGATCTTGGCTCCCATCTCGATCGATAGGTTGCACAGCGTCAGGCGCCCTTCGACCGACAGCGCGCGCACGGCCGACCCGGCATATTCGACCGCGTAGCCGGTGCCCGCCGCGGCGCCGAAGCGGCCGATGGCGGCCAGGATCATGTCCTTGGGCGTGACACCCGGCGGGGCCTCGCCCTCGAAGCGGATCCGCATGGTGCGCGGCTTCTTCTGCGGCAGGCATTGCGTGGCCAGCACATGGCGCAGTTCCGACGCGCCGATGCCGAAGGAGATCGACCCGACCCCGCCATTCGTGCAGGTGTGGCTGTCGCCGCAGACCAGCACCGTGCCGGGCAGCACGATGCCCAGCTCCGGCCCCATCACATGCACGATGCCGTTGCCGTCCTGGCCGAGGTCGAACAGCCGCACGCCCGTCTCCGCCGCGCGCTTGCGAAGGCCCGCGAGCAGCTTCGCACCGGTCGGGAAGGTCTCCGAGGTGCGGCCCGGCGCGGAGGAGACGGCGTGGTCGGGTGTCGCGAAGACCAGGTCGGGGCGCGCGACGGCGTGGCCGGCCTCGCCCACTTCCTGCAGGGCGCGCCCGCCCGAGAGGTCGTGCACCAGCACCCGGTCGCAATGCAGCAGCGACCAGTCGCCGCCGAGATCCGCCACCACATGCGAATCCCAGATCCTGTCGAACATCGTGCGCGCCATGGCCGTCATTCTCCCGTCGTCACTCAATCTGTTCGCAGCCGCCGCGGCGTATCGCGGCGTTTGGGCTTGCCGGTGCTTGACGCTGGCGGGCGGGCAAGGGAGCGTCCCGACAGCGGCGGCATCACGCCGCGCGGGACGGGCGCGGTCAAGCGCCCGCAGGGACGGGGGAACGTCGATGGCGAGGATGACGCGGCGGATGGTCGGGCTTGGCGCGCTGGCCGCACCCTTCACGGCGCGCGCGCAGGCAGCTTGGCCCGACCGATCGGTCCGCATGGTGGTGCCCTACAGCGCCGGCGGCGTGGCCGACACCATCGCGCGCATCGTGCAGGCGCGCGTGAGCGAACAGCTCGGCCAGTCCTTCATCATCGAGAACCGCACGGGCGCGTCGGGTGCGATCGGCGCGGCCGCGGTGCATGCCGCACCCGCCGACGGCCACACGCTGCTGTTCGAGGGCGCGACCTTCGCCACCCTGCCGGAGGTGCGCCGCGACCTGCCGTTCGACTATGCCAGCGCCTTCATCCCGGTCGTGCAGGTGACGACGCAGCCCTACATCATCGGCGTGCGCGCGGGCTTCCCCGCCACCGACCTCGCCGGCTTCGTGGCCGAGGCGAAGCGCCGCCCGGGCGAGGTGACCTACGGCACGCCGGGTGTGGCGCATATCGGCCACTTCATGGGCGAGTCGCTGCAGATGGCCGCCGGCATCCGGCTGGAGCACATCCCCTTCCGCGGCGGCGCGGATGTGGCGCGCGAGCTGGCCGGCGGGCGGATCGATGCGGGCATCATATCGTATTCGTCGCTGCGCCCGGCGGTGGAACGCGGCGCGACGCTGGTGGCGAGCACGGCCGGGCGGCGCCAGTCATCGCTGCCGCAGATCCCGGTGATCGGCGAGACCTTCGCGGGCTACGACATGTCGTCCTGGACGGGCGTGTTCGCGCCGGCCGGCACGCCGGCGGTGGCGGTGCAGCGGATCAGCGCGGCGATGCGATCGGCGCTGGCGGACCCCGAGGTGCGGCGGCGGCTGGATGCGTCGGGGGCGGATGCGGTGGAGTCCGACCCGGCGGCCTTCGCGGCGGTGATCCGGCGGGACCGCGAGACGGCGCGGCGGATCGTGCAGGCGACGGGGTTGCGGGTGGGGTAGGGGGGGCCTCTCGGGTCGCGCCTTCTGCCGGTGGCCGCGTGCCGATGCACAGCGCCGGAACGACGCGCCCGACAATCGGATCGCGCGCATGCGCGATCCGGGAACGCAAGGCGCGACCGCGCCCAAGCCAACAGCCGCGCCGGGTGCGCCAGTGCGCGGCGCGAAGGCAAGGGCCGCGGATGCGGCCCGCCCGCCGTCTGAGGGACGCAAAAACGCAGCGGCGATCTACTCCGCCGCCTTCGGCGCATAGCCCAGCCCGCCTTCGTATTTCCGCCCGGTCTCCTCCGGCAGGAATTCCGCCTCCATCTCCCGGATGCGGTCGAAGCCGGAGAAGCCGTGCAGGTTGCCCATCGGGTGCTGCTTGAAGCGTGCGTCGTAGGCGGCCTCGGCCATCGGGCCGCCTTCCTTCAGCGCGACGGCGAAGTCATGGATCGCCATGATGGTGGCGCGCATCGCCGCACCCGGCAGGATGCAGACGCGTATGCCCAGTTCCGCCATCTGGTCCGCCGACAGGCGCGGCGAGATGCCGGTCATGTTGTAGAAGACCGGTCCCTTCACCTCGGCCCCGATGCGCGCGACCTCGGCGACATCCTTGGGGCCCTCGACGAAGGCGAGGTCGGCGCCGGCGTCCAGGAAGGCATTGGCGCGGTCGATCGCTTCGTCGAGGCTGCCACCATGCGCGCCGCGCGCATCGGTGCGCGCGATGATGACGAAGTCGGGGTCGAGCGCATCGCGCGTGCGCGCGGCGGCGCGGATCTTGAGCACCGCCTCGTCGCGCGCGATCACTTCTCGCCCGGCCACATGGCCGCAGCGCTTGGGGGCGACCTGGTCTTCCAGATGCATGCCCGCCACGCCGGCGCGGATGTATTCCTCGACCGTGCGGACCACGTTGATGGCGTTGCCGAAGCCGGTATCGGCATCGGCGATCAGCGGCACCTTCACCGCCGAGGCGATCAGCTTCGCGTTCAGCGCCATCTCGGTCAGCGTCGCGAGGCCGGCATCGGGCAGGCCGAGCAGGTTCAGCGAGGTGCCGTAGCCCGACATGTAGAGCGCGGGGAAGCCGGCATCCTCGAGGATGCGCGCGGACATGGCGTTGAAGCAGCCGGGCACGACCAGCGGGCGATGGGCTTCGATCAGGGCGCGCAGGCGCGTGGTGGGGCGGGCGGGGCTGCCTTGGCCGAGGCGCATGGGGTGTTCCTTGTTTGCGGACGCAGGGCGTGATCTTGCCTGATCGGCCGCGGGGGGCAATGGCGCAGGGGCATCGCCACCACGGCGCTGGCGGAAGGACGCGCCGACCTGCGGTCAGCCGGGCGCTTCGGCCTGTGGGTGCAAGGGAGCGGCTGGCCTGCGCGCAGGCCGGGCAGACGGTTGGATGGCGCGAGTTGGATCCGGCCAGACGGCCTCAGCCAGGCGCGCGCGCGGTTGGGTGCTGCGGCAAGGGTTCGGAACCGGCAATCGCCGCATCGCCGCATCGCCGCGCAGGATGCGGCGAGAGATCGCGACGAAAACCGCCAGGATCGCGAAGGGCGCGAACAGCACCTCGATGCCACCAATGTCGATCGTTGCCTTCAGGGCGGCCAGGTAGGTGGCGACCAGGACGGCTTTCTCGCCGCGCAGGTATCCGGTGCGCGACGCCTGCACCCAGAGCCAGGCGAGGGGGATGGTGACGACGACCATGTCGTAACGCAGCAAGTAGGGCGTGCACAGCGCCGCGCAGCAGACGATGGCGGCGCCCTGCGCCGTGGCGCAGGCGCGCCGGCGGATCAGCAGCAGCAGGGTCGCAAGGCATGGCAGTGCGACGGCAAGCTGCACGAAGTAGGCGACTGCCTCGTTTGCGCCCAGCAGCCGCGCGGCGGCAAAGACGCTGATCAAATGGCGCAGGTACTCGGGCGGGTAGGACAGCCTGCCCGTGGCTTCGCCGGTCATGCCGAGGAAAGCCATCCAGATGTCCGGGCCGAAGGCCAGCGTGGCGGCGGCCGAGGTCGCGACGACGGTGATCGTCGCGCCGAGGAAGGTGCGCCAATGCCCGCCCAGCGCGAGCGCGAGCGGGATGATGAGGCCCAGATGCGGCTTGTAGGCGAGCAGGCCGATGCACAGCCCCGCGATCCAGGGGCGATGCCCGAGGCTGCTCACGGCGAGCGCAAACAGCGCGGCGGTGACGAAGCCGTTCTGGCCGTACGAGACGTTCCAGTAGACCGCCGGAAATGCACCCAGCGCCAGCAGCATCCCGCGGGAGGGAACCAGCGTGCGGAGTGCCGCGAGATAGGCGCTGAGGGTAGTGGCCACCCAGGCCACCGCCGCTACGCTGTAGGGCATGAGGCCGAAGGGGATGATGGCGAGGAGGAACGCCGGGGGATAGGCGAAGTCCACGGTGATCTGGCTTCCGGGGTGCAGCTGCAGTTGCGCCGCAGCGTGCAGGTCGACCGAGTAGGCGTCGGCGGGCCGCCCTTCCAGGGCAAAGCGGGCAGAAAACCAGAACGCCTGAAAATCGAAGGCGGGCGGGCCCTCCTGCCAAATCAGCTTCAGCAATGGCAGGAGATAGAGGGCCACGAGGCAGGCCGGGGCGAAGAATGGCCCGCCGAATTGCACGATGGTCTGCGCGCCCTGCACCAGCCCTGCCCAGCTGACCATCGGTGGCTCGGGAGAGGGGCGTCGCGTCGTGGTCTGATCGTCCATGTCGAAGCACTACAGGCCGGAATGCGACCGTCAATGATTCCGGCCACCGCGGGGGAGGGCGGCGGGCTGTCAGCCGCCCTGCTGCGCGCGCGGGCTGGCCGCGGGATCGACAGCCTCAGACATCGCACCGGCGTTTCGCAGGGTGCGGCGCGCGATCGCGACGAACACGGCGAGGATCGCGAAGGGCGCCAGCAGGACCTCGGCGCCGCCGATGTGAACCGTCCGCAGCGCAGCGGCCAGGTAGGCGGCGGCCAGAACCGCGATCTCGAAGCGCAGGTATCCGGTGCGCGACGCCTGCACCCAGAGCCAGGCGAGGGGGATGGTGACGACCACCATGTCGTAACGCAGCAGGTAAGGCGTGCACAGCGCCGCGCAGCAGACCATGGCGGCGCCCTGCGCCGTGGCGCAGGCGCGCCGGCGGATCAGCAGCAGCAGGGTCGCAAGGCATGGCAGTGCGACGGCAAGCTGCACGAAGTAGCCGAGCGCCTCGCTCGCGCCCAGCAGGCGCGCGGCGGCGTAGACGCTGATCATCTGGCGCAGGTAGTCCGGCGGGTAGGACAGCCAACTGCGCGCTTCGCCGGTCATGCCGAGGAAGGCCATCCAGATGTCCGGGCCGAAGGCCAGCGTGGCGGCGGCCGAGGTCGCGATGACGGTGATCGTCGCGCCGAGGAAGGTGCGCCAATGCCCGCCCAGCGCGAGCGCGAGCGGGATGATGAGGCCCAGATGTGGCTTGTAGGCGAGCAGGCCGATGCACAGCCCCGCGAGCCAGGGGCGATGCGCGAGGCTGCTCACGGCGAGCGCAAATAGCGCGGCGGTGACGAATCCGTTCTGGCCGTAGGCGATGTTCCAGTAGACCGCCGGAAACGCCGCGAGGCCCAGCAGGATGGTCCAGGACGGCACCAGGGTGCGGAGCGCCGCGAGATAGGCGCCCAGGGTGCCGGCCACCCACGCCATGGCGGCCACGCCATAGGGCATCAGACCGAGCGGCATGATGGCGAGAAGGAATGCCGGGGGGTAGGCGAAGCCCACCGTCTTCACGGCCGCATCGTGCAGGCGCAGCTGCGCGGCGGCGTGCAGGTCAACCGCATAGGCATCGGCCGGGTGTCCTTCCAGGGCGAACCTGGCGGCCACCCAGAAAGACTGGAAATCGAAGGCGGGCGGGCCCTTGAGCCAAACCAGCGTGACCAGGGTCGAGACGTACAGGACCGCGACGCAGATCGATACCGCGAGCGGCCCGGCCGACCGCACGAGGGTCACCACGCCCTGGGCAAGGCCTGCCCAGCTCACCATCGGTGCCTTGGGAGCGGGTCGCAGCGGCCGGATCGGCGCGGTCATACGACAGGACTACAACGCCGATCGTCGGCGTCAATCATGCCGCGAGCGCTTCGAGCCGGTGAGCCCGATCGGTTCATGGCAGCGCTGGCAGGGCGCGCCGGCGGCTGCGACGCGGCGCGCGCGGCGGTTGCTGCCGCGAGCTTTCCGACCTCCAGCCGCGTGCCGTCTGTTCCACGCCGACTCACGCGGCGCGGCCGGCGCGCGTTGGAAGTCGAACTGACGCCTGCGACGCGAATGGTCCCGATCCCGCGCTGCTTCCGGGCGCTCGCCCGGCCAGGTGCTCGCGCCCAGGAAAGACGGCTGCTGAATGAGAGCAGGGAGGTTCGAAGCGCGGTTCGCATCATGGCCGGCAGACGGATCGGGGCGGTGGAGCGCTGGGCTGGAGAAAGCGCGCAGGCGCGCAGGCTGGAATGGTGGGCTGGGGGGGCGCAGGCTTGTTTCGGCGCATCACGCAAAGTTGAAGTAAGATATCCATAAATGAGTAATGTCTCATTTTTTAGCGTTGACGAAGGGTTAACCACCATGCTTTGGTTGCGTTGTCGCGGTTGAAACCCAAACGGGCGATCCGCTTCGCGCTGATACCGGAAGTGTCCAGACGAGCGGGCAGGGTATAGGCGCTGTAGTCAACGGCTCGTTTTTGAGATCAGATCAAGGGGATCGACATGATTCGCAAGTTCCTGGCTTCCGCTTTCGCCGCGACCACCGACCGCAAGGGCGTGACCGCTGCCGAATACGCCGTGCTGGCGGTGGGCATCGTCCTCGTCGTCGCCGTCGCGGCCGCGACCTTCGGCACCCAGCTGAGCACCACGTTCGGCGCGCTGACCACCGCCGTGACGTCCACGTAACTGTCAGTCCGGTGACCCGCGCGCATCTGGTTCGACTAGGCGATGCGGTAGCCGACCGGCGGGGCGTGACCGCGTCAGAATACGCGGTCCTCGGCCTCGGCGTCATCATCGTCATCGCCTCCGCGGCCATTGCGTTCGGCACGAGCCTCGCCACTGCCTTCGATACTGTACGGGCGGTGGTCGGCCCGTAGGCTACTTCAGCCGCGGCGAGTGTCCGCTGACCGGCTGGCCGGAGTGTCCGGCCAGCCGGTTCGCAACAGACAGCGTGGCAGGATGCTGCCGCTTGGCCTGTTGCACCTTCTCGCGAATGGGTGCGATCGGATGATCGGCTCCGGCACCCTTTCAAGTCTGTCGCGCAGGCTGTCTCATGCCGACACAGATGTTGCTAAGACATTATTGGTATCGTGTCGTCACGGTTACGAACAAACTATGAAAACGACTGTGTCGCAGGGAGCTCTCTCGGCAAATGTCCGATCTGCCATTGTATCAATTGATTGCGGCGGGTCTCCTGATCTATGCGGCTGCGCGGGATGTTGCCACGCGCCTCATTCCTGATGCGGTGCCGATTGCTCTCCTCGGGCTTGGCGTCGGCTATCGCGTCCTGACCGTGGGTTGGGCTGGCGCGGGTGTATCGCTTTTCGTCGGATGTCTCATTTTCGCGGCCTTGCTTGTCCTGGCGATGCGCGGATGGCTCGGCGGGGGCGATGTGAAGCTGGTCGCTGCCCTGTCGACCGGCCTGACCCTCGACCAGGTCTGGCCGTTCGTCGTTGCCACTGTATTCAGCGGTGGCGTATTGGGTGTTGTGTATATTATTGGGCGATATGTCGTGCCTGAGACGCGGGTCGCGGGTGGTGGAAGCCTGGTTCGCCGCGTCCTTGCGGTCGAGGCCTGGCGCGTCCGTCGACGAGGCCCGCTGCCCTACGCCGTCGCGATCGCGATCGGCGGCCTGTTTGTCCTCAGCACTTTGACGAGGGTCTGATCCGATGTTCCTGCGGGTGCTTGTCGTCGTCTCCCTGGTCCTGAGCGCCACCGGCCTCGGGATCCTGGCGTTGCAGCTGATCCAGCCGCCCGCCTCCACGCCGCAGCAGGTCGCGCGCGTCGAGGCGCCGCCGGTGGTCGCGCCGCCGCCCAAGGTGCGGATGCTGGTGGCCGCGCGCCCGCTGTCCATCGGCACGCTGCTGAAGGAGGACGACTTCCGCGAGATCGAAGTCGGTGCCGATGGCGTGCCGGAGGGTGCCTTCACCGGTGGGGCGACCTCGCTGGCCGAATTGCGCGGTGCGCTGCTGCGCCGCTACATCGACCCCAACCAGCCGGTCATCGCGACCGACGTGCTGCGCCCGCGCGACCGCGGCTTCCTCGCGGCCGTGCTGCGCCCGGGCACGCGCGCCATCGCGATCGGCGTCGATGCCGTCACCGGCACCGCCGGCCTGATCTGGCCGGGCGACGAGGTCGACCTGATCCTGACCCAGAACCTTCAGCAGCAGAACCAGGGGCCGGAATCGGCTGGACGCCGCGTCGTCGGCGAGACCATCCTGTCCGCAGTCAGGGTGATCGCGGTGGATCAGCAGATCAGTCACAGCGGAACCGATTCGACCGCAGCGCGGGTGGTGGCCCGCACCGTGACCCTCGAAGTCACGCCGGAGCAGGCCGAACGCCTGGCTGTCGCGGTGCAGCTCGGGCGCATCTCGCTCGCCGTGCGGTCGATCGAGGGTGTGCCGGAAGCGTCCGGGCCGCGCCCTTCGCTGGTTTTCGGTTCCGACGTTTCCTCCGCGCTTACCGGTCCGCAGGCACCTTCCCCTTCGACGCGGATGCGTATTATTCAGGGCGGCTCTCAGCAGGAGGTTACGTTCCGATGAATGAAGGACACCGGGCTGGAGCGGTGCGACACGGTCCTGACTGGAAGGCTGGTCTCCGCCCGCGGGTGTTCCGCATGATGCCGTTGGCGCTGCCTCTGGCTGGTGTCCTTCTGGCGGGCGTCGCCCTGCCGCCCGCCGCGAGCGCCCAGGAGGCGCCGGCGGCCGCCAACCCGGCCGCGCCGCGCATCGCCATGCGGACCGGAACCCATCCCGGCTACGGCCGGATCGTCTTCGACTGGCCCGCGCGCACCGAATACCAGGCCGAGGCGACCGCCGAGGGCCTGGTGATCCGCTTCGCCGAGGCAGGGCGCATCGCGCTCGGTGCCGCGGCCCCGCGCAACGTGGTCGCGGTCTCGGCCGATGGCCAGGCGGTGCGGATCGACGCGCGCCCGGGCGCGCGCTTCCGCCACTTCCATCACGGTCCCAAGCTGGTGGTCGATGTGCTCGACCCCGGTGCCGAGCTGGCCGAGCCGCGCCGGCCCGCGCCGAGCGCCGAGGCGGTGCTGGCGGACCTCGCGGCCGCCACGCGGATCAGCCCGCCGGCGCGCGCCGCAGCGGCGCCCGTGCTGGCCAGCGCCACCCCGTCGCCGCGCGGCGACGGCCAGACCGTGATATCCGATGCGCCGCTGGACGCGCAGGCACCGGCACCGGCGGTGATCCGCATGGCGCAGGCGCTGCCCCAGGGCGGCCCGCGCAGCGGCACGCCGCTGACCGTGCCCGTGCAGAGCTCGCCCTTCGGCATCCCGCTGGTGCCGCAGGCCCAGGCGCAGGGTGTGTCGCCGCAGATTCCCGGCACGCCGCAGGTCATTGCGCCGGCGCCGGGCGCCACGCTGACCCGCCCGCTGGTGCTTGAGCAGGGCTCGGGTCGCCTGGTGGAACTGCCCTCGGCGGCGCTGACCGTGCTGGTGGCGGACCCGCGCATCGCGCGCGTGCAGCCGGCATCGCCGACCAGCCTGTTCATCATGGGCGTCAATGCCGGGCGCACCAACCTGATCGCAACGCGCGAGGACGGCTCGCTGGTCGCGGAATTCGACATCACCGTGGCCTCGACGGTGGCGACGCCGGGTGTCGCGGCGCCGGGTGCGGCCGCGGCGATCCCGCAGGTCTCGGCCGGGCAGGTCCAGAGCATGATCCGCCGCACCGTGCGCGGCGGCCAGAACGTGCGCGTCACGCTCGTCGGGCGCGGTGCCATCACGCTGTCGGGCATGGTGCCGACCGCCGCCGATGCCCAGCGCGCCGAGGCGGTCGCCAAGGCGATGGGCGGCGAAGCGCGAGAGGTCATCAACAACCTGACATTGCTGTCGGGCATCCAGGTGAACCTGCGCGTGCGGGTCGCCGAGATCACGCGCGAGATCACCCGTGACCTCGGCTTTAACTGGCTCGGCGCATTCAACGATGGCACCTGGCAGGTCGGCCTGCGGACCGGCAGCGGCGTGGTGGGCAGCCTGATCGGCGCCATCACCGGCGCCACCGCGACCGGCGGGCTGGTGGGCCTGGGCTATCGCGGCGGCAATTTCGACATCAACGGCATCATCGATGCGCTCGCGCAGGACCGGCTGGTGACCATCCTGGCCGAACCGAACCTGACGGCGCAGTCGGGCGAGGTGGCGTCCTTCCTCGCCGGCGGCGAATTCCCGGTGCCGGTCGCGGCCTCGGGCAACAGCAATGCGCTGACGGTCGAATTCAAGCCTTTCGGCGTGAGCCTCGCCTTCGTCCCGACGGTGCTCTCGCCCGAGCGCCTGAACATGCGCGTGCGGCCGGAGGTGAGCGAGCTGTCGGAAGCGAATTCCGTGACCTTCCCGGTCGCCGGCGGCACGGTGCGCGTGCCCGGCCTGAGCGTGCGGCGCGCCGAGACGACGATCGAGGTCGGCAGCGGCCAGAGCTTCGCCATCGCCGGGCTGCTGAGCCGCAACATGGCGACCAACAACAGCGGCCTGGCGGGGCTGGGCGAGATCCCGGTGCTGGGCGCGTTGTTCCGGTCGGATCGCTTCCGCCGCAACGAGACGGAGCTGGTGATCATCATCACCCCGTACCTGGTGCGGCCGGTCTCGGATCCGTCGGCGCTGGCGACGCCGCTCGACAATTTCCGGCCCTCGACCGACCTGGAGCGCATCCTGCTGCGCCGCCAGACCGGGTCGGGCGCGCCGTATCGCCAGATCCGCCCGCCGGCGGCCGCCGGCTTCATCGTGGAGTGAGCACCATGGCACGGCACATCCCTGCGGCCCTGGTCGTCGCTCTCGCGCTGGGCGCCTGCGGGTCGGACAACTACTTCCCGGCCAGTGACGTCGACCGCCGTGGCACCTGGCAGGCCGAGGGCATCAACGACCGCAACCTGCGCGCGCAGGTGGCCAACCCCGCGCATCTGACGCGCGGCGCGAGCGCGGCGACCGACCGTGGCGACCACGCCGCGCTGGCGATCCGGGCGATGCTGGAATGCCGTCGTCCGCAGCTGCCGGGCGGGTTGTCGGATATCGGCGAGGATGACACCGCCGCATCCGGCATCACCAGCTGCGGTGGCGGTGGCGGTGGTGGCGGCGGTGGTGGTGGTGGCGGCGGCGGTGGAGGCGGCGGTGGTCAGAACTGAGCGCATGGCGGTCCACGAGATCCCCGACGCGACGCGCGGCGGGGCGGTCATCTCGGCCGACCGCCCGGCGCTCATGGTCTTCGTCGCCGACGAGGCGAGCGAGGCGGCGGTGCGTGGCGGCATCGGCGACGTGCTGGGCGCGCAGATGCGCCGCGGCACGGTGCGGACCGCCGTGAAGTCGTTGGAGAAGGAAACCACGCCGCGTGTCCTGATCGTGGACATCAGCGGCATCGACGACCCCTTTGCCGCGCTGGACGACCTCGCCTCCGTCTGCACGCCCGATGTGCGCGTGCTGGTGGTCGGCGAGCGCACCGAGATCGGCTTCTACCGCGACATCACGCGCAATGTCGGCGTGCATGAATACCTGCACAAGCCGCTGACGCGCGACAACGTGGCGCGGCTGTTCGCCCCGCATATCCAAGGCGGCGGCGAGGCCGGGCAGGATCGCGGGGGCCAGGTGACAGTGGTGTGCGGCGTGCATGGCGGCGTGGGCGCCACCACCATCGCGGTGAACCTGGCGCTCGAGCTCGAGGAATCGACGCGCAGCCATGTCGCGCTGCTCGACCTGCATCTGCGTGGCGGCGCGGCGGCCATGATGCTGGGCGCGCGCGTCACCTCCGGCTTGCGGATCGCCATCGAGGAGCCCGAGCGCGTCGACGCGCTGTTCCTCGACCGCGTCGGCGTGCCGATCGGCGACCGCGTGCGGCTGATCGCCGCCGAGGAGCCGATGGAGGCGCAGATCAAGCCGACCGAGGAAGGCGTGCGCCGCGTGGTCGACATGCTGCGCCAGCGCTTCAACCATGTGGTCGTCGACCTGCCGATGCCGCCCGGCCCGGCCGAGGTGGCGGTGCTGCAGAAGGCGCGGCATGTCGTGCTCGTGCTCGGCCCGGATGTCGCGAGCATCCGCGATACCGTCGCGATCAAGAAGCTGGTCGGGATGACCGGCGGGTCGAGCCGCGTGATCACCGTGCTGAACGGTGCCGGCCGGCGCGGCTACCTGCCGCTGAAGCTGATCGAGGAAGGCATCGGCAGCGCGCCTGACGTGGCGATCGGCGACCTGTCGCGGCAATTGCCGCGGGCGGCGAACCTGGGGCGTCCGGCACGCAAGGAGAGCGCGGCGCTGCGCCGCGCGCTGGGCCAGCTCACGCAGGAGATCGCCGCGGTGCGCTCGGGCGGCGCGGGCGGGTCCTTCCTCGGCAGGTTGTTTGGCAAGGGAGGCGGCTGATGCGACCCTTCGGCCGGCGCAGCGACGGCTCGCCGCATCTTCCGGTTCCGCTCGCGCAGGAACCCGAACTGCGATCGGTCAATATCTCGGCCGGCGACATCGCGCTGTCGGACAGTGCGGAGCTGGCGCGGCTGCGCACGCTGGTGCTGGAACGCATCGACCCGGTGGTGGCCGGCGAATTGCCCGCCGCCGCGCTGCGCCAGCAGCTCGATGCGCTGGTCCATGAACTCGCCTCGCGCGAACGCATGGAGATCTCGGCGCGCGACCAGTCGCGCATCGCCGAGGAAATCGCCCGCGACATGGTGGGCTACGGTCCGCTCGAACCCCTGCTCGCGGACGACACCATCAACGACATCATGGTGAACGGGCCCGACCATGTGTTCGTGGAAGTCCGCGGCAAGCTGATCCGCACCAATGTCCGTTTCCGTTCCTCCGCGCAGGTCGCCGCCATCGCGCAGAAAATCGCTGCCACCGTCGGCCGGCGTGTCGATGAATCCTCGCCGCTGTGCGATGCGCGCCTGCTGGACGGCTCGCGCGTCAATATCGTGTTCCCGCCGCTGGCGCTGGACGGGCCCTGCATCTCGATCCGCAAATTCGCCAAGAAGCGCTTCGACCTGCCGGCGCTCGCGCAGAATGGGGCGATGTCACCCTCGGTGCAGCGCATCCTCGAGATCGCGTCGCGCTGCCGGCTGAACGTCGTGGTCTCGGGCGGCACGGGGTCGGGCAAGACCACCATGCTGAACGCCATGTCGCGGCTGATCGACCACGGCGAGCGGATCGTGACCATCGAGGACGCGGCGGAACTGCAACTGCAGCAGCCGCATGTGGTGCGGCTCGAGACGCGGCACGCGAACCTGGAAGGCCGTGGCGAGATCACCGCGCGCGACCTGGTCCGCAACGCGCTGCGCATGCGCCCAGACCGCATCATCGTCGGCGAGGTCCGCGGTGGCGAGGCCTTCGACATGCTCCAGGCCATGAACACCGGCCATGACGGGTCCTTCTGTACCGTCCACGCCAATACCGCGCGCGATGCGCTGACCCGCATCGAGAACATGGTGATGATGGCGCAGTCGACGCTGCCCTCGCGTGCCATCCGCACCCAGATCGCCGCCGCGGTGGACCTGATCGTGCAGATCGAGCGCATGCGCGATGGCGGCAGGCGTGTCTCCCAGGTTGCCGAGATCTGCGGCCTGGAAGGCGATGTCATCACGATGAACGACATCTTCACCTACCAGTACGAAGGCGAGACCGCCGAGGGCAAGCTGCGCGGGTCCTGGACCTCGCCCGGCATGCGCCCTGCCTTCGTCGAGCGGCTGACCTATTTCGGCATGCTCGACCCCTGGATGCGCGCTCTCCAGGAAGCCTGAGGATGGACCGCACCCTGCTGCTCGGCACTGCGGCGGTGCTCACGGTCGCTCTGGTGACCGGTGTGCTGACGCTGCTGAAATCCGGCCAGCAGCGACGCATGAAGGAAAGGGTGACGTCGGCCGGGGCGCTGGAGGCGCCGGGGCTCGACGCCTCCGGGCTGCCGAGCATCCGGTTGCAGACCACGGAATCGCGCCCGCTGCTCGAGCGCTTCCTGCGCTTCCTGAGCTATCATCCGGACGTGCCGCAGGCGCACACCATCCCCTGGTATGTGGTGCTGGTCCTGGGCGTGCTCATCGGCGTGCTGGTGGGGAATTTCATGTCCGGGCCGCTGGGCCTGGCGAAGTCGATCCCGCTGGGCATCCTCAGCGGCGTGTTCATGATCCGCGCCATCTTCGCCTTCCAGTACAACAGCTACGTCGACCGGATCTTCACGCAGATACCCGACGCCATCGGGCTGATGGTGCGCGCCATCCGCGCGGGCCTGCCGGTGGGCGAGGCGATGCGCTCGGTCGCCGCCGAACTCGCCTCGCCGCTTCGCGACGAATTCTCGCGCATGCTGGGCGATGTGGCGGTCGGGCGGCCGGTCGACCAGGCGCTGATGCGGCTGTACAAGCGCACCGAGCTGCCGGAATTCTCCTTCCTGGCCGTCACGCTCGGCATGCAGTCGCAGACCGGCGGCAACCTCGCCGAGACGCTCGACAACCTGGCCGACATCGTCCGCAAGCGCGTCGCGCTCTCCAAGCGCGCCAAGGCGCTGGCGGCCGAAGCCCGCATGCAGGCCGGCATCCTGATGGCGCTGCCCTTCATTGCGGCCCTCGCCATGTCGCAGATCCAGCCATTCTACATCGAGCAGTTCAGCACGCCGGCCGGGCAGCGGCTGGCGCTGTTCGGGGTGGGCTTCTCGTTGACCGGCTTCCTCATCATTCGCTGGCTGATCAAGCGCGCGGGGCAGGACTGACCGCCATGGCCGAGTTGTTCGCCAATGCCGGCTGGCTGCCGATCCTGGTTGCCGCGCTGGCGGTCTGCCTGGCCATCATCGCCGCCATCGTGCTGGCGCGCGGGGCGGAGGACAGGGATATCGCCGGCCGCGTGCAGACCGTGCTTCGCCCAGCCGATGCGGTGCGCCCCGATACCGGGGCCAACATCAACGCAGCCGCAGCACCTTTCCGCCGCCTGGGCGAGAAGCTTCGCAGCACCGCGCTGATCTCGGACAAGGATATCGAGGGCTTCCAGCTTGCGATCGCCGCGGCCGGCCTGAACCCGCGCGCGGCGGTGCCGACCCTGATCGGCGTGAAGGCGGTGCTGCTGTTCGGGCTGCCCCTGGCGGCCGGGCTCTATTGCTACCTGAACGCGGTCGATACGCTGCGCGCCGGATTGATTGTGTTCGGCGCCATCGTGGTGGGCATGTTCGGGCCGAACATGGTCCTGACCTACCTGAAGCGGAAGCATCAGGAACAGCTCCGCAAGGGCCTGCCCGATGCGCTCGACCTGCTGGTGGTCACGGCCGAGGCAGGGATGGGCATCGAGACCGCCCTCGATCGCGTCGCGCGCGAGATCGAGAACAACAATCGGCCGCTCGCCATCTCGTTCCTGGTGCTGGTGCAGGAACTCCGCATTTTGCCGGACCGGCGCCAGGCGCTCGACCGCTTCGCCCAGAGGTCCGATTTCGAGGGCTTCAAGCGGCTTGGCGGCACCCTGTCCCAGACCCTGAAATACGGTACGCCGCTGGCGCAGGCGCTGCGCGTGCTGGCGTCCGAGATGCGCCAGGACCGCATGCTCCGCATCGAGGAAAAGGCGATCCGCCTGCCGGCCGTGCTGGTGATCCCGCTGATCCTGTTTGTCATGCCGGCCGTGTTCATTGCCCTGATCGGTCCATCCGTGCTGCAGCTGGGTGGCGGCCTCGGGCCGAATTAGGTGGAGACGACCCAGCCATGACCCGTCCTGTGCTGCGCTTCGCGCTGTTCGCTCTCGCCGTCCCGGCGCTGGCGGCCTGTGCGGATGAGGGCCTGCGCGATCCCGATGTCGGCTCGCGCATGCGCGTGGCCTCGGCGGCCGAGGCCGGCGGGCAGATGGATGTCGCGCTGTCGATGTACGGCGCCGCCGCCGCGCGCGATCCGAACAACACCGAGGCTCAGGCCCGCTTCGCCGGGGCCCTGATGCGCGCGGGCAACCGCGCGCAGGCGGAACAGGTCCTCGCGGCCGCGGTGCAGCGCCGGCCCGATGACGGAACGCTGATGCTGGAACTCGCCAAGATGCGCCTGCGCGGCGGCGCCGCTGGCGAGGCGCTGGGCCTGTTCGACCGCGTGCTGGCGCGCGATTCGCGCAATGTTGCCGCGCTAGACGGGCGCGGGGTCGCGCTCGATCTTATGGGGCGCCACCCGGAGGCGCAGGATTCCTACCGACGCGCGCAGGCCGTGGCGCCGGACTCGATCTCGGTCGCCAATAATCTCGGCCTGTCGTTGCTGCTGGATGGCCGTCCAGATGAGGCACGCGCCGTGCTCGAACCGCTGGCGCGACGTTCGGACGCCAACCAGCGCGTCACCGCGAACTACGCCATTTCCCTGGCCGCGACCGGGGACGAGGCGGCGGCGCGCCGGGTGCTCGGCAGCGAGGAGGCCGACCTGAGCGGGGTCGCGGAGGTGCTGCGCGTGAACCGCCAGGTCATCGAGGTGACGCCCCCCGGCGGGCGCAGCTGAGGCGCTGCCGCGGCGCGTTCACCCGGCCTGCGCGCGCCTTGGCGCGATTCCCATTGGCGCCTCGTGGGTTGCGCTCGCCGATATCCGAGGGGCGCGCGCCGGACGGGCACCGTCCGCCTGTGCGAATGCCTCAGCCCGGGGCTGCCCGGCTCGCTGTCCGCAGGCACATGATGCGCGGGCGGTTCGGCCCTGCCGCCGCGGGGCGGCCGCGCAGGCGCAGTTCGACATTCGGCGCCGCCGCTACCGGCCGCAGGCTCGGCGCCGATGACCCCAGCAGCAGGACGGCCCCGCGGCCCGACGCACATAGCCCCGCCATGGCCGGCCCGGGCAGCGGGATGACGCCCGGTGCCGGTCCGGGCACGAAGCCCTGCCCGGTCATCGCCGCCATCACGCGCTGGTGATAGATCAGGCCGCGCTCGGGCGTGGCCGAATGGTAGCGCGCGGTCGCCTGCGCCCAATCCCCGGTCTGCGCGTGCAGCGTCCGCAGGAAGCGCACCGCATAGGCGACATTGGTGGCGGGCTCGAAGCCGGCCTCGACGCTGGGGAAGGCGGTCGGGTGGTGCAGCAGGTTGATCTGCATGCAGCCGATGTCGATCGACCGCGTCCCGGCGGCCAGGCGCGCCTGCACTTCGGCCACGGCCTCGACCCGCGTGGCCATGTAGCGGCCCTCGCCGGCGGCATTGAAGGACCAGGGCCAGGGCTGCACGCCGCCGGTGGGCGTGCGCCGCCCGGTCTCGACCCGCGCGATGGCGCCCAGCAAGCCCGGCGGCAGTCCGGAATTCTGCTCCGCCGCGGCAATGGCCCGGGCGCAGACATCCCAGGGGCTGTCGGACAAGGCCGGAGGGGCAGGGGTGGCGGGCACCGCTCGGGCGGCGACTCGGCGAGCGGGCCGTGTCGGCGGGGCGGCGGCGGGTGTCGCGGCGCGGGCGGATTGCGGCCGTTGTGCGGGATTGGCATCCGCTTGAGGGGGCGCCAGCAGCAGCAGCGGGGCGGCAAGGGCCATGGCGAGGCCGAGCGAAACCCCTGCGGCGCGGTGTCCGTTCGCAGGCATGGCGTGGTCATGGACCGGGTTGTCGCGCCAGGTCAAGCGCGAAGGCTGCGCGCGCCGCGGATGGACAGCCGCCGGTGCTGCTGCGACCCTGCCCGCAAGGCGCCGCCGACCGCCAGCGGGGCCACGCCAGGAGGAAACCCAATGACCATCACCATCGCGCGACGCGCGCTGCTCGTCGCCCCGCTGTTCACGCCGGCCCTGGTCAGCGCGCAGGGGGCGTGGAAGCCCACGCGGCCCGTCACCATGATCGTGCCCTTCGCCGCCGGGTCGGGCACCGACACCGTCTCGCGCCTGCTCGGTGGCCTGCTCGAGGCCGATTGGGGCATCCAGGTGGTGGTCGAGAACCGCCCCGGCGCCAATGGCGCGATCGCCGCGGTGGGTACGGCGCGCGCCGCACCCGACGGCCAGACGGTGATGATCACCACCAACAGCCCGCATGGCGCGACGCCCGCGCTGATGCGCCGGCCGACCTATGACGCGGTGGCGGATTTCACCGCCATCTCGCGCATGGGGACCTACATCTTCGTGCTCGCGCTGAACGACCAGGTGCCGGCGCGCACGCTGCCGGAATTCCTCGCACTCGCGCGCGCGCAGCCGGGGCGCCTGACCTGCGCGTCGGGCAACACCACCGGCGTCGTGGGCGCGGCCATGCTGAACCGGCTCGGGCGCGTGGAGATCACGCATGTGCCCTATCGGTCCTCGCCCCCGGCCATGACCGACGTGATCGCCGGGCGGGTCAGTTCGATGTTCGCCGATGTCGCGGCCTCGCGCGCCTTCCTCGCGGAGGGCAAGCTGAAGCCGCTCGGCATCACATCCGGCCAGCGCACGTCGCTCTTCCCGGACTGGCCGACGCTGGCGGAATCCGGGCTGACAGGGTTCGAGCTGCTGTCCTTCATGGGCGCGGTCGGGCCCGCACGGATGCCCGAGGAGGTCGTGGCCGGCTGGAACGGCGCCATCCGCCGCGTCTGGGAACGCCCGGAAACCGCACGCCGGCTGGGCGAATTCGGCATCGAGCGCGTGACCTCGACGCCCGCGGAATTCGGCACCTTCATCCGCGAGCAGATCGCCTTCTGGGGCGAGCAGGCGCGTGCGGCCGGCATCGAGCCGGAGTAAGGCCGCGCCCGTCACGCTCCTGCCACATGCGCGGGGATCATGTCGGCCATCGACGCGCGGCGCTTGCCGCGGCGCGTCGATGTCACCATTTCGACACCACGATCGAAGGTGGGGAGGCCGCGACCGTGATCCGAAGGAGAACCAGCATGACCGCTTCCATCCACGCCACCACCCTGGCCCGCGCCATCGCCGAGATCGCCGAGGGTGACCTGGCCGAGCGCATCCGCATCGAGACGGCCGCGCGCATCGTCGCGACCGCGCGCCGTGCGGCCGCGCAGGCGCCGCTTGCGGCCGCATTCCAGGCCGACCCTGCCGTGCAGGCGGTGAGCGAGATCGCCCGCCACTGGGATGCCGGCGCCGTGACCGCGCTGGAATACGCCGAGACGCTGCCCGCCGCCGCATTGGAGCGCCTGCTGCGCGCCGCCCCGCGCTGGGCCGCCGCCTTCGCGCCGCGCACCGACCGCCTGGCCGCGTGACTCGCGTGACGCACCCGGTGCCTGGGCGCCGGGTGCCAGCGCCTGCCGTCCAAGTGCCCAGTGTGCCATCGCGACGCATTCGCGCTATACCCGCGCTTCCTTGCAGCACGGGATGGGCATGATGGCATCGAGCGGCGCAAGCCGGGGCAGGGCAGCCAACGCGCCGCGGCGCGTCCTGCTGCTGACCGGCGCTTCGCGGGGCATCGGCCACGCAACCGTCAAACGCTTCTCGGCGGCGGGGTGGCGGGTCATCACCGTCTCGCGCCAGCCCTTCCCGGAACAATGCCCCTGGGAGATGGGGCCCGAGGACCATATCCAGCTCGACCTGACGGATCCCTCCGCCACCGAGACCGCGATCGCCGAGATCAAGGAACGGTTGAAGCCCGAGGATGGGCGGCTCGATGCGCTGGTGAACAACGCCGCAATTTCGCCGAAAGGTCCGGGCGGGTCGCGGCTGGGCTCGCTCGAGATGGACCTGGAGGGCTGGCTGAAGGTCTTCCGGGTGAATTTCTTCGCCCCGGTGCTGCTCGCGCGCGGCCTGGTCGAGCCGCTGCAGAAGGCCAATGGCGCGGTGGTGAACGTGACGTCGATCGCCGGCGGGCGGGTCCACCCGTTCGCGGGGGTGGCGTATTCCACGTCGAAGTCGGCGCTGGCGGGGCTGACGCGCGAAATGGCAGCGGATTTCGCGCCGCTGGGCATCCGCGTGAACGCGATCAGCCCGGGCGAGATCGACACCTCCATCCTGTCGCCGGGCACCGAGAAGATCGTGCAGGAACAGATCCCGATGCGCCGGCTCGGCCGGCCCGAGGAAGTCGCGCAGGCGATCTACTTCCTGTGCACCGAGGCGTCCTCCTACGTGAACGGCGCCGAGATCCACATCAATGGCGGGCAGCACGTTTAGGCGCCCGCCAGCGGCGGGCGCCTGAGTCTTTGTTGAGCCCTCAAGCGGCGGGCGCCCGCCATCCGGCCGGCTTGCCTTCGCGCCCCGTACTGGCGCGCCGGGCGGGGCTGTTGGTCTGGGCGCGGTCGCGCTGTGCGCTCCCGGATCGTGCCGGGCACGATCCGCAGGCTTCTCTTTCGTCGGAACAGGTGACCGTTGTCGGATAGCGCGCCGATCCGTCGCGTTGCTGCGCTGCGGCTGCTGCTGCCCTTCCTGCTTCCCTATGCGGGACGCGCGATCGGCGCCGCGGTGGCGCTGCTGGCCGCCGCTGGGCTGACGCTCGCGATCGGGCAGGGGCTGCGGCGCTTCATCGATGATGGCTTCGGCGGCGGCGCGGGCGCACTGAACCAGGCGGCCGTGGTGATGGCGCTGATCGTCGTCGCGCTCGGGATCGCCACATCGCTGCGCTATTACCTGGTCACCTGGCTCGGTGAACGCGTCGCGGCCGATCTGCGCCGCGCGGTGTTCGACCACCTGACGCGGCTCGATGCGCGCTTCTACGAAACCGCGCGCACCGGCGACCTGATGTCGCGCCTGACGGCCGATATCGCGCTGCTGCAATCGCTGATCGGCTCGGCCATCTCGATGGGACTGCGGAATGCGCTGACCGGCAGCGGCGCCTTCATCATGCTGGTGCTGACCAGCACCAAGCTGGCCGGGCTGATGGCGGTGGTGGTGCCGCTGGTGGTGCTGCCGATGATCGTGTTCGGGCGACGCGAACGGAAGCTGTCGAAGGCAGCGCAGGAGCGCGTGGCGGACCTGGCGGCGACCGCCGAGGAAGCCATCAACGGCATGCGGACCGTCCAGGCCTTCACGCATGAGGAGGCCGAGCGCGCGCGCTACGGCGCGGAATCCGAACGCTCGGTGCAGGCGGCGCTGCGGCGTATCGCGACGCGCACGGCGCTGATCCTGTCCGTCATCCTGCTGGGCTTCGGCGCCATCACCTTCGCGTTGTGGGTGGGCGGGCAGGATGTGATCGCCGGGCGCATGAGCGGCGGCGACCTCACGGCCTTCGTCTTCTACGCCGTGCTGCTGGCGAGCGCGGGTGCGACCGTGTCCGAACTCTGGGGCGAGATCCAGCGCGCCGGTGCCGCGGCCGACCGGCTGGCGGAGATCCTGGCGGTGGTGCCGACCATCGCCGCGCCGGCCAGCCCCGCCACGCTGCCCGCGCCGCGTGGCGCGGTGGCCTTCCGCGACGTGACCTTCCGCTATCCCTCGCGCCCCGAGACGCCGGCGCTGGACGGTTTCTCGCTGGAGGTCGCGCCGGGCGAGACCGTCGCGCTGGTCGGCCCCTCCGGCGCGGGCAAGACCACGGTACTGGCGCTGCTGCTGCGCTTCTACGACCCGCAGGCCGGGCGCATCGAACTGGATGGCGTGGACATCGCGACCGCTGCGCCGGAGGCCGTGCGCGGACGCATCGGCCTGGTGCCGCAGGACCCGTCGATCTTCAGCGCCACCGTCGCGGACAATATCCGCTACGGCCGGCCCGACGCCTCGGATGCCGAGGTGCAGGCCGCCGCCGAAGCCGCCTCCGCCGCCGGCTTCATCGCCGCCCTGCCCGAGGGGTTCGCCACGCATCTGGGTGCGCGTGGCGTCACGCTGTCGGGCGGGCAGCGCCAGCGCATCGCCATCGCGCGCGCCATCCTGCGCGACGCGCCGGTGCTGCTGCTGGACGAAGCGACCTCCGCACTGGATGCCGAGAGCGAGCGCGCCGTGCAGGACGCGCTGGAGCGCCTGTCGCGCGGGCGCACCACCATCGTGGTGGCGCATCGCCTGGCCACCGTGCGCGCGGCCGACCGCATCGTGGTGATGGAGGCCGGGCGCATCGCCGCGACCGGTACGCATGAGGCGCTGTTGGCGCAGGGCGGGCTCTATTCCCGCTTGGCCGCGCTGCAATTCACCGGCGGCTGATCAGCCCTTCGCCAGGAAGGCCAGCACCGCGGCGTTGAAATCCGCGGGGTTGTCGGCCTGCACGCTGTGCGCCGCGCGCGCGATGGTCACGCGCGTGGCGTTCGGCATGGCCCCTTCCAGCGCATCCAGGATCACCCCGAATTGCGGCTGCGACTGGTCGCCGCCGGCCAGCAGCGTGCGGATGGCGATGCCCTCGGCCTCGGCGCGGCCATAGGGCTTGCGCTGTTCGTTGACCTGGCCGAGCAGCGTGCGGGCATTGTCGCGGTTGACCGTCTTGCGCGCCTCGGAGCGCTTCGCCCAGGCACCGGGCCCGCCGGTGTGCTCGGCGATGACGGTGAGGCCTTCCTCGACCTTGCCCTCGCCGATCAGCGCGGCGCCATTCGCGAAGGCCGCGCCCTGCTTGCCGGCGGGTGCCGCGCCGCCGAGCGTCGCGTCCAGTTCCCCGCCGGGTTCCAGCAGCACCAGGTCCGACACCAGTTCCGGGTGATGCTGCGCGACGCGGAAGGCGATGTGCCCACCGCGCGAATGGCCCACCAGCCGCACCGGCCCTTCGCCCAGCGCGGCGATGAAGCCGGCGATGTCGGCCGTATGGCGCGCGATGGTGAAGTCGCCGCCATCGGTCCATTCGCCCGGCCAGCAATGGCGCAGGCTGACGGCGATGGCGTGGTGGGCGGCGCCGAACGCCGCCATCTGCCCACCCCAGGATCGCTGGTCGCCCAGCGTGCCATGGATCATCAGCAGCGGCGGGCCGGCGCCGGCCTCGGCATAGGCGATGGGAAAGCCGTCGATGGCGATGCTGGGCATGGGCGCGTCCTCCGTTCCCGCCATGGAGGCACGGCTTCCCGCGCGCGGGAAGCCCCGCGGTCAGGCGGCGCGCGCGGCATCCATGATGGAGCGGAAGCGGCGCACGGTGGCATCCAGCCCTTCGAAGACGGCTTGCGAAATCAGGAAGTGGCCGATGGAGACTTCCGTGACTTCGGGCATGGCGGCGATGGCGCCGACCGTGTCGTAGGACAGGCCGTGGCCGGCATGGCACAGCAGCCCCGCCGCGCGCGCCGCCGCCGCACCGGCCTTCAGCCGCGCGAGCTGCGCTTCGCGGTTCGCCACCGGCCCTTCCGCATAGGTGCCGGTGTGCAGTTCGATGGCCTGCGCGCCGAGCCGCGCGGCGGCCTCGATCTGCGCCGGATCTGCCTCGATGAAGATCGACACGCGCACATCCGCCGCGCGCAGGCGCTGCACCGCCGCGAGCAGGAACGGCCCGGCGCGCAGCACGTCCAGCCCGCCCTCGGTGGTCAGTTCCGCGCGCTTTTCCGGCACCAGGCAGCAATAGGGCGGGCGGATGCGTTCGGCGAAGGCGACCATTTCCTCGGTCGCGGCCATTTCGAAGTTCAGCGCGGTCGCGACCTCGGCGCGCACGCGCTCGACATCGCGATCGCGGATGTGGCGGCGGTCCTCGCGCAGGTGCATCGTCACGCCATCCGCGCCGGCCGCCACCACGACGCGGGCGGCCTCGACCGGGCAGGGAAACGTCCCGCCGCGCGCGTTCCGCAGCGTGGCGACGTGATCGACATTCACCGAGAAATCGAGATGCGTCATGCGAACCCCCTTGCGCGCGCCAACTCCGCCGCGAGGCGGATGGCCGCGATCAACGATGACGGATCGGCCCGCCCCGTGCCCGCGATATCCAGCGCCGTGCCATGGTCCGGGCTGGTGCGGACGATGGACAGCCCGAGCGTGACATTCACCCCGCCGGCCATGTCGAGCGTCTTGATCGGGATCAGCGCCTGGTCGTGATACAGGCAGATCGCCGCGTCATAGGTCGGGCGCGCATGGGCGGTGAACATGGTGTCGGGCGGCAGCGGGCCGCGCGCGTCGACGCCCTCGGCGCGCAGCATCGCGACGGCCGGGGCGACGATGTCGATATCCTCGCGACCCATGGTACCGGCCTCGCCGGCGTGGGGGTTCAGGCCGGCCACGGCCAGGCGCGGGGCGGCTATGGCGAATTCGTCCCGCAGCGCGCGGGCGGTGCTGCGGGCGGTCTCGACGATCAGCGCGGGCGTCAGGCGGGCGATGGCGCGCGCCAGGGCTTCGTGGATCGTGACGGGGACGACGCGCAGGGCGCTGCTCGCCAGCATCATCACAGGCGGCACGCCGGTGCCGGCGATCTCGCCGAGGTATTCGGTATGGCCGGGATGGCGGAAGCCCGCCGCGGTCAGCGTGGCCTTCTGGATCGGGTTGGTGACCACGCCCGCGCCGCGGCCGTCGCGGCACAGCGCCACCGCCTCGGTGATGGCGGCGATCACCGCGGGTGCGTTCGCGGTGTCGGGCGCGCCGGCGACGGCTGCGCGGGGCAGCGGGCGGTGCAGGATGGGCAGCGCATCCGCGAACGCCGCGGCGGCGTCCTCGGGGCCGGCCACCGCGCGCACCGGCACGCCGAAGCCGCGCGTCGCGTCGTCGATCAGCACGAAGGCCGGGCCGGTCGCGCGGAGCGCGCGCCAGGCGCCGGCGGCGATCTCGGCACCGATGCCGGCGGGTTCTCCCATGGTCAGGATCAGCGGGCGCATGGCGTCGCGTTTACGGCCTGCCGCCGATCCTGGCGAGGGGCTTCACGGCACCGGCGATGCCACCCGCTTCAGGCAGCGCAGCGTGAAGGCGGTGCGCGTGTGGCGCACGCCGGGCAGGCGGTAGATCTTCTCGCGCAGCAGGCGTTCATAGCCCGCCGTGCCGCCGACCGCCGCCTTCAGCACGTAGTCGTATTCGCCCGTCACCAGCCAACATTCCAGGATCTCGGGGATGGCCAGCACGGCTTCCTCGAAGCGCGCGAGGTGCGTCTCGTCGTGGCGTTCCATCATCACCTCCAGGAACACCGTGTCGGGCAGGCCGAGCGCGGCCTGGTCCAGCATGGCGTGGTAGCCCTGGATCACGCCGGCCTGCTCCAGCCGCTTCACCCGCGTCCAGCAGGGGGACGGCGACAGGCCGACCTCCTCGGCCAATTCGGCATTGGTCAGCCGCGCGCTGCGGGCCAGGGCACGGAGGATCTTGCGGTCGATGGCGTCCATGCCGGCAGGATGTTCCGTCTGTTCTGCGCTGCACAACAGGAATCGGAAAATATCGCCGTGCGACCGGGCGCATCATCCTGCCATTGGCAGACTGGTCCGGGACCCCCAACATGACCGCCATGGGCAGCATCATCCGACCCGACGCGACACTCGAGGAACGCTGGGACGCCGCGGGCGGGCCCCTGCTGCTCACCGGCACCCAGGCGCTGGTGCGCCTGCCCATGCTGCGGCAGGAGATGGATGCCGCGCTGGGGTGGAAGACCGGGGGGTTCATCTCCGGCTATCGCGGGTCGCCGCTGGGCGGCTTCGACCGGGAACTCGCGCGCCAGCAGAAGCGCCTGCGCGCGCACGACATCGTCTTCCAGCCGGGGCTGAACGAGGACCTCGCCGCCACCGCGATCTGGGGCTCCCAGCAGGTCGGCCTGACGCCGAGCGCGACGGTCGAGGGCGTGTTTGCCATCTGGTACGGCAAGGGCCCGGGGATCGACCGTTCGGGCGACGTGCTGCGCCATGCGAATTCCGCCGGCACCATGCCGCGCGGCGGCGTTCTGGCGCTAGCCGGCGATGATCCGTCGTCGAAGTCGTCCACGATCACGTCCGGCTGCGAATACGCCTTCATGGATGCCGAGATCCCGGTGCTCGACCCGGCGGATGTCGGGGAGGTGCTGGAATTCGGCATCAAGGCCATCGCGTTGTCGCGCTTCGCCGGCGTCTGGGCCGGCATGAAATGCGTGGCCGATACGATGGATGCGTCGATGACGGTGCTGCTGGACCCCGCGCGCTATGCCACGCGCGATCCGGTCGGGCTGGAACCTTCGCCCGACGGGCTGCACATCCGGCTGCGCGATACACCGATCGCGCAGGAGGCCCGGCTGCGCCACTACAAGCTGCCGCATGCGGTGGCCTTCGCGCGCGCCAATGGCTTCGACCGCATCGTGCTGGACAGCCCGAATGCGCGCTTCGGCATCGCCGTGCGCGGCAAGGCCTATGCGGTGTTCCGCCAGGCGCTGGAGGAGGCCGGCATCTCCGACGCCATGGCGCGCGATGCCGGGCTTCGCATCTGGAAGGTCGGCCTGGCCTGGCCGATGGACACCGAGGCCGCGCGCGCCTTCGCCGACGGCCTGGAGGAAGTGCTGGTCATCGAGGACCGCCGCCCCATGCTGGAATGGCAGCTGCGCGACGCGCTGTTCCATGCGCCCGTCCGCCCGCGCGTGACAGGCAAGAAGGACGAGCACGGCCGCCCGCTGCTGTCCGACCTGACCGAGCTCGACACCGCCGCCATGCTGCGCGCGCTGGCGGTGCGCCTGCCCGAAGCCCTGCGCACCAACCGCCTGTTGGACCGCATCGCGGAACTGGATGCGCTGGCCGCCGCGCAGGCCGCGCCGCTTCATGCGCGCGACCCGTATTTCTGCCCCGGCTGCCCGCATAACTCGTCCACGAAAGTCCCCGAGGGGTCGCGCGCTTTGGCCGGCATCGGATGCCACTACCTAGCCAAGAACATGGACCGGAATTCCGACCTGTTCACCCAGATGGGCGGCGAGGGCATGCCCTGGATCGGCCAGGCGCCCTTCACCAGCGAGAAGCACGTCTTTGCCAATATCGGCGACGGCACCTGGGGCCATTCCGGGTCGCTGACCGTACGCTTCGCGGTGGCCGCGAAGGCCAACATGACCTTCAAGATCCTGGTCAATGGCGCCGTCGCCATGACCGGCGGCCAGATGCCCGAGGGCGAGATCGACGTCCCGCACATCGCCGCGCAGCTGCATGCCGAGGGCGTTCAGCGCATCGAGATCGTCGCCGATGACGAGGACCGTCATCGCGGCAATCCGCTGATCCCCCCGGGCACCGGGTTCCATCACCGTTCGCAGCTCGATGCCGTGCAGCGCGCGCTGCGCGAAACCCCCGGCGTCACCGCCATCATCTACGACCAGGAATGCGCGACGGAACGCCGCCGCAAGCGCAAGCGCGACCTCGCCCCCAAGGCCGAGCGCCGCGTGATGATCAACCCGCGCGTCTGCGAGGATTGCGGCGATTGCTCGCGCGCCTCGAACTGCCTGGCGGTGGAGCCGATCGAGACCGCGTTCGGCCGCAAGCGCGCCATCGACCAATCCGCCTGCAACCAGGACCTCTCCTGCGTGCAGGGCTTCTGCCCGTCCTTCGTCACGCTGGTCGGCGCGAAGCCGGCGGAACACATCGTGGCCGCCGCCGGTGCAGAACCGCCGGAACCCACCCGCCCGGTGATCGGCGCGGAACCGTGGAACCTGCTGATGGCGGGCGTGGGCGGGCAGGGGGTGTCCTCGCTCGCGGCGATCCTGGCGCAGGCGGCGCATCTCGAGGGGCGGCCAGTGCGGAGCCTGGATTTCCTCGGCCTCGCGCAGAAGGGCGGCGGCGTCTATGCGCAGCTACGGATCGGCGCGGCGGGCGCGGCGGCGGATGCCATCGCAGGCGCGCGCATCGGCGCGGGTTCCGCCGATCTGCTGCTGGCGGCCGACATGGTGGTGGCGCATGGCACGACGGCGCGGCCGCTGCTCGGCCCGGCGCGCACCGTCGCGGTGGTGAATGCGGACCTCGCGCCGACCGCGCAATTCGTGAAGGACACCGCCACGCGGTATCGCGGGGCGGAGATGCTGGCGTCCATTCGCGCCGCCTGCCGCGAGACTGTGGCGCTGGGCGGTACCACGCGCGTCACGGCGGAACTCGGCGATGCGGTGATGCTGAACGTGTTCCTGCTCGGCATCGCCTATCAGCGCGGACTGGTGCCGCTGAGCAGCGAGGCGATCTCCCGCGCGCTGGAACTCAACGGCGCGCAGGTCGCGCTGAACAAGGAGGCCTTCGCGCGTGGCCGCGCGGCGGCGCTCGAAGACCTGGCACCACCGGCCGAGGCTGCCGAGACGCTGGACGCGTTGATCGCGCGCCGCGTCGTGGACCTCACCGCCTACCAATCCGCGCGCTACGCCCGCGACTATGCCGGTTTCGTCGCGAAGGTGCGCGAGGCGGGCGAGGAACGCCTGACCCGCGCCGTCGCGACGCAACTGCATCGCCTCATGGCCTACAAGGACGAATACGAGGTCGCGCGCCTGCATGCCGACCCGGCATGGCAGGCGCGGCTCGCGGTATCCTTCACCGGCACGCAGCGCGTCGAACTCAACCTCGCCCCGCCCATCCTGGCGAAGACCGACCCGGTCACCGGCGTGCCGGCCAAGCGCGCCTTCGGCCCCTGGATGCTGCGTGCCATGGCGCTGCTGCGCCACGGCAGGGTGCTGCGCGGCACCGCCTTCGACCCCTTCGGCCGCACCGAGGAACGCCGGATGGAACGCGCCCTGCCGGGCGAATTCCGCGCCGGGGTCGAGCGCCTGATGTCCAACCCGGCCATGGCCGCGGAATGGGCCGAGGCCTGGGCCGGCGTAAAGGGCTACGGCCATGTGAAGGCGCGCAACCTGGCAGCGACGCGCGCGCGCCTCGCCACCATCGAGCCGCCGGCTGCCGCCGCGGCATGACGCTCAGCGCCCGATCGTCTGAGACACCCCGGCCGGCGCCGCCGTGCGCCCGCCATCGATCACGTATTGCGCGCCGGTGATGTTGCCGGCCAGGCCCGAGCACAGGAACAGCACCACATTCGCCACTTCCTCGGCCTGGCCGTAGCGCCGCAGCGGGATGCCGGCGACATAGGCCTCCTCCACGCTTTCGGGCCGGTTGGGGGCGATCTGGCGCTCGAGGTCGCGGATCATGCGCGTGTCGATCGGCCCGGGGCAGACGGCGTTCACGCGGATGCCCTGCGGCCCGACCTCGGCGGCGACGGACTTCGTCAGCCCCAGCACGGCATGCTTGGACGCGACATAGATCGGCATCCGCGCCGTCCCCACCAGGCCGGCGGTGGAGCCGGTATTCACCACCGCGCCGGAACCCTGGCGGATCATCACCGGGAGCACGTGCTTCAGGCCAAGGAAGACGCCCTTCACGTTCACCGCCATGATCGCGTCGAAATCCGCGTCCTCGTATTCCACGACAGGCGCGACCTTGCCCTCGATGCCGGCATTGTTGTGGAAGCAGTCGATGCGGCCGAAGGCGTCCAGCGCGCGCGCGACATAGCCAGCCACATCGGCCGCCTTCGTCACATCGGCGGCGCAGGCGACGGCGTTCGCGCCGATCTCGGCGGCCACTGCGGCGGCGGCGGCTTCGTCGCGATCCACCACCAGCACGCGCGCGCCATGCGCCGCGAAACCGAGGCACACGGCACGGCCGATGCCGTTGCCGCCGCCGGTCACCACCGCGACCTTTCCGCTGAAATCCATGGGCTGTTCCTCCGTGTTCTTGTCGTGGGCGCCGCGACGCAGCTTGCGGCGGATGGGCCGGCGCGTCGATGGTGGGGGCCGCTGGGCGCGCTATGCTGGTGTCCAGGGGGAAACCGATGACCCAGACCTTCGACCTGCCCGAGGCCACGCGCGAATTGCAATCCGTCGCCCGCGACTTTGCACGCGAGGTGCTGGCTCCGCACGCGCTGCGCTGGGACGAACAGCGCCATTTCCCGGTCGAGGAAATGCGCCAGGCCGCGGCACTGGGCATGGCCGCGCTCTATGTGCGCGAGGAAAGCGGCGGCGCGGGCCTCACGCGCCTCGATGCCGCGGTGGTGTTCGAGGCGCTGGCCACCGGCTGCCCAACCGTGTCGGCCTATCTGTCCATCCACAACATGGTGGCGTGGATGATCGACCGCTTCGGCTCCGACGCGCAGCGCGCCGAACACCTGCCCTCGCTCATCACCATGGAGCGCGTCGCGTCTTACGCGCTGACCGAACCGAGATCGGGCTCCGACGCCGCCGCGCTGCGGACCCGCGCGGCGCGCGACAACGAGGGGTATGTGCTGAACGGCACCAAGCAGTTCATCTCGGGTGCCGGCGTGTCGGACCTGTATCTGACCATGGTGCGGACCGGCGGGGAGGGGCCCTCGGGCGTCTCCGCCCTGCTGATCGACAAGGCGACGCCCGGCCTGTCCTTCGGCGCCAATGAACGCAAGATGGGCTGGAACGCGCAGCCGACGCGCCAGGTCATCATGGAGGATGCGCGCGTGCCGGCCTCGGCGCTGCTGGGCGCCGAAGGGCAGGGCTTCCGCTTCGCGATGGCGGGGCTCGATGGCGGGCGGCTGAACATCGCGGCGTGCTCGCTGGGGGGGGCGGAGGCGGCGCTGGCCATCGCGCTCGACTACGTCCAGCAGCGGCGCGCCTTCGGCAAGGCGATCGGCGATTTCCAGAACACCCAGTTCCGACTGGCCGACATGCGGACCGAGCTGGAGGCCGCGCGCTCCCTGCTGTGGCGCGCCTGCGGCAAGCTCGATTCCGGCGCGCCCGATGCCACCGCCTTCTGCGCCATGGCCAAGCGCTTCGTCACCGACACCTGTTCGCGCGTGGCCGATGACGCGCTGCAATTGCTTGGCGGCTATGGGTATCTCGCGGAATACGGGATCGAGAAAATCGTGCGCGACCTTCGCGTGCACCGCATCCTGGAAGGCACCAACGAGATCATGCGCGTGATCGTGGCGCGAGCGATGCTCGGCGCGCGCTAGGCGCGCCGCAGACGAAGCGCGCGCTAGGCGCGCCGCAGACGAAGCGCGCGCTAGGCGCGCCGCAGACGAAGCGCGCGCTAGGCGCGCCGCAGACGAAACGCGCGTTGAAGCGTGCCGCAGGCGAAGCGCGCTTCAAGGCGCGCCGGCCCTCAGGCCCACAGCACCGAATTCCCATCGAAGCCATCCGGCGGGAAGCCGGGCAGCCAGAAGGCCATCTCCGCCTCGCCATCGCCGTCCAGGTCGATGCTGAGCTGCTTGCTGGCCTCGTCGAAGCGTCCCTCCATGCGGCCCTCGCCGGTGAAGGAGAAGGCGCCGCGCCAGCGGAACGCCCCGCCGCTGCCGATGCCCGCGAAGGCCAGCACGTCGCCCTCCAGCGGGTTGAAGTTGATGATGGTGTCGGGTGCGTCCGCCGAGGAATGCGACACCGCAGTATACAAGAACAGATCCGCCCCGCCGGCGCCCGTCAGGTGGTCGGCGCCCGCACCGCCGCACAGCGTGTCGTCGCCGCCGGCACCGACCAGCGTGTCGTTGCCGGCGCCGCCGTCGAGGTGCGACCGCGCGCTGCCCGGCGTCACGCTCACGAGGTCGGCCCCCGCGCCGCCGCGCACGCGGTCGACGCCCGTGGCCTGCACGCTGAAGCCGCCATCGCCCAGCGTCAGCATGTCGTAGCCATCGCCCAGCGCGACCGTCACGCTCGCCGCCGGCCCGTCCAGGATCACCTGGTCGTTGCCGCGGCTGCCCTGCACGGTCTCCACGCCCAGCAGGCGCACGGCATTGGCACCCGGGCCCAGCACCACGCGGTCATCGCCCGCGCCCAGGTCGATCAGCGCGCCGGCAGCCACGCGCGAGAGCACCACGATGTCGTCGCCGTCATGGCCCTCGATGCGCTCGGCATCGGCGACGATCACGCGGTTGTCGCCCGGCGCCAGGCGCAGCAGGTCGGACCCGGTCCCCAGGCGCAGCACCATGCCGTCGACCGCGCCGGCCAGGTCGATGGTGTCGTCGCCGCTGCTGCCCAGCAGCAGCTCGACCCCGCCGAGCGTGATCGCATTCCCCCCGCGCGTGAGCAGCAGCCAGTCATTGCCCTCGCCCAGATCCACCAGCCCCGACGGCAGGGCGCTGCCCAGCACGATGGCGTCGTCGCCGCCCGCACCCAGGATGGTCTCGGCCATGGCGATGGTCAGCAGGTTGCGCCCTTCGGCCAGGACCACGGTGTCGTCGCCCGCGCCCAGGTGCAGGTGCCCGGCGCGCACCGCATCGAGCAGCGTGACGCGATCATCGCCGCCGCCGGCCTGCAGCATCTCGACGCCGCGCAGGCGCACGATGTCGCTGGTGTCGTCCAGGATCAGCCGGTCGCGCCCGGCACCCAGCGCGACCAGCGGATTGGCGGCGCGCCCGGCGAAGGTCACGTCGTCATGCCCCGCGCTGCCTGTCAGCACCTCAAGCCCCGAGACGGTCAGGCTGCTGCCGCCGGGGGCGAGGGTCAGCCGGTCGGCTCCCTCGCCGAGTTCCAGCACCATCCCGCGCACGCTTCGCAGCAGCTGGATCACCTCGTCGCCGCCGCCGCCCAGCAGCGTCTCGACGCCGCCGATGGACAGCGTGTTGCCGCCATCGGCCAGGCGCAGCCGGTCCTGCCCGCCCTTGAGGTCGATGGTGCCCTCGATGGGCGCGGTCAGCGTCAGGTCCTCGTCGCCGCCGCCGCCCTCGATGGTCTCGATGCCGGCCAGGCGCGCGGCTACCGGCCCGCCGCGCACCACCAGCCGGTCGGCGCCAGCGCCGAGGTCGATCAGGCCATCCGCGATGGCGCCCGAGAGCGTCACGATGTCGGCGCCGTCGCCGCCCAGCAGCGTCTCGGTGCCGCCGGCGCGCAGCAGGTTGCCGCCATCGGCCAGCAGCAGGATGTCGCGCCCGGCGCCGAGGTCGACAAGCCCGCCGACGATGCGCGTATGTGCGGTGACGTGCTCGTCCTCGGCGCTGCCGAGCAGGGTCTCGACCCGGCGCATGTGCACGGTGGTGCCGCCCAGCAGCGTCACGCGGTCGGCGCCGGCGCCGCCGGCGATGGTCTCGACGCCGCGCAGGCTGACCTCGTTGTCGCCATCGGCCAGGGCGATGCTGTCGGCGCCCTCGCCGAGGTCGTACAGCCCGCCGGCGGGCACGGCGTCGAGCAGCGTCAGCCGGTCGTCGCCGCTGCCCGCGATCACGGTCTCGATGCCGGACAGGCTGAACGTGTTGCCGCCGGCGGCCAGCACCAGCCGGTCGGCGCCGCCGCCCAGCGCGATGATGCGGTCGCTCAGACGGTCATGCAGGGTGATGTCGTCGTCGCCGGCGCCGCCGGCCAGGTTGTCGACGCCGGAGGCGGATAGCGTGCCGCCGCCATCGCCCAGCAGGAGCCAGTCCTCGCCCAGGCCCAGCGCGATGGTGCCGCCATAGGGGCCGCCGAGCGTGATGGTGTCGTCGCCGGTGCCGGCGGTGAGCGCCTCGACGCCGCGCACCGTCACCAGGTTCGGGCCGTCGGCCAGCGCCAGGGTGTCGTCGCCGCCGCCCAGGTCGATCCAGGCGCCGTCGGTGACCGCGCCGATGAAGGTCACGACATCCTGCCCGCCGCTGCCCTGGACGGTCTCGATGTCGGGCGCCAGCAGCAGCACGTTGCCGGCCGGGGCGGCGAAGCTCAGCCGGTCGGCGCCGGCGCCCAGCGACACGGTGGCGGTGAAGCGCGAGGCCGAGAAGACATGGTCGTCGCCGCTGCCGCCGATGATGGTCTCGATATTGGCGACCTGCACCGAATTGCCGCCGTCGGCCAGGAGCAGCATGTCGGAGCCGCCGAGCAGCGTGACGCGCATGCCCTGGACCGGGGCGGCCAGCGTGATGGCATCGGCGCCGCTGCCGCCGTTCAGCGTCTCGACCCCGGAGACCAGCAGCGTGTTGGCGCCATTGGCCAGCTTCAACTGGTCGGCCCCGGCGCCGAGGTCGACCCACGCCCCCGACAGGGCGCCGGTGACGGTCACGTCATCGGCAAGCTGGCCGCCGATGAGGGTCGAGAAGGCCGGCAGCGTCCGGGTATTGGACGATGAGGGGGTGAGCGTGACGACGGACAGGGCCGGGGCTCCGGGTCAGGGCCGGCGCGGGAGAGCGCCGGACCCCGCCAGGGTGCCCGCCTGTCTTTAAAAGGAGACGAATTTCCGAGAAAAATCTCGTGGAGAGAGACGATATCTCGGAAACGTCGTCAGGTCTTGATGGGACCTCCACCGCCGCGGCCGCGACCGGGGGGATCGGTCGGGTCGGTGTCGCTCGGCCCGGCCGGCGGGCGGGCGCCGCCGCCACGCCCACCGCCGGGCGGGTCGTTGGGGTCGGCATCGGTGACGCCGCCGCGCGGGCGCTGGCCGCCGCTGCCGCCACGCCCGCCGCCGGGCGGGTCGTTGGGGTCGGTGTCGGTGACGCCGCCGCGCGGGCGCTGGCCGCCGCTGCCGCCACGCCCGCCGCCGGGCGGGTCGGTCGGGTCGGCATCGGACACGCCGGTGCGCGGGCGCTGCCCGCCGCTGCCGCCGCGTCCGCGCCCAGGCGGGTCGTCGGGGTCGGTGTCGGTGACGCCGCCGCGCGGGCCGCCGGAACCCCCGCGCCCACCGCCGGCCGGGTCGTCGGGGTCGGAGTCGTTCACCCCGGTGCGCGGGCGCCCACCGCCTTGCGGCCCGCGGCCCGCATTCGGCGGGTCGTTCGGGTCGGCATCGGTCACGCCCGATTGCGGCGCGCGGCGGGACGGCGGGGCGGCGGAGCCGCGGCCCTGGCCCGCGGGGTCGGTCGGGTCGGCGTCGGACACGCCGCCGGGGGGCCTGGCTGGCGCGGGCGGGGCCGGGATCGGCCCGGGGGAGGGCGCCCCGCCGCTGTCGCCCTTGGTGCCCTGGGCCAGTGCCGCGCCAGGCAGGGCAGCGGCGCCGCCCGCGGCGAGGCGCACCACCAGAAGGCGTCTCGCGAGGCGATGGTCAGGGGAATCGGGCATCGGGCGGCGGCTCCGTTGCGTGTCGTTGCGCTCATTCTCGGCGCCTGGGCGGGGTCGGCACAAGGGCGGGCAGGGGGTGTCGCGGGATTTTGCCGACCTCGCAACGAAAGCCTTCATGGCGCTTGCATTCATGTTCTGGTTTTGTTCTTATCAACGCATGAGCCACAGCACCGCCATCGACCCCTCCCTGGTCATTCCGCCCCGTCCCGTCATGGTGCGCTTCGTGCCCGCGACGCCGCCCGCGCGCGCGGCACGCCGGGCGCTGCGCGACTTCACCGGCTTCCTGGTGCTGGCCTGGGCCGCGGCCGAGATCGCGTTGTGGGCCGGCGGGGCCTGATCCTCAGGCGGCGCGTTCGCGCAGGATGGCGACCGCGCGGCGGAAGCCATCGGCCATGCGCTCGGCCGGCATGGCGCCCGAGAACAGCAGGTGCCGGTCCAGCAGGAAGGACGGTACGCCGCTGATGCCGGCCTGCGCCAGGGCGCGGGATTCCGTGGTGACCTCGGCGCGCGCGGCGTCACCGGCCGTGAAGGCGGCGAGCGTCGCCTCGGCCATGCCGGACTCGGCGCCCAGTTCCGCCAGCACGGCGGGCGATCCGATATCCTGGCCCTCGTGGAAATAGGCGCGGAACAGCCGGTCCATCGTGGCGTGCTGCACGCCATCGGCGCCGGCCAGGCGGATCAGGCGATGCGCGTCGATGGTGTTGGGCGTGCGCGCCATCAGGTCGTGGCGGAACGCGACACCCGCCGCGCGCCCGGCCTCGGCCACCTGGGCATCGAGTTCGAGCGAGCGTTCCCAGGATCCGAATTTCTCGGTGCGGTAGGTGCGGCGATCGACGCCGCCCTCGGGCATGTCGGGATTGAGCTGGTAGGGCCGCCAGCCGACCTCGAATCGCAGCCCCTCGGCCTCCAGCAGCGCCAGCGCGCCGTCCAGATGCGCCTTGCCGATCCAGCACCAGGGGCAGATGGCGTCCGAGACGATTTCGAGGCGGCCGGCAATGGGGTTGGACATGGCGGGTGCTCCGTGCGGGTCGATGCGAGGATGGGGTCGCGCCCGGGCGGCGGCAAGGCGCCTGCGGTCCGGCGCGGGCGCGCGGCGCGGCGCGTCAGCCGAAGGTGGCGAGCAGGTCGTCCACCTGCGCCGGCGTCAGTTCGCGCGCCCCGGCGCCGCGCAGCAGCAGCGCGAGGCGGGCGGCTTCCTCCAATTCCTCCGCGGCGTGCACGGCATCCTCCAGCGTGCGCCCGGACACCACCGGGCCGTGATTGGCCAGCAGCACGGCCTTGGCGGATTTCGCGGCCTCGTGGATGTCGGATTCCATCGCGCCGTCGCCCGGCCGGTAGTAGCGGATGACCGGCAGCGTCCGCCCGACACGCATGACGAAATAGGGCGTGAGCGGCGGGATGGGGGCGCCCTCGCCGGGCTGCGCCAGGCAGCCGATGGCGGTGGCATGCGTCGAATGAAGATGCACCACGGCGCCGGCATCGGGCCGCGCGGTCAGCACCGCGCGATGCATGAAGACCTCCTTGGATGGCCTGTCGCCGGACACATGCGACCAGTCTGGCGACAGCTTGCTGATCCGCTTCGCGTCGAGCCGCCCGAGGCAGGAATTGGTCGGCGTCATCAGGTAGCCATCGGGCAGCCGCACGCTGATATTGCCCGCCGTGCCGACCGAATAGCCGCGCTGGAACAGCGAGGCGCCGAGCATGACCAACTGGTCGCGGAGCGCCGCCTCATGCATGGGAGAACGCCTTCAGAAAAAAGTCGCGCGCGCCGAAATTGCCGGATTTCAGCGCGAGGTGGATGCCCTTCGGTTCCGCATAGGTCCAGGGCACGCCGGGGTCGATCTCGGGGCCGATCCGCAGGCTGCTGACGCCCAGGCGCTGCACCACGGCGCCGGAGGTCTCGCCGCCGGCCACCACCAGCCGGCCGACGCCGCGCGCGACCAGGCCTTCGGCGATGGTGGCGACGGCCTGTTCGACCAGCGCGCCGGCGGCCTCGCGCCCCAGCCTGGCCTGGAGTGCCGCGACCTTGTCGGGTGTCGCGCTGGCGGCGATCACGACGGGGCGCGCCGCGTCCAGCTTGCCCTCCACCCAGGCCAGCGCCTGCGCGGCCAGCGCGGCGGCATCGGGCGTGGCCAGCGCATCGAGCTCCAGCACCGGCGCATGGTCGCGCGCCAGGCCGATCTGCCCGAGCGTGGCGCGCGAGCACGACCCCGCGACCACCGCCGCGAAGCCCTGCATCGGCGGCAGCGCGGCTGCATCGGCGCGTTCGGGCAGCAGGCCGGCGCGCCGAAAATTCTCCGGCAGGCCCATCGCGACACCCGACCCGCCGGAGACCAGCGCGTGGGGCGCGATGGCCTCGCCGATCGCCATCAGGTGTGCGTCGGTCACGGCATCGACGATCGCCCAGCGGCGGCCGGAATCGACCAGGCGCGTCATCTCGCGCCTGATGGCGCCGACACCCTGTTCCACCGTGTTGAACGCCACCAGCCCGACGCCGCCCGAGGTCTGGCGCGACAGCACGCGCACCAGGTTGGGGTCGGTCATCGGCGTCAGCGGATGGTCCTGCATGCCGCTCTCGTTCAGCAGCACGTTGCCGACGAACAGATGGCCCAGGTAGATGGTCCGCCCATTGGTCGGAAACGCCGGGCAGGCGATGGCGAAGCCCGACCCCAGCCGCTTCAGCAGCGCATCGCCGACCGGGCCGATATTCCCTTGGTCGGTGCTGTCGAAGGTCGAGCAGTACTTCCAGAACAGCTGCTTCGCCCCCGCCGCGACCAGCGCATCGCAGGCCGCCAGCGACTGCGCCAGCGCATCGGCCACCGGCGCGGTGCGCGTCTTCATCGCGATGATGACGGCATCGGCCTCGGGCAGCGGACCCGTCGGCACGCCGATGATCTGGACCGCCGACATGCCGCCCTTCACCAGCGTATTCGCGAGGTCCGTGGCACCCGTGAAGTCATCCGCGATGCAGCCGAGCAGCAGGGGCATGGTCGCCCTCCTTGGTTCAGAGGACGGGCGTGCCGTCCTTGCGGAAATAGACGGACTTGCCGTCCGGGCCGGGGCGGATGTCGAGGTCGTCATCGGGGTAGGTGACGCGTTCGAACAGCGTGCGGTCCCCGACTTCGAGATACACGCAATCCGCATCGCCGCGGTTGACCAGGTGATGCGCGTCCCCGGTGCCGGCGGGGAAGCCGGCGCACATGCCGGCGGTCATCGCCGTTTCGCCCGCATCGGTCACCAGCGTACAGGCGCCCTGCACGATGTAGACGAACTCATCCTGCTTCTCATGCGCGTGGCGCAGCGCCGACGCCGCGCCGGGTGGCAGCCGCGTGATGTTCACGCCGAAATTCGCCAGGCCGAAGATGTCGCCCAGCGTGCGCTTCTCCCGCGCGCCGATCTTCGCGATCAGGTCCGCCGGATAGCCCGACAGCTTCGCGCGCGGCGGCACCTGCATGGCGGTCACGGCGATCGGGCGCGGCGTGTCGGTCATGGTGCCCTTCCTATCATGCCAGCGGCGCGAGCCATTTGCTCGTGCCGAGCGCCCGAATGGCCGCCGCCGGCCGCCCGGCGCCTGAGGGCGGCGACAATGCTGATACCGGCGGTCGATGACATCGGCCGCTGGTATCAGCCGGGCGGCAGGGCCAGCACATCCTGGTGGCCGATCCGCACCGACAGCATCGCATCCATCGCCTGGGCGCGGCGGGCCTCGATCCAGTCCTCGATCTTCCAGGCCTCGCGGCGTTCCCATTCCATGGCGGCGTTGCCGTGGCCGGTGGCGATCTCCTGCGCGAACAGGCGCGACCGGCGATCCACCACCCAATCCGATGACGCGCGGTGGACCGTGTAGCCATGGGCGGCGAAGGCCTCGGCGATCACGCCGGGCGCGGCGGGCCCCAGCGCCACGCCTCCGAAGCCCTTGTCGCGCCGCTGGTCGCGGCGGAAGCCGCGCGCCACCAGCGCATCGCCGGGGTAGGGGGGCGAAAAGCGTTCCCGCCCGGTCACGTTCAGCGCGGCATAGAAGGGCAGGCGGCGGCGGGCGCAGGCGGCGGCCATGGCCTCGATCCAGTCGCGCGAGACCAGGTCGCACAGCGCGGTGTTCACCACGGCGTCCACGCGGTCGAGCGGCAGGTTGGCCGGTGCGAGCACCAGGTTGGCGATCAGCCCCTCGACCCGCCAGGCGCCTTCGGGGGAATGCACCAGAAGGGTGTTGCGGCTCGGCCAGGTGGCGGCCCAGCCGACCGCATCGGCGCGATCGGCGATGGTCTCGAAGGCGCGTTCGATCAGGTCCTCGTCGCGGTCCACCAGCGTCCAGGCTTGGGCGCGGCCGATGAAATGACCCAGCCAGCGCAGCAGGGAACCCGTGCCGGCACCGAGGTCCAGCACGCGCGGGCGGACGGGCAGGGCGGCCGACAGCATTTCCGCCAGGCCAGGGTCGCGCGCGGCCGCGTCGTAGGGTTCGCGCAGGTCGAGCCAGTCGCCGTCGAATGCTTCCGCCATCACGCGGCCGCCTTGTCGAGTTCGGCGCGGAAGGCCGCCGCGCGGTCCGTCCAGCGGGGCAGGGCCTGGCCACCCAGCCAGGAGGCCTGGGCCATCTCGGCGCGCAGGCCAGTGTCGAAGATCGGCCGGCGCATGCCCTTGGAGAGCGACATGTGGTCGTCCACCGGCGAGACGATGGCCGAACCCTGCACCACCACCTCGGCGATGGCGCCGCCGGCGGTGATGGCCAGCGGCAGGCCGCGCGCCATGGCTTCCGCCGCCGCCATGCCATAGCCCTCCCAGCGGGTGGCCAGCGCGAACAGGTCGGCGCCGTGATACAGCGCCTCCAGCGCGTCGCCCGCGACCTCGCCGGCGAAGGTAATGCGCTGCGCGACGCCGAGCTCCTCGGCCAGCGCGCGCAGGGTTTGCGCGTGGGTGGCGTCGCGACGGTCGTCGCCGGCGATGGTCAGGCTCCATTCGAGGTCGGTCAGCCGCCCCAGCGCGCGCAGCAGCACGTCATGCCCCTTGCGCGGCACCAGCGTGCCGACCGAGACGATGGCGCAGCCCGGCCCGCCGGAACCCGTCGCGCGCGGCGCTTCGTCGGTGCCCGGTTCGACCACGCCGATGCGCTCGGCCTCGACGCCGAATTCCTCGGCCACGCGCCGCGCCGTGAGCGGCGAGGTGCAGACCAGCCGCGCGCAGGCGGCGAACAGCGCGCGTTCCTTGGCCTTCAGCACGGTGCGCGTGGCGTCATCGGCGCCGTGTTCCAGCGCGGTGGGGTGATGGATCAGCGCGACCGCGCGGCGCGACGCCAGCTCCTGCGCCAGTGGCAGGAAGGCCGGCAGGCCGAGCCCGTCGATCAGGATGCGCGCATCGGCGGGCAGCGCGGCGATGGCCGCGCGCGCACCGGCCTCGGCGGCCTCGTCCGGGGCGGGGTGGCGGCCGGGGAGCTGCACGACCTCGACGCTCTCGCCCAGGGCGCGCAGCCCCTCGACGATGCGTCGGTCATAGATGTAGCCGCCCGATATCGCGTCGAAGGGCGCGGGGACGAGGAGATGGACGGTCAAGCGGCAGGCGCCCCTTCATAGGCGGCCCAGGCGATGTGGCTTTCCTTGAGCAGCACCTTCAGCCCGGTCACGGCGCGCCCACCATCGCCCAGCCGGCCGTCGGCCAGCGCGACCGACAGCAGCCGGTGGATATGGGCGCACAGGTATTCCGTGGTGGTGTTCTGGCCGGCGAATTGGGGCTCGGCGTCCAGGTTGCGGTAGTCGAAGGTGTCGAGGATGGCGCGCAGTTCCACCTTCGCCGCGGCGATGTCCACCAGCAGGTTCAGGCGATCGAGCGCGGGGGCGCGGAATTCTGCCTCCACGACCATGGTGGCGCCGTGCAGGCGTTGGGCCGGCCCGAATTCCTCCCCGCGGAAGGAATGGGCGATCATGACGTGGTCGACGACGGTGAGGCTGTACATGCGGGTCTTGTAGCGCCCGCGAAGCGCTTCGTCACCGCGCCGACGTCACGTGCTTCGTCGCCGCGCGGGCGCGGGAGCCGGTGTCACGGGGTCATCACGATCCAGACCATCGCCAACGCCGCGACCACCAGCGCGAGGGACAGACCCAGAACCCAGCGTACCGTGCCGAAGGTGCGGCCCTGCCGGATGGATTCCGTGGCCGTATCGGCCTGGCCGGCCGGCCTGGTCTTGTCGTCATGCCCGCTCATGCGCGCGATCTCCCGATGTTGCATCGGTGAAACGCCCGGGCGGCGCGCCGGTTGCGAGGGTCAGCCGTAGGTCACCAGCGGGCAGAGCGGCGGGGCCTCGCCGGGCGGGGGGTTGAGCAGGCGCGCCATGGCCTCGGGCAGGTCGGCGAAGCGGGTGGCGGGGCCGACCAGCGCATCCAGCGCCGGGTTCGCCAGCAGCTCCAGCGCCAGGGCCATGCGTTGCGCGTGGGTGCGCCGGCCGCGCAGGGCCGGGGCCACGGCGCCGACCTGGGTCGAGACGATCCGCAGGCGCTTGCTGTGGAAGGCCTCGCCGAGGGGCAGGCTGGCCTCGCGCGTGCCGAACCAGGAGGCTTCGATGATGCGGGCCTCGAAGGCGCAAAGTTCGAGGGCGCGTCGCAGCCCGGCGGGGTCGGCGGAGGCGTGGATCACCAGGTCGTTGTCGCCGGGCGCGTCCTCGGGCGCGCAGAAGCATGCGCCGAGGGATTCGGCCACGGCGCGGCGGCGCGGGTCGATGTCGCAGACCGTCACCGCGATGCCGGGGATGTGGGCGAGCAGGTGGGCGGCAAGCAGCCCGACCACGCCGGCGCCGATGACCAGGGCGCGTTCGCCGACCAGCGGCTGGGCGTCCCACAGCACGTTGACCGCCGTTTCCATGTTGGCGGCGAGGATGGCGCGGTGGTCGGGCACGGTGTCGGGCACCGGGATGCACATGCTGGCCGGGGCCATGAAGCGGTCCTGGTGCGGGTGCAGGACGAAGACGCGCTGGCTGGTGCCTTCGATGATGCCGACTGCGCTGTAGCCGTACTTCACGGGGAAGGGGAAATCCCCCTGCTGGAGCGGGCATCGCATGGTGGCGTGCTGGGATTCTGGCACGCGCCCCATCAGCACGAGGCGTTCGGTGCCGCGTGAGATGCCGGTGGCTGTCGTGCGGATGACGCGCTGGTCGGCGTTTGGTGTGGGCAGGGTTTCGGTTCGGATTTCGCAGCGGTTCGCCGCGACGGTCCAGAGAGCCTGTGCGTCGTTCACCCGTCAGTCCCCAAAAGCCAGAAAAAGGAGGGGGTGTGGGGGAGTTCCCTCCCCCACTGCTTGCCTTTTCATGCGTGTCCCGGCCTTGCGCGGTCGACCGCGATGTCGAGCAGGATATCCGGCGGGATGTCGTGAACCTGCCACGAGAACCTCAGCCCATCCGCGATCCGCGCGACTTCCGGCAGGGTGAAGGCGGGTATGCCCGACCCCAGCAGCACGGGTGCGACGGTGACGTGCAACTGGTCGAGGCAGCCGGCCGCGAGGAAGCGCGAGACGGTCAGCCCGCCGCCCTCGACGAAGATGCGCGTGAGCCCGCGGCTGGCCAGCGCGCGCAGCAGCGCGTCGGGCGCGATGCCGCCGGTGGCTTCGCGCGGCAGGCGCAGGACCTGCGCGGTGCCGTGGGTGTCGGGCCCTGGCGCGTCCTGCGCGCAGGCCAGCAGGGTAGGCGGGCCGTCGCGGAACAGGGTGTAGTCGGTGGTCAGGCGGCGATCGGTGTCGATCACCACGCGGATGGGGTCGGGGCCGGGGACTTCGCGGGTGGTCAGGCGCGGGTCGTCGTGGCGCACGGTGCCCGCACCCACCACGACGGCGTGGCACAGGGCGCGCAGGCGGTGGGTGTGCAGGATGTCGCCTGGCCCGCCGATCCATTGGCTGCTGCCCGATGCGGTGGCGATGCGCCCGTCCAGCGTCTGGGCCAGGCGGCCGACCACGCGGCAGCCATCCGGCGCGGTGGGCGGGGCCAGGATGGGCGCGAACAGCCGTAGATGGGCGCCGGCGGGCGGGGCGCCGTCGCGTGCGTTCAGCAGCGCGGTCCAGTCGGGGTCGAGGGGCTTGGCGTGCATGGACGCGCGTCATGCCCGAAGCGCGGCGCCGGCGCCAGCAAGGCTCAGGGGGCACCCAGGCTGATCGGCACCACGGCCACCACGGCTTCGGCCAGCAGCCCGGCGATGATCGGCAGCGGGGCGGCGGCGATCAGGCGGATCGCGACGAAGCGCCAGCCCAGCACCGGATATTCCCAGGTGATGATCCGGTGCAGCGCGAAGATCGACCAGCCGGTGATGAGTGCGGCCATCTGCGGCACGCCCGCGCCGGCCTTGGCGAAGGCCAGCACCAGCGGGAAGGTCACGAAGGGCCCGCCCGGCATCAGCCCGCCGGCGAAGGAGGCGACGGCGATGCCGTTCAACCCGGATTCCGGGCCGATCCAGGCGACCGCCGCATCGGCGGGAATGAGCTCCGCCAGGAAGGCCGCCATGGGCAGCGCGACGGCAAAGATCGGCAGGATCTTCAGCAGGGATTGCCCGGTGTCCGCCACCGCCTTGCGCGCCGTGGCCGGCCCGCGCCGCAGGCATAAGCCGAAGGCGATGAGCGCCACCACCGCCAGGAAGACCTGCGCGCCGGTCATTTCGGCGGCACCCAGGCGATCGGCAGGCGCCGCGCGATATAGCCGGCGATCATCGGCATCGGCAGCGTGACCAGCGTCCGCATGATGGCGAAGTCCGGCCCCAGCAGAGGCATCTCGTAGACCAGCAGCTTCTGGAAGCCGTTCAGCGCCCAGGACAATATATAGGCGACCAGCGCGCCGCGATCGGCGCCCGCACCGGCCAGCACCAGCACCAGCGGGAAGGCGGCCATCGGCCCGCCGGGGGTCATGGCACCGGCCAGCGTGGCGACGGCCAGGCCGAACCAGCCGCTCTCGGCCCCCATCCAGCGCGCCAGCGCGCCCGGCGAGATCAGCTGGCGCAGCGCGGCCGCCAGGAGCAGCCCAGCCAGCAGGGATGGCGCGATGAACAGGAACAGGTCCCAGGCATGCAGCAGCGCGGTGCCGACGGCGGGCGCGCCGTCGCGCCGCCACAGGGCGGCCGCGGCCGCGACCCCGATGGCGGCGATGACCATCAGGCTGGCATGGCGTCGGAGAAGGGCGATCACGCCGCGACCGTGCGTCGGCGCGTGCGGTCGCGCAAGCCTGCCCGTGTGGACAGCCGCCCGGCCCGCGTGTACCCGCCGCGGATGCAGCAGGGCGGGACGCTGCCGGCGGCGCCGGCCGGGGAAGCGGAGCGTGTCGGGGCGGCGTTCGCACGGCTTGCCCGGGCGCTTGGCAGGATCCAGGTGGTCGCCCCCGATGCGCGGCGGCTCGGGCCGACGATGCGCGAGGCGCTGCATATCCTCGGCCGGCCCGGCTTCGCGTCGCGCCCGCACGATGCGGCGCGCGCGCCGATCCTCGCGCCCTTCGCGAAGCTCGGCCAGTTCGAGGATTTCGATGCCGCCGCGCCGCTGCTCGATGCGCGGCCCGACGTGCTCGATGCGCTGCGGCCAGGCGACCAACTGGCAGCTCGGCTTCGCGGCACGCTCGGGGGCGGAACGCCGGCACCGCTGGGTGTGCCTGAACTACAAGCTGCGCCCGGCGCGCGCGCTGGTGGTGGCGCGGCTGCTGGGCAGCGGCGTGCCGGGCTTCCTGTCGTTCTCCGTGACGCGGCAGACGCCCGGGCGTCGCACCGACCCGCAACTGCTCGACGGCGCCGCGGCGCTATGGCCGCAGGACCCCGATGGCGTGCGGGCGGAGGTGGCCGGGCTGCTGGCGGGCGCGGTGCATCACGCGTCGGACCTGGACGGTTTCGCGCATCCGTCCGAGCGCATCTATTCCCTACCTGTCGAGGCGGTGGCGGCCGCCGAACTGTTCGTCGTGACCGAGACCGAGATGGAGGGTCCGGGCCTGCGGCGCCTGACCGAGAAGACCCTGAAGGCGCTGGGATCGGGCCTGCCCTTCGTGGTGTTCGGCAATGCCGGCGTGATCGGCGGGCTGCGCGACCTCGGCTTCGACGTGTTCGACGACCTGCTGGACCATGGCTACGACGCGCTGGCCGACCCGGCGGCGCGCTTCGCGGCGGCGCAGGGCGCGACGCTGCGCTTCCTGGCCCGCCCGCCGGGCTTCACGCCGGGCGAACAGGCGCGGCTGCACGCGGCGGCCACGCAGAACGAGACGGTGTTCCGCACCCGGCTGATCGAGGATGCCCTGCTCGAGCCCATCGCGCGCATCCTGGCGCTGGCGGTCGCGTGACGCGCGGCGCCGGTCACGAGGGCGGGCAGGCCGGCTCCGCAAGAAGCATCCGGTAGCGCAGCAGCAGCGGATGGTCGGCCGCGACCGGCCCGTGGTCGAGCATCGGCCGGTAGGGGCCGATGGTGCATTCGGCCAGCGCGATTGCCTCGAAGGCGCCGTGCAGCGCGGCGTCGAAATGGCGGCTGGTGCGGATGTCGCGCGGGCTGTAGGGCTTGCGCCCGGCGCGGAAGGGGCTGACCCGCGCCAGCGCGCGATCCAGCCGCGCGGCATCGACCCCGCCTGTCACCTGCCGCAGCAGCGCGGCGATGCGCGCGGCCGGGTCGGCCACCAGGTCCTCGTAGCGCAGCAGCAGGATGTCCGGCCGGGCGTCGCGCAGCCACTTGTCGGTGAAGCGGCGCCGATACACCAGGCGATGCGCCAGCCAGTCGAGCTGGTGGTCGGGGCGGAACGGCACGCCGTCATCCTCGCGCTGTTCGATGCGCGAGAGCACCTGCGGCAGCGGGTGGCGGTCCTGCACCAGGTAGAACAGCCACGGCGCGGTCTGCGCGCTGTCGAGCGTCAGGTCGAAATCATGGTTCTTCTGGTACCACAGCCGCTTGCCCCGGGCCGCGGGGCAGGGGCGGGCGCGGCAGCATTCGTCGCCCTCGCCCACGCAGAAGGCCATGTCGTCGCGGAAATACACCATCAGCGTGCGGCGCAGGAAGCTGTGGCCGGACCGCGGCATCGACACGCCGACGCAATGCGGGGCGATGGCGCCTGCGTGGTCGCTGTCCATGGTCAGGCGCGGTGCAGGGGTTGGGTGTGGGTCACGCCCGGCGGACTCAGCGCATCGCCCGGCGGTCCGTCAAGGCTGCCTGTCAGGCGCGCGCCGAGATCGCCAGAGCCGGCGGGCGCGCGGGGGCGGCGCGCCCGGCCGGCGCATAGCCCTGCACCTGGGCCTTGGGCAACGCCGCGCCGGCGATGGTCTCGATGACGCGCGATTGCAGCGCCACGGCGCGTTCCAGCAGGCGGCGATTCTCCTGCCCCAGCGCGGCGAGCCGTTCGGCCAGGACCGCAGCCGTGTCGCGCACCGGGCCGGCCGGCGCGCTGCCGTGCTTCGCCTGCGCCGCATAGGCTGCGGCGAAGGCATCCGACGCCGCGATCTTGGGGCCCGCCAGGCGCGCCGCGCGCGGCAGGTCGAGCGCGGCGAGCGCCTCGTTTTCCGCGCGCAGCGCTTCGGCCAGGCGATGGCCGGCGAGGATCAGGGTGTCGATCATGGGGTGGGCTCTCCCGTATTGGGGGTGGTGGCGGCGGCGCGCATGCGGTGCATTTCCCGCAGCACGAGGTCACTGAGGCCGAGCCCCGCGCCGGCACGCGCGGCGGCACCGGCATAGGCATCGACCAGCATGGGCTGCCACTGCGCTTCCGCCGCGCCGCCGCCGTAGCGGCTGCGGGAGAAATCCACCGTGGCGAAGACCGGCTGGAGCAGCATGGCGAAGGCCTGCGCCTCGAAATCCTGGGCGGCGCGGCGCATGGCGGCGTCGCTGCCCGCGGCGGCGGGCGCGCGCAGGGCGCGGGGCTGGACCGGGGCGAGCGCGGGGGTGTCCATCAGCGGACCTCCAACTCGGCCTGCAAGGCGCCCGATGCCTTGATCGCCTGCAGGATGGTGATGAGGTCGCGCGGCCCCACACCCAGGCTGTTCAGCCCGCGCACCAGGTCCTGCAAGGTCACCGATTGCGGCAGCACGCCCAGGCGGCGGTTGGCCTGGTCGTCCACCTCGATGCTGGTGCGCGGCACCACCACCGTCTCGCCGCCCGCCAGCGCATTCGGCTGGCTGACCTGGGGCGTTTCCGTCACCCGGATGGTCAGGTTGCCCTGCGCGATCGCCACGGTGGAGACCCGCACGTTGGAGCCCATGACGATGGTGCCCGAGGCCTCGTCGATCACCACCCGGGCGATCTGGTCGGGCACCACGCGCAGCTGTTCGATGGCGCTGAGGAAAGCCACCGGCGACCGCCCGCCCAGCGAGACCGTGACGGTGCGCGAATCGGTGGCGACCGCGAGCTGGCCGCGCTGGGATCGGTTGATCGCCTCGGCGATGCGCCGCGCCGTGGTCAGGTCGGGGTTCCGCAGCGACAGGCGCACGCGGTCGCGCCCGGCCAGGGCGAAGGGCACCTCGCGCTCGACGATGGCGCCATTGGCGATGCGCCCGGAGGTCGGCACGCCGCGCGTCACCGACGTACCCGCCCCGCGCGCGCTGATCGCCCCGGTCGCGACCGCGCCCTGGGCCACGGCATAGACCTCCCCGTCCGCGCCGAGCAGCGGCGACACCAGCAGCGTGCCGCCGGTGAGGTTGGTCGAATCGCCCAGGGCCGAGACCGAGATGTCGATCCGTGAGCCCGGCCGCGCGAAGGGCGGCAGGTTGGCGGTGACCATCACGGCGGCGACGTTGCGGGTATCCAGCTGGCGTTCCTGGTCGCGCGTGTTCACGCCCAGGCGTTCCAGCATCCCGACCAGCGATTGCCGGGTGAACACGGCCGATCGCAGCCGGTCCCCGGTGCCGTTCAGCCCGACCACCAGGCCATAGCCGACCAGCTGGTTGTCGCGCACGCCCTCGACATCCGCGATGTCCTTGATGCGGACGTCTTGCGCCAGGACGCCCGGCGCCAGGGCCAGGGCGAGCAGCAGCGCGACCAGCAGCGTCTTCGTCCTCGCGTAAGCATTGGTCAGCAAGATGCGTCTCCCGCGGGGCGCCGGCGTCGCCGGGCGGCACGGGGGTCAAAGCGCAAGCCGCGTGCCAGCACAGGGCCCGCGCGGGCCGCCAGGCGGGGCGGCAGGGATTGCCGGGAGGCGGCGCAGGCTGCCGCAAGGCGGAAGGAGAGGGCGCATGGAGCCGATTCGCGGCATGGGGGGTGGCGGCACGATCCGCGGCGGGCGCGCCCTGCGCGGGTCGGGCGGCTTCCGCCTGCCCGAAGCGGCGCAGGCCAGCGACGGGGCGCAGGCCGCCGAGGGCGCGGGCGCGACCTCGGCGATCGGCCTGCTGGCCTTGCAGGAAACCGCCCCGGCGGCGGAACGCGACGCCCGCGCGCAGCGCCGCGGGCTGGCCATGCTGGATGAACTGGCCGCCCTGCAGCGCGACCTGCTGGCCGGGCGCGCCGACCCCGCGCGGCTGCACCGGCTGCAGGCGCTGGCGCAGGGCGAGGCCGCCGCCGATCCCGCCCTGGCCGAGGCGGTCGCCGCCATCGCGCTGCGGGTCCGCATCGAACTGGCGCGGCGGCAGACCGTGGCTTTCCTGCCGCCCGACTGAAAACCACGCTGTTTCAGGGATTTGTCGTCAAACCCCCCTTTTCTTTCCGGTAAGGCCGCGTCTATGTTCCGCCCGCTTTGAACGGGGGTGTCGGGTCGCTGTCGGGAAGGCGGCCCGGGCCTTGCGCCGGGGGATTGGACTGATGCTCGTGACGCTGCCGCCCGACTACCGTCCCTCGGAATCCGAGGACTTCATGAACCCGGTGCAGTTGGAGTACTTTCGCCAGAAGCTGTTGCGATGGCGCCAGGACCTGCTGCGCGAGGCCGGCGAGACCCTCTCCTCCCTTTCCGAAGGCGGCATTGCCGAGGCCGACCTGACCGACCGCGCCAGCGTCGAGACTGACCGGGCGCTGGAACTTCGCACCCGGGACCGCGCCCGCAAGCTCATCAGCAAGATCGACCAGGCGCTGGACCGTATCGAGACCGGCACCTACGGCTATTGCGAGGAAAGCGGCGAGCCGATCGGCCTGCGCCGCCTCGAGGCGCGGCCCATCGCCACCATGTCCATCGAGGCGCAGGAGCGCCACGAGCGCATGGAACGCGTCCACCGCGACGACTGAGGCCGCCGGCGCGGGAAAGCGGTCGATGGAAACGCTCTACCGCAACGCCTGGGCGAGCGAGAACTGCATCGCCATCGCCGCGCAGATCACCGCCATCATCATGGCTGTGCTGGCGGCGGTCGTCGTCATCCTGCTGGTCATCCTGTACTGGGCGTCACGGCGGCGCGGCACGCCGCTTCCGCCAATGGGCTGGCCGATGGCGGGACTGGCAGTCGTCATCCTCGCCATCGTCGGATACGCCATCCTGGACGGGCGAACGACCAACCGCATCCTCGTGACGACGGACGGGCTGGAGTTCGTGGGCTGCGACGGGTTGTCCGCCTTCCGCGAGCGCGTCGCCTTCAGCGACATCGCCGGCGTGGCCTACCGCACGCGCCGCACCGGCGGGCGTTCGCCCCAGCTGCTGGACGAGGTGGCGCTGACCCCGCGCGACTCCGACGCGGCCTGGGTCATCCCGCTGTCCAACGATGCCGGGATGCTGGACCCGGTGCTGCTGCGGCGCGTGGTGCCGGCGCCGGTGATCGAGGCATGGCGCGACGCCGTCACGGCGCGCGGCGGTCGGCTGCCGGCCGGGTTCTGACTTGGCAGGTTGCTGAAGAACCGGACGGGTCGGCTGGCCGGTGCCTTTCCGCGCAGGCTTCGTCCGAGGCCTTGCCAGGATGAACCCCCTCGTGGCGGGGCCTCGTGCTTTGGTGCACGACCATTCGCTCGGCCATCCTCCGCCGCCCGGTGTCCAGCAGCGTGTCAGTCGAGGCGCGGCGGGGTGTCGTCGAGCCCGGCGGGTGCGACGGCCAGCGGGTCCCGTTCGATCAGCCCGGCATCGTTTTCCGCCACCCGCCCGACCCGCCCGGGCACCGGCCAGAAGGCGAGCAGCGCATCCTCGGCCGCGACCAGCAGCGCGGCAGGGTCCTCGCCCTCCAGCCAGGCATCCCAGGCGGCGCGCGGCAGGATCACCGGCATCCGTTCATGCAGCAGCGCCTGCCGCCCGGCGGCGGCGCAGGTGACGATGGAATAGGTCCGCAGCCAGTCGCCATCGGGCTGCTTCCAGCCTTCCCACAGGCCGGCGCAGGCCATGGGTTCGCCGGATTTCAACGAACAGGCGAAGGGCTGCTTGGCCTTCCCCTCGCTGCGCCATTCATAGAAGCCGTCCATCGGCACCAGGCAGCGGCGTTTGGCGAAGGCGTCGCGGAAGGCGGGCTTTTCCCCCACCGTCTCGCCGCGCGCGTTGATCATGCGCGCCCCGCCGGTCGCATCCTTCGCCCAGCGCGGCACCAGGCCCCAGCGCAGCACATCGAGGTGGCGCGCGCCGGTCTCGGGGTGCCGGCGCACCACCAGGCCGTCCTGCGTGGGCGCCTTGTTGAAGGACGGCATCAGGTTCGGCGTCGGGTTGGTGGTGGCGAAGTAGCGGGCGATGTCGCCGGACCCGCGCGCCTGGAAATACCGTCCGCACATTCGTTTGCCCGCCGGGAGGTTAGCCGCCACGACCCCTTGGTTTGCCCGCCGGGAGGTTAGCCGCCACGCCAACCCTAACCGCCCGGCGGGAGGGGGGGCAAAGGCGGCCCCCCCTGACCCACCCGGGCCGCGGCGCACAGCCGCGGCCGCTTGGGGCGGCGGGCGGGCGGGGGGGGGGTGGTTCAGAAGGGCAGGATGATGTCCAGCAGCTCCTGGCCCACGCGCGGGCGCTGGATGTCGCTGATGGTGCCGCGCCCGCCATAGGCGATGCGGGCTTCCGCCAGCCGGTCGTGCCGCACCGTGTTGTCGGAGGCGATGTCCTGCGGGCGGATCACTCCGCCCACGGTCAGGTCGCGCAGTTCGGAATTGACGCGAACCTGCTGCCGCCCGGTCACCACCAGGTTGCCGTTGGGCAGGGTTTGCGTGACCGTGGCGGCCACGCGCAGCATGACCGATTCATTGCGCCGCGTGGCCCCGGTGCCGTTCACCCCGCTGGTCGAATTGCCCTGCACCATGTTCGACGGGTCGAAGCCGGCCGGGAAGAACCGCCCATACGACGCATCGAGGCCGAGCAGCCGCGGGATGCCCATGCTCTCGCTGTTGTCGCGCGACCGCGTGGTGCGGTTCTGCAGTTCGGCCTCGTCCTGGATCGCCACCAGAACGGTGATGATGTCGCCGACCGCCGCCGCGCGCTGGTCGCGCAGGAAGGTGCGGCTGCCCGGCCGCCAAAGGGAATTATTCGCCAGCGGCGGGTCCTGCGGGTTGGGCATGGGCATGCTGACCGGCCGCCAGCGCGGGTCGGCGGTGGGGTTGGTGACGCCCGCCATCTCCGGCGGGTCGCCCAGGCGCGACAGGCGTTCGGCGCCGGAACAGGCGGCCATCGCCAGCGGCAGGACCAGGATGAGCAGGCGCCGCATGGCTCAGCGCCGCCCGGCGATCTGCAGCGGTGCCGCGCCATGGCGCACGCGCACCTGGCCCGGGCCGATCGCCTCGGCCTCGACCACCTGGCGGGAGGCGAGGTTCATCACCCGCACCAGCTCGCCGCGCGCGGCGGCATCCAGCGCGCGGCCCTGCGCGGTCAGCGTCAGGCCCGGGGCGTCCAGCAGCATCAGGACGGCCTGGTTCTTCGCGATGATCTCGGGCGCCAGCAGGTCCACCGTGGCGAAGGGCATGTCGGTGCCGACGGGGCGGCGCAGCTGGCGGCCGATGACGTCCTCGGCGCGCTGGGCCATGCCCGGGCGCACGCGCTCGGCGCGCAGGCGGCGTTCGGCGATGTCGCCGGCGCGCACGATGTCGCCCACCGCCATGCGCCGCGCGGCCAGCACCACCGGCACCGTGGGTGCGACGCGACCGGCCACGCGCAGGCGCTGCATCGCCATGCCCTCGGCCGAGACCACCAGCGTCGCGGCGAAGCGGCGCGTCGCGCTGTCGTAATGGGTGGATTCCAGCGCGATCTCGGGCAGCGCGGCGGTGGGCACCAGCGGCGGGACGAAGCCGGGCAGGTCGATGTCGTGTTCTTCATCCGCGCCGTGGCGGGCGAGTTCCGAGCGCAGCAGCGCCTCGATCTCGTCGCGCGGGACGGGGCGGCCGGGGCGCTCGACGATGCTGCGCTCATCGCCCGAGAGCGGGCGCCAGTTGAGCCCGTGGCGGCGCGCGATGGCAGCGAGGTTCGAGGCATCGAGCACCATCCGCCGCCCCGGCGCGGGCGCCGCGCCGACCGCCTGGGGCGCGAGCGCGCCGGCGTTCTCGAAGATGTCGCCCAGGCGCAGCATGGCGTCCTCGGCGAGCACGACGGGGCGCGGGTGCGGGGGCAGGATGTCGGCGCGCGCGGGCAGCGCCAGCAGCGGCAGCAGGAAGACGGCGCGGCGGATCATCAGCGGAGCCTCGTCAGCGTTGAGAGCATCTCGTCGGATGCGGTGATGACGCGGGAGTTCATCTCGTAGGCGCGCTGCGCGGTGATCAATGACGTGATCTCCTGCACGACGTTGACGTTGGATGTCTCGATGAAGCCCTGCATGGTCTGGCCGTAGCCCGGCGTGCCCGGCGCGCCCTGCTGCGCGTCGCCCGACGACGGTGTCGCGAGGAACAGGTTGTCGCCGACCGCTTCCAGCCCGCCCTCGTTGGGAAATATCGCGAGCTGGAGCTGGCCGACATTCTGCGGCTGCACCTGGCCGTCGAGCTTCGCCAGCACTTCGCCATTCGCGTTGATGGTGACGTCGCGCGCATTCGCCGGGATGGTGATGCCCGGCTGCACCACGAAGCCTTCGGCGGTGACGATGGTGCCCTCGGCGCTCAGGCCGAAGGTGCCGTCGCGGGTATAGGCGGTCTCGCCGCTGGGCATCTGGATCTGGAAATAGCCATTGCCACGCACCGCGATGTCGAAGCGGTTCTCGGTTTGCTGCAGGTTGCCCTGCTCGCTGATGCGATAGACCGCAGCGGTGCGGACACCGAGGCCGATCTGCGCGCCGGAGGGCAGGGTGGTGCCGGTGTCGGCGCTCTGCGATCCGGTGCGGCGCAGGTTCTGGTAGATCAGGTCCTGAAATTCCGCGCGGCGGCGCTTGTAGCCGGTGGTGCTGATATTCGCGATGTTGTTGGAGATGACCTCGACATTGTTCTGCTGGGCCATCATGCCGGTGGCGGCGACGTGGAGCGATCGCATCGCGTGTGATCCTTACGAGCGCCGGCGCAGGATGCGCTCGACGGCGGTGGACAGGCGTTCGCCTTCCTTCTCGGCGAATTGCGCGGCGAACTGGAATTCGCGCAGCTCGGCGGTCAGGCGCGTCATCTCGATGACGGGGCGCACGTTGGAGCCCTCCAGCACGCCCTGGCGCAGCGCAGGGCGCTCCACCGCGATCGGGTCGGCGCCGGCCGCGTCGAACACCCGGTCGCCCTCGGCGCGCAGCGATTGCGGGTTGTCGAAGCGCACCACCCTCAGCCGGCCGAGGATGCCGTTCTCGCTGCGGACGGTGCCATCGCCCTGGATCTCGATGCGGGTGTCATTGGGGGCGAAGGCGATGGGCGTGCCCTCGGCGCCCAGCACCGCATTGCCTTCCATGTCGACCAGGCGGCCGCCGTCACCCAGGCTGAAGCGCCCGCCACGGGTGTAGCGTTCGCCGCGCGGCGTCTCGACCGCGAAGAAGCCATCCCCGGTGATCGCGACATCGAGCGGATTGCCGGTGGACTGCATCGACCCGGTGTCCATCTCGCGCCAGGTCGCGCGGTCCTGCACATACGCCACGGGCCGCCCGCCCGGCGGCGCGCTGGCCATGTCCTGGCGCTGCACGATCTCGCCGAAGACCGGGCGCAGCGCGCGGAAGCCCGGCGTGTCAGCATTGGCGACATTGTGCGCCAGCACCTGCGTCGCGCGCTGCTGCAACGCCAGGCGCGAGAGGATGATGTAGCCCGGGCTGTCCATGTGGCGCGTCTCCGGCGGTGGTCCGCCACGGGAAGGGCAACCGCCGTGCCAGCGGATCGGGCGGTTCGGCGCGGCAGGAATTGCCCGGCTGCGGCAGCCTGCGCCCGGCCGCCGGCACATCCGCCCGCGCGCCGTGCTGCGGTGCAAGCCTTCCTTAACGGCGCCAGCGGAGGATGCCCCCCTCGGCAGGAGAGCGTGGATGTCGGCGGCGCCGGAAGCGGCAGAGGCGAGCGAGGGTGTGAAGGCCGGCGGGGGCAAGAAGAAGCTCGTGCTGCTGGCGATGCCGCTCGTGCTGGCGGGGGTGGGTGCGGGGCTGTGGTTCACCGGCATCCTGCCGCCGCTGCTGGGCATGGGCCCGGCGCCGGCACCGACCGAGGCCAGTGCCGCCGCGGCCGAAGCCGCGCCGCGCCCGCCGGCCTTCTTCGACATGCCCGAGATCATCACCAACCTGAACGCCTCCGGGCGGCGGCCGGTCTTCGTGAAGCTGCGATCGAAGCTCGAGATCACCCGCGCCGAGGACAGCGCGCAGATCACCGCCGCCATGCCGCGGCTGCTCGACCTGTTCCAGACCTACCTGCGCGAGACGCGCCCCGAGGAACTGCGCGGATCCGCCGGCACGCACCGCCTGCGCGAGGAACTGATCGCGCGCGCCAATATCGCGCTGACGCCCCCGCCGGGCAGCACGCAGCCCGCCCCGCGCGTCACCGACGTGCTGTTCACCGAGATCCTGGTGCAATGAGCGGGCAAGGGGAGGAAGAAGACCTCGCCGCCGCCTGGGGCGCTGCGCTCGAGGAAGAAGGCGCGCAGCCCGAGGAAGCGGCGCCGCCGCCGGACGCGACGCGCGTGCTCAACCAGGCCGAGATCGACAGCCTGCTGGGCTTCGAGGGCGGCGCCGGCGGCAGCGGCGACGAAAGCGGCATCCAGAAGATCATCTCCTCCGGCCTGGTGTCGTATGAACGCCTGCCGATGCTGGAGATCGTCTTCGACCGGCTGGTGCGGCTGATGTCCACCACGCTGCGGAACTTCACGTCCGACAATGTGGAAGTCTCGATCGACGGCATCGTGTCGCTGCGCTTCGCGGACTACCTGAACTCCATCCCGCTGCCGGCGATGCTGGGCGTGGCGCATGTGAAGCAGTGGGACAATTACGGCCTGGTGGTGGTCGATTCCGCGCTGATCTATTCGGTGGTGGACGTGCTGCTGGGCGGGCGGCGCGGCACCGCGGCCATGCGGATCGAAGGCCGGCCCTACACCACCATCGAGCGCACGCTGGTCGAACGCCTGATCGGCGTGGTGCTGGAGGACGTGACCTACGCCTTCGAACCGCTCTGCCCGGTGAAGTTCGAATTCGACCGGCTGGAGGTGAACCCGCGCTTCGCGGCCATCTCCCGCCCGTCGAACGCCTGCGTGTTGGTGCGCCTGCGCGTGGACATGGAGGATCGCGGCGGCAAGCTGGAACTGCTGCTGCCCTACGCCACGCTGGAACCCATCCGCGAGCTGCTGCTGCAGCAGTTCATGGGCGAGAAATTCGGCCGCGACAGCATCTGGGAGACGCACCTCGCGGAGGAACTGCGATCGACCGAGATCGCGCTGGACGTGGTGCTGGATGAACAGCTGGTGCCGCTGTCGACCATCCTCGACCTCAAGGTCGGCGACCGCATCGCGCTGGGTGTCGCACCCGGCGCGCCGGTGCGCCTGCGCTGCGGCGAGATCGCGATGTTCGAGGGCGAACTGGGCCGCCAGGACCAGCGCCTGGCGGTGCGGATCGCGCGGGAATTCGGCCGCGCCCGGTCGATGGGGGTCTGAGGGATGTCGGTCCTCGAATGGTCGTTGCAAATCCTGCTGCTGGGCCTGCTGGGCGCGGCCATCCCCTTCGCGCTGCGCCTGGAGCGCGCGCTGCGGGAAATCCGGCGCGACCGCGGCGCGCTGGAGGGCAGCGCGCAGGGGCTGGGCGAGGCCGCACGCATGGCCGAGGCCGCGATGGTGCGGCTGCGCGCCTCGGCCGAACTCGCCGGGCGGCAGGTCGCGGAACGCACCGCCGTGGCGGAACCGCTGCGCGACGATCTGCGCTACCTGATCGAGCGCGCCGAGACGCTGGCGGACCGGCTGGAGGGCCTGGTGCGCGCCGGCCGGCCGATCGCCGCCGAGGCGCCGCGCGCAGCCGAACCCGCCCTGCAAAGCCAGGCCGAACGCGACCTGGTGCGCGCCCTGGCGCTGGGTGCCGCGCGGGGCGGTGGCTGATGATCCGCCCCCGCCTGCTGCCGGTCGCGATCGCGGCCATGGTGGCGCTGTTCGTGGTGAAGGCCGAGGGGCTGCTCGGCCTGCTGCGCGGCGGTGCGGCCGTGGTCGCACCCGCGCGCGCGGCCGACCCTCCGGCGCCCACGCGCGCGCCGCCACCCGCCCCGGCCAGCGCCGCGCGCCCGGCGCCATCCGCACCCGCCGCGTCGCCGCCCAGCGCACCCGACCCCGCCACCGCCGCCGAACGCGCCCTGCTGGAACAGCTGCGCGCCCGCCGCACGGAGATCGAGGCCCGCGAACAGGCGGTGGCCGCGCAGGAGATGGTGCTGGCCGCCACCGAGCGACGCCTGGCGCGCCGCGTCGAGGACCTGACGGCGTTGCAGCAGCGGCTCGAGGCGCTCGACCGCTCCCGCAACGAGCGCGAGGAGGCCGGCTGGCGCGGTCTGGTCCGCACCTACGAGGCGATGCGCCCGCGCGACGCCGCGGCGATCTTCAACGAGCTCGAAATGCCGGTGCTGGTCGAGATCATCGACCGCATGGGCGAACGCAAGGCCGCACCCGTGATCGGCGCCATGCGCCCGGAGCAGGCGCGGCTGGTGACGGCCGAACTCGCGCGTCACCGCGCGCGGCGCACGGCGGCGAACTGACCAGCAACCGAAGGAGGCACAAGGGCCGATGGACAAGAACATGAACGTCCTCATCGTGGACGACTACCGCACGATGCTGCGGATCATCCGCAATCTTCTGAAGCAGCTCGACTTCAACAACGTCGATGAGGCGACGGACGGGCAGGAGGCGCTGGCCAAGCTGCGGTCGGGCAATTTCGGCCTGGTCATCAGCGACTGGAACATGGCGCCGATGACCGGGCTCGACCTGCTGAAGGAAGTGCGGGCCGATGCGCGGCTCAAGAACCTCCCCTTCATCATGATCACCGCCGAGAGCAAGACCGAGAACGTGGTCGCAGCCAAGCAGGCGGGCGTGTCGAACTACATCGTGAAGCCCTTCAACGCCGAGACGCTGAAGGAGAAGATCGAGAAGGTGATGGTCCATGCCTGACGGCAGCGCCCCCGACGACCGGATCGAGGCGGCGGTGCGTGCCGTGCTCGGCACCATGTCCGGCGACCTCACCGCCAAGGAGGCGACGCTGCTCGCCGAGCTGGAGGGCCTGGGCCGCACCATCGCGCGCGCCAAGGCCGAGATCGCGGCGTTGTCGGTGGATGACATCACCGGCGCGCATATTCCCTCGGCGACCGATGAGCTCGACGCCATCGTCGGGCATACGGCGCAGGCGACGAACGAAATCCTCGACTGCTGCGAGGTTCTCGAACGCCTGCAGGCCGACGTGCCCGAAGCCGCCGCGACAGCGCTGCAGGGCGCGGTGACCCGCATCTACGAAGCCTGTTCCTTCCAGGACATCACTGGCCAGCGCATCGGCAAGGTGGTGAATGCGCTGAAGGCGATCGAATCGCGGGTCGAGGCGGCGGTGGCGAATGCCGCGGGCCGCATCGCGCCGCCGCCACCGGCCGAGGCCGAGCCGGTCACCGAGGGGCGCGCGCTGGCGAATGGTCCGCAGCTTCCCGGCGGCGGCACCTCGCAGGCCGAGATCGACCGGCTGCTCGCGAGCTTCGACTGATGCCGCGCGCCGCGGCCGCCCTCGCGTTGATGCTGCTGATCGGCGCGCCGGCACTGGCGCAGGATGCGCCGCGCGTGCCGCTGCGCGCTGGCAGCCACGCCGACCACGGCCGGCTGGTCTTCGACTGGCCGGCGCGCGTGGCCTACCGCATCGAGGAACAGGACGGCCGGGTGGCGGTGCGCTTCGACGCCCCGGCGACCATCGACCTGGCCGCCGCGCGCCGTCCGCCGCGCAACGTGCTGGGCGTGGAACAGGCGGATGGGGTGGTGGTGGTGCGCGTCGCTCCGGGCGCGCGGCTGCGCCATTTCCGCCTGGGCAACCGCATCGTGCTGGACCTGATGGATGGCGGCGAGGCGCCGGCGCCCGTCGCGCAGCGTGCGAACGCCGCCGAGCAGCCGCTGCCCCTGCCGCCGCCCCCGCCGCCCGCCCAGGCCGACCCGCCGAGCGCGCCGGCATCCGCACCGCCGCCGCCGCGGCCGGCGCCTGCGCGGCTCGCGGGCGGCAGCGTGCCGCCACGCGGGGCCGATCCCGCGGCGGCAAGCGCGGCGGATGCGGCGGCGGTGGGCGTTGCCGATCCCGCGCGCGCTGTCACGCCCGCTCTGGCGCGCGCCACCACGCCCACGCCGGCGCGTGCTGCCACGCCCGCACCCGTGCGCGACGCCACGCCAGCGCCCGCGCGCCAGGCCAATGCCGCGCCTGCGCGCGAGACCGCCGCGCATCACCACCCACCACCAACGGCCCACGCCGCCGCATCGCCCGCCGACCCCGCCGCCGCGCCCACCGCCATCCTCGCGGACCGCGATGCCGTGCCCGTGCGCCTGCTGCGCGGCGCGCCCGCCATCGCCATCCCGGCCGATGCCGAGGCCGGCCTCGCGCTGTTCCGCCGCGGCGAGACGGTCTTCGCCGTGATCGACCGTCCGCTGCGGCTCGACCTCGGCGCGCTGGCGCGGCATGCGGTCTTCGGCAGCGCGGTCGCGGCGGTCGCCGGCGAGGCCACGGTGCTGCGCGTGCGCCTGGCGCCGCCGGCGGTGCTGCACGCGCGTCGCGACGGCGCGGCCTGGGTGCTGGAGGCCCGGCCCGAGCCCGGCACGACCGATGCGCCACCGCTGCGCGTCGTGCCCGAACCCGGCCCGCCGGCGCGCCTGGCCTTGCAGGGCGGGCTTGCGGCCGAGGCGCTGGGCACCGTCGTCGCGCTGCCCGACCCCGAGACCGGCGAACCGCTGCTGGTCGGCACGCTGCGTCGCCCCGGGCCGGGCATCGCCGTGGCGCGCCGCCTGCCGGAGGTCGAGATTCTGCCGAGCATGATGGGTGCGGCGATCCTGCCGCGCGCCGACCGCGTGGTGCTGCGCGTGGCGGGCGAGGGATTCCGCCTGGAGGCGAGCACCGGCGCCCTGGCGCTCGGCGCCGCGCCGGGGCGCGACCCGCCGGCCGATTCCGTGGCGATGTCGCGCCTGCTCGACCTGCCGGTGGCGGAGGTGCCGGCGCTGATGGAACGGCTGCGGACGCAGCTCCTGGCGCTGAACGACACGCCGCCATTGGCGCGTGGCGTCCCCCGCCGCGCCGCGGCCGAGACGCTGCTGGCGCTGGGCCTGCCGCAGGAAGCCCAGGCCATGATCGGGCTTGGCCTGCGCGAGGATGCGCGCGCCCAGGACGACCCGCGGATGCTGCTGGCGCAGGGCGTGTCGGCGCTGTTGTCGGGGCGGCTCGATGAGGCGCGGGTGCTGGGTGACCGGCGCCTGCCGGCCTCCGACGAACTGACGCTGTGGCGCGCGCTGCTGGCGGCGGCGCGGGGCGAGACGCAGGCGGCCGCACCGGCGCTCGCGGCCGGTGCGCCGCTGGCGCTGGCCTACCCGGATGCGCTGCGCGCACGGATCCTGCCAGCCTTGCTCGAAGCGCTGGCTGCCGGCGGCGAAGCGCGGCGCGCCGCCCGCCTGCTGGCCGAAGCCGGCGAGGCGCCGGGCCTCGACCTCGCGCGTGCCATGCTCGCCGAGGCCGAGGGCCGCAATGAGGACGCGCTGCGCCAGTACGCGGAGGTCGCCGCCTCGCGCGACCGCCGCCAGCGCGCCGCGGCGCTGCGGCTTGGCACCGAGTTGCGGCTGTCCTCCAACGCGATCGATGCGGCTGGCGCGGCCGATGCGCTGGACCAGGCGCTGTTCGCCTGGCGTGGCGGGGCGCAGGAGCTCGACCTGCGCCGGCGCATCGCCGCGCTGCGCCTCGCATCGGGCAACGGCCAGGCGGCGTTTGCAATGCTCGACGAGGCCGGGCGCGTCTATCCCGACCAGGCGCGGGCCTTGCGGCCCGACCTTGCCGAGGCCTTCGCCGTGGCGCTCGAGACCGCGCCGCCGCTTGCCGCCACCACCCTGTTCGACGCGCATCCCGACCTGCTGCCGGAAGGCGAGCGGGGCGAGGCGGCGGTGCTGCTGCTGGCCGAACGCCTCGCCGCGCTCGACCTCCCGGGGCGCGCGGCGGAACTGCTCGACCGCGCGGCGGCGCGCGCGACGCCCCCGGCGCGCGCGGCGATCGGCGCGCGGCTGGCAGCGCTCCGCATGGCCGAGGGCGATCCCGCCGCCGCCCTCGCCGCGCTCGATCGCAGCGCGGCGCAGGATCTGCCGGCGCCGCTCGCCACCCAGCGCACGCGGCTGCGCGCGCACGCCCTGGCACGGCGCGGCGACCGGGCAGGGGCGGAACAGGCGCTGGCGACGCTCGGCCCCGCCGGCGCCGAGGCGCGCGCCGATTTGCGCGCGGAGGCACAGGACTGGGCCGGCGCCGCGGCCGCGCAACGCGAACACCTCGCGGCCATGCTGCCGGAGGCGCCGGCGCCGCTCGGCCAGCCCGAACGTGCAGCGCTGGCGCGTGCGGCCGCCTTCGCCGCGCTGGCCGGGGAGGACGACGCGCTGGTCGCGCTGCGCGACGCCCATGGTACGCGCATGGCAGGCGGCCCGCTGGCCGAGGCCTTCGACCTGCTGACCGCCGACCCGCTGCGCGGCCTGGCCGACCTGCCTCGGCTTGGCCGTGAGCTCAACCTGCTGCGCGTGCTGCCCACGCGGCTGGAGGCCTTGCGGGCGGGCGTGCAGGTGGCGCGCTGAGTTGCGCGTCCCCCCGGTGGGGGCAACGCAATTTTTCCGGTCCCCGGGCGAGTTTTTCGCACCGAGGGGGTGAATTTCACTTGCGTCCGCGGACCCCTTGCCGCATATCGCGCGGCCGTTGACCCAAATGGTCGGACTTCCCCGACCGCCCTGGTCATCTGCTGGCTGGAAGGAGCCCTCACATGGATGCTCTCGTCCAACCGGGGATGGTCTCGGATTTGCCGAGCGACACCCGGAACATTGACGAAGACCGCTCGGTGAATCCCGAGAAGGACTATTTCATTGCGCGCAACGGCGTCCGCTACGCCGGGACGCACGTGATCATCGATCTGTGGGGGGCGACGAATCTCGACGACCCCGAGCATATCGATGCCGTGCTGCGCGAGGCCGCGCTGGCCACCGGTGCGACAATCCTGCACGGGCATTTCCATCACTTCTCGCCCAATGGCGGGGTGTCGGGCGTGCTGGTGCTGGCCGAGAGCCACGTGTCGATCCATTCCTGGCCGGAACGGGATTACGCGGCGCTCGACATCTTCGTCTGCGGCGAATGCGACCCGTACAAGGCGCTGCCGGCGCTCAAGCGCGGCTTCCTGCCGGAGCGGGTGCAGCTGGCCGAACACAAGCGCGGCCTGATCGGGTAGTACGCCTGCCCTCAATCGCGGGGCGGGCCGCATTCGCGGCCTCGGCGCGCTCGCGGCGCGCCGCATAGCGACACGCAGAACCAGGGCCGGACGGCAGCGTCCGGCCCTTTCGCATGATCGGGGGATTTCCTGATGGCCTATGACCTCTGGGTGAACGAGACGCTCTACGAAGCCTGGGGCCAGCGCTTCCGGGTGAAGCGCGAGCTCGCGCGCGTGACGTCGGACTTCCAGGACATCCTGATCTTCGAGAGCGAGACGCACGGCCGCGTCATGATGCTCGACGGCGTCGTGCAGATCACCGAGGCGGATGAATTCTCCTACCAGGAGATGATCGCCCATGTGCCGCTGCTGGCGCATGGCGATGCGAAGAATGTGCTTATCATCGGCGCGGGCGATGGCGGCGTGCTGAAGCGCGTGCTGCAGCACCGCGGCGTTCAACGCGCCGTGATGGTGGAGATCGACGGCGAAGTGATCCGTCTGGCGAAGGAGCACCTTCCCGGCATCGGCGGCGATGCGTGGAACGATCCGCGCGCGCAGGTGCTGGTGGCTGATGGCATCGACTACGTCCGGCGCGCGCCGGATGCTTCCTTCGATGTCGTGATCGTCGATTCCACCGACCCGATCGGCGTGGGCGAGGTGCTGTTCACCGATGAATTCTACGCCAACTGCGCGCGGCTGCTCGGCCAGCGCGGAATCGTGGTGAACCAGTGCGGCGTCCCCGCCATGCAGGCGGATGAATTGCGCGAGACGTCGATCCGCCGCGGCAAGGCCTTCGCCGATATCTGGGCGTATCTCGCGGCCGTGCCGACCTATGTCGGCGGCTTCATGACGCTGGGCTGGGCGGGCAAGGACGCGTCCTGCCGCGCCGTGCCGGTCGAGACCCTCCGCGCCCGCGCGCAGGCCGCTGGCATCCTCGGCACCACGCGCTACTGGACGCCGGAGATCCACGCCGGGGCCTTCCACCTGCCGCCCTATATCAGCGAGCACCTGCCGCGCGGCTGAGCGCGTTCAAGGCGCGCCGGGGTCGAGCCGCGCCAGGCGCTCCGCGCGCAGCCGCTCGCCGTAGATGGGTTCGAGCGTGGTGGCCGCGGCGATGCGGGCATCGCTCCAGCGCTGGCGCGCCTGGGCCAGCGCCTCGGCGGCGCGGATTTCCTCAGCGGCGCGCGCGGCATCGTCCAGCCCGTCCACCAGCGGCACGGCGAGCACGCGCGCCCGGGCCTCGATGGATTGCCGTTCGGCGGCGCGCAGCGCGTCCAGCTCGGCGTTCAGCCGCCGCACACCCTCGGCCGGGATCGCCTTGCCCGCGACATAGGTGAGCTGGCTCAGGCCCAGCAGCTGCATGGTCTGCGCCGGCACGGTGAAGCCCGCGAGATCCGCCGTGCCCGAGAAGATCAGGCTGGAGCACACCAGCAGCGTGAAGAACAGCGCCTGCACGCGCGTGAGGTCGACCTCGCCATCGGCGATCACCAGGTCGCTCATGCGCGGCAGCCGGCTGTTGCCTGCCACCACCCCCTTGCCGGCGAGCCAGGCGGCATTGGCGGTCGAGACCGAGCCGGAGTTCGCCGCGATCCGCGCCCCGAAGCTGCCGAGCGCGGTGATGCCCAGCAGCGCGAGGATGTCGCCCGACAGCACCGGGATCGAGAAGGTGCTGAAGAACACCACCAGGAGCACGCCGACCACGACGAAGGTGAAGACCATGATCTGGAAGCGGCCGAGGCTGGCATCGCCCTCGGCGGTCTGGGTCATCGCCGCCGGGTGCAGCATGCGCCGGTAGCGCCAGAGCAAAGGCGGGTCGGGCGGGTCCTCGTCGCTCCGGCAGGCGGCCCAGACGCGCTTCAGCAGGCTGCGATGCGCCACGGTGGCGGCGTGCAGCGCCAGCAGCAGCAGCAGCACCAGCACGACCGCCGTGCCGCCGGCCGCCAGCCAGGACGACCCGACGCCGAATTCATAGGTCGCCCAGCCATGCATCAGTGACTTGCGCGCATCGCACAGCGCCAGGACGATCAGCCAGGATTCGCGCAGCTGCGCCGGTCCGCCGCCATTCAGGAAGCTGCCGAGCGGTGGAAGGTCCACCCGCACGATCGCGAGGCCGGCTTCCTCGACGACGCGCCCCGACCCGTCCGTGAGGAACCGCGCGAAGATCCCCATCGCCTGGCGCGAGGGCGCGCCGGTGTCGGCCGGGCGCGCCGCGGCGATCAGCTCGAGGTTGATCCAGTCCGCCTGCAGCCCGCGCGGGCGCGGCATCGCGACCTCGATATAGCGGCCCGAGACGCCGACCAGGTTGCGCGGGCGCAGGTACAGCCCGTGCGCGTCGGCGCGCGCGGCAGCCTCGGGCTCCGGCGCGCTGCCGGGCGTGGCGGGCTTGGCGGCGCCGACCGTGCGTTCCAGCAGCGGCCCTGCATCGAGCGAGGCGCCGTGGTCGGCGAGGCAGCTCTGCACCGGGTTCGGCGGCGTATCCTGGGCCTGCGCGCCGCTGCACGCCGCGGCGACGGCCACCAGCACGCCTACCAGAAACAGCCTCATCGCGGCCTCCCGTCGGGTCGGTGCCGCGCAGCTTAGGCGCAAATCCCTTCCGGCGGCGTGCGCCCGCTCACATGCCCACGAAGCCCTGCACCAGCGATGCCGAGACCAGCCGCCAGCCATCCACCAGCACGAAGAAGATCAGCTTGAAGGGCAACGCGACCACCGATGGCGGCAGCATCATCATGCCGAGCGACATCAGGACTGACGCTACCACCATGTCGATGACCAGGAAGGGCAGGAACAGCAGGAAGCCGATCTCGAAGGCGCGCTTGAGTTCGCCGACCATGAAGGCCGGCACCAGCGCGCGCCAGGGCGCGGCCTCCGCAGTGGCGGGCGCGGGCAGGTTCGCCAGTTCCAGGAAATGCGCCAGGTCGTCCTCGCGCACCTGGGCCGCCATGAAGCGGCGGAATGGTTCGGCGGCGGCTTCCAGGCCCGCGATCTCGCCGATGCGCCCCTCCGACAGCGGCAGCAGGCCCTGCGTCCAGGCGGCCTCGAAGACCGGCTGCATGACGAAGAAGGTGAGGAACAGCGCAAGCCCCACCAGCACCGGGTTGGGTGGGATGCCCTGCGCGCCGATCGCGCTCCGCAGCAGCGCCAGCACGATGACGATGCGCGTGAAGGCCGTGGCCATCACCAGCAGCGAGGGTGCCAGCGACAGCATGCCGATCAGCGCGGTGAGCTGCACCAGGCGCGAGGTCGTCCCGGGCTGGCCGGCCTGGCCGAGGTCGATCGCGACCGATTGCGCCAGCGCGGCACCCGGCAACAACAGCGCGACCAGCACCAGCACGCGGATCATGGCGCGCGTTCCGGCAGCCAGCCGACCACCTGGTCCTGGCTGCCGCCGGTCAGCAGCAGCACCTCCCGCCCGTCGCAGCGCAGCAGCACCAGGCGGCGGCGCGGGTCGAGCGCCAGGGTCTCCTGCACGCCAAGCCGCGTGCCGGCGCGCGTGGCGGGCGCCATGCCGCTCGCGCGCAGCAGCCGCCCGGCCAGCAGCACTAGGCCCAGCACCGCCAGCAGCGACGCGCCCGCGGTGAGCCAATGTGTGATGTCGGGGGTCATGCCGCGGCCTCCTGCCGGCGGGGTGGGTGGGTCAGGGCGGTGCGAGCCCCGTTCTCAGGCGGTCGACCTGGCGCAGCAGGGCTTCCAGGCGCAGCCGCACATCCGTCACCGCGCCCTTGGGCGCCGCCAGCGACGCCGCGCAGATGCGCCCGATCTCGGCCTCCAGCCCCGCCAGGTCGATGCGGCGGCGTTCGATGGCCAGCGCCTCGGCCACGGCGAGCGTTCCTTCCATCGCCTCGATCGCGGCGACCAGCACGGCGGTCTGCAGTGCGGTCCCGGACTGTTCGCTGGCACCGCCCGTTCGGTTCATGGCGCGCAGTGAACACGGTCGGGGTTACCGCAGGGTTGCCGAACCGGCTGCCCGCAAGCGTGCCGGCGCGTTAACCGAACCTTCGCCGCGGCCATGCGACGCCTGTGTGCATGGACCCGACCCGCACCGGACCCGTCGCCCTTGCCGAGAGCCGCATGCGCTGGCTGGATGCGCGCCAGCGCGTGCTGTCGCAGAACGTGGCCAACGCCGATACGCCGGGCTTCCGCCCATCGGACCTGCGGCCCTTCGGCCAGGCGGTGAGCGCGGCGCTGATGCAGACCAATGCGCGGCACCTGGCCCCGGCCGGCGGCGCCGACCCGCACGCGCGGGTCGAACGCCGCGCGCCCGACCGCAGCATGAACGGCAACGGCGTGGCGCTGGACCGCGAGGCGATCCGCATCGCCGATACCGAGACGGCGCATGCGCTGGCCGTGGGGCTGCACCGGCGCTTCCTCGGGATGTTCCGCAGTGCGCTCGGGCGCAATTCGTAAGGGGGCAGGATCATGGATCTGGATCGCGCGCTTCGCATCTCGGCGGCCGGCATGCAGGCGCAATCGACGCGGCTGCGGGTGGTGGCCGAGAACCTCGCCAACCGCGACAGCACGGCCGAGACCGCCGGCGGGGACCCGTATCGGCGCAAGACCGTCACCTTCCGCAATCGCATGGACCGTGAGCTGGGCACGCCGCTGGTCGCGGTCTCGCGCGTCGGCACCGCTTCGGGGGATTTCCCGACGCGGCACGACCCGTCCCACCCGGCGGCCGATGCGCGCGGCTATGTCCGCATGCCCAATGTCGACAGCCTGATCGAGACGATGGACATGCGCGAGGCGCAGCGTTCCTACGCCGCCAACCTGTCCGTCCTGGAAGTCACCCGCGGCATGCTGACCCGCACCATCGAGGCGCTGCGCGGGTGAGCATCCCGCTCACCGCCGTCGCCGCCTATCGCGCCGCCGATGCGCTGCCGAACGCGGCGGCGCCGACCGGCGGGCCGGGCTTCGGCGCGGCGCTGACCCGCGCCATGGAACAGGCTGTCGAGGTCGGGCGCGAGGCCGACACGGCCTCGACCCGCGCGCTGACAGGGCAGGGCAGCGTGACCGATGTGGTGCTCGCCGTCGGGCGCGCCGAACTCACCTTGCAGACCGCCGTGGCGGTGCGCGACCGCGTGGTCGCCGCCTACCAGGACGTGATGCGGATGCCGATCTGATGCGGCCTGCGGCTTCGCCGGACGTATCCGCGCGCAGGGTTGACGGGCACCCATCGAAGCTCGCTTCGATGGGACCCGGCGTGGCGGCTGCGCGCAAGACAATGAGGTAGCGCCATGACCACCCCGCGCCGGAAAAAGGTCCGGCCGTGAACGAGGTCGCGCTCGCCAGCCGCGAGGCGCTGTGGGTCACGCTGCAGATCGGCGGGCCGCTGCTGGTGCTGATGCTGATCGCCGGCCTGGTCATCGCCGTGTTGCAGGCCCTCACGCAGGTCAACGAGGCGACGCTGGGCTTCCTGCCGAAGGTCGCGGTGCTGGCGGGCGCGCTGGTGCTGTTGGGGCCGTTCATGGCGGGCGTGCTGCGCGGCTATGCCGGCAGCCTGTTCCAGGCGGTGGTCGATGTCGGGCTGAAGGGCTGATCGGGTGGACGAGGCCGCCTTCCTGGCCGCGCTGCCGGTGCTGGCCTTCCAGGCGGTGCTGGCCTTCGCGCGGCTGGGCGCGGCGGTGATGCTGCTGCCGGGCCTGGGCGATGACGGGGTGCCGCCGTCGATCCGGCTCGGGCTGGGGCTGGCGATCGTGCTGGTGCTGCTGCCTGGGCTGGAACCGATCCTGCCGCCGGCACCCGATAGCGCGGCGGAGGCGGTGCGGCTGATCGTGCTGGAGGTGCTGGTCGGGCTGTGGCTGGGCGGGCTGGCGCGGCTGGTGGTGATGGCCATGGCGGTGGCGGGGCAGATGATCGCGCTGCTGCTGGGCCTGGCGCAGGCCATGGTGCCGGACCCCGCGCTGGGCGGGCTCGGCACCGCGCCGGGGCGGTTGCTGTCGCTGGCAGCGGTGGTGGTGGTGCTGTCCACGGGTCTCTATGCGATTCCGCTGCGCGCGCTGGCGGAATCCTACACGCTGCTGCCGCCCGGCGACCCGTTCCCGGCCGGCGCCGGGGCCGAAGCCATGGCGGCCGCGGCCGGCGACAGCCTGGCGCTGTCGCTGCGCCTGGCCGCGCCCTTCGTGGTGGCGGCGATCGTCATCAATGTCGCGCTCGGGCTGCTGGCGCGCATCGCGCCGCAGGTGCAGGTGTATTTCGTGGCGATCCCGGGGCAGGTGCTGCTCGGGCTCGCGCTGCTGGCCGCCGTGATGCCGGCGCTGCTCGGTGCCTTTCACGAATCGGCGCGCGCGGCCTTCCTCGACCTGCCCGGGCTGCGCTGACCCATGGCCGAGGGCGGCGGCCAGGGCGGCGAGGCGGAAGACCGCACGGAAGCCGCAACACCGCGGCGCATCGAGAAGGCGCGCGAGGACGGGCAGGTCGCCGTCTCGCGAGAATTGGCCGGCTTTGGGGCGCTGGGCGGCGGCGTGCTGGGGTTGATGATCGCGCTTCCGCCGGCCGGGCTCGAATTGCTGCGCGGGCTGCGCGCGGTACTGGAACGCGCGCACGAGATCCCGCCGATGTCCGGCGCGCTGGAACTCGGCCGGCTCGGGCTGATGGCGGCGCTGCCGCCGGCGGTGCTGGCGGGCGCGGGCGCGCTGGCCGCGACGCTGTTGCAGACGCGCGGGCTGGTCTCGGCCAAGGGCATCGCGCCGCAGGTCTCGCGCATCAATCCCCTGGCCGCGCTGAAGCGGCTGTTCGGGCCGGATGGCGCGATCGAGTTCCTCCGCACGCTGCTGAAGCTCGCCCTGGTGGGGGCGGCGCTGTGGTGGGCGGTGGGGGACCCGGCCACGCTGGGCGCGTTGCTGTATTTGCCGCCGGCGGCGCTGCTGGCGGCCGGCGGGCGCGCGGCGCTGGACCTCGCTTTGGCGGCGCTGGCGGTGTTTGCGTTGATCGCCGCGCTGGACTGGCTCTGGGTGCGCTGGCGGCACCTGGACCGGCTCAGGATGTCCCGCCAGGACCTGAAGGAGGAATCGCGCGAGAGCGAGGGCGACCCGCAGATCAAGGCGCGGCTGCGCCAGCTGCGCCAGCAGCGCGCCCGCGGGCGCATGATGGCCGCGGTGCCCAGGGCGGCGGTGGTGGTGACCAACCCGACGCACTTCGCGGTCGCGCTGGCGTACGACCAGGGCAGTTCGGCCGCGCCGCGCATCGTGGCCAAGGGGGCGGATGCGGTGGCCGCGCGTATCCGGGCGCTGGCCGAGGAATCGCGCGTGCCGATCGTGTCCAACCCGCCACTGGCGCGCGCGCTGTTCCGGCTGGACCTGGATGCGGAAATCCCCGCCGAGCATTATCAGGCGGTAGCCGAGATCATCGCCTATGTCTGGCGGCTCGGCGGGCGGGGGCCATCAGGGTGACGGATCGCGATTCGGAAGCATCGGCTTTCAGCCGGCTGTTCGAGGCTGAGGAATCGGCGGGCCTGGCGGTGCTCGACACCGAAGGGCGGATACGCCTGGCCAATCCGGCGCTGGCCGCGCTGTGCGGGGCGATGCCGGCGGCGGGGCTGCCGGGTGCGGCGCTGTTCGTCGCCGATTCGCGCGAGGCGGTGGCCGCCGCCATTGCCGCCGCCCTGGCCGGGCCGCCGGCGCCGCCCGTGGTGGCCGCGCGGATCGACAATGCGTCGCTGCCCCCCGATGCCAGCTTCGAGATCGCCTGCCGCCCGCTGCGCGGCGAACCCGGCGCGCTGATGCGCGTGGTGGACGTGACCGCGCGCCGGCGCATGCAGGCGCAGATGGAGGAAGGCGCGCGCCTGCAATCCATCGGCCAGCTCGCCGGCGGCGTGGCGCATGACTTCAACAACCTGCTGGCCGCGATTTCCGGCGCGGCGGAAGCGGCCTTGGCGCGCGGGCCGGAGAACGAAACGGCCGAGGACCTGCGCCAGATCCTCGACAGCACCGGGCGGGGCGCGCGGCTGGTGCGGCAATTGCTCGCCTTCGCCAGCCGCCAGGCCTTGGCACCGCGCGTGATCGCGCTGGGCTCCGCAGTCGATGCGATGGCGCCTTTGCTCACGCGCCTGCTCGGCGCTCGGCAGTCGCTGGCGCTGGAGCTGGAACTGCCGGGGCCGCGCGCGCGGGTCGATCCGTCGCAGCTCGACCAGGCGCTGCTGAACCTGGTGGTCAATGCGCGCGACGCGATGCCCGATGGCGGGACCATTCGCGTCGCCCTCGCCGCGGTGGACCTCGCGGCGGAGGAGGTGGCGCAGGGCGCCGTGATCCCGCCAGGCGCCTGGGCGGTGCTGACCGTGGCGGACCAGGGTGGGGGGATCGCCCCGGCCCTCATGCCGCGCATCTTCGAACCCTTCTTCACGACGCGGCGCGGGCAGGGGGGCACGGGGCTCGGGCTGTCCACCGTGCTCGGCATCCTGCGGCAATCGGGCGGGCATGTGTCGGTGGCCTCCAGCCCCGGCCAGGGCACCGCCATTCGCCTGTGGTTCCCGCGCAGCGACGCGCCCGCGGTGTCCGATGCGGAACCGGTCGTTCACCCCGTGGCGCCCGGTGCGCGCCGCATCCTGCTGGTCGAGGATGAACCGCCGCTGCGCCTGCTGGCGCGCCGCGCGCTTGTGGCCGCCGGCCACGAGGTGCAGGCCGCCGAGGATGCCGATGCGGCGCTGGCCGTGATCGATGCGGGCTTCCTGCCGGACGTGCTGGTGACCGACGTGACCATGCCCGGCGAGATGGACGGCCTGGCGCTGGCCGAGGCCTTGCTGGCGCGCCTGCCGGGGCTGTCGGTGGTGCTGGTATCGGGCTATGCCGCGGCGACGGTGGGGGAGGGGCTGGCCGGGCGCGGCATGCGGTTCCTGGAGAAGCCCTTCCGCATGGCTGATCTGGCGGCCGCCGTTTCGGCGGCTTGAGTTTTTGTGCGTCCCTCAGACGGCGGGCGGCGGGCATCCGCCCGCCTTGCCTTCGCGCCGTGGACTGTTGCGCTGGCGGCGGCTTGCGGGTGGGGCGCGGTCGCGCTTCGCGCTTCGCGCTCGCGGATCGCGCCGGCGCGATCCGAGGCTTTGGTTTGCCCTCAGGCGCCGGGCGCCGGCATGCGCCGGCTTGGCTTGCGCGCCGTGGGCTGTCGCGCCCGGCGCGGCTGATGGGTTAGGCGCGGTCGCGCTGTGCGCTCGCGGATCGCGCAGGCGCGATCCGACGCGGCGTTGTACCGCGCCGTGAAATTGTTCTTAATATGTTCTTGCCGATCGGGCCGCTTTCACGCATGCTCCGCTTGCGTCGAATCGCCCCGCCATGCGCGGGTGGGGCGGCAGGGGGTCCGTCGGGGCCTCTCGATTATTGGGCGATAGACGCCTGAAGGAGATCGCCCTATGGTTGATAAGCCATCGCTGGAGCGGGGGAAGGGCATGGATAAGGGAAAGGCGCTGGACGCCGCGCTGAGCCAGATCGAACGGTCCTTCGGCAAGGGCTCGATCATGCGCCTGGGCGCCAAGCAGTCCCAGCAGGGCGATATCGAGGTGATCTCGTCGGGCTCGCTCGGGCTCGACCTGGCGCTGGGCATCGGCGGGCTGCCCAAGGGGCGCATCATCGAGATCTACGGGCCTGAATCCTCGGGCAAGACCACGCTGGCGCTGCACATCATCGCCGAGGCCCAGAAGAAGGGCGGCACCTGCGCCTTCGTCGATGCCGAGCACGCGCTCGACCCCGGCTATGCCCGCAAGCTCGGCGTCGATGTCGACAACCTGCTGATCAGCCAGCCCGATGCCGGCGAACAGGCGCTCGAGATCGCCGATACGCTGGTGCGATCGGGCGCGATCGACGTGCTGGTGGTCGATTCCGTCGCCGCCCTGGTGCCGCGCGCCGAACTCGAAGGCGAGATGGGCGACACCCATGTCGGCTTGCATGCGCGGCTGATGTCCCAGGCGCTGCGGAAGCTCACCGGGTCGGTGTCGAAGTCGAACACGCTGCTGGTCTTCCTGAACCAGATCCGGCTCAAGATCGGCGTCATGTTCGGCAACCCGGAGACCACCACGGGCGGCAATGCGCTGAAGTTCTACGCCTCGGTCCGCATGGAAATCCGCCGGATCGGCGCCATCAAGGACCGCGACGAGGTGACCGGCAACCACACCCGCGTGAAGGTGGTGAAGAACAAGATGGCCCCGCCGTTCCGCGAGGTCGAGTTCGACATCATGTATGGCGAGGGCATCTCCAAGGTCGGCGAGCTCATCGACCTCGGCGTGAAGGCCAGCATCGTCGAGAAGTCCGGCGCCTGGTTCTCCTGCGACAGCCAGCGCATCGGCCAGGGGCGCGAGAACGCCAAGCAATTCCTGCGCGACCACCCCGAGATGGCGCAATCCATCGAACAGCGCGTGCGCGGCCAGGCCGGGCTGCTGGTGGACCAGATGCTGGCCGGCGAAAGCGCGAGCGACGACGAGGCGATGGCGGCCGAATAAGCCGTCCGCACTGGCGGGGGCGATACACGCCCCCGCCGCGACCGGCGATCAGCGCCGTTCGCGCTCCACCTTGATGACGGCGCCCGAGGTCGGGTTGATATCGACCTCGATCCTGCCGCCATTGGCGTCGCGGCCCTTCACTTCCCAGTTTCCGTCATCGCATTCGAGTTCGCGGATCTGCGCGATGCCCGCGCCCGTGGCGATGCGCAGCGCCTCCGTGGCATTGATCGGGCCGCCGCAACCCGCATCCTGCGCGCGGGCGGGCGTGGCCAGCAGCGGCAGGGCCAGCATCGCGGCGGTCAGGGTCATAGAACGCACAACCATAATGTTCTCCTTCGACGTGTCGCGCAGCGTGCGCCTGGTGTTGCCCCGCGCGGGGTGCGCGCTGTCGGGTGTCGCGCGGGACATGCGCTGGACGACAACGCACAGGATGCGCGACGGCTGCCGATCATGGGCTGCAATCGTGAACAATTCTCGATGGAGACGGTCGGCGCGACCGGGCCGGCCTGAAGCCGTCCCCACCGCGGGGCGTTTCGTGGACCGGATGCTGGCCGGCGCGGGAGGCGGAAGTGCTGCGCGCGCCAGGACGGATACCCCGACGCCCGCGGCAGGCATGCCGCGGGCATTGCCGTTCAGGGCGACCCGGCGTCAGTCGTCGCGGTCGACGTCGAGGATGCGGCCGCTGCGGGCGCTGACCTCGACCTCGATCTCGCGCCCGCGCGCGTCTTGGCCCTCGACCTCCCATTTGCCGTCGTCGCAGTCGACTTCCTCGACTCGCATCAGGCCGGCGGTGCGGGCGATGCGCATGGCCTCCTCGGCGGTGATGGGGCCGCGGCAGCGATCATCGTCGCCCATCGCGGGGGTGGCGAACAGTGGCATGGAGGCGACCAGCGCGATCATCGCCATGGGGCGGAGCATCATCGGGTGGTCCTCTCGTTCTTGGTTACCAAAAATCCATGTTTCTTCTGCCGCGCCGGGCCGGGCCGGGCAACCCCGTGGCGGCCCCGGGCGTTCCACCTGACAGGAGGATCCCCTGATGAACGCACCACGCCGCCCGTCTCTTCCAAAGGATGCGCCGGCCACCCCGCCGCAGCCCGACCCGCGGCATCGCCCGGACGAGCGCAAGGAAGGCGGCCCGGATTTCGGCAAGGAAGGCCGCCAGAAGGACAAGCCCGCGCAGTTGCGCCGCGATGCGCACGAGGGGCCGCCGGGCGTCGACCCCGACTGATCCGTCGGCCGCCGCCACGGCAACGACAGCGCCGCCTCCGCGTCACCGCAACGTCAGCGCCGCCATTGCGGCTCTACAACGTCAGCGCCGCCATTGCGGTTCTACAACGTCAGCGCCGCCATTGCGGCGACGCCGGCGCCCATCACCAGGCTGACCCCGGCCAGCACCCGGTCCAGGCGCGAAATCGCCGACCGCGGTGTCGGAATCCGGCTTCGCACCAGGTCGATGCGCTCCAGCAGCCGGTCGTCCTCATGCGTCTGCATTCCGGATGATGCCCCTGTTCGGCCGGCGGATGTCGCGGGCCATCCCGGGCAGAACGCGGCGTCCGAGCGGGGTCTTCCCGCCGCCGCACCCCTTCACGCCCCGCCGCCCGCACGCTACCTGTCGCACCCTTGTGCGCCCGTCGCCTTCGGCGGGGCCTCCAGGCGACGCGACGGGCAGGACATGACGAGCAGCAACGACATCCGCGCCACCTTCCTCGACTACTTCGCCCGCAATGGGCATGAGGTGGTGGAGAGCAGCCCGCTGGTCCCGCGCAACGACCCGACGCTGATGTTCGCCAATTCCGGCATGGTGCAGTTCAAGAACGTCTTCACCGGCCAGGAAAAGCGCCCCTATAGCCGTGCCACGACCGCCCAGAAGTCGGTGCGTGCCGGTGGAAAGCACAACGACCTCGACAATGTCGGCTATACCGCGCGCCACCACACCTTCTTCGAGATGCTCGGCAACTTCTCCTTCGGCGACTACTTCAAGGACCAGGCGATCCCCTATGCGTGGGAGTTGCTGACGCGCGACTTCGGCCTGCCGAAGGACCGCCTGCTGGTCACGGTCTATTCCGAGGACGAGGAAGCCCCCGCGATCTGGAAGAAGGTCGCCGGCCTGCCGGACAGCCGCATCATCCGCATCAGCACGTCGGACAATTTCTGGCGCATGGGCGATACCGGCCCGTGCGGCCCGTGCTCGGAGATCTTCTTCGACCATGGCGACAAGATCCCCGGCGGCCCGCCCGGTTCCCCCGATGAGGACGGCGACCGCTTCATCGAGATCTGGAACCTGGTCTTCATGCAGTTCCTCGAGGAACCGGCCGGCACGCGCAATCCGCTGCCGCGCCCGTCGATCGACACCGGCATGGGGCTGGAACGCTTCGCCGCCATCCTGCAGGGCAAGCACGACAACTACGACACCGACACGCTGCGCGCGATCATCCTGGCGTCGGCGGAAGCCACGGGGCAGGAACCCGACGGCCCGTTCCGCTCCAGCCACCGCGTGGTGGCGGACCACCTGCGCGCCGGCGCCTTCCTGATCGCCGACGGCGTGCTGCCCTCCAACGAGGGCCGCGGCTACGTCCTGCGCCGCATCCTGCGCCGGGCGATGCGCCACGCGCACATGATGGGCTCGCGCGATCCGCTGATGCATCGGCTGCTGCCCTCGCTGGTGCGGCAGATGGGCGCGGCCTACCCGGAGCTGGTGCGCGCCGAGGCGCTGATCAGCGAAACCCTGCGCCTTGAGGAAACCCGCTTCCGCTCGCTGCTGGAACGCGGCCTCGGCCTGCTGGCGGAGGAGACCGCGCGGCTCGGCTCCGGCCAGACGCTGCCGGGCGACGTGGCGTTTCGCCTCTACGACACCTATGGCTTCCCGCTCGACCTCACGCAGGATGCGTTGCGCGCCGAGGGCCGCCCGGTCGACGTGGAGGGCTTCAATGCCGCCATGACCGAACAGCGCAAGCGCGCCCGCGCCGCCTGGGCGGGCTCCGGCGAGGCCGCGACCGAAAGCGTCTGGTTCGACCTGAAGGAGCGCGTCGGCGCCTCCGAATTCCTCGGCTACAGCACCGAGAGCGCGGAGGGCGAAATCACCGCCATCGTCGTGGATGGCAAGCCGGTCGATGCCGCGCCGGTCGGCGCCGAGGTCGCGGTGCTGCTGAACCAGACGCCCTTCTACGCGGAATCCGGCGGCCAGGTGGGCGATACCGGCATCATCCAGGCCGGCCCCGCCTGCACCATCGCGGTGCGCGACACGCAGAAGAAGCTCGGTGCGCTGTTCGTGCACATCGGCACGGTCATGGAAGGCGAGGCGAAGCTCGGCCAGGCCGTCACCGCCGAGGTCGACCACACGCGCCGGTCGAAGATCCGTGCCCACCATTCGGCCACGCACCTGCTGCACGAGGCGCTGCGCCGGCGCCTGGGCAATCACGTCGCGCAGAAGGGCTCGCTGAACGCGCCGGACCGGCTGCGCTTCGACGTCTCCCAGCCCGTGCCCATGACCGACGAAGACCTGCACTGGGTCGAGGCCGAGGTGAATGCCCGCATCCGCGAGAATGCCGAGGTCGTCACCCGCCTCATGACGCCCGAGGCCGCGGTCGAAGCCGGCGCCATGGCGCTGTTCGGCGAGAAATACGGCGAGGAAGTCCGCGTGGTCGGCATGGGCCATGACGCGGCGGCGGTGGAGAAGCACGGCGTCTATTCGCTGGAACTCTGCGGCGGGACGCATGTGCGCCGCACCGGCGATATCGGCCTGTTCAAGATCCTGTCCGAAGGGGCGGTCGCCGCCGGCGTGCGGCGTGTCGAGGCCGTCACCGGCGATTCCGCGCTGGCGCATATCGCCGGCATGGAGGAAAGCCTGTCCGCCGCCGCCGCGGTGCTGAAGGCGCAGCCGGGCGAACTGGCCGGGCGCATCGCCGCGTTGGTCGAGGACCGCCGCAAGCTGGAACGCGAGGTGGCCGACCTTCGCAAGAAGCTCGCGACCGGCGGCGGCGGTGCGGAGGTCGAGACCATCGCCGGCCTGCGCGTCGCGCTGCGCGACCTGGGCGAGGTGCCCGCGCGCGACCTGAAGGGCCTGGCGGAGGCCATCGTGAAGGGCGGCACCGCCGATGTGGTCGCGCTGGTCAGCTGCGCCGAGGGCAAGGCCTCCATCGTTGTCGGCCTGGGCGAGGCGGCGAAGGGCCGCACCGATGCCGTGGCGCTGGTGCGCGCGGCCGCCGCGGCGGTAGGCGGCAAGGGCGGCGGAGGGCGGCCGGACATGGCGCAGGCCGGCGGGCCGGATGCCGACAAGGGCGCCGAGGCGCTGGCCGCGGTGCGCGACGCGCTGGCCCAGGGCATCGCCGCCTGATGGTGGCGCGCCAGCGTGCGCGCGCCCTCGGCCTCGCGCCCGGCATCTTCCCGCCGGGCGCGCTGAACGCCATCACCGATGTTGCCGGCGTGCGGGTCGGCCACGCAACGATCATCGAGGGTGACGCCACCCGCACCGGCGTTACCGCCATTCTCCCGCATCCCGGCAATCCCTTCACGGATCGCGTGCCGGCCGGGCTGTCGGTGATGAACGGCTACGGCAAGCTGGCCGGCGCGACGCAGGTCGCGGAACTGGGTGAGATCGAAACGCCGATCGTGCTGACCAATACGCTCGCCGTGGGCCGTGCGGTGGAAGCCGTGGTCGATTGGACGCTGGCGCGCAATGCGGATGCGCTGTCCGTCAATGCCGTGGTGGGCGAGACCAATGACGGGCGGCTGAACGACATCCGTGCGCGGGGGGTCACGGCCGCGCATGTGCTGCAAGCGCTGGATGGCGCGACCGACGGCCCGGTCGCGGAGGGGTCCGTTGGCGCCGGCACCGGCACCATGGCCTTCGGCTGGAAGGGCGGCGTCGGCACGGCGTCGCGCGTGCTGCCGCCCGCACTCGGCGGCTGGACCATCGGCGCGCTGGTGCAGGCGAATTATGGCGGCGTGCTGGCGATGGACGGCATCGCGGTCGGGCGCGCGCTGGGCAAGTGGTATCTGCGTGAGCACACCGACCGCGGCGATGCGGATGGGTCGGTGATGGTCGTGATCGCCACCGATGCGCCGCTGTCCGACCGCAACCTGGCGCGGCTGGCGCTGCGTGCCATGGCGGGGCTGGCGCGCACCGGCGCCGCGTTCAGCGACGGGTCGGGCGACTATGCCATCGCCTTCGCCACGCATCCGGGCGTGCGGCGCACCGCGGACCGGCGCGTGCAGCAGGCGATCATCGCCGATTGGCCGAACGGTCGCATGTCGCCACTGTTCGTGGCGGCGGCGGAGGCGGTGGAGGAAGCCGTGCTGAATGCGCTGACCATGGCGACCACCATCGAGAGCCGCATCGCGGGCAAGCGCGCGGTCGGCCATGCGTTGCCGCTGGACCGTGTCGCTGCGCTGGTGCGGCCGGCGCCGGGCTGACCGCGGCGCATCGCGCGCCCCGCGCCCCGCAACGCGCCCCATGCTGGACGCCCACCGCCGCGCCTGCGACGCTGCCGCACGGAGGTCGCCCCATGCACGTCGAGGAACTGACACGCGAAGCCTTGGCCGATGCAAGCGGCGCCGAGGTGCGGCAGGCCATCCGCAGTCGCCGCTGGCGCGGCACCACGCACGACATGGCGCGCGGGCGCATCCAGGCCAACCTGGCGATCCTGCCGGCCTCCCACGCGCTGGATTTCCTGCGCTTCTGCTTGCGGAACCCGAAGCCCTGCCCGGTGCTCGACGTGACCGACACCGGCGTGCCGGAAGCGCGCCAATCGGCACCTGGTAGCGACCTGCGGACCGACCTGTCGCGCTACTGCCTGTATCGCGACGGCAGGAAGGTGGCGGAGCTGGATGACCTGCGCGACGTCTGGCGCGATGACCACGTCGGCTTCGTCATGGGTTGCTCCCTGTCCTTCGATGCGGCCTTGGAAGCCGAGGGCATTCCCGCCCGCAGCTTCCGCCGAGGCGCGCGCATCCCGACCTTCACTTCCGCCATCGACTGCGTGCCGGCCGGCCCCTTCCGCGGGCCGATGGTGGTCAGCCTGAAGCCCATCCCGCAGCGCTGGGCGGCTTCAGTCCGGGATGTGACGGCACGCTACCCCGGCGCCCATGGCGGCCCCATCCACGAAGGCGACCCGGCGGCGATCGGCGTCGACCCGTCCCGCGCCGACTGGACCACGGGTTGCGACATTGCGCCGGAGGAGGTGCCGATGTTCTGGGGCTGCGGCGTGACCCCGCAGGCGGTGGCGATGGCCGCCGGCATCCCGGAGATGATCACCCATGCCGTCGGCCACATGTTCATGACCGACCTGACGCTGGCCGACCTGCGCCGTGGCTGAGCGGCGCGCGCTGTTCCTGGTCGCGGCCTTCGCCGCGCTGGTCGCCGGCACGGCGGATGCCGCACGCGCCACGCTGCGCGCCACTCGCCCCGGCCTGCCGCCGCTGGTGCTGGAGGCAGCGTCCGACGACACGACCTGGACCTTCCGTGTGCTCGATGGCGGCACCGAGACGCAGCTGATCGAGGTCCAGACCGACCGGCCCGGCACCCGCCCCGTGCTGGGCGACGTGAACGGCGATGGCGCGGCCGATCTCTGGGTGCCACTGATCGGCGACAACGCGAATGCGGCCTGGGAGCTGTGGGTGATGCGGCCGGGCGAGGCGCGCTTCCGCCGCGCCGGCGAGATCAACGGCCTGGCCTTCGCGCGCGACCGGGCGGGGCGACTGGTGGCGATCAGCCGCGAAGGCTGCTGCCTGGTCTCGCTGGTGTTCCACACAATCGACGCCGAGGGCGCGCTGCGCGAGGCCTTCGCGGTCAATCGGCGCTTGGACGTGCCCGGCCCGAACCGCTGCACCGGCACCGCCATCGCGCAACCCGCGCCGGCGGCCGTGGTGCGCGCGGCCTGCGCGCTGGAGCCGGGGCAGATGCCCGGTGTGCGCGTCGGCCCGCGCTGAACGGCGCGTCAGCCGACCCGCATGGTCGCCAGCGCATCGCGCGCGACGGAACGGAATTCGCGCCGGTGCAATTCGCGCAGCACAAGCAGGCTGGCCAGGATCAGCGCCAGCGGATGGATGATCCAGGCCAGCGCCGCCAGGCCGAAATAATACGACCGCAGCCCGGTGTTGAAATGCCGCGCGCCGCGATTGGCCAGCCGTGCGGCGGCCTCGGCGCTGCCGATCGCGGCGCGGTCCTGCGGCATGCCCATCACCAGGATGCTGAGGTAGTTGAACTGCCGCAGCGACCAGGTGAGCTCGAAGAAGGCATTCACGAATATCAGCAGCAGCAGGCCGATCTTGACCTCCCACATGGCTTCGCTCGGCACCGCGCTCCAGGGGAAGGCGGAGACCACGCGGCGGCCGAGGTCGGGGGCTGCCATCATCGCCACCAGCCCGCCCAGGATCAGGATGGAACTGGTCGCGAGGAAGGAGACCGAGGACATCAGGTTGCCGATGGCGGCGATGTCGGCGATGCGGTTGTCGCGCGGCAGGGCGGCGATCATCCAGCGGCGGCGGTGCTCGTCCATCGCGGCGATGACGCTGCGCGCGCGGATCGACGGGATGCGGTCCACCAGCAGGGCATAGACCACCCAGCACAGCACGAAGACGGCGAGCGCGATCCAGTCGAGGAGCGTCAGTGGCGGCATGGCGGCAGCCTATCGCGTCGGTGGCGCCAAAAGAAACGGCCGCCGCGGTGGATCGCGGCGGCCGTGCAGCGGTGCGCCCCAGAGCAGATCCCGATCGAACGGGCTTGCGCCGTTGCCGTCCGCGAAGGCGAACGGCAACGGCGCACGCGCGGGCTACTTCATCGCCTTCTGCAGGTTCTCGTCGATCTTCGCGAGGAAGGCCTGGGTGGTCAGCCAGGGCTGGTCCTTGCCGATCAGGATGGCGAGGTCCTTGGTCATGGAGCCGCTCTCGACCGTGTCGACGCAGACCTTCTCGAGCGTATTCGCGAAGTCCGTCACGTCCTGCGTGCCGTCGAATTTGCCGCGATAGGCCAGGCCGCGCGTCCAGGCGAAGATCGACGCGATCGGGTTGGTGCTGGTCTCGCGGCCCTTCTGGTGCTCGCGATAGTGGCGCGTGACGGTGCCGTGCGCGGCCTCGGACTCGACCGTGTTGCCGTCCGGGGAGAGCAGCACCGAGGTCATCAGCCCCAGCGAGCCGAAGCCCTGCGCCACGATGTCGGACTGCACGTCGCCGTCGTAGTTCTTGCAGGCCCAGATGTAGCCGCCTTCCCACTTCAGGGCGGAGGCGACCATGTCGTCGATCAGGCGGTCCTCGTAGACCAGGCCGGCGGCCTTGAAACGCTCGGCGAACTCGGCGTCGAAGATGGTCTTGAAGATGTCCTTGAAGTTGCCGTCATAGGCCTTGAGGATCGTGTTCTTGTGGCTGAAGTACACGCTGTAGCCGCGCGCCAGGCCGTAGTTGAACGACGCCCGCGCGAAGCCCTCGATCGAGGCATTGAGGTTGTGCTGGCCCATGAACACGCCGGCATTCTTGAAGGCGAACTCGCCGATCTCCTGCGGCGCGCCACCCTCGGGCGTGAAGGTCATCTTGACCGTGCCGGCACCGGGCACCTTCATCTCGACCGCGCGGTAGATGTCGCCGAAGGCGTGGCGGCCGACAACGATCGGCTTCGACCAGTGCGGCACCAGGCGCGGCACGTTCTGGCAGATGATCGGTTCGCGGAAGATGGTGCCGTCGAGGATGTTGCGGATGGTGCCGTTCGGGCTGCGCCACATCTTCTTGAGGTTGAACTCCTTCACCCGCGCCTCGTCCGGGGTGATGGTCGCGCACTTCACGCCGACGCCGTACTGCTTGGTGGCGTTGGCCGCATCCACGGTCACCTGGTCATCGGTCTGGTCGCGGTATTCGATGCCGAGGTCGTAGTACTTCAGGTCGATGTCGAGATACGGGAGGATCAGCTTGTCCTTGATGAACCCCCAGATGATGCGGGTCATCTCGTCCCCGTCCATCTCGACGACGGGGGTCTTCACCTTGATCTTGGCCATGAGCTGTCCTCTGGAGCGCGAGCGTGTAGCGGGCCTGCCCCAGGGGGGCGGCCGATGCGGGCGGACCTTGCACCCCGGGGGCGGGTGCGGCAAGCCCGACGGGACTAAAAACCGGCCCGCGACGGCCCTTTCTGCAGCATGGAGACACGCATGACGGACGCCCCGCGAGGCATTGCCGCCGGGATCGCCCGCAGCCTGGATCGCGCCACCGGGGAGGGATACCGCCTGGGCTACGAGATCGCGCGCGACGAGGCGGCCTTCATCGCGCTCGAAGCCGGGCGCCCCGACCTGGCGGAGCGCATCCGCGCGCTGCGCCCGCTGCCGGATCGTGGCGCGCCGAAGGGCTGAGCGGGGCGGGGTGGGCCGCCCCGCTCAAGGCTCAACCGAGACTCGTCACATCCATCGGCGCCGGCAGCCAGGCATAGCCCTGGCCCTCCTTCACCACATTGCCCAGCCCCGGCCAGGGGAAGTGGTAGGACAGCAGCTGTGGCTGGTCGGTGGCGAAGCGTTCCAGCAGCCGCGCGCGGCTCTGCGCGGATTGCTTCGGGTCGGTGTCGAAGGCGAATTCCAGCAGCGGGCGGCGCAGCAGCAGGATGTGGTGGTGCGCCAGGTCGCCCGTATAGACCATCACCCGCGGCCCCGACGCGATGGCGTAGATCATGTGCCCGATCGTATGGCCGGGCGCGGCGATGGCGGTCACGCCGGGCACCACCTCGCGCCCGTCGGTCACCATGACCATGCGGTCGCGATAGGCGTTCAGGTTCTTCTGCGCGCCGCGGATGAAGGGCTCCATGAAGGCCGGGCCACGGATATTCGCATCATCGGTCCAGTACTTCAGGTCGGCCTCGCTGATCGCGACCTGCGCGTTCGGGAAGTTGCGATTGCCCTGGCCATCCACCAGCGCCCAGCAATGGTCGCAATGCGCGTGGGAGAGCACGACCATGTCGATCTGCGCGGGCTCGATGCCGGCGGCGCGCATGTTGCGCAGCAGCCGGCCGGTGGTCGGGCCGAACATCTGGCTGGCCGGGCCCATGCTGTCGCCCATGCCGGTGTCGAACAGGATCAGGTGGCGCCCGGTGTTGAGGATGACCGCGTTCTGCTCCAGCAGCGCATTGGCCGGATCCAGCAGCGCGGCGCGCATCATGGCGCTCACCTCGCCGGGCGCGGCGCCGGTGAAGGAATCCTCGGCCTTGCCCAGCGGCAGCGCGCCGTCGGAGACCACCGTCACCTCGTAGTCGCCGAAGCGGAAGCGGTACCAGGCGGGGGCACCGCGGCCGATCATCGGCGCGGCGGCTTCCAGCCGGGCGAAGGGCAGGGCGGCCACGGTGGCAAGCCCGGCGCCCAGCAGGGCGCGGCGTTGGATGGACATGGCCTTGGTTCTCTCCCTTTGTACCGGGCCGCGACGGCGCCGCGGCGGCAGGCTAGTGTTGCGGCGACACGCCGTCCCGGCTGCGTGTGTGCTGCCGGGCGGGATACTACCGTGACGGGAATGGGGTGATGCAATGATCCTTCGCGTGATCGGGCTGGGGATGGTGGGCGTGGCGGCGGCGTCGGTGGTGACGACCGCGGCGGTGGGCGTGCTGGCGGCCTGCGCGCTGCGCCAATGCGCGAAGCGGCGCGCCGCCTGGCCCGAGGAGACCCCGCCTCCGGCGGACGAGGCGCCGTGACCATCCTGGTTGCCGGCGGCGGCGTCGGCGGCCTGGTGCTCGCGCTGTCGCTGCACGAACGCGGCATCCCCTGCACGGTGTTCGAGGCGGCGGAGGCGGTGCGCCCGCTGGGCGTGGGCATCAACACGCTGCCGCATGCGATTCGCGAAATGGCGGCGCTGGGGCTGTTGCCCGCGCTCGATGCCGTGGCGGTGCGGACGCGCGAGTTGCGGTATCTGAACCGCTTCGGCCAGGCGATCTGGACCGAACCGCGCGGCACCTGGGCGGGGCATGAGGTGCCGCAATTCTCGATCCATCGCGGCCATCTGCATGCGCTGCTGTGGGATGCGGCGCGGCAGCGGCTGGGCGCCGATGCGCTGGTGACCGGTGCGCGGCTGGCCGGCTTCGAACAGGACGAACAGGGCGTCACCGCGACCTTCGCCGATGGGCGCCGCGCGCGCGGCAGCGCGCTGGTGGGGGCGGATGGCATCCATTCGGTGCTGCGCGCCGCCTTGCACCCGCAGGATGGCGGCATCCGCTGGAACGGCATCCAGATGTGGCGCGGCGCGGTGGACCGGCCGGCATTCGAGGGCGGCGACACCATGATCGTCGCCGGCGACATGACCGAGAAGCTGGTGCTGTATCCGATCGCCGCCGGCTCGCGCCCCGGGATGCGGCTAACCAATTGGGTGGTCTGCGCGCAGGTCGGCGACGCCACGCGACCGCCGCCGCGGCGGCAGGACTGGTCGCGTCCCGGACGGCTCGAAGACGTGCTGGCGCATGTGGCGCGCTTCCGCATGCCGTTCCTGGATGTCGAGGCGCTGGTGCGCGCGACGCCGGAATTCTGGGAATACCCGATGTGCGACCGCGACCCGCTGCCCTGGTGGACTCAGGGCCGGGTCACGCTGCTCGGCGATGCCGCGCACCCGATGTACCCGGTGGGATCGAACGGCGCATCGCAGGCGGTGCTGGATGCGCGCTGCCTGGCGCCGCTGCTGGCGTCGCCGGACGTGCCGGGCGCACTGGCGGCCTACGAGGCCGAACGCCTGCCCAAGACCGCGGAGATCGTGCGGTCGAACCGCCGCGGCGGGCCGGAGCGCGTCGTGGATGTCGTGTCCGAACGCGCGCCCGACGGCTTCGCGCACGTCGAGGATGTCATCGCGCGTGACGAACTCGCCGCCATCGCCGGCGGCTATGCGGCGATGGCCGGCTTCGCGGTGGCGCGCTGAGGGCGCTCAGGCCGCGAAGGGCCCATCCACCAGCGCGCGCAGCAGCGTGTACAGCCCGGCGGCGTCGGTGATCGCGACATAAAGCCCCGCCAGCAGCGCCGCGAGACCGACGCTCGCCACCACCAGCCCGGCCGCGGCCCCGCGCGACAGCGCCTCCCGCCCGGCCGGCACCATGCCGCCCGGCGCCAGCAGCGCGACCAGCGTGAAGGCGCCCAGCACCCAGGCCAGCAGCCCGATATTCCCCCACAGCGCCAGCACGAAGCCCCCGCCCATCAGCGCCGTGCCGACATGGCGCAGCACGGAGGCCGGCATGAAGGGCCGCAGCGCGATCAGCGCGAGCTGCCCGCCATCGAGCGGCGGTATGGGCAGCAGGTTGAACAGGTTCAGCGCCGCGAAGAATGCCGCGCAGGCCAGCAGGAAGTGGCTGTCCAGCACCCAGCCCAGCGCACCCGCCACCACCGCCGAAGCGAGCCCCGCCGCCGGCCCGCCCAGCACCATCGCCGCATGCCGCCAGTCCTGCGCGTGGTGCATCCGCGCGATCGCGACACCGCCCAGGAAGGGCACGAAGTAGAAGGCGCTCGACCGGTCGCCGAAGGCGCGCATGACGGCGACGTGCCCGGCCTCATGCGCCACCATGCCGACCACCAGCGCGAAGGCGAGCCACGGCCCGAAGCTCCAGGCCCACCAGCCGCAGGCGAGCACCGCCAGCAGCAGCGCTCCGCGAGAGACGCGCATGCCCAGCACGCTGGCCCCCGCCGGCGCGCGACCATGTTCCGCGGCATAGCGGTCGAAGGCGCCGGATTTCGTCAGCACGGCGTTCATCTGCACGCGCAGGCCGGCGCCGGTCAGGCCGCGCATCAGCAGCTGCGCCCATTGCCAGCCGCCGCGCCGGCCAAGGGTTTCAAATTCAATGTCCATCTCCAGCCGCGCGCCGCCGGGGTCCGGGCTGATGGTGGTCTGGCAGATCATCTTCTCGGCGGCCTCGCCGGCGCCGTTCAGCGTGACGATCCGCTGGCCGGCCTGCAGGCGGTCCTCCGCCAGGTCGTGGCTGTAATGCGCCTGGCCGGCGCCGCGGTAGTGGATGATGGCCTCGCTGTCGGAACCGGGCGCCCAGTCGTAGCGTTCGATGGCGTCATAGTGGTTCGGGCGCGCGGGATGCGGCACGCTGGCATCCCACAGATCCTGCGGCGAGACGCGATAGACCTGGCTGATCCGCAGGCGCCGGCGCGGCCAGGCGAGGAAGGCAAGCAGCGCGGCGCCCAGCACCCAGGGAATGGCATCGGCGATCATCGAGGGTGGGATGCTCCGCGGCGTTTGTCGCGGTTAAGGCCGCGCGGGTGCGGCACTGTCAACGCAACGCTTCACGCCGGGCGCTGGGCAACCCGCGCACCCCGGCGCAGGATGCCGGCAGGGAGGACCATAATGGCCGGACGCATCGATGTGCAGCGGACCCATGGCGGGCGCGTCGCACGGGTCGTGGTGGACCACGACGCCAAGCTCAACACGCTGAACCCGTCGCTGATGGAAGACTTCGCCGCGCGATTCGCCACACTGGCGCAGGACGCCGCGCTGCGCGCCGTGGTGCTGACCGGTGCGGGGCCGCGCGCCTTCATCGGCGGTGCCGACATCACCGCCATGGCGGCGATCCCGGACGAGAAGGGCGCGCGCGCCTTCATCCGCCTGGTGCATGGCTGCTGCCGCGCGGTGCGCGACCTGCCGGTGCCGGTGATCGCGCGGGTGAATGGCTGGTGCCTGGGCGCGGGGCTGGAAGTGGCGGCGGCCTGCGACCTGCGGATCGCGGTGGACAGCGCGAAATTCGGCATGCCGGAGGTGCGCGTGGGCATTCCCTCGGTGGTCGAGGCGGCGTTGCTGCCGGGGCTGATCGGCTGGGGTCGCACGCGCCGCCTGCTGCTGCTGGCGGAGACGATCGGCGCGGCGGAAGCGCTGGATTGGGGGCTGGTGGAGCGTGTCGTGCCGTCAGGCGCGCAAGGCGACGTCGCGCCCGATGCGCTGGACGAGGCGGTCGATGAATGGGTGGCGATGCTGCTGGAGGCCGGCCCTGCCGCGCTTCGCGCGCAGAAGGCGTTGATCCGGCGCTGGGAGGACCTGCCGCAGACTGCCGCGATCGCCGCCGGCGTGGACGCCTTCGGGGCGTCGTGGCGGACGGATGAACCGCGGCGGATGCTGGGTGGCTTCCTGGCGAAGCGGAAGCGGTAGGGCCGGCTGGAGCAACTTCCCCGGTCAGTCCCCAACGGCCAAAAAACGGTGGGGGATTCGGGGGAGGTGTCCTCCCCCGACCTTCCTTTTCACGCCGGCGGCGGCAGGAACTCCACCTCGTGCAGGGCGGACAGCCGCACCACCTCCGCCGGGTCCGGCACGTTGTGGATAGCCTTGAACAAATCGTGCAGGCGGCGTGCCGGGCTCACCCAGAAGAAGGCGCGGGCGGTGGCGTCGCTGTCGTTGAAGTAGCCATGCATGATGCCCATCGGCATCCGCACCAGGTCGCCGGCCTTGGCGTGCAGCGTCTGGCCATCCAGCACCAGCCGCCAGGTGCCTTCCAGCATCAGGATGTATTCGTCCTGCGTCGGGTGGATGTGCGGCGGGACGAAGGTGCCGGGCGGGCTGACGGCTTCGAAGCCGAAGGCGCTCTCGCTCGACTGCTTGGGATAGTAGGTCTGGCCCAGGATGTTCCAGACGACGCCGTCGAGGCCCTCGCCCAGGCGCGTGATGCCGGCTGTTTCGGCTTTCATGATGAAGTCTCCCTCAGACGTGAAGATAGGTGTCGCGCACTTCCGGCGCGGCGGAAAGGGCGTCGCTGGTGCCGGTCCAGACCACGGCGCCCTTCTCGATCACCACATGGCGGTCGGCCAGGCGCTGCAGCGCGGCGAGGTTCTTGTCGATCAGCAGGATCGCCTGGCCCTCGGCGCGCAGGGTGGCGAGCACGGACCAGATCTCGGCGCGGATCAGGGGTGCGAGGCCCTCGGTTGCTTCATCCAGCACCAGCAGGCGTGGGTTGGTCATGAGCGCGCGGCCGATCGCGACCATCTGCTGCTCGCCGCCCGACAGGCGCGCGCCCAGGTTGCGGCGGCGTTCGGCAAGGCGCGGGAACAGCGCCAGCACGCGCGGCAGCGTCCAGCGCGGCGGGCCGCCCGCGCGGTTGGCGGCGGTGGCAATCAGGTTTTCCTCGACGCTGAGCGTGGGGAATACCTGCCGGCCTTCCGGCACCAGGCCGATGCCGCGCTGCGCGATGCGGTGCAGGGCCAGTCCGGTGATGTCGGCGCCATCGAAGGCGATGCGCCCCGCATCGGCCGGCAGCAGGCCCATGATGGCGCGGATGGTGGTGGTCTTGCCCATGCCGTTGCGCCCGAGCAGCGTCACCACCTCGCCCGCGCCGACGGTCAGGTCGATGCCGTGCAGCACGCGGGAGCCGCCATAACCGGCGACCAGGCCGTGCACCGCCAGCATCAGGCGTCGTCCTCGCCAAGGTAGGCGGCGCGGACCTCTGCATTGGCGCGGATGGAGGCGACGTCGCCGGTGGCGATGACACGTCCGTAGACCAACACCGAGATGCGGTCGGCCAGCGCGAAGACGGCCTGCATGTCGTGCTCGACCAGCAGGATGGCGTAGGCGGGGCGCAGGCGTGCGAGCAGCGTCACCAGGCGCTCCGTCTCCTCCGGCCCGGCGCCGGCGAGCGGTTCGTCCAGCAGCAGCAGGCGCGGCTTCGTGGCCAGCGCGATGGCCAGTTCCAGCGCGCGCTTCTCGCCATGGCTGAGCGTGCCGGCGGGGTGCGCGGCGCGGTCGGCGAGGCCCACCTGGTCGAGTGCGGCCATCGCCGCGCCGTTCAGCGCGCGCTCGCGCGAGGCAGGGAGAGCGAAGCGGAAAGACGACCCGGACCGCGCCTGCACGGCCAGCGCGACATTCTCCAGCACGGAGAAGCCAGCGAGGATGCTGGTGATCTGGAAGGTCCGCGCCAACCCGGCACGCACGCGCCGCGGCAGCGACAGCCGAGTGATGTCCACGCCGTTGAAGACCACGCGGCCGTCATCGGGTGCTACGATGCCGGTGATCTCGTGGATCAGCGTGGTCTTGCCCGCACCGTTCGGGCCGATCACGGCGTGGATTTCACCGGGCATCACATCGAGCGAGACGCCATCCGTCACCGCCAGCCCGCCGAAGCGTTTCCGCAATCCATCGAGGCGCAGCAGCGGTTCAGCCACGGCGCGCCACCAGGCCCGCGAGCCCGCCGCGCAGGAAGATGACGGCGAGCACCAGCAGCGGCCCGAAGACCAGCTTCCAGTGCTGCATCTGCTGCGCGAGCCAGGTCTCCAGCACAACGAAGACCAGCGCTCCGAGGATCGCCCCCCACAGCCGCCCCGCGCCGCCCAGGATGACCATGAACAGCAATTCGCCCGACCGCTGCCAGGACAGCGTGGCGGGGGAGACGAATTCGGTCGCGTTCGCCAGCAGGAAGCCGGCCAGCCCGCCCATCGCGCCGGCCAGCGTGTAGCCTACCAGTCGGTAGGGGTAAGGCGCGAGGCCGACCGCCTCGACGCGCTGCGCGTTCTCGCGCGCCGCGCGCAGCACGCGGCCGAAGCGCGAGGCCAGCAGCATCGCACATACCGCCCAGGTCAGCGCCAGCGCGCCAAGCACGATGTAGTGGAACACCAGTCGGTTCTCGAGCAGCCGCGTGCCGAACATCTCGGTGCGGCTGTACATCGTATAGCCGTCATCGCCGCCATAGGCCGCGAGCGAGGACGCGGTGAAGAATGCCATCTGCCCGAAGGCCAGCGTGATCATGATGAAATGCACGCCGGAGGTGCGTATGGCGATCGCCCCGGTCAGCAGCGAGAACACCGTCGCCGCGCCGATCGCGACCGGCAGCACGCGCGCGGCCTCGGTCACGCCATGCGCGTCCAGGATCGCAACCGCGTAGGCACCCACGCCCATCGACGCCGCATGCCCCAGGCTGACCAGCCCCGCGCCCCCCACCAGGAAGGCCAGCGACACCGCCGCCATGCCCAGGATCATCGCACGCGCCAGCAGCGTCAGTTCATACGACCCACCGAAGCCCACCAGCGGCGCGGCAGCGAGTGCCGCCAGCACCACCAGCGGCAGCCAAGCCTCGCGCATCAGCCGGCGCGGACGGGAAACAGCCCCGCCGGGCGGAAGGCCAGGATCCCCGCCATCGCGACGTACACCAGCATCGAGGCCAGCGCCGCGCCGGCCTGGCGCGCGGCGGAAGGGTCGAGCACCAGCCGCAGCAGGTCGGGTGCGACCGACTTGCCCAGCGTGTCGATCAGCCCGACCAGCAGCGCGGCGATGAACGCCCCGCGGATCGACCCGATCCCGCCGATCACGATCACCACGAACGCCAGGATCAGCACATTGTCGCCCATGCCCGGCTCGACCGAGAAGATCGGCCCCGCCAGCACGCCCGCGAAGCCCGCCAGCATGGCGCCGAAGGCAAAGACCAGCGTGAACAGCCGGTTGATGTCGACACCCAGCGCCGAGACCATCGGCGCATTGGTGGCCCCCGCGCGCACCAGCATGCCGATGCGCGTGCGTTCCACCAGCCACCACAGCAGCGCGCCCGTCGCGAGCCCCGCCGCCAGCACCGCCACGCGGTAGATCGGGTATTGCAGCCCGGGCATGATCTCGATGCCGCCTTCGAGCAGCGGCGGGATCGCGACCTGCAAGGGGGCGGCGCCGAACACCACCTTCACGCCCTCGTTCAGGAACAGGATGACGCCGAAGGTGGCGAGCACCTGCGCGAGATGGTCGCGCGCATACAGGTGCCGGAACACCAGCACTTCCAGCACCAGCCCCGCCGCCAGCGCCGCCGGCAGCGCCAGCAGCAGCCCGAGCCAGAACGACCCCGTCGCCGCCGCCAGCGCGGCACCCAGATACGCGCCCAGCATGTACTGCACGCCATGCGCCAGGTTGATGAAGTCCATCACCCCGAACACCAGCGTCAGCCCCGCCGCCACCAGGAACAACAGGATGCCGAGTTGCAGGCCGTTCAGCGCCTGCACCAGCAGCAGCTGCGTGGTCACTGGCGCGCGCGCATCAGCGCATGCGGCATTCGGCCGCCCAGGGATCGACGTTGGCGGTCAGGACCTTCCGGTCGGTCTCGGTCTGGAACTTGCCGTCGGCGCGGCGCGCCACCTTCAGCAGCCAGAAATCCTGCACCGGGTAGTGGTTCACGCCGAAGGCGAAGGGCCCGCGCACCGAGCGGAAATCGGCGGCCTTGATCGCCTCGCGCAGCGCGTCCTTGCCGGCCAGGTTGCCGCCCACCTTGCGGATGGCGGAATCGAGCAGCATCGCCGCGTCATAGGCCTGCGCCGCATAGGTGGCCGGCACCGCATTGTGCGCGGCGATGTAGTCCGCCACGAACTTGACGTTCTGCGGGTTGTCCATGTTCGGCGCCCAGGACGCCGCCGAGAAGAAGCCGAGCGCCGCATCGCCCTGCGCCGGCAGCGTCGCCTCATCGACCGTGAAGGTCGACAGGAACGGGATGTTCGCGAGCCCCGCCTGGCGATACTGCCGCACCAGGTTCACGCCGAGCCCCCCCGGCATGAAGGTGAAGATGGCATCCGGCCGCGCGGCGGCGATCTTCGCGAGCTCGGCCGAGAAATCGAGCTGGGTGAGGGGAACATAGACCTCGTCCACCACCTGCCCCTGGAACTTCGACTTGAAGCCCGCCACCGCGTCGCGGCCCGCCTGGTAGTTCGGCACCATGACGAAGACGCGGCGATAGCCGGCATCCTGCGCCGCCTGGCCCATCACCGAATGGACCTGGTCGTTGTTGTAGGACGTCGTGAAGAAATTCGGGTTGCAGCCGCGCCCGGCGAAGGTCGAGGGGCCGGCATTGGTGCTGATGAGGATCGTGCCGCTCTCGGTCACCGGGCGCATGATCGCCTGCAGGATGTTCGAGAAGACCACGCCGACGATGAAGTCGACCTTGTCGCGCTCGAGCGCGGCGCGGACTTTTGTCACCGCGACCTCGGGGCGGAGTTCGTCGTCGATCAGCACGGTCTCGGCCGTCAGCCCGCCGAGCTTCCCCTCGAGGTGCCGCAGCCCCAGCGCGAAGCCGTCCTTCAACTGGGTGCCGAGGGCCGCCTGCGGGCCAGTCTGCACCGCCACCACGCCGATCTTGACCCCGCCGGCCGGCTGCGCGTGCAGCAGGGCAGGGGCGGCCAGGAGGCCGGTGGTTGCGCCCAGAAGTCCGCGCCGTCCGATGCCGATCATTGGAAGCCTCCCGCCGCCGTGAATGGATACCCTGTTAAGCGCGAAGCGTCACAGGGACGCAAGCCGCCGTGCCATCTCCGCCGCCCGGGTGGCCAGCGCCGAGTCCGGGTCGGTCAGGGGGTCCAGCACGGTGAAGTGGTTGGCGCCGGCGATCTCCTCGACCGTGCCGCCCCAGGCCTCGGCGAAGTCGCGGGTCTGGCGGCGGAATTCGTCGCTCTCGGCGGCACCGACCACGGCGTGGATCGCCCCGTCCGCCGGGTCCTGGAAGGTGGGCGAGAGGGCGCGCGCGGCCTCAGGCGTCAGCCGCAGCGCCGCGCCATAGGTGGTGGCGAGCAGCGGCTCCAGTTCGAACACGCCCGAGATCGGCAGCGCGCCCCGCACCACCAGGCGCCCCAACGGCTTGGCGAAGCGCGAATAATCCTGCCCCACCAGGCTGGCCGCCAGATGCCCGCCGGCGGAATGGCCGACCGCCAGGATGCTCTGGTGCGTCTTGGCGCACAGGATGGCGCAGAGCTGCTGCATCTGGTCGATGATCTTGGCCAGCGGCACGGTCGGGCACAAATCGTAGGACGGCACCGCGACCGCCACGCCGCGCAGCAGCATGCCGCGCGCGAAATGGCTGACGGCCTTGCGGTCCAGCGCCTGCCAGTAGCCGCCATGCATGAAGACCGCGAGCGGGGCGCCACCCTCGGCCTCGGGCAGGAACAGGTCGAAGCGTTCGCGCGCCGAGGGCCCATAGGGCAGGTCGAGCTGGCTGCGCGCCCAGGTTGCGCGGAAGGCCTCCGCATCGCGCGCCCACTGTTCCAGTATGGCGGCCGAGCCCGGCACGCGGGCGCGGTTGTCGTATTCGGCTTGCAGGTCCATCGCCGCCCTTTCACATGGCGCGGGCGCCTCGGGCAAGGCAGGATCGGCCCGATGCGCGTCTATCTCGCCGGCCCCGAGGTCTTCCTGCCCGATGCCCTGGAGGTGGCGGCGGCGAAGAAGCGCGTCTGTGCCGCGCATGGGCTGGAGGGGGTCTTCCCGCTCGACCCCCCGCCGGCCGCGCCGCCGGCCGAGATGCCCTATTGGATGCGGATCTACCTGGGCAACGAGGCGCATATCCGCTCCTGCGGCGCGCTGATCGCGAATCTGACGCCGTTCCGCGGGCCTTCGGCGGATGTGGGAACGGTGTACGAACTCGGCTTCATGCGCGCGCTGGGCCGGCCTGTGGCGGGGTATTCCAACGCGGCGGCGGAATTCCTGGACCGCACGCGCGGCTTCCTGGGGGCGGCGGCGCGCCCGCGTGCCGATGGCGGCTTCGAGGATGCCGAGGCGATGGGCCTCGAGGATTTCGGCCTGGGCGACAATCTGATGGTCGATGGCGGCATCCAAGCCGCGGGCGGCGTCTTCGAACGCCGCGACGTGGCGGGCGACCGCTGGCGCGACCTCGCGGCGTTCGAACGATGCTGCGCGTGGATCGCGCGGGTCTGACCGTCAGGCGGATCGTGCCGATGCACGATCCGGGAGCGCACGGCGCGACCGCGCCCAGACCATCAGCCGCGCAGGGCGGTCCAGTGCATGGCGCGCAAGCCAAGCGGCCGGAGGCCGCGCCCGGCGCTTGAGGCCATACTAATGATCTTCCGAGTCGAGCGCGTAGCCGGCCGAGCGCACCGTGCGGATCAGGTCCGGCTCGTGGTCGGCATTGATCGCCTTCCGCAGCCGCCGGATATGCACGTCCACCGTGCGCGGTTCGACATGGATGTCGCGCCCCCACACCGCATCCAGCAGCTGCTCGCGCGTAAAGACCCGCCCGGGATGGCTCAGGAAGAATTCCATCAGCCGGTACTCGGTCGGCCCCAGGTGCAGCGCGCGCCCGGCGCGGCTGACGCGATGCGCGTCCTGGTCCATGGTCAGGTCGCGATAGGTCAGCGTGCCCTTGGCCGCCACCCCGCCCGACCGGCGCAGCAGGGCGCGGATGCGCGCCAGCAGCGCTTCCATCGCAAACGGCTTGGCGATGTAGTCATCCGCACCGGTGTCCAGTGCGCGCACCGCGTCCTGGTCCTCGGTGCGCGCCGTCACCATGATGATCGGCAGGTCGCGCGTATTGGGCCGGCGGCGCAGTTGGCGGCAGACCTCGATGCCCGACAGCGCCGGCAGCATCCAGTCCAGCAGCACCAGGTCCGGCCGGGCTTCGGCGACACGCAGCAGTGCCTCCTGCCCGTCAGCGGCTTCCTCGACCTTGAAGCCCTGCTTCTCGAGGTTGTAGCGCAGCAGGGTGAGCAGCGGCGCCTCGTCCTCGACCACCAGGATGGTCGGCTTGGCGAGCGTCGCGTAGGCCTCGGCCATCGGGGGCTCCTTGGATGGGTTATGCGCCTGCCGGGCGGACCACCGCGAAGGCCGACTGGTCGGCCTTGGGGCGGTCATCCGGCAGGTTGTCGCCGCGCACGGCGTAGAAGATGCGCTCGGCGATGTTGGTGGTGTGGTCGCCGATCCGCTCCAGGTTCTTCGCGATGAACAGCATGTGGGTCGCCGCGGTGATGTTGCGCGGGTCCTCCATCATGAAGGTCAGCAATTCGCGGAAGATGCCGTTGTAGATGGCGTCCACCGGCTCGTCGGCTTCCCAGACGCGCTGGGCGGCCTCGGCGTCATCGTTCACGAAGGCGTCCATCGCGGCCTTCAGGTTCTCCTGCACCAGCTGCGCCATGCGCTCGAACCCGTTCAGCGAACCGATCGAGGGCAGGGAGGCCAGCACGATCGCGCGCTTGGCCGCATTGGCCGCGTAGTCGCCGACGCGCTCGAGGTCGTTGGACGCCTTCATGGCGGCGATCACCACGCGCAGGTCGGCGGCCATCGGCTGGCGCAGCGCCAGCAGGCTGACCGAGAAGCTCTCGATCTCACGCTCCAGCGCATCGATCTGCGAGTCCCGGCTGACCACCTCGGCGGCCAGGGTGGTGTCGCGGCGCACCAGCGCGCGGGTGGCGTCCGCCACCTGCCGCTCGGCCAGGCCGCCCATGCGGGAGGTCAGGTCGCGCAGCTTGCGAAGGTCCTCGTCGTAGGAACGCACGATGTGGTCTGTGGGCATGGTCGTGTCCTTCCCCGGCTCAGCCGAAGCGGCCGGTGATGTATTCCTGGGTCTTGGCGTGCTTGGGCGCGGTGAACATTTGCGCCGCCGGCGCCACCTCGATCATCTCGCCCAGGTAGAAGAACGCCACCTGGTCGGCGCAGCGCGCCGCCTGCTGCATGTTGTGCGTGACGATCACGATGGTGAAGTCGCGCTTGAGCTCGTCGATCAGCTCCTCGATCTTGAGCGTGCTGATCGGGTCGAGTGCGCTGGTCGGCTCGTCGAACAGGATGACCTCCGGGCGCACCGCGATGGTGCGCGCGATGCACAGGCGCTGCTGCTGCCCACCCGACAGGCCGAGCGCGGAGGCATCGAGGCGGTCCTTCACCTCGTCCCAGATGGCCGCGCGCGTCAGCGCCCATTCCACCCGTTCGTCCATCTGCGCCTTGGACAGCTTCTCGTGCAGGCGGATGCCGAAGGCGATGTTGTCGAAGATGGTCATGGGGAAGGGCGTGGGCTTCTGGAACACCATGCCGATCTTCGCGCGCAGCAAGTTCAGGTCGGCATCCGGCGCCACGATGTTCATGCCGTCCAGCATCGCCTCGCCGGTCGCGCGCTGGCCCGGATACAGCGAATACATCCGGTTCAGCACGCGCAGCAGGGTGGACTTGCCGCAGCCCGACGGGCCGATCATGCCCGTCACCTGGCGATCGGGGATGTTGAAGTCGATCGACTTCAGGGCGCGGTTGTCGCCGTAGAAGAAATCCAGGCCCTTGATGGCGATGCGCGGCGCGTTCAGCGTGGCGGCGGAGCGCGCCTGCACGCCCCCGAAGCCCTGGGTGGCGGTCTCGGCGGCGTTGGTCTCGGTCGTGGTCGACATGGTGTCGTTCCTTCCGCTCACGTGCGGCTGCGCAGCACGGTGCGCGCCAGGATGTTGAGAAGCAGCACGCTCAGGGTGATGATCAGCGCGCCAGCCCAGGCCAGGGCAATCCAGTCCTCGAAGGGCGAGCCGGCGAAGGAATAGATCGCCAGCGGCAGGCTGGACATCGGCCGGGTCAGGTCGGTCGACCAGGCGTTGTTGCCCAGCGAGGTGAACAGCAGCGGCGCCGTCTCCCCGGCAACGCGCGCCACCGCCAGCAGGATGCCGGTGATGATGCCCGACATGGCCGACTTCCAGCACACGAAGACGATCATCTTCCACTTCGGTGACCCGAGGCCGATCACCGCCTCGCGCAGCGTGTTCGGGATCAGCGTCAGCATATCCTCGGTAGTGCGGACCACCACCGGGATGACGATGATGGCCAGTGCCGCGACGCCCGCCCAGCCCGAGAAGCCGCCGAAAGGCAGCACCATGATCTGGTAGACGAACAGCCCGACCAGGATCGACGGTGCCGAGAGCAGGATGTCCGACACGAAGCGCACGACATTGCCGAGCTTCGACCCGCGCGCATATTCCGCCAGGTAGGTCCCCACCAGCATGCCGATCGGCGTGCCGATGGCAGTGCCCAGCGTCGCCTGGATCAGGCTGCCGACGATGGCGTTCAGCAACCCGCCCTCGGAGCCCGGGGGCGCCATGGTGTGGGTGAAGACGCGCAGGTTCATTGCCTCGAAGCCGCGATAGAACAACGTCGCCAGGATCGAGGCGAGGAAGATCAACCCGACCAGCGTCGCCAGCACGCACAGCGCGCGGATGACGAAGTCGGTGGTCTTGCGCCGCCGGCCGAGCCGCAGCGCGACCTCGGGGTCCTTGCGCGGGCCGGGCACGGCGCCGGCGGAGAGCGTGATGCTGCTCATGGGATCAGGCCTTCAGCCGCGAGCGCAGCAGGTAGCGCGAGGTGGCAAGGACGATGAAGGACAGCACGAAGAGGATGAAGCCCAGCGCCAGCAGGGAGGCGAGCTTCAGGCTGTCGGTCTCGCTCTCGCCGAACTCCAGCGCGACCAGCGAGGCGATGGTATTGCCCGGCCCGAACAGCGACCCCGTGATGCGGTTGGCGTTGCCGATGACGAAGGTGACCGCCATCGTCTCACCGAGCGCGCGCCCCAGCCCCAGCATGATGCCGCCGACCACCGAGACGCGGGTATAGGGGATGACCACGCCGCGCATCACTTCCCAGGTGGTGGCACCCAGGCCGTAGGCGCTTTCCTTGTAGACCGGCGGCACCTGCTCGAACACGTCGCGCATGGTCGCGGCGATGAAGGGCAGGATCATGATCGCGAGGATGAAGGACGCGGTGAAGATGCCGGTGCCGAAGGGCGCGCCCTGGAACAGGAAGCCGACCAGCGGCAGCTCGCCCAGGTTGTCGATCAACGTCGGCTGGATGTAGGTCGCGAAGGCCGGCACGATGACGAAGAAGCCCCACATGCCGTAGATGATGGACGGCACGGCCGCGAGCAGCTCGACCGCGGTGCCGACCGGCCGGCGCAGCCAGGGCGGCGCCAGTTCGGTCAGGTAGAAGGCCACGCCGAAGGCCAGCGGCACCGCCAGCAGCACCGACAGCACGGCGGTCACGATGGTGCCGTAGATCGACACGCCGGCGCCGAAGACCTCCTGCACGGGGTCCCATTCGGTCGACCAGATGAAGCCCACGCCGAAGGCGCGGAAGGCCGGCAGGCCGGCGATGAACAGCTCGATGATGATGGCGCCCAGCAGCAGAAGGACGAAGACGCCCGCGCCCCTGCAGGCCCATTCGAAGATGATGTCGCCGAGGTTGCCCGCGCCGCGCGCCGTGCGCGCCGGGGCCGGGGGGATGGCTGTCGCGGCCTGGCTCACTGTGTCTGCCCGTCAGGAGGAAGAAGGAGGGGGCCCGGCGCGCGCCGGGCCCCCAGGGAGTGGTATCAGGCGCCGAACTGGCGGTTCCAGGCCGCGCGCACCGCGTCCTTGGTGGCCGCGGTCAGCGGGATGTATTCCAGCTCCTGCGCCAGGCGGTCGCCTTCCTTGAAGGCCCAGTCGAAGAAACGGCGCACATTCGCGCTGCGTGCCGCATCCGTCGGGTTGGTCGGCAACAGGATGAAGGTCGGCGCCACGATCGGCCAGGACTGCGCGCCCGGCGTGTTCACCACATTCGCCGCGAAGCCCGGCACCGACCAGTCGGCCGCACCGGCGGCCGCCATGAAGGTGGCGTGTTCCGGCTTCACGAAGTTGCCGTCCTTGTTCTGGATCTGCGTCGTCACCAGGCGGTTGGTGATGGCGTAGGCGTTCTCGACATAGCCGATCGCGCCGCGCACCTGGCGCACCGTGCCGGCGACGCCCTCATTGCCGCGCGCGCCGGTGCCGGCGGGGAAGCGCACCGAGGTGCCGACGCCCACGCGGGTCTTGAATTCCTCGGACACGTCCGACAGGTACGACACCCACACGAAGGTCGTGCCCGAGCCATCGGCGCGGTAGGCCGGCGCGATCGCCAGGTTCGGCAGGGTCAGGCCGGCGTTGATCGCCGTGATGCGCGCATCGTTCCAGCGGGTGATCTTGCCGAGGTAGATGTCGGCCAGGATCGGCCCGGTCAGCTTGAGCTGGTCGTTCTCGATGCCCGGGATGTTCACGATGGCGACCAGCGAGCCCATCACCGTCGGGAACTGCAGCAGGTTGCCTTCGGCGAGCTGCGTCGCGTTCAGCGGCGCGTCGGTGCCGCCGAAATCCACCGTCCGGTTCCGGATCTGGTTGATGCCGGCACCCGAGCCGACCGACTGGTAGTTGACCTGGATGTTGATGGCGCTGCGCGCCGCCTCGGCCCACTTCTGGTAGACTGGGTTGGGGAAGGTCGCGCCGGCGCCGGTGATGGCCGCGCCCTGGGCACGAGCGCCAAAGGCCGGCAGGGTCAGCGCCGCACCGGCGCCGAGAAGGATGGTCCGCCTGTTCATCTGGGTATCTCCGTCGCGTGTTTCGTGGGTGTCCGCCCCGGCAGGGACGCCACTGGCGCGCTTCTAGGAGCCCCGGAAGACCTCCCGATTGCAGATTTGTGAAGGTTCGATGACGCAGGCGGCTACAAGTCTGGCGGTTGTCCAGGCCTGCCTGCCGCGCGCGCGAGGGTTGCACGGCAGGCGAATCAAAGGCTTGCGGCTTAGCGGTACCAGCCCGGCCGGCGCTTTTCGCGGAACGCCGCCAGCCCCTCGCGCCCCTCGGCGCTGGCGCGCTGCATCCAGGATTCATGCGCCAGCAACGACATCTCCCGCGCCGAGAGCTTCAACCCGGTCGCACCCAGGAAGGAATCCTTCGTCATGGCGATGGCGGAGGGCGCCGAGAGCATGGTCTGGTCGATGATCTCGGCGAGTCGCGCATCAGCGCTTTCGGCCGCCACCACCTCGTGGACCAGGCCGATCCGCAACGCTTCCTCGGCGCCGAAGCGTTCGCCGGTCAGGGCATAGCGCCGCGTGTGGCGCAGCCCCATGGCGTGGACCATGTGGGTGCTGATGGGGGTGGGGGCGACGCCCACGCGCACCTCGGTCAGGCCGAAGATGGCCGCCGGCGTGGCGATCGCGACATCGACGCAGCACACCACGCCGCAGCCGCCGCCGAAGCAGGCGCCATGCACCAGGGCGAAGGTCGGCTTGGGAAATTCGTTCAGCTTCTGCATCGCCGTCGTGGTCGCCATCGACGCCGCATAGGCCTGTTCCGGCCCATAGGTCGCCGCGCGCGCCAGCCAGTCGAGGTCCGCACCCGCCTGGAAATGCTTGCCCGCACCGCGGATCACCAGGGCGCGCACGCTGTCGTCATCGTGCAGCCTGTCTAGCCCGGCGATCAGAGCGCCGAGCAGGTCCTCGTCATAGGCGTTCCCCTTGGCGGGCTTGTTCAGCGTGGCGGTGGCGATGCCGCGGGCATCGATGGACAGCAAAACGGGGTCGGACATTGGCGTTGTTCCCTTCGAAGGCCGCGCATCCTCGGCGGCGTGTCACGTCGCGCCAAGACGAGATTGACGCATGGCTGACACACGCCGAGGCTCCGCCGCCTGACCCGGGAGCACCCGCACCATGTACGCCACCCGCCCTACACTCTCCGGCCCGCGCCACGGCGTCTCGGCCGGGCACTACCTGGCCTCGACCGCCGCCATCGCGGTGCTGGAGGCCGGCGGCAATGCCATCGACGCCGGCTGCGCGGCGGGGATGGCGCTCGGCGTCCTGCTGCCTGACCTGGTGAACGTGGCCGGCGTCGCGCCCATCATGATCCGCCTGGCCGATGGCACCGTCGAGACAATCGCCGGCCTCGGCCACTGGCCGCGCTCCCTGCCGCCCGACATCTTCATGCGCGAGCACGGCGGGAAGATCCCGAACGGCGTGCGCCGCACCGTGGTGCCGGCCGCGCCCGATGCCTGGATCACCGCGCTGGAACGCCACGGCACCATGGGCTTCGGCGATGTCGCGCAATACGCCATCCGCTATGCCGGGGAGGGCTACGCCGTCTATCCGCTGCTGGCCGAAACCGTGGCGGCGCATCGCGACGAATACGCCCGCTGGCCGTCCAACGCCGCGATCTTCCTGCCGGGCGGCGAACCGCCGGTGGTCGGCACGCGCTTCGTGCAGTCGGACCTGGCGCGCACGCTGACCTACATGGTGGATGAGGAAAAACGCGCGACCGGCGGCCGCCTGGCGGGCCTCGCCGCCGCCCATGCCGCCTTCTACCGCGGCGACATCGCGCGCGAGATCACGCGCTTCGTCCAGGCCGAGGGCGGCTTCCTGTCCATGGAGGACATGGCCGGATTCCGCTCCCGGCTGGAGCCCGCCGTCGCGCGCCGCTGGCGCGGCCACACGCTGCTGACCTGCGGCCCGTGGTGCCAGGGGCCGGCCCTGGCGCAGGCTCTGCTGCTGATGGAACGCGCCGGCTTCGACGGCATGGCGCACAACTCGGCCGACTACCTGCACCTGCTGACCGAATGCGTGAAGGCGGCGATGGCCGACCGCGAATACCATTTCGGTGACCCGCTGTTCACGGACGTCCCGCTCGATGCGCTGCTGTCGCCAGAGCACCTCGATGCCCGGCTGCGCCAGATCGACCCGGCCCGCGCGCATCCATCCATGTACGAACCGCTGCTGGGCGCCGGCACGCCGGCCGATGGCCCGGTGCGCGCCGACCTGCCGAAGGTCGAGGCCGATACCTCCTACGTCGCGGTGGTGGATCGCTGGGGCAATGCGTTCTCCGCGACACCCTCGGACGGGTCGTGGAATTCGCCGGTGGTGCCCGGCCTCGGGCTGATCCCATCCAACCGCGGCAGCCAGTCGCGGCCCGACCCGGCGCATCCCTCGGGCGTCGCGCCGGGCAAGCGGCCGCGGCTGACGCCCAACCCGGCGATGGTCGCGACCGAGGACGGCGGCGTCATGCCCTTCGGCACGCCCGGCGGCGACGTGCAGATCCAGGCCATGCTGCAGGTCATGCTGAACGTCTTCCACTTCGGCATGGAATTGCAGGAAGCGATCGAGGCGCCGCGCATCGCCAGCTACGCCTTCCCGTCTTCCTTCGCGCCCTTCGACTACTTCCCCGGCCGCGTCGCGGCGGAGGGCCGCATCCCGCAATCCGTGCGCGACGACCTGGCCGCGCGCGGGCACGAGGTGAAGGCCTGGGACGACGTCACCTGGCTGGCCGGCTGCGTCGAGGCCGTGCTGTCCGACCCCAAGGCCGGCCTGGTGCGCGCCGGCGCCGATCCGCGCCGCCCGGCCTACGCCATCGCGGGGTGAGGGCCGGCTCCCGCGCCGGTGGCCGCTCGCGCCGATGCGGCGCGGCGCCACGCGGGCGCGCCGGCGGGCGGAGCGCGCCTGCCGTGCGGCGGATGGGCACCGGCCTGGCGATGGGCCGCGCCTGCCGCCCACGCCTTGCGACGGCGCCGTGGCAGGCCATCTCTGCCGCCATGGAACGCGTCCCGATCCGCCGACGCGCCGTGCTTGGCGCAACCGCCGCGCTGGCCCCTGGCCTGGCCGCCGCGCAGGCCGCCCCGGCGCTCGACCTGCTGCTGGTGCTGGCGATGGATGCCTCCGGCTCCATCGACACCGACGAGTTCCGGCTGCAACGCGAAGGCCTGGCCGAGAGCGTCACGCACCCGGCCATCCTCGCCGCCATCGCGTCCAAGCCGAATGGCGCCATCGGCATCGCCCTGGTGGAATGGGGCAGCCCCGGCGGCGCGGTCACGGCGGTGGACTGGATGGCGGTGCGCGACGCCGGTTCGGCGCGTGCGTTGGCCGAGGCGATCATCGCCGCGCCGCGCACCCGCCAATCCTACAACGCGATCGGCGACGCCATCGCGCACGGCACCGCGCTGATCGCCGCCGCGCCCTTCCGCAGCGAGGACCTGGTCATCGACGTGGCCGGCGACGGCCCCGACATGCGCTCCTTCCTGCCCGCGCCCGAGGCGCGCGACGCCGCGGTCGCGCGCGGCATCACGGTGAACGGCCTGGCGATCGAGGTCGCCCCCGTCACGCGCTTCGGCGAACCGCTGCACCGGCACTACGAACGCGAAGTGATCGGCGGCCCCGGCGCCTTCGTCATCGTGGCTGAAACCCGTGCCGATTTCGCCCGCGCCCTGCGCGCCAAGCTGATCCGGGAGATCGCATGATCGCACGCCGTGCCCTGCGGCTGCTGGTCATCCCCGCCATCGCGCGCGCCGCGCTGCCGGACTGGGTGGCGGCGCTGCGCGGCGGCGGCTTCGTGCTATATATGCGCCACGCCATCACCGACCGCAGCCAGGCGGATACCGGGCGGCTGGGGGACAGGGCAGGGCAGCGCAACCTGTCGGCGGCGGGCGTGGCGCAGGCGCGGGCGTTGTCGGATACCATGGCGCGGCTGGCCATCCCGCTGCGGCCGATCCGCTCCTCGCCGGTGTTCCGCGCGGTGGACACCGCGCAGGCCATGGCGCGCGGCGCGCCGGTGGATATCACGATGGAGTTGGTCGCGGACGACTACACGACGGATATACCGGGCGCGATCGCCTCGGCGCGGCGCGCGATGGGCACGCCGCCGCCAGCCGGGGCCAATGCGTTGCTGGTCGGGCATATCCATGTGTTCGGCCCGGCGATGTTCGGGCGGATGCTCTCGCAGGCCGAATTCCCCGAAGGCGCCTTCGGCATGGTCGCGCCCGAACCCGCCGGCCCGCGCGTTGTGTGCGTGCTGCTGCCCGATGCGGTGGTCGCCGCGGCAGGGGCTTAGCGCGACCGCGGGCGACGCGCTGCCGCCAGCCGGGCCAGCCGGGCACGGGGTTTGCAAACCCACGCCGCGGCGCAAGGATGACGCGCCGACAGCCCCGAGGACACGCCCATGCCGAACGACCCGACCCCCGAGATGATGGCGGCGATCCGCCTGTGGTCCGGCGTGGACTGCCCCAACCCCGCCGGCGCGCGCGCGCTCGAGGATTTCCCCGCGCTGATCGCCGAATTCGAGGCGCTGCGCGGCACGCTGGTCTTCGAGGACGAACCCTCCTCCTTCGAAGCCGCCCTGCGCGCCGAGCAGGAGAAGCAGGCATGACCGACCTCGCCTTGCTGTCCGTCACCGAAGCCGCCGATGCCTTCGCCAAGGGCGAGGCCAGCGCCGAGGCGATGGTGCGCGCCTCGCTGGCACGCATCGACGCGCATGACGTGCAGGTGAATGCCGTCATCCGCCTGGACCGCGAGGCCGCGCTGGAAGCCGCCGCCGCGCAGGACAAGGCGCGCGCCGGCGGTGCGAAGCCGGGTCCGCTCAGCGGCGTGCCGATGATGCACAAGGACATGTACTACCGCGCCGGTCGCGTGAGCACCTGCGGGTCGAAAATCCGCGGCGACTTCAAGCCTGCGGTCACCGCGACGGTGCTCGACCGCCTCGACGTCGCCGGCGCAATCGACATGGGCACGCTGAACATGGCGGAGTTCGCGCAGAACCCGACCGGCCACAACGCGCATTTCGGTGACTGCCACAATCCCTGGGGCCTACCCTATTGCACGGGCGGGTCGTCATCCGGTTCGGGGGCCGGCGTCGCGGCGCGCTTCTTCGCGGCGGCGCTGGGGTCCGACACCGGCGGGTCGATCCGCCTGCCGGCGTCGATTTGTGGCGTGACGGGCATCAAGGGCACGCAGACCCGCGTGCCGCGCACCGGCGTGATGCCGCTGTCGTTCAGCATGGACAATGTCGGCCCGCTGACGCGCACCGCGCGCGACGCGGCGCGTGTGATGACGGTGATCTCCGGCAAGGACCCGCTCGACCCCACCAGCGCGCCCGAGGCGGTGCCGGATTACGAGTCCGCGCTGACCGGCGACCTGCGCGGCGTGTCGGTGGCCGTCCCGCGCGAATGGTTCTTCGACGGCGCCGACGACGTGGTGGTGCGCGGCTTCGAGGCAGCGCTGGACGTACTGAAGGCGCGCGGCGCATCCATCACCTACGTCGCGTGCCCGTCGCTGCGCGCCATCGGCGCCTATGTGGCCGTGGTCAGCCGCGTCGAGGGTGCCACCATCCACGCCAACTGGATGCGCGAGCACCCGGGCGACTACGCCATCCATCTCTCGGGCCGGCTGTATGGCGGCTACGCCATCCCGGGCACCTACTACCTGGAGGCGCTGGCGCGCCGCGGCGCGTTGCTGCGGCAGTTCTGCGCCGAGGCCTTCGCCGGCCACCATATCGTCGCGACACCCACGCTGCGGATGCGCGTGCCGACGCTCGCCGAAACCAGCATCGACGCCGACCCGGCGAATTGGGCGCGGCACATGGCGATCTCGGCCAATACGCGCCCGTTCAACTACCTGGGCATTCCCACGGTCAGCGTGCCTTGCGGCTTCGACGACCGCGGGCTGCCGATAGGGCTGCAACTGGCGGCGCGGCCCTTCGCGGAAGGGCGCGCGCTGGCCGTGGCGGATGCCTTCCAGCGCGAGACCGACTGGCACGCAAAGGTGCCGGCTATCCCCGCAGCGCCTTGATCTGCGCCGGATAGCCGGACGGATCGACCGCCACGTCGATCAACACGGGCGCTGTCGCCGCGCAGGCCTCGGCCATCGCGGCGGCCAGTTCGGCTTCGGTATTGGCGCTCAGCCCGATGCCGCCCATCGACCGCATCGCCGCCGCCAGGTCGGCGCGCGGCCAGCCCAGCGCGCCATCGGGCAGGTCGCGCGTGTCCTTCTTGATGTCGATCAGCGACAGCGTCGCGTCGTTGAACACGACCACCACCAGCTTCACGCCCAGTACCGCCGCCGTCGCCAATTCGCCGAGCCCCATCAGCAGCCCGCCATCGCCGGTGAAGGCCAGCGCGCCGCGCGCCGGGTCGTGCAGCGCGGCCGCGATCGCCGCCGGCACCGCGAAGCCCATGGTCGCCAAGCCGTTCGAGATCAGGAGGTCGCCCGGCCGCTCGCATTGCCAGAAGGTGGTGGCGGGGAACATGTGCGCGCCCGCATCGACGGCCACGCGCGGGTCGAAGCCGGCGGCGCGCGCGGCGGCCTGGGTGATCTCGACCAGCCGCTGCGGGCCGATCCCCGTCCCGCGCCGCGGGTCGTTGGCCAGCGCGCGCAGCCAGTCGCCGCGCAGCGCGGCGATCTCGGCGTCACGCCAATCCGAGCGCGACGCGCCCTCGGCGAGCGCCACCAGCGCCGAGGCGATGCGCCCGGTCAGCGCCGCGGCCGGCGCGGCATAGGGCAGGGTGCGCGCGGAGGTCGCGACCTCGATCACCGGCACGTCCCAGCGCCAGGGCTTCGGGATGAACTCGACCGGATCGGCGCCGACCATGATGACGGCATCCGCACCGTCCAGCACCGGGCCTTCCGCCAGGCCGCAGGTGAAGATGCCGGCGAAATGCGCGTCGGCATCCGCCACCACGCCCTTCGCCTTGTAGGTCACCAGCACCGGGCAGCCGAGGGCGGCCACCAGCGCGCGCAGCGCTTCGGCGGCGGTCACCGCCTCCAGCCCGGCGATCACGACGGGGCGTTTCGCGCCGGCCAGCACGCGGCGCGCCGCGGCGATGGCGGCGGCATCCGGGGCGGGCAGGGCGGGCACCGGCTGGGCGGCGGGCAGTGCGGCGGGCTGCTTGGCGGCCTGGCCCGACACCTCGATCAGCGCCGCGCCGCGCGGCGCGGCCATCACCGCGGCCAGCGCCTGGCGCGCCGCATCGCCGGCCGCCATCTGTCCGACGGAAAACTGCACCTTGGTCACCGGTGCCAGCATCGCCGCATGGTCGAAATACTGGTGCGTGGCGAAGGCGCGTTCCGCCGGTGCGAAGCCATCCGCCACCAGCACCACCGGCGCGCGGTCGAGCGCGGCATGCGCCATCCCGTTCGCCGCATTGCCCACGCCCGGCCCGCGCGTGCACAGCGACACACCTGGCGTGCCGGCCAGTTCTGCTTCCGTCGCCGCCATGATGACCGCCGAGGTCTCGTGCCGCGCCAGCACGAAGTCGATGCCGCGCGCCTTCGCGGCTGCGATCAGGTCGAGGCTCGAACCACCGCCCGGCACGCCGTAGATTCGCTTCGTGCCTGCGCCGGCGAAGGCGGCGGCCAGGGCGTCGGCGGCGGTGGTGGCGTCGGGCATGCGGGCTCTCCGGAAATGGGCGCGGGACCATAGGCGCGATGCGCGTGGCTGCCCATCGGGGGGCATCGGGCGCTCGCTTGCTGGGCAGACGCGTCATCGTTCCGGGCCGCAAGCAGCAGGCCGGGCTTGCGCCGAGGCCCATGCCTCGGCAAGGCTGGGCATCGGAGGATTCCGCGCCGGTGACCATGACCACCCCTGCCTTCGACGAAATGTCGGCCGACGGCCTGATCCGCGGCCCCTATGCCGAGATCGCGCGATGGCTCGCCGCCACGCCGCGCGCCGCGCTGGAACACCGCCGGCACGAGGCCGAGCTGCTGTTCAAGCGCATCGGCATCACCTTCGCGGTCTATGGGGAGGGCGGCGATCCCGAACGCCTGATCCCCTTCGACATCATCCCGCGCATCCTCGCGCGCGCCGAATGGGATGCGCTGTCGCGCGGCCTGGTGCAGCGCGTGACGGCGCTGAACAGGTTCCTGGCCGATGTGTATGGCAAGCAGGAGATCCTGCGCGCCGGGCACATCCCGGCAGCGCTGGTGCGCGACAACGAGGCCTTCCGCCCCGAGATGGCCGGCTTCACCCCGCCCGGCGGCGTCTATACGCACATCGCCGGCATCGACGTGGTCCGCACCAGCCCCAACGAGTTCTGGGTGCTGGAAGACAATTGCCGCACGCCATCGGGCGTGTCCTACATGCTGGAGGGGCGCGAGGCGATGCTGCGCCTGTTCCCGGGCATCTTCGCCACGCACCGCATCGCCTCGGTCGGCCATTATCCCGAGGAACTGCTCGAGACGCTGAAATCCGTCGCCCCACCCGGCTGCCGCGGCACGCCGCGCGTCGCGATCCTGACGCCGGGTTCCTACAACAGCGCCTATTACGAACACTGCTTCCTGGCCGACGAGATGGGCGTGGAAGTGGTCGAAGGCGCCGACCTGTTCGTCGAGGATGACGTGGTCTTCATGCGGACCACGACGGGCCCGCGCCGCGTGGACGTGATCTATCGCCGCATCGACGACGACTACCTGGACCCCAAGGTGTTCCGGCCCGAAAGCGTGCTCGGCGTGCCCGGGCTGATGGCGGCCTACAAGGCGGGCAATGTCGCGCTGGCCAACGCGCCCGGCGCGGGCATCGCCGACGACAAGGCGATCTACCCCTATGTGCCGGAGATGATCCGCTTCTACCTGAACGAGGAACCGCTGCTGGCGAACGTGCCGACCTTCCTGTGCGAGCGCGCCGACGACCGCGCCTATGTGCTGGACCACCTGCATGAACTGGTGGTGAAGCTGACGCACGGGTCGGGCGGCTACGGCATGTTGGTCGGCCCCCACAGCACGGCGGACCAGCGCGCCGACTTCGCCGCGCGCATCAAGGCCAGCCCGGCCGAATACATCGCGCAGCCGACGCTCGCGCTGTCCACCGTGCCGACGCTGACCGACAAGGGCATCGCGCCGCGCCATGTCGACCTGCGCCCCTTCATCCTGTTCGGCAAGGAGGTGCGCGTGGTGCCTGGCGGGCTGACCCGCGTGGCGCTGCGCGAGGGCTCGCTGGTGGTGAATTCCTCGCAGGGCGGCGGCACCAAGGACACCTGGGTGCTGGAGGACGACCCCGCCGACATCGCGCCGCCCAGCCGTTCGCAATCCCAATCCCAGTCCCAGTCGCAATCCGGGTCGGGATCGCAAAGCCAGTCGCAGTCCCAGTCGCAGGGCCAGTCGCAGTTCCACGGGGGCGGGGGATGCTGAGCAGCACTGCCGCCAGCCTGTATTGGCTCGGCCGCTATGTGGAGCGTGCGGGCAACAACGCGCGCGGCTTGCAGGTGGCGCTTCGTATGGTGTCGCTGACCGGCGCGGTGGCGCAGCGCGACAGTGCCTGGCGCGCGCTGCTGATCGCCTCGGGCTGCGAGCCTGGCTTCATCGCCAAGGACATTCCGCTCACGCAGGAGAACGTGGTCCGCTACCTCGCCGCCGATCCCGAGAACCCGTCCTCCATCATGTCCTGCATCGAGGCCGCGCGGCGCAACGGGCGCGCCGTCCGCACCGCGCTGACCGTGGACATGTGGGAGGCGGTGAACGAGACCTGGTCGCAGGCTCGCCGCTGCTCCGACGAGACCTTCACCCCCGACAACCTGCCCGATTTCCTCGACTGGATGAAGTCGCGCACGGTGCTGTTCAACGGCGCCTATGCCGACACCATGCTGCGCGACGAGGCCTGGCGCTTCGTGCGCCTGGGCACCATGCTGGAACGCGCCGACAACACCGCGCGCGTGCTCGACGTGCATCACCATGCGCTGGGCGACATCGAGGAAAGCGGTGCGGTCGCCTACCTGCAATGGCAGGCGATATTGCGCTCGGTCTCCGCGCTGCGGGCCTATCAATGGGTCTATCACGCGCGGCTCGAACCGCGGCGCATCGCGGAACTGCTGCTGCTGCGTCCGGAACTGCCGCGGTCGATGATCGCGTGCTACGCGCGAATCGAGGAAACGCTGGACGCGCTGGCGACATCGCATGGCGGCAAGCGCGGCGAATGCCACCGCCTGGTCGGCGAGGCCCATGCCCGCCTGCGCTTCGCCCGCATCGAGGACATCATGGAAGGCGGCCTGCACGACTTCCTGACCCGCACGATCGACCGCAACATCGAGATCGGCGGCGAGATCGCGCGCTTCTACCTGCATTCCTGACGGGGCAGGGCGCGCATGACCTATTGCGTCGGGCTGTTCCTGAACGACGGGCTCGTGCTGCTGTCGGACACCCGCACCAATGCGGGGGTTGACCACATCTCGACCTTTTCCAAGATGCAGGTCGAGGAAGTGCCGGGCGAGCGCGTGCTTGCGCTGCTGTCCTCGGGCAATCTCGCGATCAGCCAGGCGGTTTGGAACCGGCTGCAGGAAGGCGTGGCGCTGGACGGCGAGCGGCTCACGCTGCGCGACGTCCCGACCATGTTCCGTGCCGCGCAGCTTGTCGGTGCCGCGGTGCGCGCGGTGTTCGAAGCGGACGGCCCTGCGCTGCGCGCCCAGGGCATCGGCTTCGATGTCGCGCTGCTGCTGGGCGGGCAGATCGCCGGCCAGCCGCAGCGGCTGTTCATGGTCTATGCCGCCGGCAACTTCATCGAAGCCACCGCCGACACGCCCTTCCTGCAGATCGGCGAGCACAAATACGGCAAGCCAGTGCTCGACCGCGCCCTGACCGCCAGCACCAGCCTGCATGACGGCGTGAAGCTCGCGCTGATCAGCATGGACGGCACGCTGCGATCGAACCTGACCGTGGGGCTGCCGCTCGACCTGCTGGTCTGCCGCGAGGGCACGCAGGCGGTGACGCTGCGAAAGCGCATCACCGAGGACGAACCCTTCTTCCAGGCCGTGCGAGAGGGCTGGGCGACGGGGCTGCGCGAAGCCTTCCGCGCCATGCCGGCACCCGACTGGTTGTAACGCCGCGGGGCTTGCCCCGGTCGCGCTGGCGCTCCATCACTGGGGCAAGTCCACCGGGAGAACGACCATGATCCGCCTGACCCGCCGCGCCACGCTGGCCGCCGCCGCCATCCTCGCTGCCCCTGCCGTGCGCGCACAGTCCGCCGCCATCCGCATCGTCGTGCCCTTCGCGCCAGGCGGGTCCACCGATGCCGTCGCGCGCCTGGTCTCGCCCGGCCTGACGCAGCGCCTGGGCGCGCCCGTCGTCGTCGAGAATCGCGGCGGCGCCGCCGGTTCCATCGGCACCGATGCGGTGGCCAAGGCGCGCCCCGACGGCCAGACCTGGCTGCTGACCTTCGACAGCCACGCCACGCTGGCGGCGCTGCTGCCGCAACTGCCCTTCAACCCCGATCGCGACCTCGACCCCGTCATGCTGATCGGCGGCGCGCCCTACGTCCTGGCGTCCAAGCCCGACAAGCCGTTCCGCTCCATCACCGAGGTCGTGGAGGGCGCGCGCGCGCGGCCCGATACGGTGTCCTTCGGCTCCACCGGCAACGGCACGATCGGCCACCTGACCATGGTGCTGCTGCAGGGCCAGACCCGCACGCGCATGACGCATCTGCCGTATCGCAGCGGCGGCCTCGCGGTGAACGACACCGTGGCCGGGCATGTCGACATGATGATCGGCTCGGCCGCGGTGGTGCATCCGCATGCCCGCTCGGGCACGTTGCGGACCTTCGCGCAGTTCGGCCCGCAGCGCCTGCCTGCCTTGTCCGACTTGCCGACCGTGGCCGAGGCCGGCTTGCAGGGCCTGGAGGCGGAAGCCTGGTGGGGAGTCTTCGCGCCCCACGGCACGCCGCAGGATGCGGTGGCGCGGATGAACGCCGCGCTGAAGGAATCGCTGTCCGAGGAACGCGTCCGCACCACCATGCAGGAGGTGCAGCAGGCGCGCCTCATCATGTCCTCGCCGGCGGAGCTCGGCACCTTCGTGCAGCGCGAGGCGGCGAAGTGGGGCGCCGTGGTGCGCGACAACAACATCCGCGCCGACTGACATCCCGCGGCACGGGTATTGCTCCCTTCCGGCGAGGCGCGCAGGCTCTCTCGCGCATCGCCTCGGAAGGAGACCCCCTGCCATGCAGCGACGCTCGCTCATCGCGGCCACCGGTGCCGCGATCCTCGGCGGACCCTCGCTGGTCCGCGCGCAATCCGCCAGCACGCTGCGCTTCACGCCGCAGCAGGATTTGGTGACGCTCGATCCCGTCACCACCACCGCCTATGTGTCGCGCAACCACGGCTACATGGTGTTCGACACGCTCTACGGCATGGACGCCAGCTACCAGGCGACGCCGCAGATGGTCGACGGCCACACCATCGAGAACGACGGCAAGCTGTGGAACCTGACGCTGCGCGAAGGCCTGCGCTTCCACGATGGCGAGCGCGTGCTGGCGCGCGACTGCGTCGCCTCCATCCGCCGCTGGGCGCGCCGCGATCCCTTCGGCACGACGCTGATGGACGCGACCGACGAGCTCTCCGCCCCCGACGACCGCACCATCCGCTTCCGCCTGAAGCAGCCTTTCCCGCTGCTGCCGATCGCGCTCGGCAAGGCCTCGGTCCCGGTCTGCGCCATGATGCCCGAGCGCCTGGCGAACACCGACCCGTTCCGCCAGGTGAGCGAGATGGTCGGCTCCGGCCCCTTCCGGTTCAAGGCGGATGAGCGCGTCCCCGGCGCACTGAACGTCTACACGAAGTTCGAGAATTACGTGCCGCGGCGCGACGGCGCGCTGGCCTGGACCTCCGGCCCGAAGGTCGTGCATTTCGACCGCGTCGAATGGCATGTCATGCCGGATTCCAGCACGGCCACCAACGCGCTGGTGGCGGGCGAACGCGACTGGCAGGAATACGCCTATCACGACCTGCTGCCGCAGCTGCGCCGCGCCCGCGACGTCACGATCCGCGTGCTCGACAAATCCGGCTTCGTCGGCATGGTGCGGGTGAATCACCTCCAGCCACCCTTCAACAACCCGGCGATCCGCCGCGCGCTCTGGGGTGCCATCGACCAGACATCCTGCATGCAGTCGCTGGTCGGCAGCGACACCAGCCTGATGCACGTCCCGCTCGGCTTCTTCGCGCCGGGCACGCCGATGGCCTCCGATGCCGGCCTCGACGTGCTGCGCGGCCCGCGCGACTACGCGAAGGTGCGCCAGGACCTGCGCGACGCCGGCTATCGCGGCGAGAAGGTGGTCTTCATGATCCCCTCCACCTCCGCCCCCAACGCGGCGATGGGCGCGGTCATGGAAGACCAGTTCCGCCAGGCGGGCATGGACGTCGAGATCTACTCGGTCGAATTCAACGCCATGCTCCAGCGCCGCAACCGCAAGGGGCCGGTCAGCGAGGGCGGCTGGTCCGCCTTCATGACCAACTGGGCCGGCACCGACTGGCTCAACCCCGCCGGCCACATCGCGCTGCGCGGCAATGGCGAGGCCGGATACGCCGGCTGGGCCACCATGCCGCGCATCGAGGAACTGCGCGACGCCTGGTTCCGCGCGCCGGACGAGGCAGCCCAGCAGGCGATCTGCCGCGACATCCAGCTCGAGGCGATGAAGGAAGTGCCCTACTACCCGGCCGGGCAGTATCTCCAGCCGACAGCGTATCGCAGCAACATCACCGGCGTGCTGGAAGGGTTCGCGACCTTCTGGAACGTGCGACGCACCTAAGGCGAGGGGGCGCCGCCCCCTCGACCCCCGCCAGGGGGCTGCGGCCCCCTGGACCGCGGTTAGACAGGCAAGACACCGCGCGAGGCGTCGCGACGGCGCAGCAACGCCACCAGCGGCAACGACAGCAGCACCATCCACGCCTTGCCCACCACCTGGCCCAACAGGAAATCCAGGCTGCCGAAGGCCAGCCACAAGAACACCACGCTATCCACCACCAGGCCGACCACGCTGCTCGCCGCCACCGCCATCACCAGGCCACGCCGCTGCAAGGGCGTGAACACCGCAAGGTCCGCGAACTCGCTCAACAGGAACGCCACCGCCGAGGCCACCACCAAGGCCGGCGGCGCCACGAACCCCGACAAACCCGCACCCGCCAGCACCGCCAGCGCCGCCCAGCCCACCCCGAGGCGCCGCTGCACCAGATCCCGCAACACCAGCGCCAACCCGATCATCAGCACCCCCGACGGCGCCATCAGCCCCGGCGCCACCGGCACCAGGCACGGCCCGCCAGGCACGCAATACGTGCCGACATTCCCGATCAGCCAATTCGCCACGGGAATGCACAGCCCGAAGCCGATCAGCGCAAGCACGCCCTCGCCACGCGGGGTGATGGTCATGGCCTCTCCGATACGTAGTCCTGCCACCCCTTGGCGCGCAGCTCGCAGGCCGGGCAGGTGCCGCAGCCGAAGCCCCAGGGATGACGATGGGTCCGGTCGCCGAGATAGCAGGTGTGCGTATGCTCGACCACCGCATCCACCAGCGCCCGCCCGCCGAGCGATTCCGCCAGCCGCCAGGTATCGCCCTTGGTCAGCCACATCAGCGGCGTGTGCAGCACGAAGCGGCGCTCCATGCCGAGGTTCAGCGCCACCTGCAACGCCTTGATCGTGTCGTCGCGGCAATCCGGGTAGCCGGAATAATCCGTCTCGCACATCCCCGCGACGATGTGCTTCAGCCCGCGCCGATAGGCCAGCGCCGCCGCGAAGGTCAGGAACACGATGTTGCGCCCCGGCACGAAGGTATTGGGAAGCCCCTCGGCGCCCATCGCGATCTCGGCGTCCCGCGTCAGCGCCGTGTCGGAAATCGCCCCCAGTGCATCCAGCCGCAGCAGGTGGTCCAGCCCGAGCCGCGAGGACGGCACCGCCGCACGGAACGCATCGCGCACTTCCAACTCCACCCGATGCCGCTGCCCGTAGTCGAAGCCGAGCGTCTCCACATGCGCGAAGCGGTCCAGCGCCCAGGCGAGGCACGTCGCGGAATCCTGCCCGCCCGAGAACAGCACCAGGGCGGCGTCGTCCCTCGTTGCGGTCATGCGTATCCCCGCTGTTGCTGAACCGCGCGGTCGCAGGATTCGCAGATCAGTCGCGTGTTCTCGGCCGTGTAGCCCTTCGCGGCCTCGAAGCGGTCAAGAACGGTGTAGCTCGGCGGTAGCAGGCGGCTGCAGACCGCACATAAGCCGCTCTGATCTGCCCTCTTCTGTGCCTTGAGTCGGCGGCGCTCCATTGGCTTGCTGCGCTCATCATAAGTGAGTTCCTTGGCAATCTTTCGCCGGAGCGCGAAATGCAGTTCGGCGTTGCCAGCGGCTGCGTTCGCTAGCTTCGCGCGCAGTTCGTTCAACAAGCCATTCGCTGTCACCAGTTCGTCGGGCGTGAGTCGCCGGTTAGCCATCACCGCTCCTACAGCCGTTCCGCCGCCCAGCGCGCCGCATCGGCCACCACCGGATCGGCATCCTCGCACAGCGCCTGCGCGGTTGCGCGCAGCGACGCATCCGCCGAATTGCCCACCGCCACCATCACGTTCCGCACGAAGCGGTCCCGCCCGATCCGCTTCACCGGGCTGCCCGAGAACATCGCGCGGAAGCTGGCATCGTCCAGCGCGGCCAGCTCCTTCAGCAACGGCGCGCGCAACGCCTCGCGCGGAGCAAAAGCCGGCTCGCTATGCGCCTGCGCGAACTTGTTCCACGGGCACACCGCCAGGCAATCGTCGCAGCCATAGATGCGGTTGCCCATCAGCGGCCGCAACGCGACGTCGATCGGCCCGCGATGCTCGATGGTCAGATAGGAAATGCACCGCCGCGCATCCAGCTCATACGGCGCTGGAAACGCCGCCGTCGGGCAGGCATCGAGGCAGGCGCGGCACGACCCGCAATGGTCGCGCTCCGCCTCGCCGGCGCCGAGGTCAAGCGTGGTGAAGACCTCGCCGAGAAACAGCCACGACCCCAGCCCGCGCGACACCAGGTTGGTATGCTTGCCCTGCCAGCCGAGCCCCGCCGCCTGCGCCAGCGGCTTCTCCGCCACTGGCGCGGTGTCGACGAACACCTTGACCCCAGCATCCGGCCAGCGCGCCACCATCCAGCGCGCCAGTGCCTTCAGCCGCTTCTTCAGTACGTCGTGGTAGTCGCGGTTGCGGGCATAGACGCTGACGGTCGCGCGGTCGCGCTGCGCCAAGGTCTCCAGCGGATCGGCGTCCGGCCCGTAGTTCAGGCCGAGCACGACGACCGACGTGGCTTCCGGCCAAAGCACCTGCGGGTGCGCGCGCTGCTCCGTGCGTTCCGCCATCCAGCCCATCGACCCGTGGCGGCCCTGCGCCAGGAACTGCATCAGGCGTTCGCGAACTTCGGCATCAAGATGCGCGCGCGCAAACCCCACGGCATCGAAGCCGATGGACAGCGCCTCCGCGCGAATGGCGTCAGCCGCGCCCACGATAGGGCTGGACCTCCTGCGCCGGAATCCACACCGCGTCGGGCGGCGCGCCGGACTGCCAGAACACGTCGATCGGAATCCCGCCGCGCGGATACCAATACCCCCCGATCCGCAGCCAGACCGGCGTCAGCAGCGCCACCAGCCGCTGCGCGATATCCAGCGTGCAGGCCTCGTGAAACGCCCCGTGGTTGCGGAAGGAGGCGAGGTAGTTCTTCAGCGACTTGCTCTCGACGATCCATTCGCCGGGCACGTAGTCGATCACCAGATGCGCGAAATCCGGCTGCCCGGTCAGCGGGCACAACGAGGTGAATTCCGGCGCCGTGAACCGCACGCAATACCGCAGCCCCTGGTGCGGCGCGGGCACGCGCTCCAGCACCGCTTCCTCGGGGCTGCGGGGCAGGGCGGTCGGCTGGCCGAGCTGCGTCAGGCCGGAATAATCTTCGGTCATGCGGCCTTCTCCTCGTTCCAGGCGGCTTCGATGCGCGCGGCGGTGGCCTCGAAGGTGCCGGCCAGGATGGCCGCGCGCAGTTCACCCATCAGGTCCTGATAGTACTGGATGTTGTGCCAGGTCAGCAGCATCGGCCCGAGCATCTCCCCCGCCTTGAACAGGTGATGCAGATAGGCGCGCGAATGCCGCGCACAGGCCGGGCAACTGCAATCGGGGTCAAGCGGGCGGTCATCCTCGGCATGGCGCGCATTGCGCATGTTGAGCACGCCGCGCCGCGTATAAGCCCGCCCGGTGCGCCCCGATCGCGTCGGCATCACGCAGTCGAACATGTCGATGCCACGCCGCACCGCACCCACCAGGTCGGCCGGCGTGCCCACGCCCATCAAATAGCGCGCGGACGCCGTGGGCAGCAGCGGCACGGTGGTGTCCAGCACGCTGAACATCATCTCCTGGCCTTCGCCGACCGCGAGCCCGCCCACCGCATATCCCTCGAAGCCGATGTGCGTCAGCGCCGCCACGCTCTCCGCGCGCAGCGCCGGGAACACGCCGCCCTGCACGATGCCGAACAGCCCGTGGCCCTCGCGCGGGGTGAACGCCTCCCGCCCACGCGCCGCCCAGCGCATCGAAAGTCGCATCGACGTCGCGGCTTGGTCCTCGGTGGCCGGAAAGGGCGTGCATTCGTCGAAGGACATGGTGACGTCCGCACCGAGCAGCCGCTGGATCTCGATGCTGCGCTCCGGCGTCAGGCGATGCTTCGACCCATCCACATGGCTGCGGAAGGTCACGCCATCCTCGTCCATCTTCCGCAATCCGGACAGCGACATCACCTGAAAGCCGCCGGAATCCGTCAGGATCGGCCCGCGCCAATCCATCATCCGATGCAGCCCGCCCAGCCGCGCGACGCGCTCCGCGCCGGGCCGCAGCATCAGGTGATAGGTATTGCCCAGCACCATCCGCGCGCCGGTCGATCGAACCGCATCCGCTGTCATGGCCTTCACCGTGCCGGCGGTGCCGACGGGCATGAAGACCGGCGTGGGCACCTCGCCATGTGCGGTGTGCAGCACCCCGGCGCGCGCGGCGCCGTCCGTCGCGGAGCAGGACCAGCGCAGCGTCATGCGGCGCGCTCCAACGTCGCGTGGTCGTGCGCGCGCTGAAGCAGCGACGCATCGCCGTACGAATAGAAGCGATACCTTTGCGCGACGGCATGCTCATACGCCGCCTTCATGCGCGCCGTACCGGCGAAGGCACAGACCAGCATGAACAGCGTGCTGCGCGGCAGGTGGAAGTTGGTCATCAGCAGGTCCGCGCTGCGGAAGGCGTGGCCGGGCAGCAGGAAGATGTCGGTCAACCCGCGGAAGGGCTGCACTGCGCCGGCCTGGTCGACCGCGGATTCCAGCAGGCGCAGCGCAGTGGTGCCGATGGCCACGACCCGCCCGCCGGCCGCGCGCGCGGCGTTGATCGCGGCGGCGGCGCCAGGCGTCACCTCGCCCCATTCGGCGTGCAGGCGATGCGCGCGCGGGTCCTCGCCGCGCATCGGCAGGAAGGTGCCCGCACCCACATGCAGCGTGACCGTCGCGCGACCCACCCCGCGCGCGGCCAGCGCATCGAGCAGCGCCGGCGTGAAATGCAGGCTGGCGGTCGGCGCCGCCACCGCGCCTGGGCGCTGCGCGAAAATCGGCTGGTAGTCCGCGGCATCCTCGGCGAGCGGGCCGTCCGGGCGCGCTATATAGGGCGGCAGGGGGATCTCCCCGGCCTGCTCCAGCGCCGCCGCCAGCGCCGCCTGGTCGGGGCCGAAATCCAGCACCACCGCGCCATCCTGCGGGTCCGCCGTGACGGTCGCGGTGCAGCCCTCCGCGCCTTCCACCGCGATCACGTCGCCCGCGCGCAGGCGGCGCGCGTTGCGGACCAGCGCATGCCACAGCCCGCCGCCCTCGGCACGGTTCAGCATCACCTCGATGCGCGCGGCACCGCGCCGGGCGTGCAGGCGCGCCGGGATCACCCGCGTGTCGTTCACCACCATGATGTCGCCGTCGCGCAGCAGGGATGGCAGGTCGCGCACCCCGGCATCGGCCAAGCCATCGGGGCGCACCACCAGCATGCGCGCGGCATCGCGCGGGCGCGCGGGGGCCTGGGCGACCAGGGCCTCGGGCAGGGCGAAATCGAAATCGGCGGTGCGGAGCGGGGCGGACACCGGCGCGCGGTAGCCCGCGCCGCGCCCGCGCGCAACCGCCCCCGGGTCAGTTCGCCCGGCGACGCATCTGGAAGTCCCGCACGCATTGCCGCCCGGAATACTGGGCGGTCATGCTGGAACCCGTGGCGCGGCCGATGAAGCTGTGGCCGCCGGTGCTGATGCTGAAGCTGCCGTCGGCGGCGATCGGGCCGCTGAAGGTCACGCCATACCGGTTGTCGTAGCGGAATTCGATCATCCCGTTGCGGATGGTGAAGCGCCGGTCGGTGGTGTCCGGCCCGCAGGCGGTGCCGGCGCCCTGCCGGCGGGTCAGCGTGCCGGTCCCGCTCCAGGTGCCGTCGAAGGCGGTGACGCCCTGCGCCAGCGTGGGCCGGACCTCCATGGCGCCGAGCGCGAGGGTTGCGAAGGCGAAGGCTGCGAGCCGCATCGTAGGTCCTCCCTGGAAACCCGGCGATCCGACGCTACCAGGGTGGTTCCGATCACGGAATCGAATTCGCCTGCCTAATTCCGCGTGTAGCCGAGGGCCTTGTCGCGTTGCACCACCGCGGGGTCGCGCTCGGCCGCGTCGCCATGGCCGCCGCCGCCGGGCATTTCCACCACCAGCCGTTCGCCGGCAGGAACCACGTGGAAGCCCTTGGGCTTCAGTTCGGTGCCCGATTTCAGCGACAGCCGCCCGCGCGCGCCGTTCTCGCCGCCGGCCCGTCCGCGCGCGGGGTGCTTCACCCGTTCGAAGGTGGCGAAGATGCCGAAGGGTTGGCCATCGCGCCGCCCGACCTCGATCACCTGGCCGAGCCCGCCGCGATAGCGCCCCGCGCCGCCCGAGCCCTCGCGCAGTTCCTTCTTCCAGATCACCAGCGGCGTGATGGCTTCCGTGACTTCCACCGGCACGTTCCGCACGCCCGACGGAAAGGGCGTGGCCGACAGCCCATCGAGGTTCGGCCGCGCCCCCGTGCCGCCCGAATGGAAGGACGTGACCATGAAGGCCGGCCCCTTCGGCCCGGTATAGCCAGGCCCGGCCCCCAGCTTCAGGTTCCACAGGTTGGACGTGCCTTCGGCCGGCACGCGCCCCGGGATCGCCTGGTCCAGCGCGCCATAGACGACGTCGGGCAGCATGTGCCCCATGGTCGATCGCGCGGTGACGGGGAAGGGGAAGGGCGCGTTGACGATCGACCCCTCCGGCGCTGTGACGATGACGGCGTCCAGCGTGCCGGCGTTGTTCGGGATCTCGGCCCCCACCAGGCATTTCACGCCAAAGGCGGTGTACGCCTCGGTGTAGCAGAGCGGGCAGTTGATGCCGAAGGGCACGGCATCCGACGTGCCGCTGTAGTCCACCGCGATGTGGTCATCGGCGATGGTCACGGTGGCGTGCAGGTCGATCGGGTCTGTCACGCCGTCAATCCGCATGTGGGATTTCCAGGTGCCCTTGGGCAGCTTGGCGATGGCGGCCGTCATGCCTGCGCGCGACCGCGTGATGATGTACTCGCCCAGCGCATCGAGGTCCGCGAGGCCGTGTTCCGCCATCATCGCGGAAAGCCGCCGCTCGCCGGTCTCGTTGCAGGCCATCAGCGCGAAGACGTCGCCTTCCACCTGCACCGGCTCGCGCACATTGGCGCGGATGATCCGCATGACGGTCTCGTCCACCACGCCTTCGCGCGCCAGCGGGATCAGCGGGATGAACAGCCCCTCGTGGAAGACCTGCTTGCCCTCGGCCGACTGCCCGACGCCGCCGATATCGACCAGGTGCGTGGTGGAGGAAAACAGCGCCACCAGCTTGCCGTCGTGAAAGGCGGGCGAGGTCACCACCAGGTCGTACAGATGCCCCGTCCCCTTCCAGGGATCATTGGTGATGTAGTGGTCGCCCGGCTTCATGGTGTGCACCGGGAATTCCCGGATGAAATGCACCACGCTGCGCGCCATCGAATTCACATGCCCCGGCGTGCCCGTGACGGCCTGCGCCAGCATCTGGCCCTGCAGGTCGAAGACGCCGGCGGAGATGTCCCCGGCCTCGCGCGCCGAGGTCGAGAAGGCCGTGCGGACCAGCGTGCGCGCCTGTTCCTCCACGACCGACAGCAGGCGGTTCCACATCACCTGGTTGCGGATGTCGGTGCTCATGCGCTGGTCTCCAGCACGATCTGGTGCAGGGCGTTGATGCGCGCATTCACGCCGCGCGGCACGACGGTGGTGGTGCCGTCCTCGACGATCAGCGCCGGGCCGGGCAGGGCCATGCCGGGGGCGAGCGCGGTGCGTTCGAAGACCGCGGCGGGCTCGGTTGTGCCCGTCGCGGGGTCCGTCACGTCACGCGTGCCGGTCGCGGCGGGCGCGGGGCGTGCCGGCGGGTCCGCGGCCTTCGACGGCAGCGCCCGTGCGGCGGAGAGCGACAGCGCGAAGGTCATCGCTTCCACTTCCAGCCGCGGGATGACGCGCCCGAACAGCGCCGTATAGGCGGCCTCGAAGCCGCCACGCAGCGTGGCGGCGTCATCCGTGGTCAATGCGCGCGTGGGTAGCGCCACCGCGATCTCGTGCCCCTGGCCGCGATAGCGCATGAAACCGGTGCGCGTCTCGGTCAGCGCCGCATCCGGCGCGCCCATCCGCACGACGGCTTCGGCTTCCGCGCGCATCTCCGCGAACAGCGCATTCAGCATGGCGGCATCGAAGCCATCGAGCCGCATGTGCCGGCTTCGCACCACTTCGTAGGCAATCGGCGCGCGCAGGAAGCCATGGGCGGACCCCACGCCCGCACCGACCGGCACCACCACCTTCGCGATGCCGAGCTTCGCCGCCAGCCGCGCCGCATGCAGCGGTGCCGCGCCACCGAAGGCGATCATCGCGCGCCCAGCGGTGTCCTTGCCGTTCTCCACGGCATGCACGCGCGCGGCATTCGCCATGGTCTCGTCGACGATTTCGGCGATGCCGACCGCGCCCTGCCGCGGCGCCATGCCCGCGATCGCGCTGCCCACGGCCGCTTCCGCGCGCCCCACATCCAGGCCAATCGACCCGCCCGCGAAGCGCGACGGATCGAGCCGCCCCAGCGCCGCATCCGCATCCGTCACCGTCGGCTGCGTGCCCCCGCGCCCGTAGCAGGCCGGCCCGGGCACCGACCCCGCGCTGTCCGGCCCGACCAGGATGCGCCCCAGCGCATCGACCCGCGCGATGGACCCGCCACCGGCTCCAATCTCGACCAGGTCGATCACCGGGATCCGCACCGGCAGCCCGCTGCCCTGGATGAAGCGATAGGCGCGCGCCACTTCGAATGACCGCGACCGCTGGAAGTCCAGCGCATCGATCAGCGTCAGCTTCGCGGTCGTGCCGCCCATGTCGAAGGCCAGCACGGCGTCGAGCCCGTTTTCCGCCGCCACCGCCTGCGCCAGGATGGCCCCGCCCGCCGGCCCGCTCTCCACCAGCCGCACCGGAAACCGCTTGGCCGTCTCCACCGTGGTGACGCCGCCCGAGGACATCATCAGCAGCAGCGGGCAGCCCATGCCCGCATCCTTCAGCCCGGAGTCCAGCGCGGCCAGATACCGCCCCATCAACGGCAGCACATAGGCATTGGCGATGGTGGTCGACGCGCGTTCGTATTCGCGGATTTCCGGCGCGACTTCGCAGGACAGGGTGATGGAGGCGTCCGGCATTTCCTCCGCCAGGATCACCCCGGCGCGGCGTTCATGCGCCGGGTTGGTGAAGGAATGCAGGAAGCACACCGCCACCGCCACGATGCCGCGCGCGCGCAGCATGCGTGCGGTTTCGCGCAGCGCGGCCTCGTCCAGGTCCAGCAGCACCGACCCATCGGCGGCCATGCGTTCCGGCACGCCCAGGCGCAGGTCGCGCGGCACCAGCGGCTCCGGCCGCTGCATCGACAGATCGTACTGCTCGAAGCGGTGCTCGTAGGCCATTTCCACGGAATCGCGGAAGCCCTCGGTCGTCAGTAGCGCGGTCGGCGCGCCCTTGCGTTCGATCAGCGCATTGGTCGCGAGCGTCGTGCCATGCACCACCAGCGCGACATCCCCCGGCGCGCAGCCCGCGGCGGACAGGATCGCACGCGCTCCTTCCAGCACCGCGCGTTCCGGCGCCTCGGGCGTGGTCAGCAGCTTCATCTCATGCGTGCCGGAGGGTGTTTCCAACACCAGATCCGTGAAGGTGCCGCCGATGTCGACGGCCAGGCGTGACTCACCCATCGATACGAATATTCCCTCTGCGGACAACGCCTTCCCAACGCGCGGAATCGGCGCGCAGGAAGGCGAGGTAGTCGTCCAGTTCCATCACCGCCGGATGCAGCCCGGCCTCGTCGAAGCGCCGCGCCGTGGCGGGGTCGCGCATCACCTTCACCACCGCCGCATGCAGCGGGCGCAGGATGGCCGGCGGCGTGCCGGGTGGCGCGGCCAGGCCGTACCAGTTCTCGCTCTCGTAGCCCGGCACGCCCTCGGCCACTGCCGGCGCATCGGGCAGCAGCGGCCAGCGTGCGGGCGATGTCACCGCCATGGCGCGCGCATTGCCGCCATTGATCACCGCGAGCGTCGCCGGGTCGCCGAAATACAGGTCCACCACCTTGGCCGCGAGGTCGTTCAACGCCGGCCCCGTCCCGCGATAGGGGATGTGCAGCATCCGCAGCCCGGCCATCTGGTTGAACAGCTCGCCCGTCAGGTGCTGGCTGGTGCCGGCACCGCCCGAGGCGTAGCGCAGCTCCTGCCGCTTCGCGAGGTCGAGGAACTCTGCGAGTGTGCGCGCCGGAAGATCGGTCCGCACCGCCACGATGAACGGCATCCGCACCAACCGCGTGACATGCGCGAGGCCCAGCGCATCATACGGCAGCGCGCGCAGATGCGGCCCCGCCGTGATGGTGCCCGCGCCGGTCAGCGACAGCGTCAGCCCATCGGGTGCGGCGCGGCTCATGGCCTCCACGCCGATCACGCCGCCCGCGCCGCCGCGGTTCTCGACCACCACGGTCTGGCCCAATTCGCGCGACAGCGGTTCCGCCAGCAGCCGCGCCGTCAGGTCCACGCCGCCGCCGGGTGGGAAGGGCGCGATCAGGCGGATCGGGCGCTGCGACCCGCTGCCCTGCGCGTGTGCCACGGCGGGCGCGGCAAGGCTGGCGGCAATGAGGGCGCGACGGCGGGTCAGCATGGCGATGCCTCCTGGCGATCCGGCAGGATGGCCCCTTGTGCGACGCAGCGAAAGCCCCCGCCCAGCGGCCGCGAAGCGCGCTACACCGCGCGACTACAAAGCGTGCCTCACCAGCGCGCACCACGAGGACCGCGCATGACAACCTTCGACCCGACCACCCACCGTATGGTCCCCGACCAGCGCTGGTTCGAGGACTTCTCGCTCGGCGAACGCTTCATCCTGCCCAGCCGCACCATGACCGAGGCGATCTTCCTCGCCTTCCAGGCGGCGTCGGGCGACAACCATCCGGTCCACTATGATGCCGAGTACTGTCGCGCGCGCGGCATGCCGAACATGCTCGCGCACGGCTTCCAGGTGGCGATCCAGACCGCGGCGGGTGCCGGCATCTTCCCTCATCTGGTCGAGGACTCGCTGAAGGGCTTCCTCGAACAATCGTCTCGCTTCCTGCACCCGGTGTTCGTCGGCGACACGCTCTATGCTGCACTCGAAGTGGACGAAGTGACCCCGCAGCGCACGACGGGCGTGCTCGGCCTTCGCAGCAACGTGCACAACCAGAAGGGCGTGCTGGTGATGGATGGCCGCCAGCGCTACCTGCTGCGCCGCCGGCCCTGACTTCACGCGTGGCCTGGCGCGCGCCACACTGCGCGCCAACGGAGGAACCGATGGCCCGCATTCCCTACGCCGACACGCAGCACCCCGAACATGTCGAGGCCGCCGCCGCGATCCGCGCCTCGCGCAAAAAGATCGGGCACCTGCACCGCATGCTGCTGCACGCCCCGCCGATCGCCACCGGCTGGATCGCGATGTTCGATGCCATCCGCTGGAACTCCACGCTGCCCGGCCGGCTGCGCGAATTGGTGATCTGCCGCATCGCCGCGATCAACGGCGCTTCGTATGAATGGGAAGCACATGCTCCGATCGCGCTTGCAGAGGGCGCCACCCAGGCGCAACTCGACGCGCTGCGCGACTGGCAGGGCAGCGGTGCCTTCGACGCCACCGACCGCGCCGCCCTGGCCTATTGCGACGCGATGACCCAGCACGTCCATGTCCCCGACGACGTCGCGCGCGCCGTGCGCGACATCTTCGCGCCCCGGCAATTGGTGGAGCTGACCGCCACCATCGCCGGCTACAACTGCGTCTCCCGCGTGCTGGAGGCGCTGGAGATCAACGGCGCCGACACGCTGCCGCCCGACGCCTGAGCGTCACTCCGCTGCGCGTAGCCCGGCGGCCTCGATCAGCGCGCGGAACTTCTCGCCCTCCGCGCGCGTGAAGGCCGCGAAATCGGCGCGGTTGCGGTACAGGATGGGCTGCGCGACGCGCGTCATGCCGGCGACCACCTCCGGGTGGCGCACGGTGCGTTCGCAGGCCGCCTCCAGCCGCGCCATCACCGGCTCCGGCGTACCGGCCGGCGCATAGAGCCCCGACCAGATCGTGTAGACTAGGTCGAAGCCAGCCTCGCGCATGGTCGGCACCTGCGGGAATTCCGGGTTGCGCTGTTCCGTCAGGAAGGCGATCGGATGCAGGTCGTATTGCCGGATCAGCAGCGTCTGGTCGGTGAACAGCTGCACCTGGCCCTGCTGGAAGGCCAGCATCACCTCGCCCGAGCCGCGATAGGGGATGTGGTTCATCTCGATGCGCGCCGCGCGCAACAGCCCCACCATCGCGATATGCGGGATGGTGCCGGTGCCGGTCGAGGCATAGGGGAAATCCATGCCGCGTTCGCGCCCGCGCGCCACCACGTCGGCCACGGTGCGAAGCCCGGATGCCTTGGGCGTCATCATCACCACCGGGCTGTCGGCGACCTGGCAGATGGCGGCGAAGTTATCGAGCCCGTAGGACAACCCGCGGCGGAAATGCGGCTGGATCGCCATGGGTCCGACCGGCGAGAACAGGATGGTCTGGCCATCCGGCCTGGCACGCGCCACCTCGGCCGTGCCGATGGTGCCCGCCGCGCCGGCGACGTTGCGGACCACCACGGGCTGGCCCAGCGCGGCGGTCATCTCGTTCTGCATCATGCGGGCGACCAGGTCGGTCGGCCCGCCGGCGGCGAAGTTCACCACCATCTGCACCTGCGCCAGGGCGGGCAGGGCCACGGCCATCATCGCCGCGGCGACCGCGGGCAGCATCCGTCTCATGTGCTTCCTCCAGCCCGCTTGTCCCGCGGGATGGAGGCAGCCTAGGGCCGTTCATGCCGGCGGCGGAAGCCTTGCGTCAGGTACGGCACCCAAGGCCCCGGCCATCATCGCGAGCGCGGCGAGGTCGCGCAGGTGCTCGGCATCGGCGAGCGGCACGCGCAGCAGCGCGCCACCCTGGCCGCGCAGATGAAGCTCCGCCCCCTTGGACGATTGCAGCAGCGCGACGGAGGACAGGGTCTCGGGGGGACGGGTGGGGCACGCCAGGTCGGTCATTTTCGGCCTCTCCGACAGGATCGCCGCGGTTTGCGGCGAGTCGGAGCAGACCCCGCGCGGCCTTGCCGGACCCTTAACGCCCGGCTTGCCCGATGCGATTTTGCGCCGCAGCATGAGCCCGCCGCCGAAGGAACCCGCCATGCCCCGCATCGATGCCGACCGCTTCCTGCGCGACCTGAACGAACTCCGGCAGATCGGCGCCTACAAGACCGGCGTCCATCGCCCGACCTACTCGCCCCAGGACATGGAAAGCCGCCGCTGGCTGATGGACCGCATGACGGAATGCGGCCTGGAGGCCAGCATCGACGGCATCGGCAACGTCTACGGCCGGCACAAGGGCCATGGCCCACATCTGCTGGTCGGCAGCCATATCGAGAGCCAGAACCAGGCCGGCTGGCTGGATGGCGCGCTCGGCGTCATGGCCGGCGTGGCGCTGGCGCGTGCCGGGCTGCCGGTCGATGTGGTGGCCTTCGCCGACGAGGAAGGGCATTTCGAGGGCGGCTTCCTGGGCTCGCGCTCCATCATCGGCGAATTGGCCGAAGACGAGATCGACCGCTCGCGCTCCCGCAACGACGGCCAGCCCCTGCGCGAGGCGCTCGCCGCCGCGGGCCTCGATGGCAAGGGACGCATGCAGCTCGAACCCGGCCGCCACAAGGGCTTCTTCGAGATGCACATCGAACAGGGCACGCAGCTGGAAAGTAGCGGCCTGCGCGCGGGCGTGGTGACCGGCATCGTCGCCATCTGGCAGTGGCTGATCCGCTTCGAGGGCATGCAGGACCACGCCGGCGGCACCACCATGGCCGAACGGCGCGATGCCGGGCTGTCCGCGGTGCGGCTGCTGGCGGCGATCGACGAAGAACTTCCGCGCGTGTGCGGCCCGCGATCGACCTGGACGACAGGACGCATCGCGCTGGAGCCCGGCGCGCCGTCCATCATCCCCGGCAGCGCGGAAGTGCTGTTCCAGTTCCGCGATGTCAGCGTGCCCGTGCTGGAACGCATGGAGGCCACGCTGCGCGCCCTGGTCGCCGAGAGCAACCGGCGCGAGAAATGCACGGCGACGCTGGTGCAGAAATCCCGCGCCACGCCCGCCATCTGCGACCCCGCGATGATGGCCGCGCTGGATGCGGCCGCCGAGGCCGAGGCCCCCGGCGGCTGGACGCGCATGCCCTCCGGCGCCGGCCACGACGCGCAATACATGGCCAGGCGCATGCCGGTCGCGATGCTGTTCACGCCGTCCATCAACGGCATCAGCCACCATTGGGCGGAGGATACGAAGGAAGAAGACCTGGCCCTGTGCTGCCAGGTGCTGGCCAGCGCGGCGGAGCGGTTCCTCGCCGCCTGAACCCCGCGCGCGTCAGACCTTCCGCAGCCGGTTGGGTGCGAAGATCGGCGGGTCGGCTCCGGGGGCGTGCAGCGCCACGCTGCCGCGTCGTGGCGCCAGCGGGAAGGAATAAAGCCGCTCCCCGCCCAGCAGGAAGGCGCGCCCGCCGCGCGGAAACAGTCCGGCTATTGCCATGTCGGCGCAGTCGAGCCCGCCGGTATACGCGCCGAAGGCCGGCATCAGCACGCGCCGCCCATCGCTGACGAAGCAGGCGCGCGCCACGCCGCCGGCGCGTGTCGGCGCGGTCGCACGCGGGTGCAGGTGACCCGCCACTTCGCCCACCGCGCGCGCGAGCGGGATGTGGCGGAAGGTAAGGGGGCCGTCGCGCAATTCCTCCACCGCCATGCCCGGCAGGCCGACCGGCGGCGCGGGGTCGTGGTTGCCGGCGATCCAGGTGGTGTCGATCCCCGCCAGCGCATGGACCAGCGCGGCGCGGTCGGTCGCGGCCAGGCGCGTGCAGCCTGCCGCGTCGTGGAAGGAATCGCCCAGGAAGACGATGCGGTGCGGGCCATAGAGCCGCAGCACCGGCAGCAGCCGCGCCAGCGTCTCGCGCGTGTCGTAGGGCGGCAGCAACTGCCCGCGCGCCGCGAAGGCGCTGCCCTTTTCGAAATGCAGGTCGGCGACCACCAGCATGCGCCGCGCCGGCCAATGCAGCACGCCCGACGGGTCGAGCATCAGCCTCTCGCCGGCGATATGGATCGGTGCGGCGGCCATCAGCCCGTCACCATCTTCGGCGCCGAGCGCCGCCATTTCGACCGCCGCCTGTCGCGCGACACCGAGGTGCCGCGCACCGGCAGCGTGTCGGTCACGTCCGCGAGCGTCTCGGCGAAATGCTCCGCGCCGTCCGTCGCATCCGCCACCAGCGCCGCGGCCTCGGCCAGTAGCGCGTCCTCGGCGCCGCCGGCGACCCATTCGCGGCCTTCCTCGATCAGCGCCGGCACCGCGAGCGGGGAGACCTGGTCCAGCACGCGATGGCGGATGCGGCCTTTCACGCGCGCCAGCAGCGCCGCGATGCGCGCCACGTCGGTCAGGCCTTGCGCGGCCTCGGCGCGGGTTGCGCGCAGCAGGATGTGGTCGGGCTGGTGGCGGCGCAGCACGTCGTAGATCAGGTCGGAATTCATCGTCATCTGGCGGCCCGATTTCTCCGCGCCGGGGTGGTTCTTCTCGAGCAGGCCAGCGATCGTCGCGATGTTGCGGAAGGTCCGCCGCAGCATGGAGGATTCCGCCAGCCATTCCTCCATCTCGTCGCCCAGAATGTCCTCCGCGAACAGCGATTCGACGTCGTGCGGTTCGAAGGCCGACCAGATGGCGAGGACGTAGTCGGTGCCGACATAGCCCAGCGGGCCGAGCCCCATGCGTTCCATGCGCTTCGTCACCAGCATCCCCAGCGTCTGGTGCGCCAGCCGCCCTTCGAAGGTATAGGCCACCAGGAACCACTTGCCGCCGCGCGGGAAGGTCTCGACCAGCAGCCCGTCGCGCGGCGGCAGTTCGGATTTCAGCCGTTGCAGCCGCAGCCATTCCTTCACGGGGTCCGGCAAATGCCGCCAGCGCCGCGGGTCGGACAGGATGGATCGCACGCGCGCGGCCAGGTGCGTGGTCAGCGGCATGCGCGCGCCCGCATAGACCGGCACGCGCGGTTCGCCATCCCCGCCGCGCGTGACGATCACCGCGGCCGGTTCGATGCGTTCGTATTTCAGCACCTGGCCGCCGAACAGAAAGCAGTCGCCGGGCTCCAGCGTGGAGACGAACCATTCCTCCACCTCGCCCACCACGCCGCCGCCGCGCAGGCGCACCTTCAGCAGCGGCGTCTCGACGATGGTGCCGAGGTTCATCCGCAACTGCCGCGCCACCGCCGTGCCGCGCACATGCACCATGCCCTCGGCATCGCGGAACAGCTTGCGGAAGCGGTCATAGGCTTGCAGCGCATAGCCGCCATCCTCGACGAAGCGCACCACGTCGTCGAAGTCGCGCCGGGACAGCGCGGCATAGGCACCAGCGCGCGTCACTTCAGCGAACAAGGCATCCGGGTGGAAGGGCGCGGAGCACGCCATGGCCAACACATGCTGCGCCAGCACGTCCAGCCCGCCGGGGCGCGGCGCCTCGCCGTCCAGTTCGTGCGCGGCAACCGCTTCCGTCGCGGCCACACACTCCACCACCTCGAACCGATTGGCCGGCACCAGCACGGCGCGCGAGGGTTCATCCATGCGATGGTTCGCCCGCCCCACGCGCTGCAACAGCCGCGACACACCCTTGGGCGCGCCGACCTGGATCACCTGGTCCACATCGCCCCAGTCGATGCCGAGGTCGAGCGACGCCGTCGCCACCACCGCGCGCAGGCGGCCTTCCGCCATGGCAGCTTCCACCTTGCGGCGCAGGCCGATCTCCAGGCTGCCGTGATGCATGCCGATCGGCAGCGCGGCCTCGTTCAGCCGCCACAGCGCGGCGAAGACCAGTTCCGCCTGGGCGCGCGTGTTGACGAAGACGATGGTCAGCCGCGCATCGGCGACACGGCGATAGATTTCCGGCGCCGAGGCCAACCCCATATGCCCGCCCCAAGGCAGGCGGCCCTCGGGCAATTGCAGATCGAAGACCGGCGCGGCGCCGCCCTTGGTCTCCACCAGCCGCACGTCATCGGCCTGCGCGGTCGGCGAGAGCCACGAGCGCAGGGCTTGCGGATGCGCCACCGTCGCCGACAGCCCCACCCGCCGCGCGCCAGGCGCCAGCACCGCCAGCCGCGCCATGCACAGCGCCAGCTGGTCGCCGCGCTTGGTCCCCGCCAGCGCATGCGCCTCGTCCACGATGATGGCGCGCAGCCCGCCGAAGAAGGCCGGCGCATCGGGCAGCGATAGCAGCAGCGTCAGGCTCTCCGGCGTGGTCAGCAGCATCTGCGGCGGGGTCTCGCGCTGCCGCGCGCGGCGGTTGGCCGGCGTGTCGCCGGTGCGGGTCTCGATGCGGATGGGCAGGGCCATGTCGGCCACGGGCGCGGTCAGATTGCGCGCGATATCCACCGCCAGCGCCTTCAGCGGCGAGACGTACAGCGTGTGCAGCCCCTCTCGCGGCGCTCGCGCCAAATCCACCAGCGACGGCAGGAACCCCGCCAGCGTCTTGCCGCCGCCGGTCGGCGCCAGCAACAACACGTGCTCGCCGCGCGTTGCAGCCTCCAGCAAGGCGAGCTGGTGCGGCCGCGGCGTCCAGCCGCGGCCAGCGAACCAGCCGGCGAAAGGTTCTGGCAATGTTCTCATTCGCGGGGCAATATGGCGATGGTTCAACGCCCCGGGAAGCCACCCATATGCGCCCCGTGAGCGCCCCCCATCCCGAGACCTGGCTGAAGGTCACCCCCTCCGGCCTGTGGTGCGAGCCCGGCGGCTTCTTCATCGACCCGACCCGCGCGGTGGACCGCGCCGTCATCAGCCACGGCCATTCCGACCACGCCCGCCCCGGCCACGCCCATGTGCTGGCCACGCGCGAGACGCTGGCCATCATGACGCAACGCATGGGCGAGGGCAGGGCAGGCGCCACCCAACAGGCGCTCGGCTTCGGCGAACCGATCACCATCAACGGCGTGCGCGTCTGGCTGCGCCCGGCCGGGCATGTGCTGGGTTCCGCGCAGGTCTGCATGGAATGGCAGGGGTCGCGCGCCGTCGTCTCGGGTGACTACAAGCGCCGCCCCGACCCCACCGCGACCGCCTTCGAACCCGAACCCTGCGACGTCTTCGTGACGGAGGCCACCTTCGCCCTGCCGGTCTTCCGCCACCCGCCGGCAGCCGCCGAGATCGCCCGCCTGCTACGCTCCGTGGCGCTCTTCCCTGAGCGCACGCATGTCGTCGGCTGCTATTCCCTCGGCAAATGCCAGCGGCTGATCGCGCTGTTGCGCGAGGCCCGCTGGGACGCGCCGATCCACCTGCATGGCGCGCATGTCGCGCTGTGCCGGGTGTATGAATCGCTCGGCGTGCCGCTGGGCGAATTGCGCGCCGCGACAGTCGCGAAGAAGGATGAACTGAAGGGCGCCATCGTGCTGGCGCCACCCTCGGCCATCGCGGACCGCTGGGCACGGCGGCTGGCGGAGCCCGTCGTGTGCAACGCCTCCGGCTGGATGCGCGTGCGCCAGCGCGCGAAGCAGGGCGGCGTCGAATTGCCGCTGGTCATTTCCGACCATGCCGATTGGGATGAGCTGCTCGCCACGGCCGATGACGTGCAGGCGCCGGAAATCTGGGTCACGCATGGGCGCGAGGACGCGCTGATCCACGCGCTGGCGCAGAAGGGCATCCGCGGCCGCGCCCTGCACCTGGTCGGCCGCGGCGAGGACGACGAGGCCGATGAGGCACCGCCCGCATGAGCCTGCCCGCCTTCGCCGAATTGCTCGAACGCCTGGTCTTCACGCCAGGGCGCAACGCCAAGCTGGCCCTGCTCGCGCAATGGTTCGCCACGCAACCCGACCCCGAACGCGGCATCGGCCTCGCCGCGCTGACCGACGAACTGACCTTCTCCGCTGCCAAGCCCGGCGTCATCCGTGAACTCGGTGCGACGCGCATCGACGCGGAATTGTGGCGCCTGTCCTACGATTATGTCGGCGACCTGGCTGAGACGCTCGCGTTGGTCTGGCAGCCACGCGCCGGCGTCAACGCGCCCCCGCCGGCGCTGTCGGACATCGTGCAGGCGCTCGGCGCCACGCCGAAGGCCGAAATCCCCACATTGATCGCCGGCTGGCTCGACACGCTCGATGCCGGCGGGCGGCTCGCGCTCATCAAGCTGGTCACCGGCGGGCTGCGCGTGGGCGTCTCCGCACGCCTCGCCCGCGTCGCACTCGCCCAATGGTCCGGCCAGCCGGTCGAAGCCATCGAGGAAGTCTGGCACGGTGTCGCCTGGCCCTACGCGCCCCTGTTCCGCTGGCTGGAAGGCCAGGCCGAACGCCCCGACCCGCGCGACCAGCCCATCTTCCGTCCGCTGATGCTGGCGCACCCCCTGGAAGCGCCCGACCTCGCCGCCCTGCACGCGCCCGACTGGCGCGCCGAGTGGAAATGGGACGGCATCCGCGTGCAGCTCACCGCCGGTCCCGGCGGCGCGCGCATCTTCTCGCGCGGCGGCGAGGACATCTCCGCCGCCTTCCCGGAAATCCTGTCGGCCATGGACTTCCACGCCGTGCTGGACGGCGAATTGCTGGTGGTGCGCGACAACGAGGTCGCCCCCTTCGCCGACCTCCAGCAGCGCCTCAACCGCAAGGCGCCGAGTGCCAAGATGCAGCGCGACTTCCCCGCCGCCGTGCGCCTGTATGACCTGCTGTTCGACGCCACCGAGGACCTGCGCCCGCTGCCCTTCGACACCCGCCGCGCGCGCCTCGAAGCCTGGCACGCGCGCACCGCGCCCGCGCGCATGGACCTCTCCACGCTGATCCCCTTCGACCGCATCGACACGCTCGCTCGCATCCGCGACGGCGCCCGCGCGGCGTCGATCGAGGGCCTGATGCTCAAGCGCGCCGACGCGCCCTATGTCGCCGGCCGCACCAAGGGGCTGTGGTGGAAATGGAAGCGCGACCCGCTGACGGTCGATGCCGTGCTGATGTACGCCCAGCGCGGCCACGGCAAGCGGTCCAGCTTCTATTCCGACTACACCTTCGGCGTCTGGCGCGACGATGGCGAACTCGTCCCCATCGGCAAGGCCTATTCCGGCTACACGGATGACGAACTGGCCTGGCTCGACAAGTGGATCAGGACCAACACCACCAACCGCTTCGGACCCGTGCGCGAGGTCGCGCGCGGCATCGTCTTCGAAGTCGCCTTCGATGCCGCGCAGCGTTCCACGCGCCACAAATCCGGCGTGGCGCTCCGCTTCCCGCGCATCGCCCGCATCCGCCGCGACAAGCCGCCCGAGGAAGCCGACCGCCTGGAAACCGTCGAGGCGCTGATCGACGTCACGCTTGCGGAACGCGACCGCGCCGGGTGACGCTCGCCGCGCCACCACCCCCCGGGAGCCCCCGCCATGATCCGCCTGCCGACCCTTGCCGCCCTCGCCCTGATGCTGCCCCTCGTCGCCACGGCGCAGGACCGCGTCGTCGCAACGCAGAACGCGCCCGAGGCCATCGGCCCCTACAGCCAGGCCATCCGCGTCGGCAACACGCTGTATCTCGCGGGCCAGATCGCGCTCGACCCGCGCACCAACCAGATGATCGCCGACCGCAGCATCGAGGCCGAGACGCGCCAGGTGCTCGACAACCTGCGCGCCGTGGTCGAGGCCGCCGGCTTCACCATGGCCGACATCGTCTCGACCACCGTGTTCATGGCGGACCTCAACGAATTCGCGCGGATGAACGCGGTCTACGCGACCTACTTCCCCAACCGCCCGCCGGCCCGCGCGACGGTGCAGGCCGCGCGCCTGCCGCGCGACGTGAAGATCGAGATCGCCGCCATCGCGGCGCGCTGACCATCCGCTCCGCCGATTGACCGCCCCCGGTGCGCGTGGTGGCCTGCGCGCCACGCAACCCCGGGGGAAACATATCCATGCCCATCGCACCCAACCTGGCCCGCCGCCGGCTCGAAAAGGGCGAGCTCGCCCTCGGCTTCGGCGTGCATCACCTGCGGACGCCGGCGGTCGGCATGATCGCCGCCGGCTGCGGCTTCGACTGGCTGTTCATCGACATGGAGCACGGCGCCATGAGCGTCGACGACGCCACGCGCATGTGCACGGCCGCGCTGTCGCAAGGCGTCACCCCCATCGTGCGCGTCTGCAAGGACGCGCTGTTCGAAGGCACGCGCTGCCTCGACAATGGCGCGATGGGCATCGTGGTGCCGCATGTCGACACCGCCGCCGAAGCCGAGACGGTGGTGCAGGCCTTCCGCTACCCGCCGATCGGCAGCCGTTCGTGGGGCGGCCCGCCGGCGCAATACGGCTTCATGGTCAGCGACACCGCCGCCGCGCAGCGCGAACTCAACGCCGAGATCCTGGTCTGCGTGATGATCGAAACGCCCGAGGCCGTGGCCAATGCCGACGCCATCGCCGCCGTCCCCGGCGTGGACAGCCTGATGATGGGCACCTCCGACCTCACGGCATCCATGGGCATCGCCGGGCAGATCGGCCACCCGGATGTGCGCGCCGCCTATGCCAAGGTTGCCGCCGCCTGCAAGGCCCATGGCAAGCACATGGGGATGGGCGGCGTCTACGATGAGAAGGTCGCCACCGACTACATCGGCCTCGGCGCGCGCTTCCTGCTGTCCGGGGCGGACCACGCCTTCCTGATGGCGGCGGGCACGGCGCGGCAGAAGTTCCTGCGCGGGCTGCAGCCCTGAGGCAACGCCGCGGGATGCGCCGCAGCGGCGCGTCCCGCGGCATCGCTATCCGGCCGGCCAAGGCACGGCCGAGGCGGATGGGTGCGGCCCGGCCCTGAACCGATCCTGGTCGGTCGTTGCCGACGAAAGCGCGCTCGCGGACCCGTGGGGGAGGGAGCCAAGGCGGGTGCGACGCGTTCGCAAATTCGCTTGCGAGAGGTTCGCAGTTGCAGTAGCAACACCCCGACGAATGATCGGGGTCTAGCCATGCTGCGTCGCCATGTCCTCTCGCTTCCCGCCGCCCTCGCCGCCGGAGCCCTTGCCCGGCCCGCGCTCGCGCAGGACCGCACGCTGGCGCTGTATTCCTCGCGTCACTACGACACCGACCGCGCGCTGTACGATGGCTTCACCGCCGAGACCGGCACGCGCATCCGCCTGATCGAGGGCGATGCCGACCAGCTGATCGCCCGCATCCAGTCCGAGGGTGCCAATAGCCCGGCCGACGTGCTGATCACGGTCGATGGTGCGCGGCTCGCGCGTGCCGTCGCCGCCAACATCATGGCGCCGACCACCTCTACCGTGCTGGCCCAGCGCGTGCCGGCCAGCCTGCGCGACCCGGATGGGCAGTGGTATGGCGTCTCGACCCGTGCGCGCGTGGTGATGTTCAGCAAGGAGAAGGGCCGCCCCGCCAGCCTCACCCGCTACGAGGACCTGGCGAAGGAGGAATTCCGCGGCCAGATCCTCGTTCGCACCGCGTCGCACCCCTACAACACCTCGCTGATGGCGAGCATCATGGTCGCGAACGGCGAGGAAGCCGCCGAGGCCTGGGCGCGCGGCGTCGCGCAGAACATGGCGCGCCCGCCGCAGGGCGGCGACACGCCGCAGTTCCAGGCCGTGGCCGCGGGCGTCGGCAGCCTCGCCATCGCCAACACCTATTACCTGGCCCGCATGGGCGCTTCCTCCGATGCCGCGCAGAAGGCGGTCTACGAGAAGATCGGCGTGATCTTCCCGAACCAGGCCGCCGGCGACCGCGGGGCGCATGTGAACGTCTCCGGCGCCGGCGTGGTGCGCTCGTCGTCCAACAAGGAGATGGCGCTGAAGTTCATCGAATACCTGACCGGCCCGCGCGCGCAGGAACTCTTCGCCAACGGCAATTTCGAATACCCGGTGGTGTCGGACGTGGCGCCGCACCCGGCGCTGGCCGCGCTCGGCACCTTCCGCGCCGACCAGGTCAACGCGCAGCGCTTCGGCGCGCTGGCCCCGCAGGCGCTGCAGATCATGCAGCGCGCCGGCTGGCGCTGAGGGCCAGCGCGCCATGGTCGTCTGCCACTGCAATCACCTGACGGCGGCGCAGATCTCGGCGGTGATCGCCGCCGGCGCCTCCCGCCCGGCCGAGGTCTATGCCGGCTGCGGCTGCGGCGCCCAGTGCGGCTGCTGCTGCCGGACGATTGTCGATCTGCTGCGGTCAGGCGGGGGTGGTTGCGGCGGCAAGTGAGAATGCGCCGCAGCAGCATCATCCAACAAAAACAAACACTTGCTTGACATGCCGCACCGCCTGCGTGCTTTCTCGCACCAGGCGGCGCGCTGTCTCGCGCCGCATCGCCGGAGGACCCCCCGATGCTGCGCGACCCCAAGGTTGTCGAACACCTGAACACCCAGCTCACCAATGAGCTGACCGCGATCAACCAGTATTTCCTGCATGCGCGGATGCTGCGCCACTGGGGCGTCACCAAGCTCGGCAAGCACGAATACGAGGAATCGATCGAGGAAATGCGCCACGCCGATGCGCTGATCGACCGCATCCTGTTCCTCGGCGGCCACCCCAACGTGCAGCGCCTGAACCCCGTGCTGATCGGCGAGGGCGTGCGCGAGGTCCTGGAATGCGACCAGAAACTCGAGGAAAAGGCCATCGCCGACCTGCGCGAGGCGATCGCCTACTGCGAAACGGTGCGCGACTACGTCACCCGCGACCTGTTCCTGAGCATCCTGCGCGACGAGGAAAAGCACGCCGACTTCGTCGACACGCAGTTCGACCTGATCGCGAAGATCGGGCTCGAGCGCTACACGCTGCTCAATTCGGACGCGGCCCCCGACCAGGGTCACTGATACGGCGCGCACGAAGGCGACCCCTTCGTGCGCCCCGCACGCCGGGCATCCACCCGCCCTGGCAAAGATACGTCCGCGGCGTAACGCGCCCCCGGCGGGCCGTACCGCGGCCGCGGCCCTGCACCCCCTACCGACGTGCCGAAGGGTCCAGCAGCGCGGCAGCCGCGGCTGCGAATCGCTCCGGCTCCGCGATCACGCGCGGCACCTTGTGCTGGCCGCCCAGCTTGCCCTGCGCGCGCATCCATTGCGCGAAGGCGCCGGGCGGAACCAGCACGACCGCGGGCGGCGCCAGCTGCGCGCCGTCCCGATGCGCGGCGTAGTCGTCGTTCTCAGCGCGCAGCGCGGCATCCAGCAGCGCGGAAAGCGCCGCCGGGTCGCAGGCGCCGGACGCCTCGATGCACCAGCGGTGCCGCCCTGCGCTGCCGGCGAATTCCGGCCCGACCATGTATTCGCCGACCGCGATGCCGGCGCGTGCCGCCGCGTGCAGCAGCGCGGCCTCGATCTCCTCGCCGGCCAGGTGCTCGCCGAAGGCCGACAGCGTCCACGACGTCCGCCCGGTCACCAGCAGCCGCGGCGGCGCGCGGTCGATGAAGCGCACCGTGTCGCCCAGCACGTAGCCGAACAGCCCCGCGCAGGATGACACGACCACCGCGTAGTCCACCCCGGTCTCGATGGTGGCGGCCCAGTGGCGCGTCGGGTTCGGCGCATCCAACTCATCGACCGGCACGAATTCGAAGAAGCAGCCGCGGTCGAGGTTCAGCCGCATCCCTTCGCCGTCGCCGCGATCGGCGATGGCGACGAAGCCCTCGCTGGCCGGATAGACCTCCCGCGTCGCGCAGCCCGACGGCAGGAAGGGCGCGATGCGGTCGCGATACGGTGCGAAGGCCACGCCGCCATGGATCAGCAATTCCAGCGACGGCAGCGGCGGCATGCCGTGCCGCGCCACGAGCCGTTCCAGCAGCACCAGCAGCCAGGACGGCGTGCCCGACAGCGTGCGGATGGCGCGCGCGGGCGCCTCTGCCGCCAGCGCATCCAGCTTCGCATCCCAGTGCGGCATCAGCGCGATGCGTTCGGGCGGCCAGGCCCAGGCGCGCAGGAACCACGGCACCTCCACCGCCGCGATGCCGGACAGGTCGCCGGCGCGCATGCCGGGTGCGACGGTCTGCAGATCCGTCGATCCGCCCAGGATGAAGGACAGCCCGCCGAAGGGCCGTGCGCGCGGGTGCTGCGCCAGGTGCCAGGCCAGCACGTCGAAGGCGGCGCCGCGATTGGCGCGCACCATCTCCCGCGTGACCGGCACATGCTTGGTGCGCCCGGATGTGGTGCCCGACGAAAGCGCCAGGTAGGGCGTACGCCCTGGCCACAGCAAGTTGTCCAGCACCGGCAGCGCATCCGACAGGTACGCGTCGTGCAGCGCCTCGTAACGGCGCAGCGGCACGGCGCGCTGGAAGTCCTCGACGGACCGCAGCGCGTCGAAGCCGTGGTCGCGTCCGAAGCGCGTGGGCGCGGCGCGGCGCAGCAGGCCCATCAGCAGCGCCTGCTGCGTCGCCACCGGATCCATGACCAGCAGCCGCGCGTGGCGCCGTGCCGCGACGGCGCGCAGGATGGGCGTCGCGTCGAAAGGCGCGCTCATGCGTGTCGCGCCGAAAGGCGCGCTCATGCGTGTCGCGTCGAAAGGCGCGCTCATGCGTGTCGCGCCGACAGGCGCGCGCATGCGTGTCGCGCCGACAGGCGCGCGCATGCGTGGCGCGTCGCGCCATGCGTGCCGCGGCGACGCCTCGCCTGCCTCACGCCGGGGATCGTGCAACCCGCCACGCACCACCTGCGGCGGCTCACGGCGCCCCCAGCCGCGTCACGCGGGGAAACTCCGCCGCCACCGTCTCCGGCCGCAGCGGAATGCGGATCGACCGCCGGTCCAGCCACAGCGGCACCTGGTCGGCAAAGGCCGCCGACCCGAGCCATCCATCCTGCCCGCCCCACAGCGTGAACCAATTGGCATCCGGGTCCGCCATGTCGCTGACATGCCGCGCCATCGACCCGAAGGTCGCGTTGTGGCGGTCGGTCACCAGGCCATGGCTGGTCTTCATCGGCGTCTCGCGCGAACCGCCCACTGGATAGTCACCGTAGCGGAAGAAGGCCTCGCCCAGCACCGGCAGGTTCACCAGGGTGTGGGCGTGGGGCAGGCGGTGCATCTCGCCCCATGTCGGCAGTCGGGCGAAGTCGGCGTCGGCGGCGGTCGCGGCCTCGCGCAACACGGCCTCGCGCCGCGCCGCATCCAGCGCATCGAGGTCGCGCAGCAGGAAGGCGGTGATGAAATTCCACTGGCTTTCCGGCGCGCGGCGCGTCCCCGCGCTGTCCTGCCGCTCGGCCGCTGCCAGCAGCGGCACCAGGCGGGCCAGCAGCACTTCGAAGGCGACCGGCGCGCGCGCATCGGCGCGGTAGTCGCCATCCCAGCCGCGCAGCGCCTCGACCAGCGGCGCGGCCTCCGCAATGCCCGCCAGCCGCGCGGACAACGCCGCCGCCAGCCGCCCCGCGCGGGGCGATCGTGTATCCGCCTGGATCGCCATGATGTCCTGCGGCGTGTGGCGCCTGCGCGAGGCCAGCAACTCCCGCAGCCGCTCCACCCGGTCGCTGTCGGAGAAGAAGAAGCCCAGCACCGGCGGCGCGCGCCCACCCAGCGGCTCGGGGCGGTTGTTGGCACTCGCCAGCACGCCCTCGCGCGGGTTGACCACGAAGGGCAGGTCGGGCGTTCGCAGCAGCCGCTGCCACGGCGCGGTGGCGGCCGGGTCGCGCGCATCCAGCACCGGGTCGGCCGGCACGGCGCGCCGGTCGGGGATGGTGGTCGCGTAGAACTGCCCGATCCGCCCGTCGCGCCCCGCCCAGATCATGTTCTGCGCGGATACGCCGAACGTCGCGAAGGCGGCGCGGAACTGCTCGCCACTGCGCGCGCGCGCCGCACCCAGCAGCGCGGTGATCTCGTCCGTCGGTTCATGCCCGATCCAGCGCAGCGCGATCACGTCGCCCGGCCGGCGCGGCAGCACGGTCGCGTCGGTCACCACCGGGCCATGCGGGGTGATCCTCACCTCGCGCTGCGCGCTGAACCACAGCCGCTGCCGGATGCGGACGGTATGCGTGCGGAAATCCTCCGCCGGCAGCGCCGAGACGTCGAACAGATCCGACGACGCCGCGCGCATGTTCGTCCCGCCCCAGGCGATGTCCGCGTTGCGCCCGATCGCGAGGAACGGCAGCCCCGGCACCATCAGCCCGACCGCGTGGAAGGACGGCGATCGCATCCCCGCCGCCAGCCAGACATTGGGCTGCATCAGCCCCAGATGCGGGTCCGACCCGATCAGCGCCCCGCCCGTGGCCGACCGCCGCGCCGCCACCGCCACGGTGTTCGACCCCGCCCGCCCCGACCCCGCCAGGATGTCGCGGATCACCGCCAGGCGCCGGTCCGGCGGCAGCGCGGCTTCCGGTGCGGAGGACCCCGCCGCCACCGTGCGCTCCCACAGCCGCGCAAAGCCCGGCGACCCGCGCGCCGGCAGCACCGCCAGGTAGCCCAGCCAGTTCACATCGGTGCCCGCCAGCCGGCCGATCGCCAGCAGGTCGTCCTCGGTGAAGGCCTCGCGCGACAGCCCCAGCAGGCCGAATTCCGGCGGCGCCCGCCCGTTCATCACCGCGTGGTTCAGCCCGGCGGTGAAGGACGCCATCAGCGCGCGCGTCTCCTGCGGCCAGGCGGCGCGGATGGCCGGCGCCGCACGGCCGAAGTCCAGGATCCGCAGCGCATGGTCGATATCCGTCGCGAAAGGCCCCGCCGCCTCCGACAGCCGCCCGCGCGCGGCCAGGCGCAGCAACGCGATCTGCGCCCCGCGCAGATGCCCATGCACCAGGCCCAGCGCAAAGAACAGGTCGCGGTCGCTCTCGGCCTCGACCCAGGGCACCATGTGGTCGTTCCAGCGGATCGTGACGGGGCGCTCCACCGCAGCACCCGCCACCGGCAGCGCCGCGATGCGTGCATCGGTGCCGACCGCGCGGGGCGACAAGGCAGCGCAGCCCGGCAGGAACAGGGCGGCCAGCAGCATGGCGCAGCGCGCGAGGGGCAGGGGCATCGGCGGCGGGGACCTTGTCGGTTGCCCCATGATGCTTGGGGCGAGGGGTCGCGCCGACAAGGGTGGCGCCGCGCGGGCAGGGCGCTGCCCCCTGCGCGCGCTACGGCGATGGCGCGGCAGCCTCGCTTCCTCGGCCTGGAGGGGCGGGGGCGCGAAGTGTCGGCCACAGGATCCCCAGCAGGCGGGGCGACTGTGCTCTGCCGCACCGCCCGGCAGAACCCAAGCCTGCCGGCGCAACCCGGACCAGACAGCCTCGGGCACAGGCGGGGGCCAGGTGCATGAACGCCAGGCTCCGTATCGACCGACCTGCCATCGGCAGGATGCGCCAAGGCCCCGATCCGCGCGCGCCTGGAGGCGATCGGAAATCGTGGCCAAGGCAGCGATCGTTATGCTTCAGTATCGTGATCGCGTCGTCCGGCCCGCGTAGCGTGGCGAACGAGGCGCGCAAGGCGACCCAAGCAGGAACCTCCGGCGATGGCGCAGCTGCCAAGAAACCCACGCGGCGCCGCTGCCCGCGGAACGGGCAAGCGGGACCTGTGGGCGTCCGTGGCGCAGGTGCTGGTGCCGAGCCCCGTCGGCGTGCCGCAGGACACCGACGTGACGGTGGATGGCGCGGCAGGGAAGCTCCGCACCGGGCGGCCGGGCCCGCTCTCACCGGGCTGGCACAGCCTGTCCGTCGAGCACCGCGGCCGCCTGTGGTTCGCCGAACAGGAGTTCTTCACCCAGCCGCCCGGCGAACCGCCCGTCGAGGTGATCCTCGCACCGGTGATCCGCGCACCGGTGATCCGCGCTGCGACCGGGGCCCGTGGACAGGCTGAAGCACAGCCACCCTCCACGACAGCCGCAACGATCGTCTACATCCACGGCATCGGCAACAAGCCCCGCGCAGACGTATTGCGCTGCCAATGGGACCGCGCCTTGTTCGATGGACCGATCGGCGACCGAAGCCGGCTGGCATACTGGGTCGACCGGAACCTGTATCCTGCACCGGAAGCCGGCACCTGCGGCGGGGCCGACATGGGCATGCCGGGTGCTGCCGGCATGGCGGCGCGCGCGGCGAGCCTTGCTGCACCGTCCGATCCACGTTCGCAGATGATCGGTGCGCTGGCTCGCACCGAGGCGGAGCACGCCGCCCTCGCCGCGATCGCCGGCAGGTTCGCGGAAGCTTCGGAGCGCGCACCGGCTAGTGCGAAGGCCGGGCACCCCTCTGCGCGCGTGCTGCCGGGCGGAAAGCTGACCCGCCGCGTCCTGGCCCGCTGGCTGACCGACCTGTTCCTGCCCGACGTCCACGCCTACCTGTTCGACGCCGGGCAGCGCGACCAGATGCTGGATTCGCTGCGCGACCGCCTGCGCGGCGGCGGCGAGCCCTTCGTGATCGTCGGGCACAGCCTCGGCTCCGTCATTGCCTATGACCTCCTGCGCCGCTTTGCGAAGGACGAATGCAAGGTCGCGCTGTTCCTGACCATTGGATCGCCGCTCGGCATGCAGGAAATTCGCGACCACCTGGAGCGCGACGGCCCGCTGGTCGTGCCGGCCTGTGTGCAGCGCTGGGACGACTTCGCCGACGTTGAGGACGTCGTCAGCATCGGCGAATTGCTGCGCGACAAGGATGGGTTGGAGCGATACTTCGGCTTGAGTCCGCAGGGCGTCGGGGTCCGCACCAGGTGGATCAGGAATCTCGACCGCGCGACGAACCCGCATTCGGGCACGGGCTATCTCGGCACGCAGGATGTACGAACCAGCGTCCGCCGGGCGACCGGCCAGGCCTTCGCGTCGCGCCTCGTGCATTCGCGGATCGCCAGCAATCTCGCCGCACAGGCCGATCGCGGCCGGGCCAGCACGCTGCACGAGGTGCTGATCCAACTCGACGACCGCGATGGCGAGGCCGCGACCGAAACCCTGGATGCGATCGCGGCGCGGCTCGACAAGGCCATCAGGTCGATCGCACGCGGCCGCCCTTCGCACATTCGGCGCATCGAAAAGGACCCACCCGAGAGGCTTCGGCGCTTTGTCGCTGCGCGGCTCACGCGCTCGGAGATCGAAGGGCTGCGAACCCTGGCGCCGCAACTTGCCGTGCGGCTGGTCTGGTCGAACGCCCAGAAGCGCGCGCTGATCTCGACCTCGGCCGCCGTGGTGCAGGCACGTCCGGCGCAGCTTGGCTACGGCGCCACGGGCAGGGACATTGCCTGGGCCGTGCTCGACACCGGCATCGACGAGAAACACCCGCATTTCGCGACGCATCGCAATGTCCGTGCACAGTGGGACTGCCTGACCAGCCCGGTCGTACCGCTCTCAGGGGGAAAGCGCGCCGACCCCAACGGGCATGGGACGCATGTCGCAGGGATCATCGCCGGCGAGTCGCGCTGGCACCAGGGCGGTCGGGAACGGCACCTGGCCGGCATGGCGCCGCAGGCGGGCCTCTACGGCTTCCGCGTGCTGGCCGCGGACGGCGTTGGCTCGGACGCCGCGATCATCCGCGCGCTCGATCACATCGCCCGCATGAACGAGGAAGCGAGCCGGCTCGTCATCCATGGGGTGAACCTGAGCCTCGGCTCCGGCTACGACCCCAGCATCTATGGCTGCGGACACACGCCACTGTGCCAGGAACTACGCCGGCTGTGGCGGCAGGGCGTGGTGGTGGTCCTCGCCGCGGGGAACGAAGGCTATGCCACCTTCGAGTCCGGCGGCAGCGAGATCGCACTCAACCTCGACCTCTCGATCGGCGATCCTGCCAACCTGGAGGAAGCGATCGCCGTCGGCTCGGTCCACAAGCGCAACCCGCACACCTATGGAATTTCGTATTTCTCCTCGCGCGGGCCGACCGCCGATGGGCGGCGCAAGCCGGACTGCGTGGCGCCTGGCGAAAACGTCACCTCCGCGCTGACCGGCGCAAGGGCGCCGCGCGGACAGGACCCGAACCTGAGCGGCTGCTTCGTCGACATGAGCGGCACCTCGATGGCGGCCCCCCATGTGTCGGGCGTGCTGGCCGGATTCCTGTCGGTGCGCCGGGAGTTCATCGGCGTGCCCGATCGGGCGAAGGAGATGCTGCTCGGCAACTGCACCGACCTGAAGCGGGACCCCAACATGCAGGGGGCCGGGCTGGTCAACCTCACGCGCATGCTTCTGGCGACGTGACGCGCGGGGCGCGTCATCCGCCGAAGGCCAGGGGCGGGCCGTCCCGGTTGCGGATTCGCTCGCAGGCCGTCCGCGCGCGCGCCGCCCCGACCAGCGGGTCGCGCGGCCCGGATGTGAGCTCGAGGTAGCGCGGCTCCGTCCGCAGCATGGCGGACGCCATCTCCTGCAAGGCCTCGACCTCGAACCGCCGCAAGGTCCAGGATGTCGCTATGCCCTGGAAGGCGGCCCGGCATTCGGCATCGGCGATCCGTTCGAAATCCACCGCGATCGTGTGAACGCCCGGTCGGCGGTCGGGGTAGAACCGGCGCAGCACCGGCTCCAGCGCGGCCAGTTGTGCGGCCAGCCCGCCGCTGCGGCTGTCGATCGGCGTGTTGATCGAAGCAAGGATCATGCTGGCGATGCCCGGTGCGGTGTCGTCGGGACCCGGCGCCCTTCCCTGGGACCGCGCATTGACACCGATGACGACAATGTCCCGGACCCTGCCTTCTGCGATGGCGCGGCCAAGGGTGGTTCCTGCCTCGCCGCCGGTGGCGGCCTCGAGTGGCGCCGACAGGGCCACATTGTCCGCCGTGCCGCCATCCAGCAGATGGACGAAGCGCAGCCTCTGCCCGGCCGGCAGGTCCCGCCCGCAGGCATCCCGATTGAGATACTGCCATTGCCGCAGGGCGCGCGGCAGGTCGGGCTGGTCAGGCGCGCTGGCACCGAAAATGACGCGACGCTCGGCGGCGGGCGGCACATCGCAGCCCAGTCGGGCGGCGTTGCGCGTTTCGCGCAGTCGTGCGGCGTTCTCGAAGCCCTTGATGATGCCCGCCGGGTTCTCCGCCAATTCCCGCGCCTGCGCGGGACACGGCGAGTGAACCGGCAGCGGCAGCGGCGTCAGGGCGACCGGGAAGGCGGCGGAGGCCGCGACGGCATCCGCGAGCCGAATGTCCCGCAGGTCGAGGCAAAGCCGGTCCAGCTGCTCCTGCGTGAAGGTAAACCGCAGACCCGTTCGCATGTCTGCCGAGTTCAGCAACAGCAGCGGCGCGCGCATCCCGGCGCGGTCGCGAAGCATGCGGAACGTCGCATCGCCGAACACCTGCCGGCGCAGCATCTCCGGCAGGACCTCGATGCGACTGGCCGAGGTCAGCGCGAAATTGCCGGCATTCACGGGGTTCAGGATTTGCCCCGCCAGGTCGGCGATGCCGTCGTGATGGAGGAAGCCGTCGGCCTGGTGCAGGGTGCCATAGCCTTGCGGCCCACGGAGAACGAAGTTGGCCGCGGTGACGCTGCCGCCGGAGGTGGAGGAGACCATGTCCACCGCGTGCAGCAGGTTCAGCGATGGCGCATCGCGTGCCGGCGTTGCCTCCATCTCGCGCAACACGCCTTGGGCCAATGCCGCAGCGCGGGTGCCGCCTCCCGAGAAGGCGAGGATCACATAGGTCTGGCGCAATGCCGGCTCGGCGCCGGGAGTTCGGCCGACATGGCGGTCCCGATAGCCCTCCTCCCCGCCGATCCGCGCGGCTTGCGGCAGGTCGCGGGTCGAGGCGGTGCAGCCCCCCGCAAGACCGGGCAGGCCGGCGCAGAGCGCAAGCATCGCTGACCGAAGCAAGTGCGAACGCAAGCGCGTCATCATGCGTATCTCCCCGTCTCGTTCATGGCGCCGGGCAGCGTGGCGGATCGCGGGTCGCGGTCCCGGCGCGGCCACATCAGCAAGGGCGCCCGGCGCCGGGGCCGGCGCGTCGGCGGCGGGTGCGAACCCTGCCGTGGCGATGCCGGTCGCGACCCGGACGACACGACACCGATGCAACATGCCTCGTGCTCCGCCGTGGACAACACAGGTGCCTGTGGGCGAGCAACATTACGCTGGCATTGCGACCTGAGGAGAGGCTTAAAGTCTGCCGGACCGGGCCGAGGTCTGAGGATCCCATGCGCTTTCTCGCTGGATACGACGGGCTGCCTGCCGACGACGACCGTGCGCGACACGCAAGTCGTGTCCCTGATGCGCGGGTCACGCGCCGTGTGCGCCTGCCGCCCGATGCCGACCGCGCGATGCCACCGGAGCGCCTCCCGGCCAAGGTCGGCGGCCTGCCGGGCATCCGCCTCGCCGGGGGCGCGGCGGGGCGGACCGACATCGCCGGCGGGCCCTTCCCCGAACGCCTCGGCCTCGTGCGGGACCCGCCCGCCGCCGCGGCGGCGTGAGCGCAGGGAAAGCCGACCATGCTGGAAGCCCCCGCCCGTACCGCCGGCCGCGACACCAGCGCCGATGGCCTGCGCCAGCGGCTGCGCGCCTGGGCGCTGCAGAACCACGCGCCGTTCTGGCGTGCCATCGCCGCGGTGCCCGCGCTGCAGCGCCGGCTGAACCGGTCGCTGATCAATGCTGCCGCGACGGTCGGCCCGGCACGGCCGAATTCCTTCGCGACCGTCTCCGACTACACGTCCTGGCGGTCGCTGACCGATCGCAACTACTACGCCCGGCACCTGCCCGCCGCCGATCCGCCGCCGGGCCTTCCCGATGCGGCCAGGGCGGCCACGCTGTTCCACCGCCCCGATGGCGGGATGCGGGAATGTCCCAAGTCGACGCTGCTGTTCCCGGTCTTCGCGCAGTACCTGACGGACGGCTTCCTGCGGACCGACATGGCGGACCGCCAGCGCACCACCAGCAACCACGACATCGACCTCTCGCCCCTGTACGGCCGGACCTGGGCGCAGACCCAGGCGCTGCGGGCGCATGACGAAGCCCCCGGCCGGCGCGGCCGGCTCGACAGCCAAAGGCTGGATAACGAGGACTACCCGCCCTTCCTGTTCGAGGCCGACGGCAAGACGCTGCGCGCGCGCTACATCGGTGCCGACGGCCGGCCGGTCCTGGACGCGCCGCTCGGCCTCAAGCCGGAGGACGACGGCACGGCGCGGCAGATCTTTGCCGTGGGCGGCGACCGCGCCAACGCGACGCCACAGGTGTCGATGCTGAACACGCTGCTGCTGCGCGAGCACAACCGCCTTGCCGCCGGCATCGAGGCCGAGAACCCATCCTGGGACGACGAGCGGGTTTTCCAGACCGCGCGCAACTGCCTGATGGTGATCTACATCCGCATCGTCATCGAGGAGTACATCAACCACATCTCCTCGGCGATCCCGCGCCTCGCCGCCGATCCCGCCGTGGCGTGGACCGCGTCGTGGAACCGGCCGAACTGGATGACCGTGGAGTTCGCGCTGCTCTATCGCTGGCACGCCATGATCCCCGACACGATCGGCTGGGAGGGGCGGGCGGTGCCGGCGGCATCCATGGTGCTCGACAATACCTGGCTCACTCGCGCGGGGCTGGCGTCGGCGCTGCTGTGGACGGCGCAGCAGCGGGTCGGCGTGCTCGGCCTGTTCAACACGCCGAAATTCCTGTGGGAGGTCGAGGCCCGGTCGATCGCGCAGGGCCAGTCGAACCGCGTCGCCCGCTACAACGACTATCGCGCTGCGATGGGCCTGCCGCGGGTCGCGCGCTTCGAGCAGATGACAGGCGATCCCGCGCGCGTGCGCGCGCTGCGCGAGCTGTACGGCGCGCCCGACAGGCTCGATTTCTACGTCGGGCTGTTCGCCGAGGATGTGAACCCGAACACGCCGATGCCGCCGCTGCTCGGGCGCATGGTGGCACTCGACGCCTTCACCCAGGCGCTCACCAACCCGCTGTTGTCGCCCCAGGTGTTCAACGCGCGCACCTTCGGCGCCTGGGGCTTCGCCGAGGTCGGCCAGACCCAAAGCATCGCGGCGCTGCTGGAGCGGCAGGGGGCGGCGCTGCCGCCCGGCGCCGGTGTCGACGCGATCCGCATGACCCGGCCCGACTGGGTGCGGGTATAGCGCGACGCAGGCCGGCGCGACGCCAGGCCGACAGTCCGGCAGGGCTGCGAAGCATCTCCCACCCGCCCGGCGCTGCGCCGCGCGAACAGGGTTCGCAGCGGCGTCCCCGGCGATGCGGTTGCCCTGCGCCAGGGGCCGCACCCCGGCGCAGCGCGCGCGGTGGCCGCCGCGCCCGGCGTCTTGGTGCTGCCTGGGCGCCTCACCCCGTGCGCCGCATCGCCCGCGTCAGCGCCGCCACCGGCAGCAGCCCCGCCAGCACGATCAGCAGTGCCGCGGTCGATGCCTCGGCCAGCCGTTCGTCCGATGCCAGGTTGTAGATCCGCACGGCGAGCGTATCGAGGTCGAAGGGTCGCACGATCAGCGTCGCCGGCAGTTCCTTCATGGTGTCGACGAAGACCAGCACGGCGGCGGTCAGCAGCGCGCCGCGCGCCAGCGGCAGCTCCACCGCCCGCACCGCCTGGCCGGGCGTGCGCCCGAGCACGCGCGCCGCATCGCGCAGCGACGGCTTGAGCTGCGCCAGCCCCGATTCGACCGCCGACAGCGCCACCGCCAGGAACCGCACCAGATAGGCAAACACCAGCGCGACCATGGTGCCCGACAGCAGCAGCCCGGTGGAGACGCCAAGGCGTTCGCGCATCCAGGCGTCCAGCGCATTGTCGACGATGCCGAAGGGCACCAGCGTGCCGACCGCGATGACCGACCCCGGCAGCGCATAGCCCAGCGATGCGATGCGGTTCGCGACCGCGCGCGCGGGCGAGGGATGCAGCCGTATCGCCCAGGCCATCATCGCCGCGATCGCCACCGCGACGCCCGCGGTGATGCCCGCCAGCGTCAGCGAATTCACCGCAAACGGCAGGAAGCGGTGCGGCTCCAGCGGGTCGCCCGAGGTCGCCGCCAGCCAGGCCAGCGCGCCGGCGGGGATGGCAAAGCCCAACGCCACCGGCATGGCGCAGGCGACCTGCGCGCCGGCCTGCTTCCAGCCATGCAGCACCACCGGGCGCAGCGGCGGCTGGCGCGTGGTGGTCGGGTGAAAGCGCCGCCCCCCGCGCGAGATGTGCTCGAGCCCGAGCAACAGGAACACGCAGCACAGCAGCCCGACCGCGAGCTGCGCGGCCGCGCCGCGGTCATCCATGCCGAACCAGGCCTCGTAGATGCCGGTGGTGAAGGTGCGGACGCCGAAATGCTGCACCGTGCCGAAATCCGCCAGCGTCTCCATCAGTGCCAGCGCGATCCCGCCCGCCAGCGCCGGGCGCGCCAGCGGCAGCGCCACATGCAGGAAGGTGCGCGGCAGCCCGTGCCCCAGCGTGCGGGATGCCTCCAGCAGGCAGACGCTCTGCTGCAGGAACGCCGCGCGGCACATCAGGTAGACGTAGGGGTAGAGCACCATCGCCAGCATCAGCGCGGCACCGGGCAGGGACCGGATCTCGGGCGCCCAGTATTCGCCGTAGCGCAGCCCCGTGGCGTCGCGGAAGGCCTGCTGCACCGGCCCCGCCACGTCGAAAAGCCAGGTGTAGACATAGCCATTGAGGTAGGCCGGCATCGCCAGCGGCAGCAGCAGCGCCACTTCCAGTACCCGCCGGCCGCGGAAGTCGCAGGTCGCGACGATCCAGGCCGAGACCGCCCCGGCCGACCCCGCCATCAGCGCGACCAGCAGCACCAGCAGGGCGGAATTGCCGAGCATCTCGGGCAGGGTGGTGGTGGCGATGTGGACGAAGCCCACGCCGGGCCGCACGGCCGCCGTGACCAGCACGGCGACCAGCGGCGATGCGATCAGCGCGGCCGCCAGCAGCGAAGCCCAGGCCCAGGCGGGCGCGCGGCGCCGGCGGGCCGGCGGGGGTGCTGCGGGCGCCGCGTCCAGGATGACGCTGCGAACCATTCTCAGCCAGCGGTTAGCATGCCCGGCGGGACCCGGCGAGGGACCTTCAGCGCGGCACCGGCGGCACCACCACGTCGCCCTGGAAGCCGTCCAGCGTCCATTGATAGACCGCCGTGCCGGTGCGGATATTGCCGACCCGCGCCGCGCCGAGATCCAGGATCACCACCAGGATCGCCGTCCACATCGCCACCAGCAGGGTCGAGAGCACGCGCAGCGGCCGCCCCCGCTGGCCGAGCTGATAGCCCAGCCCGGCCATGCCCAGCGTCGCCATCCCCAGCAGCAGCCAGGCGAGCTGCGGCGGCAGGCGCGCATCGAAGGCGAAGCGCTGGGATGTCGCGCTGTCGAAGGTGTCGTTCAAGGCGGCCTGGAGTGCGGCGGTGATGGGGTCCGGGCGTTCGCGCACCAGCCCGGCCATATGCCCCCAGATGACCGACTGCGCCGCATTGGTGCGGTGGTTGATGTCCGCGATCGCGGCGCTGTCCAGCCCGGCGCGCACGAAGTCGGCGCGCAGCTTCGTGTAGTCCACCAGCAGGCGGGCGATCTCGGCGCTGCGCGGGTGGTCGATCGCCTCGGCGCGCAGCCAAGCGGTGCCGATGGCGTTGGCCTCGGCCAGCGTGGCGTCGCGGCGTTCCTGGAAGCGCGTATTCGCGAAGGACAGCGTCAGCGCCAGCACGAAGCCGAGCAGCCCGAGCATCCCCGCGACCACCACGCCGACGCCCTCGGTGGGTGCATCCCCGCGCGCGATGCGCCGCGAGGCGAGCCAGCAGCCCAGCTCCCGCGCGGCGAACTGGACGGCGAAGACCACCAGCGTGAAGGCGGCCATGCTGGCCGCGGCAAGTTCGATGAGCGCGGTGGTCATGGCCGAATCCCCTAGGGTGGCCAAGCATAGGAACCGGCAGGCGGCGCGGACAAGCCACCCGTCGCTGGCGGGACGGGGCGGCCTCGCCTAGATTTGCCGGATGCAGACCAGCTTCTCGGCCGCGCAACTGGCCGACCCCGACACCGCCGAGAGCAACCGCATCCTGCGCACCTGCGTGCATTGCGGGATGTGCACGGCGACCTGCCCGACCTTCCTGCTGCTGGGCGACGAACTCGACAGCCCGCGCGGGCGCATCTACCTCATCAAGGACATGCTCGAAGGCGGCAAGCCCGCCACCGAGGAAGTGGTGCGGCATGTCGACCGCTGCCTGTCCTGCCTGTCCTGCATGACCACCTGCCCGTCGGGCGTGCACTACATGCACCTGGTCGACCATGCGCGGGCCTATATCGAGGAAACCTACAAGCGCCCCTGGCCCGAGCGTTCGCTGCGCCGCGTGCTGTCGATGGTGCTGCCGCATCCGGGGCGCTTCCGCCTGGCGCTGGTGGGTGCCTCCCTGGCGCGGCCCTTCGCGCGGCTGGTGCCCGGTGCGTCCATGACGGCGCAGCGGCTGCGCGCGATGCTGCGGCTTGCGCCCGCTTCCGTGCCCTCGCCATCGGCCATCGAACGGGCGTGCGTGCATCCGGCGCAGGGCGAACGCCGCGGGCGCGTGGGCATCCTGATGGGCTGCGCGCAGCAGGTGCTGTCGCCCTCGATCAACGAGGCGACGATCCGCCTGCTGACCCGCATGGGCATCGAGGTGGTGGTGACGAAGGGCCAGGGCTGCTGCGGCGCGCTCGACCACCACATGGGGCACCATGAGGCGTCCATGCGCCTGGCGCGCGCCAACATCGCCGCCTGGATGGCGGAGATCGACGGCGAGGGGCTGGATGCGATCGTGGTGAATGCCTCGGGCTGCGGCACCACGCTGAAGGACTACGGCTTCATGTTCCGCGAGGCGCCCGAGGCCGCGGCGGCCGCGCGCGTCGCCGGGCTGTCCGCCGACATCACCGAAGTGCTGACCCGCTTCGGCTACGCGCCGACCCGTGCGGCGCCGGGCATCACCGTCGCCTACCACGCCGCCTGTTCGCTCCAGCACGGCCAGAAGATCACCGCCGAGCCCAAGGCGCTGCTGAAGGCCGCCGGCTTCGCGGTGCGCGAACCGGCCGAGGCGCATATCTGCTGCGGGTCGGCCGGCACCTACAACATCCTCCAGCCCGAGATCGCGGGGCAGTTGAAGGCGCGCAAGCAGGCGGCCATCGCGCGCACCGGCGCGCAGCTGATCGCGGCGGGCAACATCGGCTGTCTGACGCAACTCGGCGATGGCGCCATGCCTGTGGCGCATACGGTCGAATTGCTGGACTGGATGTCCGGCGGGCCTGAGCCGCCCGCGGTGGCGCGCGCCCGCGCCGCGGCATGACGGTTCGCGCCAATGGCGTGGCATTACCGTCGCGCGCCGTTCACGTGGCATGACCCCGCACGCCGCTGGCGCGGCATGACCGCCGCGCGCCGTTGGCGCGACGTGACCATCGCGCGGCTGTGGCGCGGCGACCTGCCGCTGGGCGAAGCCTTCTGGAACTGGGCCGTGCTGGGCGGGCTGCTGGTGAATGTCTCGACCACCATCGGCTTCCTGTGGCTGCTGATGGCGGGGCAGACGATCGCGGCCTATGTCGTCGGCTATGGGCTGTCATTGCCGTACAACCTGGTCGTGACGGTGGGGGTGTGGCGCGCCGCCGGGCGGGCGGAGGCGGACCCGCGCTGGGCCGGCGCGGCCAGGGTTGCGGTTGTGGTCGGCATGACCTTCCTGAGCCTGACATGAGCACTCCGCGCTTGCCTCGCGCCCCCCGGCGGGCGGACCATGGCGCCATGCGCGCCACCCTGATCGCCCTGGCCCTGCTGCTGACCCCGGTGCTGGCGCAGGCCCAGCCCAACCCCAACCGTGCCCAGGAGAGCCGGCGCGCGGAGCTCGACAGCCTGTTCGATGGGCTCAAGACCGCGCCGGATGACGGCGTGGCGACCATGATGGAGGGGCGCATCCGCGCGCTGTGGGTGGAGCAGGCCTCCCCCGCCACCGTGCTGTTGCTGCGCCGCGGCGCGCGCAACCTGGCCGCGCGCACCCATGACGAGGCGCTGGAAGACTTCGACGCCGCCATCACGCTGAGCCCCTCCAGCGCCGAGGCCTGGCACCAGCGTGCCCAGGCGTTTGCTGCGCTGGGCGACCCGGCCTCTGCCGCGCGGGACCTGCAGGAGGCGCTGCGGCTGGAGCCGCGGCACTTCGGCGCGCTGCTGACCCTGTCGATGCTGCAGGAGGAAGCGAACGACCCGCGCGCCGCGCTGCGGAGCATGGAGGCGGCGCTGGCGCTGCACCCGCGCCTGCGCGGCGGCGAGGCGCGGCTGCGCGAACTGCGCCGCAAGGCGGAGGGCGACGCGACCTGACGCGCACGCCGGCCCGGGTGAGGTGCGTGCCGAGGGCCATGACGGCCGCCCTGCAGCAGCGCGCTGGCGCAACGTGCGGATGGCAGCGCCGGGGCGCGCCGTGGCACATCATCCGCCATGCCTGATGCCCTGAACGTCGCCGATCCCGATGACCTCCGCTGGGAGGCCGTGCTGGCGCGGGAGCCGCGCGGGGACTTCCTGTATGCGGTGACGACGCAGGGGGTGTTCTGCAAGCCGGGGTGCCCGTCGCGCGCGCCGCTCAGGGGGAATACGCGGTTCTTCTGCGATGCCGCGGCGGCCGAGGCCGCAGGGTTCCGGGCCTGCAAGCGGTGCGATCCGAAGGGGGAGCGGGCGGCGATCCATGCTGCGGCGGTGCAGTCGGCCTGCGCGATGATCGAGGCGTCCGACGCCATCCCGTCGCTGGCCGCGCTGGCCGATCGGGCGGGGTATGCGCGCCACCACTTCCTGCGGCTGTTCCGGGAGGTCACCGGGGTGACGCCGCGGTCCTTTGCCGAGAGTGTCAGGGCGCGGCGCCTGTCCGCCGCGCTGGCCGCGGGCGAGCGCGTGGCGGATGCGGTGGCCGGGGCGGGGTTTGGCTCCGAAAGCCGGGTGTATGAGGCGCGAGGGCGGGTGCTGGGGATGACGCCCGGGGCGGCCAGGCGCGGGGGCGCGGGGGAGGTGATCCGGGTGGCGGTCGCGGCATCCGCGCTGGGGCCTCTGATGGTGGGGGCGACAGAGGCGGGGGTGTGCTTCATCGGGTTCGGGGAGGGCGAGGACGCCCTGCGCGGGGATGTCATGGCGCGCTTCCCGCGCGCGACCATCGAGGATGCACCCGAGGCGCTGGCGGATGCGGTGCGCCAGGTGGTGGCTTATGTGGCGGAGCCTCGGGGGGCGCTGGAGTTGCCGCTGGATTTGCGGGGGACGGCGTTCCAGCGGCGGGTGTGGGAGGCGCTGCGGGGGATCCCTCTGGGGGAGACGCGCACCTATTCGGGGTTGGCGGCGGAGATGGGGGAGCCGCGGGCGACGCGGGCGGTGGCGCGGGCCTGCGCGCAGAACAAGGTGTCGATCGCGGTGCCCTGCCACCGGGTGGTGGGGAAGGATGGCGACCTGACGGGGTATCGCTGGGGGGTGCCGCGCAAGCGGGCTCTGCTGGCAGGCGAGGCGGCGGCGGCGCGGCGCGGGCGGTCATGACCAGCCCAGGCGGATGGCGCGCGGGAGGTATTTTACTCCGCTGGCGCAGCGGTGGAGCTGCCGCAAGGCCTTGGTGAGCACCAGGTAGGCGTCGAATTGCTGGCGCGTGCGCGGCGTGGGCGGCAGCCAGGCGGTGCGGCGCAGGGTTTCGGACAAATTCGGGTCGGGCACCTTGTGCGGCGGGCCGTTCAGGGCGTGCAGGAAGCCGAGGCGGCGGATCAGGGCGATGAATTGTAAGCCGCGGAGGCGGATGGCGCGGCGGCAGGCGCGCAGGATGAGGGGGGCGAGGGTGTTGAGGGGGTGGGTAGGTTCGTTGTCCTTGAGGGCTTGGAGCAGTTTTTCCCATAGGCCGTTGTGCGTGAGGCGGCGGAAGTAGCGAGCGATGGTGTCGGGGTTGCCGTGGTGGGCTGGGATGGCGCGCCAGGGGGCGGTGGTGCAGGCGAGGGAGAATATGGCGTCCATGCGGGCGCGGAGGTCGCCGATCTGGCGGCCCGCGGGGGAGCGGGGGAGGAGGTAGGGGAGGAGGGCGAGGAATTGGTCGGGGGTGAGGGGGGTGGGGGTCATGGAGTACGGTATACTGAGCGGCGCCAAATATAGCAATTAAATCCTACAGCGTTCTATACGCCGGTCTCAGCGATAAGCGTACGTGCTAAGTCGGAGGCCCCCGATGACCCGGGAATAAACCGCTGTGGATTGAAGTCCTCGCACTTAAGCTTCGATCGTCGAAATATCTCCAAAAACTGTTGCGTCCCAACTAGGGTCCCGGGGGTAGCAACGTAACGATAGATCCGATGAAAATATCGCATAAGACCATCATATCCATTAGTGCGATTTAGCATAGAACCAGTAGCATTAACATTCCAAGCCTGAGGCCATCGTTCTTGAACAGCCTCGAAATAATTCCAGATCAAATTTGTGAGTTCAACGTCACGATCCTCCACAAAGAAAGGCCGTAAAACAAGACGATCCACATCATTTGGCCCAGCTGGCGGAAACGTACCACCTTTTCGGCCAATTTGCCTATCGCGCAAAATTTGCTCTTTGTCTCGACAGATATATTGTAGAATACCGGCAACTACAGTTGCTTGAGATAGCGTTTCTGTATAGCGCCCTGGCGTCGCTTTTCCCAGCCTCTTGATTTTCTTATAAAATGGACTCGTTTCGGTCGAGTCCAGGGTCACCACAACGCTGTGGCAAGTTTTTTCGGGGCTTCGACTCTTGCTGAGCTCGAAAAGATCATAAACAAGACTACGATTTACTTTGGTTTGAGCCAAATTTACAGTAGCAAATATGCTTGCTTGATCCGCAACATCTGCATCTATGAATATAGAAACATTAACGTCAAAGTCATTCTTTTTATATTCTTCAAGACCTCGTATGCGATGTTGTCCATCAATCACTCTCGCAATATTTCTGTAAAATACACACTCATCCTCGTTCTCAATATCCATGTAGTTCGAAAGCTGCAAAAATACAAAACGATCGTCCGCGGCGCAGGGTTGTTCAACAGAAACGCACTTTTCTGGTATTGCGAGCACAACAGCGGTCGGAAAAGTCGCATCGACGCCTGTGACGTACTGTCGGATTTCCTTTACTCTCTTTCGGTCAAACTCTCACTGAATGCCAAGATACGCATCGATCCCATTCTCCGACACGAGCTGCCTGATATCGAAATCAGTAATTTCTACTAGCGTTTGCGCAGGTATGCTCCCGACGTATATATCACCTATGGGCTGACGAATACGAAGAGCGCATATTCTAACAGTCTTTTTATCTTCGATAATCATGGCGCTAATCCTCTAGACTTTCGAACGCGCTGCTGTAAATCAAGGTCGTCTTTCTTTTGCGATTTACCTACATCACCTTTAACCTGCTGAATAACTCCCAGCACCATATATATAACGAGCGCGCTCAAAAAAAGAAATGTAGAAAGCCACCATAAAATATTTGGATCAGAATTAACAAGGCGGGGATCATGAACAATTAGAACCGTGCAAGTCACCAATGAAAAAAGGCAATATAGATTAATAAAATGTCTCCACGGAAGGAAGGCATTGTACTCTTTGTTTGAATTCCAAACGATCGTTGCGATTAATCCAATAGAATAGAAAATAAGTTGTCCACCAAAAAATGCTTTCTGAACGGCTTCGCTGAGCGCTGTGTTGGATGTCGTCGGGATTACATCAAGAAAAACCGCTATCAGAAGCGGGAGAAGGGAGATCGCCGCGACGACGAGGATCTCTAGAAGCGCAATTCCCCAGGCCCCGCGAGGAGCAGAGAAAATCGCGTGCCAATAACCTGATCTATGCATGGTGCACCATTAGCAACTCCGACGTAATGCCGCGGAATTCCGAACTTCCAGAGATGACGCTATGCCTTGTTACGGATTCGCAATAAAAATTCTCCGCATAAAGGTCCCGTATACTAGAATGATCTGCATTTGAGATTATGATGTGACATCCGCGATTCTTGGCATCAACAAGCGACCGGTTGAGACGAACTTGATCATCCCAAGAGAAAATTGATTGATTGTACTTAATAAATCCGTTCAAATTATGCTTTACGGTGTAAGGTGGATCAACATAAATCAAGTCTTCTCGTTTTGCGGATTGAATAATTGGCTCGAAGTCAGAATTTATAATCACTGCTGACTTAAGTGCTGCAGAAACAGAAAAAAAGTCATCGTCACCCATCACAACAGTATTTTTTGTTCCTGCTAGCACATTAAATTCATTTTTTTTATTGACGCGATACAGACCATTAAAGCATGTTCTGTTCAGATACAAAAATCTCAATGCGGTAGAGAGGTCAGTTCGGGGCTTTTTGCTGCGCATTGTATAATAAAATTCCTTCGAGTGGGCGTTCTGCAGCCTCCTTAGGCCCGCGACGACAGCCTCTGGCTTATCCTTAATTACATTGTATGTTGTTATGAGTTCTTTGTTGCTGTCAGAGAGGGTGGCGTTATTTGGGGCTATCGAAAAAAAAGACGCGCCGCTTCCAAGGAATGGTTCAAAGTATTTTCCAAATTTAAGAGGGAGGGCAGTGCTTAGCTTGGATGTGAGCCATCGCTTGCCCCCTGCCCACTTCAAAAAAGGCCGCGCTTGCGCTTCCAACGAATCCATCCCGGTATAAGAGCATCGCTAATTCGCCATAAGGCGCTCCAGCTAGCAAGACGCGACTAGCTGCTCGGCGAAGAGTAACGTTACCTGACACGCTGGTTGTCTACGCTGACCGTTCTTCGGCCGCGTACGCCGCATTCCGAGACGGTCATCTTTGTTGGCACTGTGTGTCGCCTCGGCGTTCTCCTACCTAACCACCGCCACCCGCAACGCATTCGTCGACCCCGGCGTCCCGAACGGCACCCCTGCCGTCACCACCACCTCGTCCCCCGTCTTCGCGAACCCCTCGTGCTGCGCCGCGCGCACCGCGCGCGCCACCATCTCGGTCATCGAGTGGATTTCCGACACTTCCAGGGAATGCACCCCCCAGATCACTGCCATCCGCCGTGCCGTGACGCCGGATGATGTCAGCCCCAGGATCGGGCAGTTCGGCCGTTCGCGCGCCACCCGCAGCGTGGTGGTCCCGGTCGAGGAGAAGGTCGCGATCACCTCGGCGTCGATCGTCTCGGCCACCTGGCGGGCGGCGGTGCTGATGGCGCCGGCGCTGGTGTGTTCGGGCGGCGGGCGGGCGGCGTCGGTGATGCGCCGCCAGTCCGGGTCCTGCTCCACCCGGGCGACGATGCGGTCCATCATGTTCACCGCCTCGTAGGGGTATTGGCCGGCGGCCGTCTCGGCCGAGAGCATGACGCAATCCGCCCCGTCGAAGACCGCGGTGCCGACGTCGCTGACCTCCGCACGGGTGGGGGATGGGGCGGTGATCATGCTCTCCAGCATCTGGGTCGCGACCACGACGGGTTTGCCGAGCGCGCGGGCGGCGCGGACGATGCGCTTCTGCACCAGGGGCACTTCCTCGGGCGGCAGTTCCACGCCCAGGTCGCCGCGGGCGACCATGACGCAGTCGGCAAGTTGCAAAATGCCGTCGAGGTTCTCGACCGCCTGGGGCTTTTCCATCTTCACCATGACCCAGGCGCGGCCGGCGGCGATGCGTTGGGTCTCGGCCACGTCCTCGGGGCGTTGGACGAAGGACAGGCCGATGTATTCGATCCCGAGCGGCAGCACGAAGTCGAGGTCGGCGCGGTCCTTTTCGGTCAGGGCGGGGATGGGCAGGGCGACGTCGGGGACGTTGACGCCCTTGCGGTCGGAGAGTGGGCCGCCGACGACGATCTCGGTCTCCAGGTGGTCGGGGCGCACGCGGGTGACGCGCAGGCGCAGCTTGCCGTCGTCGAGCAGAAGGGAGGTGCCGATCTGCGCGGCGGCGATGATCTCGGGGTGGGGCAGGTTGACGCGGCGGACGTCGCCGGGGGTCGGGTTGAGGTCGAGGCGGAAGGGCTGGCCGGTCTGGAGTTGCACGCGGCCGGCCTGGAATTTGCCAACGCGGAGTTTGGGGCCTTGGACATCCGCCAAAATGCCGATGGGGCGGCCGACCTTGCGTTCGACCTCGCGGATCATGGTGATGCGGGCGGCGTGGTCTTCGTGGGAGCCGTGGGAGAAGTTCAGGCGGAAGACGTCGGCGCCGGCGCGGTAGAGGCGTTCAATGATCTCGGTGGTGGCGGAGGCCGGGCCGAGGGTGGCGATGATTTTCGTGCGGCGGCGGCGGCGCAGGGCGGGGCGGGTTGCCATGCGGGGCGGTCCTTCGGGCTTGGGCGGCGGGGGTGCCGTCAGGTCGGGGCGGATGGCGGTGGGGGCCAGGCCGAGGATGCGGGCGACGTCGATGACGCGGTCGTCGGGCACGCGCTTCCATTGGGAGACGGCGGCGGTGGAGATGCCGAGCTCGGTGGCGATTCGGGTGATGGCGCCGCGGCGGGCAAAGATGTCTTCGAGGGTGGGGTCGCGCATGGCGGAATCTTACATTCATTAAGAGAATTTTGCCGAGCGGAAAAATAACTTACTTAAATTAAGGTCTGGGTCGATCCCAGGGTCGAGTGATTTCGGTGCTGCGACGGGTGGGAGGCTGATCCCGAACCGGACGCGAAGTGCGCCTGGACCTTCGCGGGCGCGATCACCCTGGCCGCAGTGCCCTGTCTTCTGAGTCGGGGAATGAGGTCAGCCTGGTGGCGGGATGTCGATCCGCCGAGAAGTTTCTCTGGCGGTGTGCTGCCTTTGGGGGGGGCGGCTGCGATCCTTCTTGGGAACGCTCGCGAGGACAGCCGTGCGGTTTCGGAACATTCAGGCGCTGCGTGCCGTCGCAGCCTGGGCGGTGCTGGTGCACCACGTCATCGATGCGCTGAACAACTATGTGGCCGCATTCCGCATCGAGGTGGCGATCTTCGAAGCCGGTGTCGACGTCTTCTTTGTTCTATCCGGCTTCGTCATGGCCGAGAGCACGGCGGGTGGCCGGATCGGCGCCGGCGCGTTCCTGCGCGCCCGGGTGGCGCGAATCGTCCCGGTGTATTGGCTTCTGACCCTCGTGGCGGCGGCGGCGATCATGTCCGGGTTACGGCTGTTTGGCCGCGACGACGTGACATTGGGCTGGTTGGCCCAATCGCTTCTGTTCATGCCGGGCTTCGACGGGCCGGCAAACGACATCAAGCCAATACTCTTTGTCGGCTGGACGCTGAACTATGAGATGCTGTTCTACGTGCTGTTTGCGGTGTCGCTGTTCGTGCGTGGCCAGCGGGGTCAGCATCTCGTGCTCATGGCTATGCTGGCCGGTCTGATGGTTGCCGGCCAGGCGACGGACAGCGCTTGGCTGCAGTACTACGGCTCGCCGATGTTGCTGCATTTCGGCGCCGGCGTTGCGGTCTGGCATCTCGCCCGGCTTGGGCGTCCAGGGCGGACAGCGGCGCTTCTGATCGGTGGCCTGGGGTTGGCCATGCTCGGAGCCATCGCGTGGCTTGGATTTTCCGCGGGCGGGCCGTTTGCTCGGCTGCCGATTGGGATTGCTGCGACACTCCTCGTCTACGCGGCGGTCGTGCTTGAGAAGGACGGCACTGCGATGGGGAATCGCTTCGTCCAGCGCCAGGGCGATGCCAGCTATGCCCTCTATCTTCTGCACGTCTTTGTTCTGCAGGTCGTCGGAAAGGTGGCGTTGGTAACGGGTCTGGCGGCGAGCGATGCCGGTCTCGTCGCGACGGTCACCGCCATGGTTGTGGCGAGCCTCGTCTCAGCAGAGGTGTTCCACCGCGCCGTCGAGCTACCGATGCATCGCACCGCCCGGCAATGGCTCGGGATCCATGGCGTTTCACGCAGGGGATCAGTCGGACGAGATCGACCCGCGCCGGTTGGGCCATCCGGCGGCGCCGCGAGAGCACGACCTGCTCCATGACGCACGCTGTCGCGTCGAAGCGGTCAAGGAAATGGTTCGAGGATCGAAAGGCGCGTCGGGGCCGCTGCAGGGCATGAGCGCGCCGTTCGGGTCGGTCCGGGCCATCGCCTGGCCGTTCAGCGAGCGGAGGAAGGTGGCACGGCGGGTGTCAGGCGCGCGCGGGCATGGCCGGAACGGCGGGTGGGGCGTCATAGTGGGGTAGACGCCGCGCGTCTTGCTGGCTGCGATGCCGGCGTAGCCTGCGTAGCCTGCGTAGCCTGCGGCGCGGCGGTCGCGCGCGCTCAACCCACCAGGATGGCGCGGAAGTCGTTGACGTTGGTCAGGGTCGGGCCGGTGGTGACCAGGTCGGACAGGGTGGCGAAGACGCGGTGGCTGTCGTGGGCGGCGAGCAGGGCGCGCGCATCCAGGCCTGCAGCCCGCGCCCGTTCCAGCGTGTGGGGGGTCGCGATGGCGCCGGCATTGTCGTCGGAGCCGTCGATGCCGTCGGTGTCGGCCATCAGGGCGTAGATGCCGGGGGTGCCGGCCAGGGCGAGGGTGGCGCCGAGCAGGCATTCGCCGTTGCGCCCGCCGCGGCCGGGCTTGTCCGTGCGGATCGTGACGGTCGTTTCGCCACCCGAGAGCAGCACGCAGGGGGCGGGCAGCGGGTGGCCATGGGCGCGGGCGGACAGTGCGATGCCGGCCAGCACGGTGCCGACCTCGCGCGCCTCGCCTTCGAGCGCGTCGCCGAGGATTAGGGGCGTGAGGCCGAGGGCGCGCGCCTCGGTGGCGGCGGCTTCCAGGGCCAGGCGCGGGGTGGCGATGAAGCGGTAGTCGGGGGTGGGCAGGCGCGGGTCGCCGGGTTTGGGGGATTCCTCGGCGGCGGCTGCCAGGTGGGCGGTGACGGCGGCGGGCATCGCCATGCGGTAATGCGCGACCAGCGCGCGGGCTTGTTCGAAGGTGGAGGGGTCGGGGACCGTGGGGCCGCTCGCGATCACGGTCGGGTCGTCGCCGGGGACGTCGGAGATGGCGAGCGTCACCACCCGCGCCGGGTGCGCGGCCGCCGCCAGCCGCCCGCCGGAAAACGCCGAGAGGTGGCGGCGGATGCAGTTCATCTCGTGGATGGTCGCCCCCGAGGCCAGCAGCGCGCGGTTCACCGCGATCAGGTCGGGCAGGGTCAGGCCGGGGGCGGGCAGGGTGGTCAGGGACGATCCGCCGCCGGAGACCAGGAACAGCACCAGGTCGTCGGGGCCGGCGGCTTCGGCCAGTGCCAGCATGCGGCGGGCGGCCTCGGCGCCAGGTTCGTCAGGGACGGGGTGGGCGGCTTCGGCGACCTCGATGTGGCGCGTGGGGTATCCGTGGCCGTAGCGGGTGACGACCAGGCCGTGCAGCGGCACGTCCGCCCAGGCGGCCTCGACCGCGGCGGCCATGACGGCGGCGGATTTGCCGGCACCCAGCACCAGGACACGGCCGGCGGGGCGTTCGGGGAGGTGGCGGGCCAGCACCGTGCGCGGGTCGGCGGAGGCCACCGCGGCATCGAACAGGCGGCGCAGCGCGCTGCGGGCGGTGGCGTCGGTGAAGGTCATGCGGTGGTGGCTCTCCCTGGGCGCGAAATTGCGGCAAGGGGCGGGCGGCAGCAAGCGGGTGAGACGCCGCTTGATCGCGGCGCCCACAGGCGCATCTTGGGCGGGAGCATCGCAGGAGCCACGCCCATGCCCGCGCCCATGACGGAAGCCGACCTCGCCCTTGGTGCCGCTGCCGCGATCGAGCCCGCGACACGCGAGGCGATCGAGGCCGCCGCCTTCCGCAAGCTCGTGCAGCACCTGCGCGAGCGGAACGACGTGCAGAACATCGACATGATGAACCTGGCGGGGTTCTGCCGGAACTGCCTGTCGCGCTGGTTCCAGGAAGCCGCCGCCGACCGCGGCGCCACGCTCGACACGCCCGCGGCGCGCGAGGCGCTGTACGGCATGCCCTACAAGGACTGGCAGGCGCAGCACCAGAAGGAGGCCTCCGCCGAGCAGAAGGCCGCCTTCGCCGCCGCCAATCCCGGCCATTGAGGAGCGCCCGTTGATGGCACGCAGGCCCAGGGCTAAACCCGCCTCCCTTCAGGATACGGGCAGGGCCATGTCACAGGCGGCGACGAAGAAAGACGACACCGAGGTGGGCGGCATCGCGGCCGACCGGCTGCGGTCGATCATCGAGCGGGTGGAGCGGCTCGAGGAAGAGAAGAAGGCGCTGTCCTCCGACATCAAGGACATCATGGCGGAGGCCAAGTCGGCGGGCTTCGACGTGAAGGTGATCCGCGCCATCCTGCGCATCCGCAAGCAGGAACCGGCCGATGTCGAGGAGCAGGAGACGCTGCTCGACCTGTATCGCCGCGCGCTGGGGATGTGAGCATGTTCGCGCCGCCGGACGCCATCACGGGCTGGCACGCGCATGTGTATTACGATGGCGGCTCGCGCGAGGCCGCCGAACGGCTGCGGGAGGGCATCGCGCAGGCCTTCCCGGCCGCCGTGCTGGGCCGCTGGCACGACAAGCCGGTCGGCCCGCATCCGCAGGCAATGTACCAGGTGGCCTTCGAGCCGGCGCTGTTCCCCACGCTGGTGCCGTTCCTCGCGCTGAACCGCGAGGGGCTGGCGGTGCTGGTGCATCCCGAGACCGGGCGGCAGAAGGCCGACCACCTGCATCACGCGATGTGGATGGGCGCGGTGCTGGCGTTGGATGCGAGCGTGCTGCCCGATTGAACGGGCGCAGCGTGGTTCACCCGCGGCGAGACCTCTGAAGCGTTGCATACGCCGTGGCTGCGGGTGCAACGAACCGCGATATACGCCGCGCCATTCATGCCCTAGCATCCGATCGCGCGAGGATCCGCCCCCGCTGAACCATCAGTCTGCCAAGGAGCCGTCGCATGGCCTACGCCAAGGACTATTCGGTCGTCCAAGTGAAGGCCCTGCTCGCCGAGGCAGAGAAGTGGGGAGGGCATGGCAAGAGCCTGCACCACGACATCAGCGACTATGAATCCGTGCGCCGGCACAAGTCGGCCTTCCTGAACTTCGCCGATACCAATGCCACGACGACCGTGCGGGAGAATGTCGGGTCGCGCCGCCGGCCGATCTGGCGCTCGCGCGATGTCACGCTCTACACCGCGAGCAAGTCCGACCAGCCGATGATGGTTGCGCTGCTGCTGAATTCGGCCTTCGGCCAGGCGGCGCTCGGCCTGCTCGACCGCTTCGCGCTCAGCCGCATCGTTATCCATGGCTGGGCGATGAAGATGGGCATGGGCATGCTCGAGATGACCATGCGCGTGCCGAACGGCAACCGCGTGACGACGTCGGGCATCGGCCGCGTGGTTATCGTCATCGATGGCGGCTACCACGACATCCACATCGTCACGGCCTATCCGACCGTCCATACCTCCTACAATTTCAAGTTCGGCCCGCGGAACCTGCTGCGGCCGCAAAGCCTGCCAGGCGTCGAGCACACCTTCAACAACGGCGCCGGCCGCAAGCTGTGGCAGTGGAGCACCCACGACCAGCAGCACGGCAACCTGGTCCTGAAGTGGTGATGCGCGGGCGCGCGGGCGTTCGTGCGTCGCGCAGCCCTGCAGGGGGCCGTCCGTTCGTCAGGCGTCCCGGCCCGGTGGCGGTGCGGCCCCGGGCGGGTGCGCCGGGGATCGTTGCGCGCGACCTGGCTCATCGCAACGGTGCTTGCCCGTAGTCTTCACGGGCTTCGTCGCCGGACCAGGTGATGCCAGCTGATCGCGATGGGCTCCTGCCAGGGTTTTCACGTCACCCGGTCAGGCGGTCGCGCCTGATCGCGACGTGCCGCTGGTGTTCAGTCGCGCGCCCTCGGCCGTATACCAGCCGCTGCACTCGGTAGCTCGTCAGAGGGTCGCGCGACGCTGGTATGGCTTTGATGTCGCGCGCAGCTGCGACACCAACCCTGCGCGCATCCCGGTCGACCCTTCGGACCGCCGGTATCAGTCGCCCATGGCCGTCGCGGCGCGCCCGCGCCTGGCCAGCGCCACGAAGCCCAGCGCGGTCGCGAACATCAGCAGGCTGTAGATCGCCGCCGGCACCGCGAAGGCGGCATCGAGGCCGAGGGCCGCCACCACCGCGATGGCCAGCGTGCCGTTCTGCAGCCCGCATTCCAGCGACAGCGCGATGCGCTGCGGCCGTGCGCAGCCCAGCAGCGCCGAACCCCAGAAGGCGATCGCCATCATCGCGAGGTTCAGCGCCAGCGCGGCCAGGCCGGCGGCGGCGAAATACGCGCCGATGTTCTGCAGTTCCGTCCACAGCGCCGCCGCCAGCACCAGGACGAACAGCACGCCCGAGACGCGTTCGGCCGGCACCAGCCAGCGCGCGGCGACGGCCGGGCGCGCCGCGCGCCACGCCATGCCGAGCAGCACAGGCACCACCACGATGGCGAACATCCGCAGCGCGACCGAGCCCATCGACAGGCCCTGCGCGGCCTCGGCGCCGGCGAAATGGCGCAGCGAGAGCACCACCACCAGCGGCACCGTGACCATCGCCGCCAGGCTGGTGATGGCCGTCAGCGCCACCGACAGCGCGACATCCCCGCCGGCGAAGCGGGTCAGCAGGTTCGAGGTCACGCCGCCCGGCGCGGCGGCGATCACCATCAGCCCGACGGCGAGCGCGGGTGCCGGCGCCCAGAGCGTGGCGATGGCGAAGGCGACCGCCGGCAGCACCAGCATCTGCGAGGCAAGGCCCACCACGATCTCGCGCGGTTGCGTCGCGATGCGCCGGAAATCCTGCACGCGCAGCCCCAGGCCGAGCGTGGCCATGATGATGAACAGGGCCAGCGGCAGCAGGATCTCGGTCGTCACACCCATGGAGCACCCCCCGGCAGCGCCCGGGGGTGGGCGGCTGCGTCGGGGCGTTGAACCGCGGTCGGGGTGCGGGAGTCCAGGGGCGCGCCTTGGCCTGCGCGCTGCGACCGCCGTCGCCTCCCAGGCCGCCGTCTTGACCGGTGCGGCGCGCGGGCGGAGTTTCCTCGCCTGCCATCCAGACGAGGCCCGCACCCGTGACCATTCGCACACTGACACGCCGCGGCCTGCCGGGGCTGCTCGGCGCCCTTGCCGCGCCCGCCTTCGCGCAGGCGCCCTGGCCCAACCGCCCGATCCGCTTCGTCGTGCCCTGGCCGCCGGGCGGGCTGAACGACCTGATCGCGCGCGCCTTCAACGACCGCGTGGGGGCGGCGCTGGGCCAGACCATCGTCAACGACTTCAAGGCGGGCGCGGGCGGGCGGATCGGGGTGGCGGAGGTCGCGCGCGCGGCACCGGATGGCTACACGATCGGGATGGGCAACCTCGGGCCGCTGACGATCTTCCCGAACCTGTATCGCGACATGCCGTTCGACGTGGCGCGGGATCTGGCACCGGTGACGATGTTCGCCGCATCGCCGCTGGTGCTGGTGACCAAGGGGGATTTCCCGGCGACGACGGTGGCCGAGCTGATCGCGCGGGCGAAGGCGCAGCCGGGGCGGCTGAATTATGGGTCGGTGGGGATCGGCACGGCGCAGCACCTGATCTTCGAGATGTTCAGGCAGCGCGACGGCGTGGACATGGTGCATGTGCCCTATCGCGGCAATGCGGACAGCCTGATCGCGCTGCTGGCGGGCGATGTGCAGGCGATGTTCGAGACCCTGCCCACCATCCTGCCCGCCATCCGCGACGGGCGGGTGCGCGCGCTGGCGGTGACGACGCCCACGCGCGTGCCGCAGCTGCCGGATGTGCCGACGCTGGCGGAAGCCGGGCAGCCGGGGATCGAGGTGTCGACCTGGTATGCGGTGATCGCGCCCGCGCGCACGCCGGTGCCGATCCTGGACCGGCTGTTCGAGGTGTACACGCAGGTGGCGCAGACGCCGGAGATGCAGCGGTTCCTGGCGGAGCAGGGGCTGGTGTATCTGCCGAATACAAGGGCGGGGTTTGCGGAGCGGATTGCGGCGGAGAGCGCGCGGTGGGCGGCGTTGATCCGGGAGCGGGGGATTGGTGTGCAATAGGGGAGCGACCGATGGACCACGCGGTGACGGCGATCGGCGGGGCGGCGGCCTTGCAGGGCGGGGATGAACTGGTGGCGCGGGGGTTGTGCGCCTGCCGGGGCTGCCGGTGGAGCGGTTGTCGCGCGAGTGCCTGCGCACGCTGTACTGGGGGCTGTGCGTGATTGTCGGCACGCCGCTGTTCCCGAACACTGCGGCTGCGGGGGCGCATCGGGTGCTGCTGCTCGCGTGGCTGTTGGTGATGGGGAGCTCGGCACTGGCGGAAGGGCACAGGGTGCAGTGGGGTGCGGTGGAGAAGGGGGCGTTGCGCGCGGGCGCGGTGCTGGGGACGAGCGCGGTGGCGGGGTGAGGGGCGACGCGTCGGATGAGGAGCTGACCTTTGAGGCGGTCGTGCCGATGACGCGCGAGGCGCTTGTTGCGCATGTGCTGCGGCGTTGCGGCACGATCTGGGGCCGGCCAAGCATGGTCGGCCCGGTCGCTGCCTGGAAGACCGAGGCGGGGTTTCGTCTGCGCCGGGTCGGCTTGTTCCGAGCACCCGCCTGGGTCTCGCTGGAGGCTCAGGTCCAGGACCATAAAGGCTACGGTCGCATCGAAGGGCGCGTCGTCTTCGATGACGACTGGCCGGTGCCGCGACGGTTGGTTGGCGCGGTTGGGGCCACGCAGGCTTGTGCGGCCGCGGTGATCATCGTGCGAGGCCTATGGCTGGGCGCCCTGAACCCGGGCGGGTTCCTATTCTTCGCGTTGTTTGCGGCCGGCGGGATTGCCGCCATCGTCAGCGCGCTTCGCGCGCCCCGCTACGCGGCGGCGAACCGGACGTTCCTGATCGAGCGGCTGGAGGGGATGATCGGCGTGCCGGTGACAGTGCGGCCGGTCGCTGCGCTGTGAGGTCGAACCGCTACTCGTACTGCCCGCGCGGGTCACTGCGTGCGTGTGGCAACAGGTCGTAGCGCGCGAGCCCTGCCATATCCAGGAAGTACTGCGACTTACGTTGAGGCGCGCCGCGCAACCCTTTTGACGACGCGTGTGGGATCAGTTCCAGGCCGCCGGGTGGCTGCCAAGTGCCACCGCCGGCAGCGCCCACTGCGCCGGCGTGCCCGACAATACTGCGCTATGCCTTACCGCCGTCATGCGGCCGAAGCCGCTGTCGCTGTCTTCCAGGAAGGGCGTGGCCTCGGCGATGCCCGGCGCGGCCAGCCCGTCCTCGATGCGCCCCAGCCGCTTGATCCATTCGCCGGTGCCGGCGAGCGAGACGCGCACGAGCCATGACCCGCCTTCCTCCGCGCGGCGCAGCAGGGCGGCCATGGCGCCGAGCGCCAGCAGGTAGCCCGAGGCATGGTCCAGCGCCTGGCAGGGCAGGGGCTTCGGCTTGTCCTCGCCGGCGGCGATGCGTTCGGCGTCGTTGATGCCGTTGGCGTTCTGCACCAGGGAATCGAAGCCTCGGCGTGTCGCCCAGGGGCCGCGGTGGCCCCAGGCGGAGAGCGAGACGCAGACGATGCCGGGCTTCAGCGCCGCCAGGTCTTGCGGCGCGAAGCCGTGCGCGGCGATGGCGCCGGGGCGGTAGCCTTGCAGGAAGACGTCCGCGCCTGAGGCCACGCCGCGCAGGGTCGCGCGGCCTTGTTCCCCGCGCAGGTCGATGAAGGCGGTGCGCTTGCCGCGGCCGGTGTCCATCGCGAGCGCGGGCAGGGCGGGGAGGTGGGCGGCGCCGATGTGCAGCACCTCGGCGCCATGGGCCGCCAGTGTGCGCCCGGCGACCGGGCCGGCGATGACCTTGGTGAGGTCCAGCACGCGGATGCCGTCCAGCGGGCGCGGGCCGAGTGGCGGCAGCGGGGTGGGCGGGGCATCGCCGATGCGTTCGACGATCAGCGCGGGCAGCGAGGCGGCGGCGATGCCGGCCGGGTGGGCGGACCATTCGACCAGGCTGCGGGTCATGGTGGCGACGCCGCCTTCGGCGTAGATCGCGGTCTCGGCGGCTTCGGCCTGCCAGCGGGACAGGGCGGCGGCGACGGCGTCGCGGGTGTTGGCGCAGCCGAGCGCGCGCAGCGCCGCCGCGCGGTGGTGGTCGTGGTTGGTGTGCAGGCGGACCCAGCGCCCGTCGCCGCAGCGGTACAGGCCCGACAGCGCGTCCCAGTCATGCGCGGCGAAGCCGGGGACGCGCATGTGGCGTTCGGAGTGGAATTCGGTGAGCGCGTGGGCGATGTCGACCGAGACGCGCTGCGGCGGGCCGCCACGCGCGGTGTGAATGGCGGCGGCGGCGGCACCGGTCGCGCCGATCGAGGCCATCGCGGCGGCGCCGATGGCGAAGGTGGAGGGCTGGCAGGGGTCGGTGCCGTGCAGGGCGATGTCGGGCAGGGCGCGCAGGCCGGCCTGGGTCCAGAGCGCGGCGAGCGCGGTGTCGGGCGGAGTGGGCATGGCGGGAGGGTCGCGCCGGGCAGGCGCGCTGTCGAGAGATGCGCCGGGCAGGCGCGCTGTCGAGAGATGCGCCGGGCAGGCGTGGTGTCGAGAGATGCGCCGGGCAGGCGTGGTGTCAGGGGACGCGTCCCGGGGCGCGTCGCGCGGGTCAGCCCGACAGCGTCTCGATCTCGCCCTTGCGTTCCTCGATCGCCATGCGGCGCTTCACCTTCATCGTGGGCGTCAGCAAACCGTTCTCGATGGTGAAGGGTTCGGTGGAGGCGAAGTGGCGGACGCGCTCGATGGTGGGCAGCTTGCCGTTCACGCGGCGCACGGCGTCGGCGATTTTCTCGGCCATGCCGTCGGCGGGGACGATCAGGGCGACCAAAGCGGGCTTGCCCTCGCCGGCGACCAGGGCCTGGTGGATTTCCGGTTCGGCCATCAGCAGGGATTCGATGCGCGCGGGGCTGACCATGTCGCCGCCCAGGGTCTTGATGAAGTCCCGCTTGCGGTCGGTGATGCGAAGGCGGCCGCCGTCCAGCACGCCGACATCGCCGGTGTGCAGCCAGTCGCCTGGCGCGCCCTCGATGGGCTTCAGGGCGGCGGCGGTGGCGTCGGGGTTGCCCCAGTAGCCGGTCATGACTAGGGCGCCCTGGACCAGCACCTCGCCATCCTCGGCGATGCGGAGGGACACGCCCTTGAGCGGCGGGCCGACGGTGGTGCGGTGGTTGTCCCAGGGGAGGTTGACGCTGACCACGGGGCCGGCCTCGGTCTGGCCGTAGCCTTGCAGGACTGGCAGGCCGAGCGCCATGAAGAAGCCCGACAGGTCCGGGTCGAGCCGCGCGCCGCCGGAGACCATGGCCTGGAGCTTTCCGCCGAACCGCGCACGGGTCTTGTCGCGCACCAGCTTGTCGAGCACGGCGTCCTGGATGCGTTCCAGCAGCCCGAGCGGCGGGCCGTCCATGCGGCGCAGGCCGAGCTCCACCGCGCGGTCGAACAGCTTGCGCTTGAAGGGGGTTTCCTTTTCCAGGCCGGCCAGGATGCGGCCGCGCAGCACCTCGAACAGGCGGGGCACGGCGGTGATGACGGCGGGCTGGATCTCGGCGAGTTCGGCGCTGAGGCGGTCGGCGCCGCGGGAATAGACGACCTCGAGGCCCAGCGAGGGGAGGAGGAAGCCGCCCACCGTGTGCTCGTAGGAATGGGACAGCGGCAGGAAGGACAGGTAGCACTTGCCCGACAGCGCCAGGCGCTCGGCCAGCGGCACCACGCCGTCGCGGTTCGCCAGCAGGGCGCGGTGGGGGAGCATGACGCCCTTGGGCAGGCCGCCCGTGCCGGAGGTGTAGATCAGGCAGGCGATGGCCTCGGTGGAGGCCTGCTCGGCCTCGGCGGCCAGGGCGGCGGGGTCGGCTTGGGTGGCGAGGGCCTCGGCCCAGGCGTGGCCGGCCAGGCCGGCGGCGGTGGGCGGGTCCTCGCAGCAGACCAGCAGGTCGAGGCCGTTCGCCAGGGCGGCGCCCTCCAGCACCTTCTCGGCCAGCTTGCGGGTGGAGACGATCGCGGCGCGCGCGCCGGAATCGCGCAGGATGTGGGCGTGGTCGGCCGCCAAATTGGTCGTGTAGGTCGGCACCGTCACCGCGCCGATCGCCATGATGGCGGTGTCGGCGATGGGAAATTCCGGGCGGTTCTCGCTGACCAGCAGCACGCGGTCGCCGGGGTTCACGCCACGAGCGCGCAGGAAGGCGGCGACGGAGGCCACCTGCACGGCGAAGTCGCCCCATTTGAGCGACCGCCAGGCGCCGGCCTGCCAGTGGCGGAACAGCGGCCGGTCGGCCCATTCCGCCGCGCGGGTCAGCATCATGGCCGGCAAGGTCGGCCAGCGGCCCGGCGTGTATGGCATGCGTTCTCCCCGGTTCGGCGCGTCGTTGTCTGTCGCAGGCTGCCGCCTGCCGCCCCGCACAGCATGGTGACGACGTCGCGACGCTTGGCCAAGTCCCCGATTGGCCTATATGGGCGAAGTGACCAAAGCACCTCTCCCGACCCCGCTCCGCGCCCCCCTCGATGCCGCAGCCGCGCCTGGCGCGCTGCCGGTATGGGACCTGTCCGACCTCTATGCCGCGCCGGATGATCCGCGCCTGGCCGCCGACCTCGACCGGATCGAGGGCGAGGCGCGGGCCTTCGAGGCGCGGTTGGCGGGCAAGCTGGCGGGGCTGCCGGGCGATGCGCTGGCGCGCGCCATCGGCGAATACGAGGCGATGTGGGAGGGGCTGGGGCGCGTGTCGTCCTTTGCCGGGCTGGTGTTCGCCGGCGACGCGCAGGATGCGGCGAATGGCCGCTTCTACCAGACCATGCAGGAGCGGGTGACGACCATCTCCACCCACCTGCTGTTCTTCACGCTGGAGATCAACCGGCTGGAGGACCATGCGGTCGAGACCAAGGTGGGTGGTTCGCCCGCGCTGGCGCATTGGCGGCCGTGGCTGCGCGACCTGCGGGTGTTCCGGCCGCACCAGCTTTCCGACGAACTCGAGAAGCTGCTGCATGAGAAGGAGGTGGCCGGGGCATCGGCCTGGAACCGCCTGTTCGACGAGACCATCGCCACCATGACGGTGCGGGTGGGCGAGGAAGACCTGACCGTCTCGGCCGCGCTGAACCTGTTGTCGGATCGCGACCGGGCGAAGCGGGCGGCGGCGGCGAAGGGGGTCTCGGCGGCGTTCGGCGACCGGGTGCGGCTGTTCACGCTGATCACGAACACGCTGGCGAAGGACAAGGAGATCGAGGATTCGTGGCGCCGCTACCCGCGCCCGGGCTCCTATCGCAACCGGTCGAACATGGTCGAGGACGAGGTGGTGGATGCGCTGGTCAGCGCCGTCCGCGAATCCTTCCCGCGGCTGTCGCACCGGTATTACGCGATGAAGGCGAAGTGGCTGGGGCTGGAGAAGCTCCAGCACTGGGACCGCAACGCGCCGCTGCCCAACGAGGATGACCGCCTGGTGCCCTGGCCCGAGGCTGTGGAGCGCGTGCTGCATTCCTACGCCGCCTTCAGCCCGGAACTGGCGCAGGTGGGAAGGCGCTTCTTCGACAAGCCGTGGATCGATGCGGCGTTGCGGCCCGGCAAGGCGTCAGGAGCCTTCGCGCATCCGACGGTGCCATCCGCGCACCCGTATCTGCTGCTGAACTATCACGGCAAGCCGCGCGACGTGATGACGCTGGCGCATGAGCTGGGGCATGGCGTGCACCAGGTGCTGGCGGGGGCGCAGGGCTACCTGATGTCGTCCACGCCGCTGACGCTGGCGGAGACGGCGTCCGTGTTCGGCGAGATGCTGACCTTCCGCGCCGTGCTGGATGCCGAGACCGACCCGAAGCGCCGCCGTGCGATGCTGGCCGGCAAGGTCGAGGACATGCTGAACACGGTGGTCCGCCAGATCGCCTTCTACCGCTTCGAGACGCTGCTGCATGACGAGCGCCGCAAGGGCGAGGTGTCGTCGGAGCGCATCGCCGAATTGTGGATGCAGGTGCAGGTGGAAAGCCTGGGGCCGGCCTTCGAGTTCACGCCGGATTACGGGGTGTATTGGTCCTACATCCCGCATTTCGTGCATTCGCCCTTCTATGTCTACGCCTATGCCTTCGGGGATTGCCTGGTGAATGCGCTATATGGCGTCTATCGCGAGGGCGCTGTGGCGGGGTTCGAGGGCAAGTACCTGGAGATGCTGCGCGCCGGCGGGACCAAGCGGCACAAGGAGTTGCTGGCACCCTTCGGGCTGAACGCCGCCGACCCGGCCTTCTGGATGAAGGGGCTGGATGTGATCGCCGGCTTCATCGATGAATTGGAAACCGCCGATGGCTGACCGCGAGGGCAGCACGATCTTCGGCGAGGCGCGGCGGATGCTGCGGACCTCCGGCGCGGTGGGCGGCATTGCGGCGCGCTTCGCGGGGCAGCGCTTCCTGGGCATGAAGTCGGACAAGGCGGCGCATGCGGAGGATCTGAAGGCGATCCTCGGCGGGCTGAAGGGCCCGATGATGAAGGTGGCGCAGTTCCTCTCCACCGTGCCGGATGCGCTGCCGCCGGAATACGCGAAGGAATTGGCGACGCTGCAGGCCAATGCGCCGCCGATGGGCTGGCCCTTCGTGAAGCGGCGCATGGGCACGGAGTTGGGCCCGGCCTGGGAATCGCGCTTCGCGTCCTTCGAGCATGAGGCCGCCGCCGCGGCGTCGCTCGGTCAGGTGCATCGCGCGGTGCTGCATGACGGGTCGCGCGTCGCCTGCAAGCTGCAATACCCGGACATGGCGTCGGTCGTGGAAGCCGATCTTCGGCAGTTGAAGATCGCGCTGGCGGTCTTCCGCCGCATGGACAGCACGCTGGAGAACGAGGAAGCCTTCATCGAGCTGTCCGACCGGCTGCGCGAGGAACTGGACTACAAGCGCGAGGCGGCGCAGCAGAAGCTGTATCGCAAGATGCTCGATGGCGTGCCCGGCGTGCGTGTGCCGGTGCCGGTCGAGGAACTGTCGACCCGCCGGCTGTTGACCATGAGCTGGCTCGATGGCCGCGCCATCCAGGCGCGCATCGACGAGGACCCGCCGCTGGAGGAGCGCAACGCCTATGCGCGCGCGCTGTTCCGCGCCTGGTACGTGCCGCTGTACGGCTATGGCGTGATCCATGGCGACCCGCATCTGGGCAACTACCAGGTGCGCTCGGACATGCCGGAGAATGGCGGCTGGGGGATCAACCTGCTCGATTTCGGGGTGGTGCGGATTTTCCCGCCCACCTTCATCGGCGGCGTCATCATGCTGTTCGAGGCGATCCGCGACGGGGATTTCGACAAGGCGGCCGAGGCGTATCGCGTCTGGGGGTTCAAGAACCTGAGCCGCGAGACGATCGAGGTGCTGAACATCTGGGCGAAGTTCCTCTACGAGCCGCTGCTGGACGATGCGGTGCGGCCGATCCAGCTGGATGACGACCCGCAGCATGGGCGGCGGATCGCGGAGCAGGTGCATGCGGGGCTGAAGCGGACCGGCGGGGTGCGGGTGCCGCGGGAGTTTCCGCTGATGGACCGCGCGGCGATCGGGCTGGGGTCGGTGTTCTTGCGGCTGGGGGCCAGGCTGAACTGGCATGAGCTGTTCCAGGAGCTGATCCAGGGCTTCGATACGCAGGTGCTGGCGGAGAAGCAGCGGGTGGCGCTGGCGGAGGCGGGGCTGCCGGATCCGCATCCGGTGGCGGCGGGGTAGGCGGGCGGCATTCGCGCCGTCCCTGTCATGCGGCCGGCGTGATAGGCTGCGGCCATGGCTCGCTTTCTTTCCCCCGCCGAGGACCGGCTGATCGACCGCTTCCTGGACCTGCTGGAGCAGCGCCTTCCCGCCGGCGCGCTGCGCGGCGTGGTGCTGTTCGGCAGCCGGGCGCGCGGGAATTCGGGCGAGGACTCCGACATCGATGTCGCGGTTGAGGTGGCGCCCGACGTCGCGCCGCTGGCCGCGCGCCGCGCGGTCACGGACGCCGCGCATGATGCGATGGCGGAAGGCGACGGTTTCGCGCTGGGCCTCTCGCCGGTCGTGGTGCCGGCCGGGCAGGGTGGTAGCCTCGGCGTTGCTCTGGCGCGTGATGGGGAGCGGCTTTGGCCGCGCGCGGCATGAGCCCGGAGCCGCCCTCGCATCACCTGGCCAAGGCCGAGCGCTTCATGCGTGCAGCGCGCACCCTGCTGGCGGCCGGGTTGGGCGAGCAGGCGACGTCGGACGCCTACTACGCCGCCTTCCATGCCGCGACCGCGCTTCTCGCCAGCGCGGGCGTCGAGGCCGGCACGCATGAAGGGCTGCGCCGGCTGCTGGCGCTGCATTTCGTCAAGGACGGCCCGCTGCCGCCACATACCGCGCGCGACCTGTCGCGCCTGCTGAGCGACCGGTTGCTGGCGGATTACGCCGTGGCGGGGGAGATCGACCAGGCCGCCGCGGTCGATGCCGCGCGGCTCGCGATAAGCCTGGTGCGCGCCATCCTGCCCGTGCTGGTGGCGCGCGATCCGGCCAGCGCCGCGGCGGCCGAGGCGGTGCGGCGCGAGGCCGACCTGCTGGACCAGGCCGCCGCCTGATCGTGGCCTCGGCGACACGCCCGCGGCCCAAGCACCGGGCGCGATGACGGCACCCTTGAAAACCGCGCGTCCCACCATTCCTTGACGCGGCCGGGTGGCGTGCCCCCCGGCGCGGGATGCGTGCTGGACAGTCCGGTGCCGGGCTTGTTAGGTGCGCCGCATCATTGGGCGCGTGGGGGTGTCTCCGAATGCGTGTGGCTGTCCTGAAGGAACGGCGGAGCGGGGAGACCCGCGTCGCGGCGACACCCGAGACGGTGAAGAAATACATCGGCCTGGGGCTCGATGTGGCGGTGGAGGCGGGCGCGGGCGTTGCCTCCGGCTTCATCGACGCGGCCTATGCCGAGGCCGGCGCCACCATGGCCGCCGATGCCGCGGCGGCGCTGGAGGGTGCCGGCATCGTGCTGGTGGTGCGCGCACCCGAGGCCGAATTGCCGCGCGGGGCGCTGTTGATCGGCACGCTCGGCGCCGATGCGGCGGCCGCGGCGGCGTTTGCGGCGGCGGGCGTCGATGCCTGTTCGATGGAATTGCTGCCGCGCATCACCCGCGCGCAGTCGATGGACGTGCTGTCCTCGCAGGCCAACCTCGCGGGGTATCGCGCGGTGATCGAGGGCGCGGGGGCCTATGACCGCGGCTTCCCGATGATGATGACGGCCGCCGGCACGGTGCCTGCTGCCAATGCCTTCATCATGGGCGCTGGTGTCGCGGGGCTGCAGGCCATCGCGACGGCGCGGCGGCTCGGCGGGCGGGTGTCCGCGACCGATGTGCGTCCGGCGGCGAAGGAGGAGATCAAGTCGCTCGGCGCCTCCTTCGTCGGCTACGAGGATGAGGAGAGCAAGGCGGCGCAGACCGCGGGCGGGTATGCCAAGCAGCTGTCCGCCGAGTTCTACGCCAAGCAGGCGGAGGTGGTCGCCGCGCATATTGCCAAGCAGGATGTGGTCGTCTGCACGGCGCTGGTGCAGGGCCGCAAGGCGCCGACGCTGGTGACCGCCGCCATGGTGGAATCGATGAAGCCGGGGTCGGTGATCGTGGACATCGCCGCGGATGCCGGCGGGAATTGCGCGCTCACCAAGCCGGGCAAGCTGTTCGTGACGCCGAACGGCGTGAAGATCCTGGGCTTCACCAATTGGCCCGGGCGGTTGCCGGCGGCGGCCTCGGCGCTGTACGCGCGCAACCTGCTGACCTTCCTGACGACCTTCTGGGACAAGGACGCCAAGGCGCCGAAGCTGCCGGAGGATGATGACATCGTGAAGGGCGTCGCGCTGACGCGTGCGGGCGCCGTGGTCCATCCGCTGATGCAGGCGCAGGGGGGCTGAGAGATGAACCCGACACAGATCGCCAATGAGGCGCAGACCATCGCGGAACGCGCCGCCGCCCTGGCCGACACGGCGCGGCGCATGGCGGAAGCGGCGGCCCCGGCAGCCGAGGCCATCTCGCCCTTCCTGTATTTGCTGACGATCTTCCTGCTGGCCTGCTTCGTCGGCTACCACGTGGTGTGGAACGTCACGCCGGCGCTGCATTCGCCGCTGATGGGCGTGACCAACGCGATCTCCTCGGTGATCGTGGTGGGCGCCATCCTGGCGGCCGGGCATGCCGAGAGCGGCGCCGCGCGCGTGTTCGGCTTCCTGGGCGTCACGCTGGCCGCGGTGAACATCGCCGGCGGCTTCATGGTGACCAAACGCATGCTCGCGATGTTCAAGAAGAAGGGGAGCTGACGCCATGGGCACCACGCTCTCGACCATCGCGTATCTCGTCGCGTCGGTCCTGTTCATCCTGGCGCTGCGCGGGCTGAGCCACCCCGAGACCAGCCAGAAGGGCAACCTGTATGGCATGGTCGGGATGGGGATCGCGATCTTCGCGACCATCTTCAAGGGCGGCGTCGATTTCGGCGGCTTCGCGCTGATCGTCGCGGGCCTGGCCATCGGCGGCACCATCGGCACGGTGCTGGCGCAGCGCATCCAGATGACGTCGCTGCCACAGCTGGTCGCGGCCTTCCACAGCCTGGTCGGCATGGCGGCGGTGTTCGTCGCGGCGGCCGCGTTCTATTCGCCGGAGAGCTTCGGCATCGGCATCCGCGGCAACATCAAGGCGGTGTCGCTGATCGAGATGTCGCTCGGGCTGGCGATCGGCGCCATCACCTTCTCGGGGTCGGTCATCGCCTTCCTGAAGCTGGATGGGCGGATGTCGGGCGCGCCCATCACCTTCGAGGGCCAGCACAAGCTGAACGCCGTGCTGGGCGGGGTGCTGGCGCTGCTGGTGCTGCTGTTCGTCATCACCGGCTGGGGCATCCTGTTCTGGGCGATCGCGCTGCTGGCTTTCGCGCTGGGCTTCCTGCTGATCGTGCCGATCGGGGGCGCGGACATGCCGGTCGTGGTGTCCATGCTGAACAGCTACTCCGGCTGGGCGGCGGCGGGCATCGGCTTCACCATCGGCAACCTGCTGCTGATCGTGACGGGTGCGCTGGTGGGTGCCTCGGGTGCGATCCTGTCCTACATCATGTGCAAGGGCATGAACCGCAGCATCATCAACGTGCTGCTGGGCGGCTTCGGGTCGGATGGCGGCGTGGCGGGTCCGGGCGGCGGCGATGCCGACCGGCCGCCGGTTAAGGCCGGTTCGCCCGAAGACGCGGCCTACATGATGAAGAACGCGCAGAAGATCATCGTGGTGCCGGGCTATGGCATGGCGGTGGCGCAGGCGCAGCAGGTGCTGCGCGAAATGGCCGACCTGCTCAAGAAGGAGGGCGTGGAGATTTCCTACGCCATCCATCCGGTGGCCGGCCGCATGCCCGGGCACATGAACGTGCTGCTGGCCGAGGCGAACGTGCCCTATGACGAGGTGCACGAGCTCGAGGAGATCAATCCCGAATTCGCCGATGCCGACGTCGCCTTCGTGATCGGCGCCAATGACGTGACCAATCCCGCGGCCAAGACCGACAAGTCGAGCGCGATCTACGGCATGCCGATCCTGGATGTGGAGAAGGCCAAGACTGTCTTCTTCATCAAGCGCGGCATGGCGTCCGGCTATGCGGGCGTGGACAACGAGCTGTTCTTCCGCCCGAACACGATGATGCTGTTCGGCGATGCGAAGAAGGTCACGCAGGAGATCGTGCAGGCGTTGCAGCGGTAGCGGCGGCGCAGGGACGCAGCCTGGACGGGCGCCGTGGCCATGCCGCGGCGCCCTTGCTGCGTCCGGGTGCCAGTATGCGCGCGCACACGCTGCCGGTCCTGCCCGGGGCGATCGCCGCCTGATCTGCCCGTCGGGCCCGTCTAGTCTTCGAGGAGGGCGAAGGTCCTCAGGTCGGATGCCGAGGTCTGCCCCACGTAGCGGCCGAAAGCCTGGCCTTCGAAGAGCATGCCGGGACCACGGATGACCTTCAGGCGCTGGCCATCCACCAGAACCTTGCCGTTCCTGGTGATTTCCTCGGTAACGCCTCCGCCGGTCTTGGCGACGGTCGCCGCGGCGCCCTTGTACCCCTTCAGCCATCCGGCCTGGATACCGTTCATGGCCAGCGCGGAAGCAAAGTTATTGAGGAAGTATCCGCGACCCACGAAGCAGGACTTGAATGTAATGAGACCGACCCGCGACAGGCCATGCGCCTTCAGCATCTTTGCCAAGGCAACGGCATTGTCGCCGGCGGCATTTTTCGGCGCTGTCGTACCTTCGGGCCGAAGCCCATCGTCGGACATGAAAGAAATACCGAAGTCATTACCGTGAGCAAAAATGAACAATTTGTCGTTTTCAGTGACGGACAAGAACGATGTGGGTGAGAGCGCGCTGAATTTCCCTTGGTTCCAGTTAATGGAGAATCCCTTGGTGTAGCTGCCCAGGTTGGTCTCGCGCTTGCGGGTGGAAAAGCATCGATTGGCAGGAATATTTTTTGATTTCATGTAGGATGACGCGGAATCGGTGATGATCTGCTTGCTACCATAAGTGATCGTCGGCTTGTCGGCGGTGACGGTGTCACCCTTTCTGTCCTGGACCACCAGGACATAGTCGCCGCCGCCGAACTTGCTCATCTGCCTGACCGATCCGCATGATCCGGGCGCGAGGCTGCGCTGAATCTTCCTGCTCCGCAACGGGCGCGCATGCAGGCCCACCCGGCGCAGCGCCGCCCGGTCCGGCGCTCCCGGGCGGCCTGCCTGTCCCTGCGCGCAGGCGCCGCTTCGCGCTGGGCGGCGAGGTCAGTCGTTCGCCATCAGCGCGGCGCGCAGCTCCGCCCCGCTTGAGAGCCAGCCAAAGAAGGTCTCGACGTTGAATTCGGTGGCGGCCTGCGCGCCAGGACCCGCCGCCATGGTCGCGTCGGCCAGCATCACCGGGAAGAATTCGCGATGATAGGCGTCGCGGATGGTGCTCTCGACGCAGACATTGGTGGCGACGCCGCAGACCAGCAGGGTGCGGATGCGCCGCGCCGCCAGGATCTGCTCCAGCGCCGTGCCGGCGAAGCCGGAGTAGCGCGCCTTCGGAACGACGATGTCGCCAGGCTGCGGGGCGAGTTCCGGCACGATCTCGTGGTCCCAGGTGCCGTGGGTGATGAGACGCCCGGCATAGGCCTCGTTCGCGCGCATGAACTTCAGCGCGTTCGATTTGTGCCAGACCGGGGCGCCCTCGGGCGCCTCGCGCTGGTCGGGGCTGAAGCCGTTCTGCAGGTAGATCACGGGAATGCCGGCGGCGCGGCAGGCGGCGGCGATGCGCGCGCTCTCCTCGATCACCGGCGGCGCGCCGGCGACGTCGAAGCCCACCAGGTCGATGTAGCCGCCCTTCGACAGGTAGGCGTTCTGCATGTCGACGATGATGAGGGCCGTTTCCTCGACGGTGACGGCCAGCGGTTCGGGGCGGCAGGGCAGGGCGATGGTGCGGGGCATGGGCCGATCCTTGCGGTGCGATGCCGCGATGCTTCCATGCAGCCGCCGCGGCGGATAGGCACCGCAAGCGCCTGCACGTGCCGGGCGCACCATCGCGAGCGCGCGCATGCTGCGTCGCGTCATCGGCGTTGCCCGCGGCGCGCAGCCGCGTCAGCATGGGTGCGATCACGCACAGGGGCATTCCATGAGCAGGCAGGACCGGGCCAGGGGCCGGGGCGCATGAGCGCCGAATCGCACGGGCCCGACCTGGTCAGCGCCGTCGCGCTGCTGGGTGCGGCGGTGGTGGCGGTGCCGCTGTTCAAGCGGCTCGGGCTGGGGTCGGTGCTGGGCTACCTGGTGGCTGGGCTGGTGATCGGACCCTATGGCTTCGGGCTGTTCAGCGACCCGGCCTCGATCCTGCATTTCGCCGAACTCGGCGTGGTGATGTTCCTGTTCATCATCGGGCTGGAGATGGAACCCTCCCGACTATGGGGCATGCGCCAGCAGATCTTCGGGCTGGGGCTGGCGCAGGCGGGGGTGTGCATGGCGCTGCTGGGTGGGGTGGCCTGGCTGCTGGGATACCCGCCGGTGGTTGCCTTCGTGGCGGGGACGGGCTTCGTCCTGACCTCGACCGCCATCGTCATGCAGATGCTGGAGGAACGGCGGATGATCGGCGTGCGCGCCGGCCAGCGCATCATTGCCGTGCTGCTGCTGGAGGACCTGGCGATCGTGCCGCTGCTGGCGCTGGTGGCGTTCCTGGCACCGGGGGCGGGCGAGACCAGCGCGATGGATCGCTGGCAGGCGGTGGGGATCGGGCTGGCGTCGATCGCGGCGCTGGTGGCGGCGGGGTTGTACCTGCTGAACCCGATGTTCCGGCTGCTGGCGGAGGCGCGCGCGCGCGAGGTGATGACCGCGGCGGCCTTGCTGGTGGTGCTGGGATCGGCGCTGGCCATGCAGCTGGGCGGGCTGTCGATGGCGATGGGCGCCTTCCTGGCGGGCGTGCTGCTGTCCGAGAGCGCCTTCCGACACCAACTGGAAGCCGATGTGGAGCCGTTCCGCGGGCTGCTGCTGGGGCTGTTCTTCCTGGCGGTCGGGATGTCGCTGGACCTTGGCGTGATCGCGGCGAACTGGCTGCTCGTGGCCGGCGGCGTGGTCGCCTACATGGTGGTGAAGTCCGGCGCGATCTACGCGGTCGCGCGGCTGGGCAGCGCGGGGCACCGCGAGGCGGTGGAGCGCGCGGTGCTGATGGCGCAGGGCGGCGAGTTCGCCTTCGTGCTGTATGCCGCCGCCGCGGCGGTGGGCATCATCGATGGGCCGACCAATGCGGTGCTGACCGCGACCGTCATCGTCTCGATGGTGCTCACGCCGATCATGGTCATCATCCACGACCGGATGATGCCGCCCGAGGCGCCGTCGCTCGATGGGGTGGAGGCGCCGAACCACAACGAGGCATCCGTGCTCATCATCGGCTTCGGGCGTTTCGGGCAGATCGCCGGGTCGTCGATGCTGACGCGGCAATGTTCCATCTCGGTGATCGACACCGATCCGGAGATGGTGCGCGAGGCCAATGCCTATGGCTTCCGCGTGCATTACGGCGACGGCACGCGGCTCGATATCCTGCATGCGGCCGGGGCGGGGCGCGCGCGGATGGTGATGTGCTGCGTGGATGACCGCGAGGCGTCGCTGCGGATCATCCACCTGCTGAAGGCGGAATTCATCGGCATCCCGGTGCTCGCGCGCGCCTTCGACCGGGAGCACGCGATGCGCCTGCTGGCCGCCGGCGCCGACCAGGTGGTGCGCGAGACCTACGAATCCGCCATGGCGATGGGGCGCGAGGCGCTGATCCGCATGGGCAATGGCGATGCCGAGGCCGATGAGGTGATCGCGACGCTGCGCCGGCGCGATGCGGAGCGCTTCGCGCTGGAGGCCTCGCAGGGGATGGAGGCGGGGCGGCGGCTGTTGCTGTCGCACCAGCAGGATTGGCTGAACGGGGAGGGGGCGGAGCTTCCCGCGCCGGACAACGCGCCCGCCCCACAGCGCGGCGCCTCGTGAGGGTCAGCGCAGCGCCGGCGGCGGCCAGGCCATGGCGTGCAGCGGGCGCCCCGGCGTGGCGCGCACGAAGTTGGTCCAGGTGCGGCAATCGGTCATCTGCCAGGCGGGGCCTGGCGCGGCGCTGAGCGCCAGCGGCGGGCAGCGCTGCTGACGGACGATCATAGCGGCGTCCTGCGCGATGGTGGTGCGGCGGGAGAGCGCGGCGTTCTCCCAGCGCTCCCAGCGCACCATGCCGAGGTCGCGCGCGAGCACGAAGCGCTCCAGGTGGTCGGCGGTGGCGATGGCGCCGCCGCCATAGTGTTCCGAGACGATGGCATCGACGCGCGCGGTGCCGGTGCGCCCGGTCGCGGCGTCGCGCCAGGGCAGGTCGAGCGCGGTGCGGCGCCAGCGGGTGAGGCTTTCGTCGAAGCGCGTTGGGCAGGCGGCGGCGGTGGGGGCGATGCGAAGGCGGACGACGCGTTCCGTCCATGCTTGGCCGGGGTCGGGTGCGGCCACCAGCCAGCCCTGCCAGCCGAGGCCGCCCTGTCTGCAGTCGGGGGACAAAAACCACTGCACGCCACCGCCGCCATCCTCGGTCATGGCGATGAAGGCGGCGCCGGGGGTGAGCGGGACCACCTGGCCGCCATCGCCGCGGCCCGCATCGAAGGTGCCGAAGCGGCGGCCCTCGCCGGCGCCGAAGTCGAAGGTGTGGATGGCGGCGGGGCGGCCCATCAGCGTGCCGAGCACGGCGTCCGAGGCCTGGTAGCCCTGGGGTTGGGCGCGGGCGTCTTCGACCGCCGGCCAGTCGTGGCGGCGATAGGGCATGGGGTCGGATTGGCGCTGGGGGGCGCGGCGCGTGCAGGTAGGGTCGATGGGCAGGCGGCCGGGCAGGGCGCGGCCGGCTTCGTCCAGGCAGGCCGATTGGACCAGCCAGGGTTCGAGCGCCGATTGCGCGGCGGCGGGGGCCGCCAGCAGGCCGGACAGCAAAAAGCCGCGGATCAGGAGGTCCCGGGCCGCGGCCGTCGACATTGCTCCGCGCGGGGCGCGGGGGGGTGCTTCGCTCGGGGGCGAAGAGGGCTGGTTCATGGCGCGGCCAGATGCCGGCGCAGGAACCATGCCCGCGGTATCAGAAGCCTTCGCGCTCCAGGCGCTTGCGCTCGACCTTGCGGGCGCGGCGGACGGCCTCGGCGGCCTCGCGCGCGCGGCGCTCGGACGGCTTCTCGTAGTGGCGACGAAGCTTCATCTCGCGGAAGACGCCCTCGCGCTGGAGCTTCTTCTTGAGGGCCTTGAGGGCCTGATCGACATTGTTGTCACGAACGACGACTTGCACGCGGCGCAACCTCCTGCGCGTTGGATGTGGGAAAGGCGTAGGCGAAAAAGCACGGCCGGTCACCCGGTCCGTGCGACAGCGCGGAGCCTTAGCATGGATTCGCGGCGCGCCGGAAGCCCTCCCGCACGGGCGATGCAGCCTATATTGGTGGGTGCGCCACATTCCCAGGTGCGACGGACCGCCATGGCCATCCTGAAGATCGCCCGCATGGGCCACCCCATCCTGCTCGGGCGCTCGGCCGAGGTCGCGGACCCGACCGACCCCGAGATCCGCCGCCTGGTCGCCGACATGGCCGAGACCATGGAGGATGCGGGCGGGATCGGGCTGGCGGCGCCGCAGGTGCATGTGGGGCTGCGCGTGTTCGTGTGGCGGACCGGGGCGGGGGGCGTCTCGGCGCTGATCAACCCGGTGCTGGAGGCGGTGGGCGAGGAGAGCGAGGCGGCCTGGGAGGGTTGCCTGTCCATCCCGGGCCTGCGCGGGGCGGTGCGGCGGCCGGCGCGCATCCGCTTCCGCGGCGTGGATATCGCCGGGCAAGCGGTGGATGGCGAGGCGGCGGGCATCGTCGCGCGCGTCATGCAGCACGAGAACGACCACCTGGACGGCGTGCTCTATCCGATGCGGATGGAGGATTTTTCGCAGTTCGGCTTCACCGAGGAACTGGCGCGCGCCGCGGCAGCGGACCGCGCCGCGAAGGAGGCGACATGACCGAGCTGAACGAAGCCGACCGCGCCAGCCGCGACGCGGTGATCCAGGCCCTGCTGCCGCTGGTGCCGGAGGCCGGCTGGACGCCGCGCGCCATCGCCGCCGCGCTGCGCGCCACCGGCTTGCCGGAGGAGGAGGCGACCTTCCTGTTCCCGCGCGGGCCGGTGGGCGCGATCGAGGCCTGGCTGGACCTGGCGGATCGGGAGATGGCCGACGCTGCCGGCGACCTGTCGGGACTGCGGGTGCCCGACCGGATCCGCACGCTGATCGCGACACGGCTGCGCCAGGCCGGGCCGCACCGGGAGGCGGTGCGCCAGGCGCTGGCGGTGCAGGCTCTGCCCTGGAACGTGCCGTCCGCGCTGCGGACGGCGGCGCGCACGGCGAATGCCATCTGGTATGCGGCGGGCGACACGTCGGCGGATTTTTCCTGGTACACGCGGCGGGTCAGCCTGAGCGCGGTGTACGGCGCGACGCTGGCCTTCTGGCTGCGCGACGAATCGGTGGATATCGGCCCGACGCTGGACTTCCTGGACCGCCGGCTGGAGGGGCTGGCGCGGGTCGGGCGGCTGCGGCGGCGCTGCACGGCACCACGCGCGGCGTGACCTTGCGGGGGCGTCTTCACGGCGCGTTACAAGGCCTTGGATCGGCTGGCGAATGGTGCCGCATTTTTTGATTCCCCCGTATCCGGTTGCGGGGTATCAGCGAATCCAGGAGTCGTGTATCGCGCCCGGGGATTGGGGCGATTCGCGTCCCACCCATCCGCAAGGGAGCGCCTGGCGCCCATGAACAAGACCCGCACCTTCGTCGCCGCGCTCTGCGGCATGGTCATCGCCGCACCGGCGATCGCCAATACCTGCCTGCGCGCCGAGGAACGCAATGTGTTCGAACTGCGCGCGCTGCGGTCCTACCTGATGGTGACCGCGCTGCAGTGCCAGAAGAGCGAGCCGTACAACCAGTTCATCCGCCGCTTCGGCAGCGACCTGACGGCTGCCGACCGCGCCGCCCTGGCGCATTTCCGGCGCGCGCATGGCGGGCGTGGGCAGACGCTGCTCGACAGCTACAACACCACCATGGCGAACGAGCATTCCGAGGACGCGATCCGCGGCGGCGGCTTCTTCTGCCGCGATGCCGACCCGCTGTTCCAGCGCGTGCTGGCGACGCCGGCGGCGCAGCTGCCGCAGGTGGCGGCGGAGCGGAACATCCCGCAGACCTATGGCGATGATTGCGGGACGCCGGCGGCGACGCGCCCGGCGGCGCGCACGGCAACGCGCAGCGCGGCGCGCAACACCACGCGACGGTGATCGACGGCCCGGTTCGGGCGGGGAAGGGGTGGTGCCGATGGCGCCGCCCTTTTTTTGTCGGGTCGGCGCGGGCTGCACGACGTCATTCGGATCGCGGCCTTGCCGCGATTCAGGAGCGCCCGGCGCCCGCCGCCTGAGGGACGTAACGAGACTCGGATCGTGCGGCTGCACGATCCGGGAGCGCAAAGCGCGACCGCGCCCAGACCATCAGCCGCCGCCAGCGCAGCAGTGCAGGGCGCGAAGGCAAGCCGGCCGGATGGCCGGCGCCCGCCGTTTGAGGGACGTACAAAAAACAAGCTGAACCTTCGCGGCCTTTGGCCGCGAAGGTTCAGCGCACCACGATCTCGACCCGGCGGTTCTGCGGTTCGCGGACGTTGTCGGCGGTGGCGACCAGGGGCTGGGTCTCGCCGAAGGCGGTGATGGCGATCTCCTCGCGCGCGATGCCGCGGCGGACGAGCTCGGCGGCGACCGTCTCGGCCCGACGGCGCGACAGCGCCTGGTTGTATTGCACCGTGCCCGAGCGGTCGGCGTGGCCGGCGACCTCAATGCGCGTGCTGCGCTGGCTGCGCGCGTGCTGCACCGATTCGGTGATGATCTGGCGCGCGCGGTCGGTCAGGTCGGCGCGGTTCCAGTCGAAGAAGATCAGGAAGGTGCGGCTGGCCTGCGGAACAGCGGCGGGTGCCGGCGCGGCGGGGGCGGCACCGCGGCCCAGCGTGTAGCGCAGGCCGAGCATCAGCGAATGGTTGGCGACATCCGGTTCGACCGCGCCGGAGGCGACAGTGGCGCCGGTCGCCGGGTTGTCGAAGCGGGCCTGCAGGCGCGGCTGCAGCGTGGCGAGGTAGCGGTACTCCGCGGTGAAGGACAGCCCCGGCGCGAAGCCGACCGGGAAGGCCAGGCCGGCAATGCCCTGGTAGGCGAACTGGCCGTCGCTGTCGTCTACGCGCATCCGCAGCGCGCCGTTCTGGCCGACGCCGCGCACCCCGGTCCAGTCGGTCACGACATAGCCGGCGCCGATCCCGACATAAGGGATGACCGGGCCGAAGACGCCGAGGTCGAGCAGCGCGTTGCCCATCACGCCCCAGCTTTCCTGGCGGCCGGATGGGCTGCCGGCGCTGGCCCAGCCGGCGGCGCCGGAGACGCTGTCGACCTCGTTGCGGCGGTAATTGCCTTCGACTTCGAGTCGCAGCCCGTTGCCGAAGCCCCAGCCGAGGCTGAGCACGCCGGCGATGCCGGGTTCGAAGCCGACCGACCCGCCCGCGCCATAGCCGGCCCGCCCGAGGCCGAGCGCGGCCGCCTGGTCGAGGTTGAGGTCGGTATCGGGGGCGAGGTTCCAGCCGAAGCCGCCGGCGATATAGGGCCCCTGCGGGAACTGCGCGGCGGCGGACCCCGGCATGGCGCAGAGGCCAAGGGCGATCAGGGCGGTGGCGGAGGTCAGTCGGCGATGGGCGAAGGCGGGGGGCATGTCGATTCAGAGACTGGGACTCGGGTGAGCCGACTGTGCAGGACGCAGCGTCGTGCTGCAACGCAGAAAGGGGCGCCTTGGCGGGATGGTGCGCGTCGCCGGCGTGCCGGCGCTGTCGTGCTGACGCCGGCGTGCCGGCGCTGGCGCCCTGAACGCAGAAAGGGGCGCCTTGCGGCGCCCCTTCCCGTGAAGTCCGGTGATGTGTCCCGCGATTAGCGGAGCACGATCTCCACGCGGCGGTTCTGCGGCTCGCGGGTGTTGTCCGGGGTCGGGACCAGCAGCTGGCTCTCGCCAACGCCCGTCGCGGTGATCTCGCTGCGCGGC